>Ga0126377_10004034_pt1 | contig 10578 bp, 4 predicted proteins | sample PanSoiMetPlot_22_FD_92647 | JGI IMG/M metagenome (GOLD analysis project Ga0126377, IMG submission 92647) | Tropical forest soil microbial communities from Panama - MetaG Plot_22 | ecosystem: Environmental > Terrestrial > Soil > Tropical forest > Bulk soil | place: Panama | collected 2016-02-17 | reverse complement strand
GTGTGGACTGAGGCGTCGCTCAGCCTCGACCTCGGCGGTCAGGCGGAGCAAGCTTACGGCATGGTGGTTTCGGGCAATTATTTTTCCATGCTCGGCGTGCAACCGGCGCTGGGCCGTTTCTTCAGCTCGGAGGAAGACCGCACGCCCGGCGCGCATCCGGTCGCGGTGCTCAGCTTCGCCCTGTGGCAAAGCCGTTTTGGCGGCGACCCATCCGTCATCGGCAAAAACATCAATCTCAAGGGCCAGCCGTTCGCCATCATCGGCGTGGCGCCCAAAGGCTTCACCAGCACCTACAACGTGTTTGCGCCCGCGCTCTACGCGCCATTGATGATGCAGGCGCAGGTCTTGTCGAAACCGGACATCTTCGGCCAACGCATGTCCAAATATCTGAAGCTGACCGGACGACTCAAACCCGGCGTCTCGCGTGAACAAGCGCAAACGGCTTTGAGCCTGCTCGATCGCCAACTTGAAGAAGCCTACTCAGAGCGACGCCCAACTTCACAGCGCCAGAACCTCGGTGTAGAGCTGCTTCCGGTCGGCTCGTTCCCGTGGGAGATCCGCCTGGCGCTGCTCGGCGGCGCAAGTTTACTGATGGCCATCGTCGGGTTTGTCTTGCTCATCGCCTGCGCCAACGTCGCTGGGATGCTGCTGGCCCGCGCCACGGTCAGGCAGCGTGAGATCGCCGTGCGGCTGGCGCTGGGCGCGACACGCCCGCGTCTGATCCGCCAGTTGCTGACCGAAAGCAGCCTGCTCTTTTGCATGGCGGGCGCATTCGGCGTGGGATTGACGTTGTGGCTGACGCGGTTGTTGTCAACGATCACTTTACCGATTGCCCTGCCGTTCGCCGTCGAAGCCAAAGTGGATTGGCGCGTCTTGAGCTTCACGCTGTTGCTCGCATTGTTGACCGGCGTCATTTTCGGTCTGGCGCCGGCGCTCGAAGCGGCGCGGTCGGATTTGCACACCGCTTTGAAAGACGCCCCTTCATCTCGCGGGGTCAAGCGTTCGCATCTGCGCCAGGCTTTTGTCGTCGGACAAATCGCGCTCTCGCTCGCGCTGCTGATCGGCGCAGGGCTGTCCGCGCGCGCGCTGCAATACGCGCAAACGATCTATCCTGGCCGTCAGCCCGAAACTGTGTTGACGGCTACGATGGACCCGCGCGAGCACGGATACAGCGTAGCGCGCGCGCGCGAATTTTATCAGCAATTGACCGAGCGCGTAGCGGCGCTGCCCGGCGTCGAAGCGGTCAGCTTCGTGCGAGAGCTGCAAATCGGCGATGGTTACAGCACGACCAGTCTGGTCGTCAAAGACGCGCCGCAGGAAAGTAACCTGAAGGTCGAAGCCAACACCATTGCGCCAAATTACTTTCGGACGTTGGGCATCGCGTTGCTCGCCGGCCGCGATTTCACACCGGCGGATCGTGAAGCCGCGCCGCGCGTCGTGGTCATCAACGAAGCGATGGCGCGCCGCTTCTGGCCCGGCGCGAGCGCGCTCGGCAGGCAAGTTCAAGTGGGCGGAGAAGAGTTGGCGGAGGTCATCGGCGTCGTCGAAAACGGCAAGAGCCGCGTCGCCGGTGAAGCCACGCCGCCTTTTGTTTATTGGCCTTTCCTGCAAAGCCAGAGCAACAACTCAAATATGACGCTGGTGTTGCGCCAGCGCGGCGACACGGCGAACGCGCTGGCCGCCGTGCGGCGCGAAGCGCAGGCGCTCGACCCCAATCTGCCGGTGCAAGCGGCGATGACTTTGACCGAAGCCGTGCGGCTGGTGACGCTGCCGTGGCGCGTGGCGGGCGCGCTGGCCAGCTTGTTCGGCCTGATCGGGCTGGCGCTGGCGGCGCTGGGCATCTACGGTCTGGTCTCCTACACGGTCAATCAACGCACACACGAGATTGGCGTGCGTGTCGCGTTGGGCGCGCAACGCCGCGACATTTTCAAGCTCGTCATCGGACACGGCTTCAAACTAGCTTTGCTTGGCGTAGCGATGGGGCTGGCGCTTTCGTTCGGTTTGACGCGCGCGCTCGCGGATTTGCTGTTTGGCGTGAGTGCAAGCGATCCGGCGACTTATCTGGGCATTTCGTTGCTGCTCGCGCTGGTGGCGCTGGCGGCGAGCTTTATCCCGGCGCGGAGGGCGACCAGGACAGACCCGCTCGAGGCCCTGCGGCACGAGTGATCCGCCAGCGCGGCGAGCGCTAATGCGCAAGAGGGGAAGCAAACGTGCCTGACTGGAAAAAACAAATCAGACAACGGCTGGCGAAGCTGAAACTGGAACCAACGCGGGAGGCCGCCATTGTCGAAGAACTCTCGCAACACCTTGACGACTGTTACGCGGAGTTGCTAGTGGGAGGCGCTACGGAAGCGGAAGCCGAACGCCGAACGCTGGCGGAAGTGAGCGGAAGTGAAATCTTGGCGCGTGAACTGCGGCGCGTGGAGAGGCGAGTCGCGCCCGAACCCATCGCGCCTGGAACCAATCGGAGGACGAATATGATTGCGGACCTGTGGCAGGACCTGCGCTACGGCGCGCGAATGTTGCTCAAGTCCCGGGGCTTTACCGCGGTGGCGGCGCTCAGCTTGTCCCTCGGCATCGGCGCCAACACGGCCATCTTCAGTCTTGCGGATAAGGTCATGATCAGGAAGTTGCCCGTAGAAGAGCCGGAGCGTCTGGTCGTCGTCAACGTCGACAGCGGGCGCGGCCTCGGGACGGTCTTCACCTATCCTGACTTCGCCGATTATCGCGCCGGGAATGAGGTCTTCGAAGACCTGGTTTGCTACGCGCAGCGCGCTCTGACGTTGAACGAGGGAGGCCAGGCCGAGCGGATTCAAGGGACGATCGTTTCGGGCAACTATTTCACTGCGCTGCGGATTCAGCCGGCGCTGGGACGCGGCTTCGTACCCGAGGAGGATAAAACCCGCGGCTCTCATCCGGTGGTCGCGCTCAGTTACGGGTTGTGGCAGCGCCGCTTCGGCGCCGACCCGGGGCTGGTGGGGAAGGCGCTTAATTTGAACGGCGTCAACTTTACCGTGGTGGGTATCGCGCCGCCGGAGTTCACCGGCGCGGTCCCCGGCATCGCGCCCGATGTTTACGTCCCTGTCATGATGCAGGGCCAGGTCTCGCCTTCCTGGAAGTTCGACCCGCTGTTTGGCCCGCGCAGCAGGAACCTCTCCTGGCTCGAAGTCCTGGGCCGTTTGAAACCGGGAGTCAGCCGGGAGCAGGCCACGGCCGCGATGACCGCTCTTGGAAGTCAGATCGCCAAAGCTAATCCAAACCCGGACGGCAGTCCGAGATTCGAGCCGAAATTCGTTCTGGAGGACGGCAGCCGGGGGCACACTTATTTGCTGCGTGATCTCAGGTTTCCATTGCAGATGTTGATGGCGACCGTCGGATTGATACTTCTGATCGCCTGCGCCAACGTCGCCAACCTGCTGCTGGCGCGCGCCGGCGCGCGCCAGAAAGAGATCGCCGTCCGGCTGGCTGTAGGAGCGGGCCGCGGGCGCCTGATCCGGCAGTTGTTGACCGAGAGCGCGCTGCTTTCGACGCTCGGCGGCGTCGGAGGGCTGGCGCTGGCCGCGTCAATCAGCGGCCTGGTGGTTAGCTATACGCCGCCCAACAACTTCTCGACTCTGACACTCGATAACCGGCTCGACTTGCGAGCGCTCGGCTTTACGGTCGCAATATCGCTGGTGACCGGATTTCTCTTCGGACTGGCGCCGGCTTTGAGCGCCTCGCGGCCTGACCTCGTCTCCGCCCTGAAGGACGAAACGGCGCTGCTCGGCAAGAGATTCCGCCGCCTGAGCCTGCGGAATCTGCTGGTTGTGGCGCAGGTCGCCTTGTCGGTGATCGTGCTCGTCGGCGCCGGCTTGTGTGTCCGAAGCTTGCAGAAGTTACAGGCTATTGACGAGGGCTTCGACCCTGCCAAAGCGCTCGTCATGTCAGCGGACGTGAGCTTGAGCGGCTACGACAAAGAGCGAGGTCTGCGGTTCTTCCCGGAACTTATCGAACGGGTCAAACTCTTGCGTGGGGTCGAGGCGGTGAGCCTGGCGGCCCAGGTCCCGCTCGGCGGCGGGATAAGTTCGCCGATGAAGGCGGAAGGCTATGCGCCCAAGCCCGGCGAGGACATGAGTTCTGACTTCAATATCGTCGGGACTGATTACTTCCGGACGATGAAGATTCCGCTGCTCCAAGGACGGGAGTTCGTCCAGTCAGACACAACCACTGCGCCGCAGGTCGTGATTATCAACGAGACCGCGGCGCGTCGCTTTTGGCCCGACCAAAACCCCGTGGGCCGGCGTCTGACACTCGGGCGCGCGCCCGACGAGGAGGTCAGAGAAATAGTCGGCGTCGTCAAGGACAGCAAGTACCGCCGGCTGAACGATGAATCGCGTCCTACCGCGTACGTGCCGTTCGCGCAGGATTATCGAGCGAACATGGCGCTGCACGTCCGCACTACTGGCGAGCCGGGGGCGATGCTGGCCGCTGTTCGGCGTGAAGTCCAGGCGCTCGACGCGAGCCTGCCGCTCTACAACATCAAGACGCTGGAGGAACAGAAGAGCGGCTCACTCTACACCTCGCGCATGGCGGCCATGCTTCTGACCGCATTCGGGCTCTTGGCGCTCGGGCTGGCGGCGCTGGGCTTGTACGGCGTGATGGCATACGCCGTCAACCGCCGAACGCGGGAGCTGGGCGTTCGCATGGCGCTTGGCGCGCAAACCGGCGACGTGTTGAAGCTGATCCTCACGCAGGGGCTGAAACTGGCTCTGCTAGGCGTCGGTGTCGGATTGCTGGCGGCGTTAGCGCTGACCCGCTGGATAGAGAGCTTGTTGTTTGACGTGCGCCCGACTGATCCGTTGACCTTTACGGTGATAGCAGTGGTGTTGACTCTGGTGGCGCTCGTCGCTTGTTGGATACCGGCGCGGCGGGCGGCGAAGGTAGACCCGCTGGTCGCCTTGCGTAGTGAGTAATAGCAAGCGTCGCAAAGAACCGAATAGAGAGAGGTACCCATCGTGATCGTCTGGCTCGCTTCGTACCCGCGTTCGGGTAACACATTCCTTCGTATCGTTCTACAACGCCTCTACGGGGCGCCGACATACAGCATTTATGAGGATGACGACCCGGTCGCTCAACGCGTTGGCCCGAGCCTGGTCGGCTATCGCCCGAAGCCCGAGCGCTCGGTGATGAGTGACAGCGCCGAGGTCTATTTCACGAAGACTCACAAACGGCGCAAAGGCGACGGCTACCCGGCGATTTACCTCGTCCGGGACGGACGGGACGCCGTCGTCTCGCACGCCCGCCTGCGCATGTCACAGCAACTCGCGGCGGACAGCGACTGTCAGATGACGTTCGAGGATTTCCTGCGCGAGGAAATCACTCGTCCGTATGTGGATGGACATCCCAGTTCGGGTACGTGGGGCGGCAACGTCCTGAGTTGGCTTGGCGCGGCTGACGCGTCAGCCGCGACCGACGCGTCAGTCACCCTGCTCAGATACGAAGACCTCATCGTTGATCCGCGTGGGAGCGTTGAGCGCGCCGTCTCGTCGCTGCTGCCGGAGCTTGCCCCAAGCGTCGACGCCGTTATCCCTTCATTCAACGAACTCCACAGAGTTGATCCGTTGTTTTTTAGACGCGGCGCGGCGCATTCGCATCGGGACGAGATGACAGATGAGCTGCACGAGCTATTTTGGGCCCAACCCGAGAACGCAACCGCTATGCGGTTGTTGCGGTATTCGGAAACAATCGGAGGACGAATATGATCGCAGACCTGTGGCAAGACTTGCGCTTCGGCGCGCGGATGTTGATGAGTGCGCCCAACGTCACTCTTATTGCGGCGCTGACACTGGCGCTCGGCGTCGGCGCGAACACGGCGATCTTTAGTGTGGTCAACGCGACGCTCTTGCGCCCCTTGCCTTACGCCCAACCGGATCGGGTCGTCGCCATTTGGGAAGGTCGTGGCCAGCCGAGTTCGACGCAAGGCGGCGTTTTGCCGCGCAATTTTCAGTTGTGGCGCGAACAGAGCCGCAGCTTCTCGGACCTGGCTCTGGCGCGTGGCTTCAATTACCGCCTCGCGGACGCTCAAGAGGCGGGCCCCGGCGTGGGGCAGGAGGTGACGCCGAATCTCTTCGCCTTGCTAGGAGTCTCCGCGCTGCGCGGTCGCCCACTGGCGCCCGGCGATGAGAACGCCGGCGTCAGGCTGGTGGTGTTGAGTCATAGACTCTGGCGGGCCGGCTTCGGCGGCGATGAAAGCATAGTTGGGCGCCCCATTAGCCTCAACGGCGCCGTAGCCACGGTGGTGGGGATCATGCCGCCCCAGTTTGTTTTTCCGCCGCGCGTCAGCTTGGCGGCGGGCGCGGCCCAGGATTGTGATCTCTGGGTTCCGATGGCCATTAATCAGGGACGGCTTCAGACGTCGGTGAAAAACTACCTGGCCTTTGGCCGCTTGCGTGAGGGCGTGACGCTCGCCCAGGCGCAAAGTGAAATGAACGCTTTCGCGCCTCGCATGGCGGAGGCCGACCCTTCGCCGAACGATCAGCTCTCCATTCATCTCGCCGCGCTGCCGGAGATGACGACCCGGGAGGCGCGGCCCGCGCTGGCTGCGCTGCTAGGCGTGGTCGCTTTCATCCTGCTGATCGCATGCGCCAACGTAGCGAACCTGCTCCTGGCGCGCGCCGTTGCGCGTTCGCGAGAGGTCGCCATTCGCGGCGCCCTGGGAGCGAGTCGGGGCCGTGTGCTCAGGCAAATTCTGACGGAGTGCTCTATGCTCGGCTTGCTCGGCGGTCTGGCCGGATTGGCGCTGGCGTATGGGGGGCTGAGGTTGCTTTCGAGCGTCGCCGTCATGCAAAGCCCGCATCCGGTAAAAATTGACCTGCCCGCGCTGTGCTTCACGCTGGCGCTTTCATTGGCTACAACCTTGCTGTTTGGCGCAGGAGCGGTGTGGCAAATGGCGAATGGCGCGATCAATGAGTCGTTGCAAGAGGCGGGGCGTAGCGGCGCTGGCGGCGTCAGGCTTCGCCGGGCGCGCAATGGGTTGGCGGTGGCGCAAGTCGCGCTCTCCTTGATACTGCTCCTCGGCGCGGGTCTGCTCATTCGGACCCTCTGGAAACTCATGCAGGTCGATCCCGGGTTTCGCGCCGCGGGCGTCCTGACAATGGACATCCGCCTCCCCGGAACGAAATATCCGCGCGCCGGGGTTGCGGCGGCCTACGCCGAGATACTCGAACGCGTAAGCCGCTTGCCGGGCGTGGTGTCGACAGGGGCGACGCAGCTTTTGCCGATTCTTCGTGATCCCGTAGCCGATTCATTTCAGATCGAAGGCCGGCCCATGCGCTTCCCCGGCGACCTGCTGCCGGCGGAATACCGCGTAGTCACCCCAGGATACTTCGCCGCCATGCAAATTCCACTGCTAGAAGGGCGGTTTCTTTCCGACTCGGACACGGAGACAAGCCAGCCCGTCGTGGCGATCAGCGAGCGACTGGCGCGGCTTTACTTCCCGCAGGGATCGCCGCTCGGTCGCCGCATTACGTTTAGCGACCCTCAGACCGGCCCATGGTATGTCGTCGTCGGAGTAGTTCGTGACATCCGGAACTGGGGGCTAGCCGCCGATCCGACGCCGGAGACCTATGTCAGTTTTCGGCAGAACCCGAAGCCTCTCATGACGCTCGTCATCCGGACAGAGGGCGACCCGCTGAGGTTTGCTCCGTCGGCGCGCGCCGAGTTGCGCGCGTTCGACAAGGAACTTGTCCCGGAGCGCGTGGCCACGATGGAAGAAATTCTCTCGCGTTCGCTCTCTCAAAGGCGGCTGAATCTAGCGCTCATCGGCTCTCTCGCGGCTTTGGCCCTCGCCCTGGCCGCCTGCGGCCTTTATAGCCTTATCGCCTATACCGTCGCGCAGCGCACGCATGAAATCGGGGTTCGCCTGGCGTTGGGAGCGCAGCGCCGCGACATTCTGTGGTTGGCGCTCCGGCAGGGCGCATGGCTGGTGGCTGTCGGCGTCGCGCTGGGGTTGGCCGGCGCGGGCGCGGCGACGCGCGCCCTGCGCGGCATGCTTTTCGGCGTCAGCCCGACTGACCCGGTAACCTTCGTGGCGATCCCGCTCTTGCTCGCGTCGGTGGCCTTGTTGGCCTGCTGGTTCCCGGCGCGGCGCGCCTCCAGAATCAATCCCCTGAGGGCGTTGCGCCGCGAGTGAGCGGTTCGTAGTACCGCCTACCGTTTTTTCAGTGTGTGACCTTGGCGGAACCATCTCACTTGTTGTGGCGTATGTCTGTCTATAGAATATGTGGCTATGACGAATATTAACGCTCGAATGCTCGACCGTGAGCCGAAGAATGGCGGCGCCGAGCGGTTGATCCTCTCGGTGGTGGGGACCACGCCCCTGCACGGCTATGACATCCGCAAACTGATCGAGGCGCGTTCAGGCGCAAGTCCCGGACTCCACGCCGCTTCACTCTATCCGCTGCTTTACCGGTTGGAAAAGCGAGGTTGGATCGAGGGGTGGTGGGTGGAGAAGGCGGGGCAGCGGCGGCGGTATTACCGTTTGACTCCCGAAGGCGAGAAAGCGCTGGCGACTCATGAATCAGTGGCGCCTGCCGCCGCCGCCTGCCTGCTCGGGTTGACGCTGGCCGTTTCAAGCGTATCGGCGCAGAGTTCGCGCGCCGATTCGGCCAACTCGTACATCGAACGCGGGAGCTCCTGGCTGAAAAAAGGCGAGTTCGAACGCGCCATCTCCGACTTCAATCTCGCCATCGCCACTGATCAGCGAATCGCCGGCGCATGGTACGGCCGCGGCGTCGCCCGTTACCGCAAAGGCGACCTCGACGGCGCGCGGCGCGATTACGACAAGGCGCTCGAGCTCGACCCGCGTTACCTCGACGCCCTGCTCAATCGCGGGATCATTTTCTTCGAGCAGGACGACCTCGACGCAGCAATAAGCGATTTCAGCGCCATCCTCGAGATCAATCCGCGCAACGCCAAAGCGTATCTCAACCGCGGCATCGCGCATGATCAGGCGGGCGACAGCGCGGGCGCAGCGGCGGATTTCACTCAGGCCGTCAAGCTGGATCGGCGGATGCGCGAGGCATGGACGGGCCGCTGCATCGCGCGTTACAGGCTGGGCGATATTGCAGGGGCGCTGGCCGACTGTGATCAGGCGCTGAAGCTCGCCCCTGACAACGTCGAGGCTCTGATCAATCGCGGCGCCGTGCGTCAAGTCCAGGGCGATTTGGATAAGGCGCTGGCCGACTTCAACCGCGCAATCACACTCGAACCGCAGGGCGCCGCCGCCTGGAACAATCGCGGCCGGGTGTGGATGCTCAAGGGTGATCTGACGCGCGCGCTGGCCGATTTGAATCACGCCCTGGAACTTGACCCGAAACTGGCTGAAATATGGGAAAACCGCGGCCGAATCTGGTTCAACAAAGACGATCTGACGCGCGCGCTCGAAGATTTCGACCAGGCTCTTCAACTCAATCCTCGCTACCCCGATGCGCTGGCCGCTCGAGGCGCCACTTATCTTCGGCTCGGCCGCCTCGCCGAAGCGGATCGCGATTTCGCCCGTTGCCGCGAACTGGGCGGGAGCTTGACGCCTGAAATAGAGCTACTGTGGCGCGAGATGAAAGAACGCCCCCGGAAATAGACGTGATCAATCAAGTAGGTTTGTGAGGCGCCCATGCCTGAGTGGAAAGAAGAAATCAGACGGCGGCTGGCAAGCTTGAAGCTTGCGCCGGCGCGCGAGGTTGAGATCGTTGAGGAACTATCACAACACCTGGCGGATCGCTACGCGGAATCGCTGGCCGGCGGCGCGACGCCGGATGAGGCTTATTGCGCGGCGCTCAAAGAGTTGATTGACGACGAATCGTTGGCGCGCGAACTGCGGCGGGTCGAGCGCCCGGTCGAGCAGGAACCAATTGCGCTGGGCACGAACAGGAGGATCAATATGATCGCAGACCTTTGGCAAGATTTGCGCTACGGCGCGCGAATGTTAGTAAAATCACCCAACTACACTTTTATTGCCGTCATCACGCTCGCCCTTGGCATCGGCGCGAACACGGCCATCTTCACGCTGATCAACGTGGTGATGCTCAAGTCGCTACCGGTCAGTCATCCCGAAGAGTTGGTGATGCTGACACGGAGCGGCGGGGACTCGAAGAATCCGTCGAGCTTTAGTCAGGCTCTCTGGGAACAGATTCGTGACCATCAAGATGTATTCTCAGGGGTCTGCGTCTATGGCTCGACGGGCGCCGCCGATCTCAGCGCCGGCGGCGAAGCGCGCCCGGTCAGTGTCGGCCTCGTGAGCGGGGGCTTCTTCTCGACGCTCGGCGTGCGCCCTGTACTCGGTCGTACCCTCACGGACGCCGACGATCAGCGTGGCTGTTCCCCGGTCGCCGTCATCACCCATGCGTTCTGGCAGAGCGAGTATGGAGGCAGCGCGGACATCGTTGGTAAGTCGGTCGCCATCAATGGCCGGCCATTCCAGGTCGTGGGCGTGGCCGAGCCAGAGTTCATTGGCGTTGAGTACGGGTTCAACGCGCCAATTTGGGCGCCTCAGTGCGCCGGGACGATTATTCGCGGATACAGCGGGGGCGGGTGGGTCATCGG
>Ga0126377_10004033_pt1 | contig 10579 bp, 5 predicted proteins | sample PanSoiMetPlot_22_FD_92647 | JGI IMG/M metagenome (GOLD analysis project Ga0126377, IMG submission 92647) | Tropical forest soil microbial communities from Panama - MetaG Plot_22 | ecosystem: Environmental > Terrestrial > Soil > Tropical forest > Bulk soil | place: Panama | collected 2016-02-17 | reverse complement strand
TCTTTTCTCGATGGCCAATCAACCCGACGTCCTCGAAAAACTCGTCTCACTCTGCAAGCGCCGCGGATTCATCTTCCAGTCGTCGGAGATCTACGGTGGCGCGGGCTCGGTGTGGGACTACGGGCCGCTGGGCGTCGAGTTGAAGAAGAACGTCAAAGATCGCTGGTGGCACGCGATGGTGCGCGCGCGCGACGACATCGAGGGGTTGGATGCAGTAATCCTCATGCACCCGCGCGTGTGGGAAGCCAGCGGTCACGTCGCCGGCTTCACCGATCCGCTCGTCGATTGCCGCAACTGCAAGAAGCGCTTTCGCGCGGACGATCCCAAGATCAAAGGCGTTCCGGGCACGCCGGAAGCGCAGTGTCCGGCGTGTGGCATGAAAGGCACGCTCTCGGAGGCGCGTCTCTTCAACCTCATGTTCAAGACGTTCATGGGGCCCGTCGAGGAGAGCGCGTCCGTCGTGTACCTGCGGCCCGAGACGGCGCAGGGCATCTATGTGAATTTCCTCAACGTCCAACAGTCGACGCGCCAGAAGGTGCCGTTCGGCATCGCGCAGATCGGCAAGGCGTTTCGCAACGAGATCACGCCGGGCAACTTCATCTTCCGCACGCGCGAGTTCGAGCAGATGGAGATGCAGTTCTTCGTCGAGCCGGGGACGGACATGACTTGGTTCGACTTCTGGAAGGAACAGCGCATGGAGTGGCACAAATCGCTCGGGCTCGATCACAATCGGTTGCTCTTCCATCAGCATACGAAGGAGGAGCTGGCGCACTATGCCCGCGCCGCGTTCGACGTACAGTTCGACTTCGGCGGGACGCTTGGCTTCCAGGAGATCGAGGGCGTGCACAATCGCGGTGACTTCGACCTCTCTCGACACCAGGAGTATTCCGGCAAGAAGCTCGAGTACTTCGATCAGCCGAACAATCGGCGCTACGTTCCGTACGTCGTGGAAACGTCCGTCGGCGCCGACCGCACGACGCTCGCCGTGCTCGTCAATGCATACAAAGAAGAGACGGTCGAGGGCGAGGATGAAGGCCGCACGGTGCTGTCGATCCATCCGTCGCTTGCGCCGATCAAAGCCGGCGTCTTTCCACTGGTGAAGAAAGACGGGATGCCGGAGTTCGCCGAGAAGCTGACGAAAGAGTTACGAAAGAGCTTCCCGGTCTTCTATGATGAGTCGGGAGCAATCGGCCGGCGGTATCGGCGTCAGGACGAGGTGGGAACGCCATACTGCGTCACCGTCGACGGTGACACAATCAAAGACGGCACCGTGACGATTCGCAATCGCGACACGCTCCAGCAGGAGCGCGTCGCCGCCGAACACGTGTCGTCGATCATTCAATCGCGCATCGCGCATTAGGACATCGTGACAACGGCCCTTCTCTCGATCGAACGTCTTCGTCAGGACGGCGAGGCGTTCATGCAGGAGATCTCGCGGGAGTATTATCTCGCGCACTCGGGCCACAAAAGCACGGCCGAACTGCAGCCGATCTATGCGCGTCATGCGGCGATTCTCGGTCCCGACGCACTGGCGATGGTGCTCGAGGCATTTCGTGCGTCGTCTCAGGGGAGTGAAGAGCAGCGCTCGACGCGTCTCCTCCTCGATTGGCTTGCCGAGTCGCAAAGCGCGCGTGAGCTCGCGCCTGTCGACGAACGGCAGATCGCGTGGGAAGCGTCGGCGGTCGTCCGCGTTTCCGACACGAAGGCCATCCCGTACGAGGCGGTTGCCATCGAGATCGCCAACAACACCGACCGCGCCGAGCGACACGCGATCGAGGCGGCGCGCGCGTCGCTGGTCGCGCGCGAGCTCGCTCCACTGCGCAAAGAGCGGTTCGAGCGCGAGCGTGACATCACGGAGCAGCTCGGGCTCGCGTCGAGCTACAACGCGACGTTCGAGCTCGTGAGCGGCATCGACCTCGATGGGCTCAAGGCGGAGTGTGAGCAGTTCCTGCAAGACACGAACGATATGTGGCGCGACGTCGTCCCCGAGTTCACGAAGCGTGTGCTTGGCATGGATCCCTCGCAGGTGATTCGCGCCGACGCGCTCGCCCTGTTCCGCGCGCGGGACTTCGACGCGTATTTCCCGCCGGAGCGCATGGAGTCGTCCATTCGGCGCCAGGTCACCGAGATGGGAATCGATCCGCTTGCGTCGGGCCGCATCACGCTCGACACCAGCGACCGGGAAGGGAAACGCTCGCGTGCGTTCTGCTCGCCGGTGCGCGTGCCCGACGAAGTGTATCTCGTATTACGTCCGCACGGCGGCCAGGTCGACTGGACGACGTTCCTCCACGAGTTGGGCCACGCGCTGCACTTCGCCTACATGCGTCCCGAGCTCGCGATGGAATACCGTTGGCTCGGCGACAACTCGGTGACGGAAGGCTACGCGATGCTCTTCGACCACCTGATGGAAGATGCCGGGTGGCTGACGCGGTACACGTCGTTGGACGCGGCGCGTGCGCGGACCTTCTTGCGCTCAGTTGGTTTCTCCGAGCTGCACTATCTCCGTCGCTATTCGGCGAAGCTGATCTACGAGATCGAGCTGTATGCGGGTCGGATGCGCTGGGATTCGCTGCCCGACCTCTATGTCGAGCAGCTCACGTCGGCGACGACGTTCCGCTATAACCGCGCCGACGCGTTCGTCGACGTGGATCCGCACTTCTACGCCGCGCGGTATCTGCGTGCGTGGCAGCTGCAGGCTCTGTTGACAGAGACGTTAGTCGAGCGCTTCGACGCCGACTGGTGGCGCAATCCGCGCGCGGGTCCGTGGATCGTCGAGATGTTGTTTGGCGAGGGACAACGCGAGCTCGGCCACGAACAGGCGCAACGCGTTGCGCAGAAGCCGTTGTCGTTTGCTCCACTGGTTCGGGCGGTGGAGAGGATGCTTGGCTAGGCGCTAGCTGCTCGGGACTAGGCACTAGAAAAACCATGAGGGGCACACCGAGAATCGGCGTGCCCGTTTTAGTCCTCGGTTCATCGCCGTTTCTGGCAGGTTTACAACTAATTTCCTGGCCTCGCCGCCTTTTCCACAGGCGCTAGACCGTACGCGATTCGGAGTAGATTCTGCGCGAGGGGGTCCGGCGTCGCTGCATCAAAGTTCGTGAATGTGACGATGCTCAACGTATCGTCGGGTGAAAAGATCGCCGCCGTCGCAAAGCCGGGGATGCCGCCCGTGTGGGCGACGACGTCGTGCCCGAGCACCGTGGACGGGAAAAGCCCGAAGCCATAGCGGGTCTTCTTGCCGTCGTTCAACGTGTCGGCCGTGCTCATGAGCTTGTACGACGCCGGCGTCACGACTTTCCCGAATGCGAGCGCGCGCTGCCACTGCGCGAGATCACCGACCGTCGAGCAGAGCGCGCCGGCGGCGAACGGATGCGTGAGACTGAGATACTGGGCCGGCACGGGTCCCGTCGGCGACTTCGTGTACCCCGACGCGAAAGCCGGATCAGTCGTCTTTGACGGACAGTAGGCCGTGTGCTTCAGGCTGAGCGGCTTGAAGAACTGCGAGGCGAGGTAGTCGGCGTAGCGTTGTCCCGATGCTTTCTCGATCACCATTCCGAGCATCACGTAACCGGTGTTGTTGTAGCGAAACGCAGAGCCGGGCGCGAAGTCGAACGTGTCACGCGCGACGAACGCAATGATCTCGGCGGGTGAAAGATCCTTGCTCCACGTGTTCTGCCACTCGGGCGACGCTGTGTAGCTGTGAATGCCGGATGTGTGATTGAGTAGTTGCCGAATCGTCACGTGACGTCCCTGCAGCGGAAACTGCGGGATATACTTTGACATATCGTCGTCGAGCTTCACCTTTCCTTGCTCGACGAGCCGCATGACGGCGGCGGCCGTGAACTGTTTGGTGATCGATCCGATCTCGTAGATCATCGCCGGCGTCGCCGGGCGCGACGCGGCGATGTTTGCCGTTCCGTATGCGGCAAACGCCAACGTGTCGTTTCCGCGAATCACTGCGACCGCGACGCTCGGCGCGCCCGATTCCTTGAGATAGGCCTTGGCGAGCGAATCGACCTTCGGTGCGAATGCCGCGCGCGTGATCGTTGAGCGCTGCGAAGCTGCGGTGGTGAAAGCGACGACGAGGGTCGCGAGGGCGAGGCGCAAAGAGCGGGTCACAGGTACGCTCCAGGTGGATGCTGGTGGCGGTCTACTTCAGTCCGGTGTGCCAGATTGAAAATGGACTAGCACATGGTGTTGGATTTTACGCATCGTAGTCAACGCCGTTCACTAGAGTTGCCCTCATACGGAGCGAAGCGATGACCCGATCGTCGATTTCAAGCTCATTCCTTCGCGTCGTCTCGAGTGGCGCCATGCTCGCGGCCGTTGCGTGTTCCGACTCGACCAGTTCCACGATAACCGTTCACCGTCCGCTGTCGCTCTTTTTTCAATCTGGGAATAGCGTACCCCCCCCTCCTCAAATATCAGCCGCAGGCGGCATTGGAAGGGTTCATGTGACGGGCGGATACGAGGGTCCTGCCTGCACGCCTCCGCGCGGAACAGCACACCTGGATGGGAATTTGGTGACGCTCGACGTTGAGGCGGCGGTACGGAATCCACCGTGCGACGCCGCGCGAGTCGTGTACTACTATGATGCGACCGTTCAGGGTCTCGAGCCTCAGGACTACACACTGGAGGTCTATCATCGAGTCGACCCAACGGCTGAGCGTCTTCTCGTTCACAGAGTACGCATTACTGTCCAATAGCTCTCAGCGCGAACGCGACGATGTAGTCGCCCTTGCCCCAATCTTCGTTGCCGCCTGCCGCGATCACGACGTACTGCTTGCCGTTCGGCCGAACCTGAAACGTCATCGGCGTCGCGCGCGCGCCGGCCGGCAATGACCCTTTCCACAGTTCGCGACCCGTCTCGACGTCGAACGCGCGAAGCAACCGATCCATCGTCGCGCCGATGAACACGACTCCACTCGCCGTCACGATCGGCCCGCCGAGATTTGGTGTTCCTAGTGACGTCTTCGAGACGGCGGCGACCTCCGGCTTCAAGACCGATGGATCACCGAGTGGGACGTCCCACGCCTTTGCGCCGGTTTTGAGATCGATGGCGACGAGTGCACCCCAGGGCGGCGGCGTACAGGGGACTCCATTGTTCGTGATCACGGTGTTGCGTCGCATGACGTACGGCGTGCCGTGCATGCGAGTATACTGATCGCCAAGTCGCGATTCCTGCTGCCGAGCCTCGAGCGTGTCGAACTGGTCGAGACGAATCAGCTGGACGCGCGCGGCGACGGTATTCACGGGAACGACGGCGATCTGGCGTGTGGCGTCGAACGCGACTCCGCCCCAGTGCGCGCCGCCGACGTTCGACGGACGCGCGACGGTTCCCTCGAAGCTCGGCGGCGTGAATGGCCCTTCGCTGCGCAAAGAACGCACGATGGCGCGACACGCCTCGAGCAGCTCGGGTGTCGGACCCCAGACGTCTGCCACGCCGAAGCCCTGCGGACTGAGCGGCGGAATCACCGTGTTGAACGGCTGCGTCGGCGAAGCACGTTCGCCGAAAATGTTGCTCGCCGGCACGGGCCGCTCCTCGACCGGAAAGATTGGTTTCCCGGTGTCGCGATCGAGCACGAACAGCTGGCCGGTCTTTGTCGCTTGTAACACGACGTCGACGCGGCGTCCGTCGTGCGTGATCGTCGCAAGCAGCGGCGGGGCGGCGTTGTCGTAGTCCCACAGATCGTGGTGCACGGTTTGAAAGTGCCACACGACTTTTCCCGTCGATGCGCGCAACGCGACGATCGAGTTCGCGTAGCGATTGTCACCAAGGCGCTCGCCGCCGTAGTAGTCGGGGCTCGCGCTGCCTGTCGGAACGAACACGAGATCGCGCGACGAGTCGGCGGCGATCACCGACCAAGCGTTCGCGGCGCCGGTGCTGTGCGCCAACGGGCCGCGCCAGCTCGACCATGCCGGATCGGTCGAGTCGCGCGGGACTGGATCCCACGACCATTTGAGCGCTCCAGTCCGGGCGTCGTAGGCGCGCACTTCGCCGCTCGCGGCGTCCGTGCGGTTGTTGTCGGCGACGGCTGATCCCGTGACAATGATGCCGTTGATCACCGCGGGCGGCGACGTCAGCTCGTATTCGCCGGCGTAATACGGTCCGCTGCGAAGCCCGCGCTGCAACGAGACGGTGCCGCCTTTGCCGAAGCCCGTGCACAATGCGCCGCTGCGTGCGTCGAGTGCGATGATGCGCGCGTCTATGGTCCCAACGTAGAGGCGACGGCGACACTTTGCGCCGACCGCCGCGCGCGGATCGAGCCACGTCGAGACGCCGCGACTGGCGAAGTCGCCCCAGTTGGTGTTGCGATCGGGTCTTGCGTCGAACGTCCACCGCTCTTTCCCCGTCTCCGGATCGAGCGCGATCACTCGACCAAATGGCGTGGAGAGGTAGAGCGTGCCGTCGACCATGAGCGGCGTCGTCTCGAGCTTCGCGGGTCGCCGCGTGTTCGCATCGAGTTCGCCAGTGCGGTACGTCCACGCAACCTCGAGTCGCGCGACGTTATCACGCGTGATCTGCGTGAGCGGCGAGAAGCGGCTTCCGAGCGCGTCGCGACCGTAGGCGGTCCATTCGCCAGGAGACTGTGCGCGGAGTGCAGCGCTGGACAGGAGGAGACCGGCGAGGATACGCATGAAATTGAATCTACGTCGACATCCCTCCGCCGTTCCACTTTTTTGACACCGCGTGCGGGCTATGGCACGTCGAATCCGTTTGAGTACACGGTGGCCGCGTCGGCCAGATCGTCGTTTGTACCGACGGTGACCAGCACGCGATAGCGGCCTGTAATGTCGAACACGCGAGTGAGCACGATCTGGTGTCCTGGCGCGAGGCGCACTTGGCCCGGTGCTGCGGGCACGGGACACATGAAGTTCTGAACGCCGCCCACCCACAACTCGCCGATGTGCTGCTGCGTGAGGAGCCGCGGCCCCTGACCGCAGCGCAAGAGAAACACATCGCTGTCGCGGCCGTTCGTGATCGTGATCGTGACGGAATCGTGTCCGGCGACGCGCACGGCAACCGCGTTGACAGAGACATCGGGGAACGCGCTGGGGGTAGTCGGATCAATCGCCGAGCTACACGCGGTCGCGACAATGACGAGGCTGGAAAGAATCGAGGTGAGACGCATCGGATCTCGGATGGAATTACTTCGCCAAACTGAGAGGGGCGATTAGCCGTCACTCGGCGAATCACCCCTCGTGCGTTTAGGCCGTTAAGAAATTCGTGGTCTTCAGTGGCCGAGCTATGGCGCGAGCGGGTACCAGAGCGCACTCTGGCTCGGGATTGGTGGGGGGAACTACGGAACGACGGAACGACGGGAACTGAAGAAACGCAGACGGCCGCGGACACTTCCGGGACGGCCGCGGAGACGACGGAAAACCAGAAAGCTCCGGCAACTGGAGAGACGTTCATCTTTCTTTGAAACAGCCGCTCGGCACACGGCGAATGGCGTCCCGTGCGGTCGTTATTTCAAAAAGAGTTCCTTGTAGAAGAGGGGATTCGCTATTCGATTCCCAATCGGAGCGGTCCGCGGCCGTCCCGGAGGTGTCCGCGGCCGTCTGCGTTTCTTCAGTTCCCGTTGTTCCGAAGTTCTGCCGCGCACGACGAGCGTGTAATGGCCCGCCGGAACGTTCACGACACGAAATCGTCCGAGCGCGTCCGACGCGACGTGGACCGTCGAACCAACGAAGCCGACGTCAGCGCCGGCGATTGGTCGCAACGCTGAATCGCCAACGGTCCCAGGAATGACCGCGCTCGCCGACCCGCGCGATTGCGCGGCGAACGGCGAGGCAGTTGCAGGAAGAGCGAGCGCCGCGAGGAGAGCGAAACGCGTCGCGCGTCGGTTCACACTACGGCACCGGGGGTTTCTTCGGCTCGAACCGGACGATCCACAACCCGCTGTTCAAGTCGTTCACGAACGTCAATCCATTTTTCACCACGGCGCCCCACGCCATCGCGGCATTCGGAATCTTTCCGTCCGGCGCACCCGTGTTGAAGTTCGCAATCTCACGTCCCTGCGCCTGCAGATTCCCTCGCAGTTCGCCGGAGATATCGAAGGCGCGGAAGCCCGCGTTGTACGCGCCGACGTACAACGTGTCGCCTGCGACCCACACGTTGTGCACGCCGCCGAACTCTGGCTCGTACCACGCGACCGACTTCGGATGTTCGATATCGCTCACGTCGAGCACCTGCAGCCGTCCATGCGCGCGCGTGATCTCGCCCTTGAACAACGCTTCTGCGCCGGCGTTGCCGAACACCTCGTCGGCGATGAAGACGTATTTGCCGTGACGCCACGACGTGTGCGTGCCGCGGATAAACCCGGGGCCGCCCTCGAGCGCGACATCCTTGTACAACGAGTCGAGGTTGTACTTGAACTGCGAGACGAGCACCGGCTTGTCCGGACGTCCACCCTTGATGCCGTTGCCGACGTCGAGCACCACGAGGCCATCGTTCCACCACGACGCGTACACCATGCCGTTCTGCACGTCGATGTCGTGCAGCATCACGCCGGCCGGCGTTTGCTTCGGACGATAACTAGCGACTTCGTGCGGCTTCGTAGGATCGGTGATGTCGACGATGTTGAGCGCACCCGTCCCGTCGTTCGTCAGATACACGTGCGTGCCGAACTTCGACTGCTGATGCACGAACGCCGAGTGTACGCCGCTCGTCACGCCTTGCGTGAACTCGGCGATTTGTTTCGGGTGGAGTGGATCGCGCGTGTCGAAGATGACGATGCCGTTCTTGCGATCCGACGCGCCTTCGCGCGTGACCACGAGATAATTCCCGTCGGGCGTCGTCATCACGTCGTTGATCGTGCGCGCGTTGACGATGATCGAATCGACGATCTTCGGCGTGCCGGGATTCTCGACGTCGAGCGTGTAGACGCGATCGCCGCCAAGTCCGGTGCCGAGGTACGCGACTTTGCCGTTGGGGTGAACCCAGACTTCGGTCGTGAAGAACGCGGACCGCGGCACGCGTCCTACGACCTTCACCTCTCGGCCGATGTCGCGTGCGGTGACACTCAAGAATGCGTCGGCGCTCCGCGCGCCGTACGACGCCGTCACCTGATACGTTCCCGGCTCGTACGCGACGAACGCCCCGTCGGCGTCGATCTCGCCTCGGCCCGGTGCGAACAGCCACGCTGGAAGGATGCCGGGAATCTCCTTTCCGGCTTTGTCTTTCACGACCGCCTTGAACTTGACGACGTCGCCCGTGCGGACCTGCGTCGTGGGCGACGCGATCGTCACCGATCCGACGTCTGATGAGAGAACTTCGATATTGAGCGCGCGACTTGCTGCGCCGGCGCGCCCCGAGATCGTCGCTTTACCCGGCGCGAGCGCCTCGAGAACGTTCGACGCTCCGACACGTGCGACGTTTGGCGCCGACGATGTCCAGGCGATGCGATCGTCGCGACGGTCGCCTGCGCGCGAGAACACCGACGCGTCGAGACGCAGACGCTGACCCGCGAGCATCCGGCTGACGTTCGGTGCGATTTCCATCCGAGCTGCGGGTCCGGGCACCATGCGCACGTCGAGTCGCTGGATCGTCGGCTTCCCGCCGGGAACGACCGCGGTGATCACGACCGGCAAGGTTCCCACGGCGCCTGACGACACCAGGCCGGCGCTGTCGATGCTCGCCTCGAAAAAGCCGCCGCCGGCCTGAAAGAGAATCTGCGCGTTCGGCACCGGACGTCCGCTCGCGTCCAGTGCCTGAGCGCGCAGGCGAAGCGTGTCGCCCGCGACGACGGTATGGGCGGTCGGCGTGACGGCAATTCGCGCGATGGAGCTCGCCGCGGCTGGCTGTTGTTGTTGTTGGAGGAGAAGCGCGACGGCGAGGATCGGACTGAACATGAGAACTCCGAGAAGGTGGGAACCAACGAATCGAAGCTCCCCTCCTTCTCGCGCCCTGTCAATCCATCTCGCCGTTTATTCAGCTCGGATTGCGGTCAGCGGGTCGACGCGAGCCGCACGCAGCGCCGGAATGAGGCTCGCTCCGACCGCCACCACTCCGATGAGCCCGGCGACGGCGGCGAACGTAGCCGGATCGCGCGTCCCAACGCCGTACACCATACCCGTCAGGATCCGCGTCAACATCGAGGCGCCCAGGAGACCAATCGCCACGCCGATCCCCGCGAGCTTCGCCGCGTCGCGCAACACCATCGACGTCACTTCGCCGCCACGCGCGCCAAGCGCCATCCGAATGCCGATCTCCCTTCGACGCTGTGAGACACCATATGACATCACGCCATAGACGCCCGCCGCCGAGAGCACGACAGCCAGGATCGCGAAGATTGCAAGGAGTGATAGCGTGAGCTTCCTGCTCTGCAGTGAGTCGGAGATCACTTGCTCCATCGACTTGACAACGTACAGCGGCTGATTCGGCGCCACGCTCCGCACCACCTCGCGCACGGATGACACGAGCAGCTCCGGCGTCCCGTTCGTCGACACGACATACGTGACATCGCTGATATTCCTCGGCGTCTGAGCCGCGGCGACGTAGACCTCTGGCGCGGGCGCCTGGTCGAGACTCGCCTGACGCACCGCCCTGGCCACGCCGACGATCATCGAAGGCGTC
>Ga0126377_10004032_pt1 | contig 10579 bp, 6 predicted proteins | sample PanSoiMetPlot_22_FD_92647 | JGI IMG/M metagenome (GOLD analysis project Ga0126377, IMG submission 92647) | Tropical forest soil microbial communities from Panama - MetaG Plot_22 | ecosystem: Environmental > Terrestrial > Soil > Tropical forest > Bulk soil | place: Panama | collected 2016-02-17 | reverse complement strand
GTTGCGCCCGGCCTTTGTGGCTCAGCCATCCGAAAATTGAATCGAATCGAAGTCTGACTATGCAGCCGCGGAACCCACCCAAGAGCGGATCGTTCTCAAGGTGATTAGCGCGGCTGAGGCGCGCCTTGGAGGTTCCATCATGACCAAGCTCGTTCCGCTCGCCATCGCCACCTGCACGTTCGCGGCAGCTGCCCTGACTTTCGTGCCACTACAGGCACAGAATTCTTCGACCGCAACAGTGGGCACCGGTTCAGATCCCGCTTCGCTGCCCGATCAGGAGCTTGGCCGTCGCTTTGTCGTGAAGCCGGAAGATTTGCCGCCGCCCGGAACTGGCCCGGTTGTCAGCAATCGACCGCTCACGCTCGCTTATCACGGCCAAGCGCCACGCGTGCCCGAGGGTTTCACCGCCACGTTATTCGCGAGCGGCTTGCAACATCCGCGCCGTCTCCTGGTGCTGCCGAACGGCGACGTGCTCGTAGCCGAGCAGAAGGTCGGCTATCTGACGCTGCTGCGCGACGAGGACGGCGACGGCAAGGCTGATTGGATCCAGCGTCACGCCGAAGGCTTCAATGGCCCCTACGGGCTCGCCTGGCGCGATGATCATGTGCTGGTCGCCGATCAGGATGGCATCTGGAAGGTGCCGCACCGGCTTGGGGCGTTGCGTCCCGGCCGCGGCGCGAGCGAGCAGAAGGCTGAGAACACTCCGCCGGAGCAGCGCAAGCCGACGACCAGCGTGGTCGGCGAGGAGATGATCACGAAGAAGGGCGTCTTCGGCATCGTGCAGGGCCATGCCAACCGGCATCTCGCCATCGATCCACGCACTGGTGCGCTGTTCGTCGGCGTCGGCTCATCCGGCAATGTGGGGGTCGAGCCCGAGGTGAAGGCGTCGATCCAGCGTTTCGACGCCGATGGCTCAGCTCAGAAGACCTATGCGTCGGGAACGCGCAATCCGACAGCGCTCGCGTTCCATCCGCAGACCGGCGACCTTTATGCCGTGGTGCAGGAGCGCGACGGGCTCGGCGACCGGCTGGTCCCGGACTACATGATCCGCGTCCAGGAGAATGCATTCTACGGCTGGCCTTATGCCTACACCGGCCAGAATCCGCAGCCGGGCTTCGCCAACCTGCGCCCCGATAAGGTCAAGGCGTCGGTGACGCCCGATCTCCTGTTCGAAGCGCACTCCTCTGTGCTCGATCTCGTATTCTACGAGGGCCAGCAGTTTCCAGCAGAGTGGCGTGGCAGCGCCTTCGTGGCGCTCAAAGGCTCATGGAATCGATCCGAGCCGACCGGCTACAAAGTAGTACGCGTGCCGTTCAAGGACGGACGGCCCGAAGGCGGCTATGAGAATTTTGCCGTCGGCTTCTGGGCCTCTGGCATCAACCGCGCCGAGGTATGGGGCCGGCCGACCGCGCTCGCCGTGACGAAGGACGGCGCGCTGCTCGTCGCCGACGATACCGGCGGCACGATCTGGCGCATTTCTTATGACGGGCCGAAGCGGCAGACCGGCACACCAGAGGGTACGACCGGCGGGCGATGATGCGCCGTGCCTGATGAGTGTGGCGGTTCCGAACGATCTAGACCGTGATCCGATCAAGTTGAATCGAGATCATGGTCTAGCTTTTTGTTTGAGCATCATCTTTTCCGAAAATCGGTTCCCACCTTTCAGGATCATGCTCTAAGCCACTCCTACTCCGGAGCGGCGGAACCGGGCGGGTGGAACTGCGCACCATAAAGTGGAACCACGCACCGCAAATAAGCGTTGTCCGGCAGGCATGGATAGAAAGGAGGCAGCGATGAGCTACCAAGACCCACTCAATCCGATGCCACCGCGTCCATCTGAGATCGATCCGCTGCAGCAGCCTGGGTCAACTCTCCCTCGACATCAGGACCTCGACAGTCACCGGAGGACCGGCACCATTGCGTCGGCTGTCATTGCAGTGCTGGTCGTCGTCGGCCTTATCGTGTGGGCCGCCACCACGCGTGACCAGCAGACCACGTCAAACCCGCCGCCACAAACCAGCGGCCAAAACACAAGGTAGCGTCTCTCGCTAACGCGTTTTTGTCTCGATCGGCTGGATGCGGCTGCCGTTCGTCACCTCGTCCGGCACGTTGATCGCGATCTTCTCGCCCGGCTTCAGCCCGTCGGCAAGGCTTACGGTGGCGCCGTCCGTCATAGCGACCTTCACGGTGCGGAAGCGGACGACGTCCTTGTCGAGCACCGCCACCACGCTCTCGTTGCTGCGCGTAAGCAGCGCAGTCACCGGAATCTGCGGGAAGCTTTGAATTTTGGCGTGCAGCGTCACATAGGCGAAGCTGCCGGGCACGAAGAAGTTGTCCTGATTGTCGAGGTGCACCTCGATCAGCATGGTGCGGGTCTTGGCGTCGAGCTCGCCGGTCATGCGCGTGACCGTCGCCATTTTCTTGCGCTCGGGATTGCTCGCGTCCGAGACCTCGGCTGGATCGCCGACATTCACGAACGGCACATCCGCCTGCTGCAGATAGACGTAGACGCGAATCTTGTTGTCGTCCGAGATTGTAAGCATCGGCATCGCGCTGACATAGTTGGTCTGCGCGTTGCCGATGAGTGCGCCTGGATCGGCAAAGCGCGCAGTCACCCGGCCGGCAAATGGCGACCGCACGGTCTGATACGACTTGTTGGTCGCGAGCACCGCGACGTTGTTCTCCGCCACTGTCGCCTCGGTCTCCGCCTGATACAGGGCGACCTGGGTCGAGTTGCCTTTCTCGTACAGCCCTCGGATGCGATCCAGATTGCGGCGCTTATTCACGAGATCGGCCGCCGCGGCGGCATATTGCTGGTCGAGCTCCGGCGATTCGATCTCGGCCAACACCTGTCCGGCCTCGACTTTGTCGCCCTTGTCAACGTGCACGAGCTTGAGATAGCCCGCCACCTTGGAATAGAGCGTCGCGCTCGCGCCCGAACGCACATCGCCGAGCACCTTGATGATCCGCACCGTCGGCCCGGCCGCCGTCGTCACAACCTCGATGCGCGGCCCGCGGTCCGCTACTGCCGCCCTCACCTCGCGCACCGCCGCGATGTCCTGGACGCGCACATAGTGGAAATAGAAAGCCGACGCGCCTGCGACCGCAAGCAACGCAATCCAGAACAGGTAGAACTTGGGCGAGCGCGCGGTTTGCGTACTAGCCATGGGCGAGACCTCCAGTCGAAGCGCCGGCGGATTCCGCGGCAAAGCGTTGATCAAGGGTGTGCAGCGCCGGCAGCTTCTGCCGCATCAGCGTGTAGAAGATCGGAACCAGGAACAGTGTCGCGAAGGTTGCAACCGCGAGCCCGCCGATCACGGCACGGCCGAGCGGCGCGTTCTGCTCGCCACCTTCGCCGAGCCCGAGCGCCATCGGAATCATGCCGATGATCATGGCGAGTGCTGTCATCATGATCGGTCGCAAGCGGGTCTTGCCAGCATCGATCACGGCTTGCATCGGCGTGAGGCTTTCGTCACGTGAGCGCAGATCGTTGGCGAAGCTCACCATCAAGATCGAATTCGACACCCCGATGCCGATCGACATAATGGCCCCCATGAGCGAGACCACGTTGATGGTCGTGCCGGTGAGAGTAAGCGTCCACAGAATGCCCAGGAGCGCTCCCGGAATGGCCATCATGATGATGAACGGGTCGACCCACGACTGGAACAGGATCACCAGGACTGCGTAGACCAGGATCACTGCCAGGATCAGGCCGAAGCCAAGCAGCGCGAATGACGTCTCCATCACGTCGTTCTGACCCCGCAGGAAGATCTTCGAGCTCGAAGGCAGCTCTTTCTGGACCTCGGCGATCGCCTTCTTGATCTCGGCCGCGGTCGAGCCGAGATCGCGCCCCTCGATATTGGCGTTGACGTCGATAACGCGTTGGATGGTGTAATGGTTGATCGCGTTCATGGTCGAGCCCGGCCGTATCGTTGCGATATCCCCGAGCCGGGTAACCTGAGCGGTCGGCACCGTCGTCGGCGTCACCGCGGCCGGCAACGGCGAAATGTTGTTGATCGCCGGATTGGCCGGGAAGCGTAAAATGTCGTTGACGGACTGGAGCTGCTCCAGCGGCGTGTTGACCGCTACCTGGTAGTTCACGCCGTTCTGAGGATTGAGGAAGTAGGTCGGGCTCACCAGTGTGCTGCCCGCAAGCGAGGTGAGCATGTTGTTGGCGACGTCGCGTTGCGCGACGCCAAGCTTGGCGGCACGCTGGCGATCGACCTCGATATCGAGGGTCGGGAAATCGAGCACCTGCGGAATGCGCGGATCAACAACACCGGGTATGCGCTTGATCATCTGCAGCAGCTTCTGCGCGGCCGCATATGAGCGCTGCAGATTCTGATCCTGGATCTGGATCGAGATCGGGGCAGCCAAGCCGAAATTGAGCACCTGACTCACGATATCGGCGGTCTGGAAGTAGATGGTGGTGCCCGGGAACTCGTCGGCAAGCTGCTCGCGTATCACCCTGCGATAGTGATCCGACGGCTTGTGCGGCTTGTTGAGCGAGATCAGCATTTCGCCATCGGCGCCGCTGACGTTGTCGCTCGGTACGAATGCGAGGTTGAGCCCGCCCGGAACCCCGATCATGTGATTGACAGTCCGCAGCTCGGCCGGCGGGATGATGGTGCGGATCTTGTCCTCGACCGCCGCCATGATCTGCTCGGTGCCTTCCAGGCGATTGCCGCGCGGGGCACGCACGTGCAGCTTGATGATGCCGACGTCGGAGGTGGGGAAGAAGTCGGTGCCGACCACCGGCACGAGCGCACCAGTGATCGCGATCAGGACCGCGAAGGCGCCAAGCACAAATTTCTTTCGGAGCAGCACTGATTCCAGCGCGCGCCCATAGGCTTCGCGGAAACGATCAAAGCCGCGATCGAAGGCACCTGCAAGACGAGCGCCGAGCCCCGGACTATGTCCTGCATCATGGTGGTGATCCTTGAGGATCTGGCGGGCAAAGGCCGGAACCACCGTGAATGACAGGACGTAGGACGCGAGCATCGCCAGGACGACGGTGATGGCGAGCGGAATGAACAGGAAGCGCGCCGGACCGGTCAGGAAGACGACCGGGAAGAACACGATGCAAATTGCCAAGGTCGCGACCGTGAGCGGCTGGATCACCTCGGCCGAGCCGTCGAGGATCGCCACCGTCAGCGGTTTGCCGAGCGCCTGGTTGCGGTGAATGTTCTCCATCACCACGGTCGCATTGTCGACCAGCATGCCGATCGCGAGCGCTAGCCCGCCGAGCGTCATCAGGTTGATGGTCTGTCCGGTGAGATACAAGCCGACGATGCCGGCAAAGATCGAGAGCGGGATCGACACCGCCACCACGACCGTGTTCCGCCAGCTGCCGAGGAACACCAGGATCATCAGCGCGACCAGGATCGATGACAGCACCGCTTCCTTGACGACGTTCTCGACGGCGGCGCGCACGAACACCGACTGGTCGAAATCGGTCTTCAGCTCCATGCCCTCGGGCGACACTGCTTGGATATCGGGCAGCATCGCCTTGACGGCGTCGACGACCGCGATCGTGGATGCGGTCGAGTTCTTCAGGATCGGCACGAAGCTCGCGCGCTGGCCATTGATGCGCACGATATTGGTCTGCTGTGCGAAGCTGTCGCTGACCTTGGCAACGTCGCCGAGCGAAACCGTGACGCCTTCGCGCACGCCCACCGGCAGCGCGTTGAACTGATCGACTACGCGCGGGCTGGAATTGAGCTGGATATTGTATTCTTTCGGCCCCAGGCGAGCGATGCCCGCCGGTACGATCACGTTGCTCAGTCCGAGCGAGTTGACGATATCCATCTGCGACAGGCCCTTGGAGCTGGCCGCCGCAGGATCGACCTCGACAATGATCTGGCGCTGCTTGCCGCCAAAGGCGCCCGGGATCGACAGGCCCGGGATGGTGAACAGCCGCAGCCGCATGAACTGGTTGGCATAGTCCGAGAGCATCTGCTCGGGCAGCGACTTCGAGTTGAGGGTGACCTGCAGCACCGGCACGTTCGAGGCGTTGAACGGGATGATGTTGGGCGGCTGCATGCCGGGCGGCGCGATGCGCAGGACCGCGTTGCTCTGGGCCGAGATTTGCGCAATGGCGGAGCCGATGTCGGCGCCCGGCTGGAAGTAGATCTTGAGAATGCCCTGGCCCGGGATCGAGAGCGACTCGATGTGATCAATGCCGTTCACGGTGGTCGAATAAGCGCGCTCGCTGACCAGCACGACGCGCCGCTCCATGTCCTCGGCATTGAGGCCGTTGAAGCTCCAGGCGACGTATACGACCGGGATGTCGATGGTGGGAAAGATATCGACGATCATGCGGGACACGGAGATGACCCCCATGAGCATGATCAGCATCGCCGCGATTGCCATTGTGTAAGGACGCCGCAGCGCGTTCTTCACAAGGTTGATCATGGCCGCGCCCCCCCCGCCAACGACCGCCGATCGACCTGCTGGCCATCCAGCACTTTCAGTCCTCCGCGCGTGGCGGCGCAGAATCGGACGGATCACTTCTCGTGATGACCCTATCGGCAAATTCATGCCAAAGAATTTGCAAATGGCAAGTAGTGGGAGTGTCACAGATTGGTTAGCGCGCCAGCGCAAAAATAAATTTCTTATAAACACGCATGTCGTGTAGATGCAGCGAGGTGCTGCCGGCTAGCGGCACCTCGCGACACGGTGATTACTCCGCCTTGGCGCCTGACACTTTGACCACGTGCGCCCATTTCTCGATATCGGCGCGCAAATACTTGTCGAATTCAGGCGGACTCATGGGCATGGGGAGCGCACCCTGCTTGGCCCAGGCCTCCTTCACGTCCGCTCGTTCCATGATCTTGAGCACTTCGGCATTGAGGAGATCGACGATCGGCTTGGGCGTAGCGGCTGGTGCCATCAGGCCAAGCCAGATCGTGGCCTCGTAGCCCGGTACACCCGCTTCGGCGATCGTAGGCATTTCGGGCATCACCGCCGAGCGCTTGGCGCCGGTCGTGCCAAGCCCGATCAACTGGCCCGACCGCACGCCCTGCGCCATCACGGTGATGGCGTCGAACATCATCTGCACGTGGCCACCGATGACGCTGGAGCGCATGTCGCCCGAGGACTTGTGGGAGACATGCACGATGTCGGTACCGCTCATGGCTTTGAACAGCTCGCCGGCCATGTGATAGGGCGTGCCCGGCCCGGAAGAGGCATAGTTGAGCTGGCCGGGCTTCGCCTTGGCTACGGCGATGAACTCCTTGAGCGTTTTGGCGCCCACCGACGGATGCGCGACCATCAGCAGGTCCGAAGAGTTTATGGGCGCGACTGCGGCAAAATCACGCATCAGCTGATAGGGCCGGGTCGGGATCAGCGACTCGTTGGTCGTATGGGTATTGGACATGACCAGCAGCGTGTAGCCATCGGGCGCCGCCTTGGCGACCGCGTCGGTGCCGATGATGGCGCCGGCGCCTGGACGGTTCTCGATCACAAAGCTCTGCTTGAGCTGCTCGGACAAATGCTGCGCGATCACGCGCCCGAACACGTCGGCGGGCCCACCGGCCCCGAACGGCACGATCATGCGTACCGACTTCGACGGGTATTGCTGCGCGATGGCCTGCGCGGGAAGTGAAGCCAGGAAGGCGACGGCGGCGGCGAACAAGGCCCGGTTGCACATGAATGATCCTCCCCTTGAATGCCCGAAGATAGTGAGGGCATCCGCCTCCATCAATGCGGCGGCCGGTCGATCATGTCGCAGGCGCGGCACAAGGATTTGCCCCTCTCGCTCCGAGGTTCGCAGGTCTGGTCGGATTCGAATCGGAATGGTTACCCCCGCCTCATCCTGAGGAGGGCGCAGGCACCTGCGCCTTAGAACGACGCAAACATCGCGCGGCGCCCGTCTCGAAGGATGTGGCGGCCCATCGTTCGAGACGCCGCGCACGAGGCTGCGAAGTGCAGATAGGCCAAAGGGCGCGGCTCCTCACCATGAGGCCGACAGAGGCTTCGCGTGCATCAAAGTGAAGACCTGCTCAGCGCCACAGCTCCTTGCTGGCGAGCCGCGCACCCTCGACCAGGGCTTCGAGCTTGGCCCACATGACAGTCGGGTGTACCCGGCGATGGAACGGACCTTGCGCGAAGCCGCAGTCGGTTCCGGCGATCACATTCTCGCGGCCGAGAAGGCGCGCGAGCCGCACGATCCGCTCGGCGACGAGTTCCGGATGCTCGACCACATTGGTCGCGTGACTGATGACACCGGGGATCAGCAGTCTACCCTCCGGCATCTTGACGTCCTTCCACACCACCCATTCATGCTCGTGGCGTGGATTGGCGCCTTCGATCACATAGGCACCGACCTTCACGCTCAGGATCAGGTCGGCGATGTCCCTAAGCGGCACGTCGCTGACATGCGGGCCCGGCCAGCTGCCCCAGCACACGTGATAACGAATGCGCTCCGGGGGCAGTCCCTGGATCGCGTCGTTGAGCACCTCCATGTGCAGCGCCACCCACTTGCGATACTCCTCAAAGCTTGCCGGCGGCACCATGCGGTCGTAGGTGGTGGCAGCACGCGCGTCATCGAGCTGAAGGATGAAGCCAGCATCGACGATCATCTTGTACTCGGTGCGCATCGCCGCACCGATCGCGCGGATCAGCTCCTCTTCGCCCTTGTAATATTCGTTCTTGCGATCCGGGATCACGCTCGCCGGCGCCGCCACCGGCATGAACGCTTCGGCGACGTTCACGCTCTTGAGCGCCGCCTTGAAGTTGTCGATGTCGCGCTTGAGCTCCTCCTGGCCCGTATAGGTGATCGGGCCAACGCACACCGAGTCCATGTTGGTGGCAACGCCCTCGCGGGCGTCGAGCTCGGCATAGAACTCGGCAAAGCGCGTGCGGTCGGCGCCGCGCTGGAACACATTGCCGCCCGGCTTGAACGGGCGGCGCTCGAACCCCGACAGGCGATCGAGCACATATTGCGACCAGCTGATCGACTTGCCGAACTCGCCGTCGCTGACCACGTCGATGCCGGTGTCGGCCTGCGCCTGCACCACGTCGGCGACCGACTGGGTGAGGCACTGATCATAGGACGCCTCATCGAACCCCTCGGCCTTCTGCCGGGCGCGCAGGAGCTCCTGCAATCGAGGCGGCCGGATCAGGCTGCCGACATGCGTTGTGAGGATACGATCGGTGCTGCGCTTCATGGGTGCTGATGTTGCTTGTGAAATTTGGTTCCTGACGGTGCGGGCTTGTATCAGCGTCACCCGGCTCCGACAACTGCCGGTCGCGGCGGAATCTGCCCACGCTTGCCCAATTGCAATGCGGCTTGCCCACTCTTAGGTTGAGAGTCGGACCCGTCCGAGCTGTCAGGATGAAGTTAATGCCCGACACCTTCGAAACTGCCCTGCAGACCCGCGTCGACGAGATGCTTTCGGCCTGCACCAAATGTGGCAAATGCTTTGAGGCCTGTCCGATTACGACCGCGGCCGGCATCCCGGATGCCGATCCGCAGGCGACGATCACGGGCGTGCTCGACATCGTGCGCACCGGCCACGGGCCCGAGGCCTCGCGCAAATGGGCGAGTTCCTGCGTGCTCTCGGGCGAGTGCATCAAGGTGTGCGACGATGGCGCCAATCCGCGCTTCCTCCTCAATATGGCTCGCGTCGCCATGGCGCGCGCCAAGAACGAGCCGCGCGAGCAGCGCAAGGCGGGCGTTGAGGGTTTCCGACTGGTCGCGCGCGATGTGGCACATCAGTCGAAGATGCAGCTATCCGATGCGCAGCTTGCCCGCCTGGGCCAGAATCCGAGCGCGGAGCGCGCCAGCGCGGAGTCGCCCGACGTCGTGTTCTACACCGGCTGCAATGTACTCAAGACGCCGCACATCGCGCTGCTCGCACTCGATATCATGGACGCGGTCGACGTGAGCTATCACGTGATGGGCGGCCCGACGCACTGCTGCGGTGTCGTGCAGATGCGAACCGGAGACGTCGACACCTCGGGCCGCTTCGGACAGGCGACCATGGACAAGCTCGCCGCCAGCAAGAGCGGACAAGTGCTGGCCTGGTGCCCGAGCTGTTTCAATCAGTTCACCGAGGTCACGCTGCCCACGGTCGAGCGCACGCGCGGCTCACGTCCGTTCGAGATGACGCCGTTCGTGCTGTTTCTGCATTCGCAGCTCGACCGCCTGCGGCTGCTCTTGCGCCAGCGCGTGGATATGACGATTGCACTCCACCGCCACACCGGTGCGCCCGGTGTCATGGAAGCAGCGGCGGAGATTCTGAGCAACGTTCCCGGTATCACGCTGGTCGATCTCGGCCAGCCCTCGCCCGGCCTGATGAGCAACTACCTGCGCGCGCTACCGGCCTACAAGCGCGAGCTGCAACTCAATGAGTTGAAAGCGGCGCGCGACGCCGGCGTCGATGCGCTGGTCGCGGTCTATCACGCCGACCATCGCGAATTGTGCGCGCACGAGCGCGACTGGCCGTTCGTGGTCGTCAACATGCTGGAGATTGTCGGCGCCAGCATGGGACTGCACCACGACGACCACTACAAGCGCCTCAAGCTCATGCAGGATGTCGACGCCATCATCGCGGATTGCGCCGATCTGATCGCG
>Ga0126377_10004031_pt1 | contig 10580 bp, 13 predicted proteins | sample PanSoiMetPlot_22_FD_92647 | JGI IMG/M metagenome (GOLD analysis project Ga0126377, IMG submission 92647) | Tropical forest soil microbial communities from Panama - MetaG Plot_22 | ecosystem: Environmental > Terrestrial > Soil > Tropical forest > Bulk soil | place: Panama | collected 2016-02-17 | reverse complement strand
TAATCACGAGGTAATGAACGCCGCTCGAACTCGGGCCATGAACGGTCGCCCGAATCCCAGCAACAGCCAGAAACGTCACAGCGAAATCGAGTACTGGTCGCCATTTCTGCGTGATCTGAACCTGCACTCCAGTGCAGTAACGGTCATGCGCGGAGCCACACGCCGAGAGACTTCCTTCGCCATCAAAGAAGCCGGCGAGATACGGCCACGACAGTCGTGTTGCGTCAAACGCCATCAGCTGACCGTAATCTGCAGCGCGCTGATCGGAAATGATGGGGCCGGATCGCCGGAGAGAATCGTGCGCGACGCGACGAGCGCATCCCAGATCAGCATGTTGCCGCCGACGCTGGCATCGAGGATCGCGAAGTGTGTCACGGTGCCCCAGTTTGCCGTCGGCGCGGGAAACGTGATCGCGACCGCATTCGACGTCACGCCGCCGGTGCCGCTGGAGTTGCCGGTTGTGCCCCCTTGCGTCGCCGCCCAGTTCGTATCGAGCGGCGGGAGATTCACGCGCGCATAGCTGCCGCCGGTGACTTCCGTGCCGCCGCCACTATCGCTCGGGGCCGTCGTGAACAGCGCCATATACAGCGCCGTCGGTTTCGACCACGTGCGCGTGCGAAAGATGTGATCGCAAATCAGGTTTTCGAGATAATCGGAAGCTTGGGCTGTCCCCATAATTATCCTCAGCGATTCGGGAATTTCCGGCCGGATTGTTCCATCCAATATTGCCCGACCGCATCGGCCAGTTCACGGATCGTTCGCGGATCCAACACGCCGCTGACGTTGATCGTCGTTTCCATTTTGCTCGTCTGCGCTTTCGTCTCTTTGAAGAGGCCGTAGAGTTCCTCTTCCATATCTCGAATCGCTTTCACGATCAGCGGGCCGACATCGACGCCGGTTGGCCGCAAGCGTTCGGCAGCCTTAATGGCTTCATCGCGGCGCGTGATCGCGGCCAGTGCCGGATCTTCCATGCCGGCCGCCCCCTGCTCGCGCATCCGGTTGACATCCCCAGCCGCGGCGACAGTCGCTTTCGTCTGGTCGATCAATTTCTGCCGCGCCTCAGCAACACGCGCCATCCCTTCGAGTGACGCCTGGGTCGCTTTCTGTTCAGTGAGACTGAGGCCGAGGATGCCGGTCTCATAACTCTTGACGCCGCCCTCAATCTCTCGCAGTTTGTCGAGAACTTTCTGCTGCGCGTCGGCTTGGGCCCGCGTGACTTGCAAATCATGCTCGCGTGCCTGCACGATCGCATTCATCTGTTGCGCGGTAATCCCGTACAGATCCGCGATGGCTTGTTGCCCCATGCCAAGATCGAGCAGCGCTTTCGCGCCTTCGACGACCGATCCGTTGATCGTGTCGAGCGTGACCTGGTAGTTAATCGCGATCGCATTCAACGCCTCGACCGCGGCGCCATAAGCCTTCCACCCTTCGGCCGCCTTTTTCGCGGCTTCGGCATTGATCCGCATGGCCTCGTTCAGATCGGTAATCGCTCGGCCGGCAGTCTTCGAGGCTTTCGCCAGGACATCCGCTTGCGCGCCCGCCACTTCGGCCGCGACATCGCCCCATCCCATCAACTTCGAGGTCGCATCGCCGATGATCTGGTCGAGGCCGAAGAATTCCGAAATTGAGCGGCCGATTTGCCAGCCCGCGAACGCCGAGCCCGCAACCAGAGAGGCCTTGCCCAGCAACCCGATTTGGCCACTGGCCGTCTCGGCGACCGTGCCGAGCTCTTTTAACGCGCCGACTTCCTTTCCGACATTGATACCGAACAACCCGAGGATGCGATCAACTTCAGAGAGTTCCTTGCTCATCTTCGAGAACCCGGATGTCCCAGCACCCGGGTCGCCGATTCGCTTGGTCGCGTTCTCGACACCTTTCGCGCTGTCCTCCATTTTTTTCAGACGCTGTACGGCATCATCGGCGCCCGCTTTGAAATTCTCGAAATCGGCGACAAACTTGCCGGTGATGGCCATTTAGGTCAGCTCACTCGCCTCAACTTTGATGCGTTCGAGTAACAATTCATGGACGTCGCAATCAAGATCTCTCACCCATTCATAACGCCAACCATAGCGACAGGCGATGGCGAGATCCGCGCAGATGCCGTCATACCAGAACGGCGTTTTTTTTCCTCGGCCCGCTCCTCGAGCATCGCGACTTCGTGCGCCATCACGGCGTCTTTCACTTCCTCGAAGTCGTCAGGGTCCAGCGCATCGAGCGCGACGGCGAGATCGTCCCGGCCGGCATGGCGAATCGGCGGCCAATCGGGCGGCGACCAGTCAACGAGATACGCCACACACCGCGCGCGGCCGGTCTCGAGCGAGTTGACGACCAGTGTGCCGTCATCCTTCTGCGTCGACATCCGCCGCAGCATGTCGCGATACTCGCCAGCCGTCAGCCGCTTCTTGACGGCGACCCACTGCCCATCGGACAGCGGCAGGCGTTTGGTCTCTCCCGTCGGTGGCCCGTACATCACATCCTCTCAATCGGAGGCCCAAGCGTCGCCGTCAAACGCCCATCCGCAATCCCGTAGTCGACGATCGGCCATTCCCAGAATCCGCGCGCATGCGGCGCGATGAAATACAGCGGCTGTTGTTTGAGCTTGAACGCATCGCTCCAGACGATGCGGCCACTCGCCCGCCAGGTGGTGTCGTCGCGCGTGATGGTGTAGCCCTCGAGCCGCGCGGCGTCGTAGTACGCCCAGCGCAGCGTCGCGGTCACGCCGCGAATACTGCCCCGCATCGCCGCACGTTACGGCAACTGCGACCAGGGGCCGGCGCCGACGAAATTGCCACTGATACTGACCGCCCCCGTGGCCGAGACATTGATCGCGGCGTCAAGATACGCGAGGCCTTTGAACAGGAAGGTCGGATCGATGGTACTCGGCACCAGTTCGAGCATCACCGGAATATCGGCGGCCGCGGCATCGAACAGCGGCGGCGACGAGGCGCTATTCCACCAGCCGCCGTATGTGCCCTTCACATCGGGGAGCCCGACGACGTACTGCTTGTTGGTGTCTTGGAAGGCCGTGACATCGACCGTGTCCCGCGCCTGATTGAGCGTCCAGGCATTGAGATCCGCGACCACGACGGTGGTCGCGCCGCCGGTCGGATCCATTTTGATCTGGCCCTTACTGCCGTGTCGTCTGCCAGCCATATATGCACCTCATTGCTGATCGTGTCCCCGATCGCCCGTTAGGTACTCATCACCACGCGATAATGCCCGCCCCGATGCATCCAGAGAATCGACGGATCAACCTCATCGCGCTCCGTCGTGCGGATGCGTGTCTCGCGATAACACGCCATCGGCTGATAGCCGGTCACCGTGAGCACTTGTTCCTCGAGCAACGTATCGATGCGCGCCGCCGCCGCTTTGATGTTCTTGGTCGTCACGGTTGAGAGCTCAACGGCTTTGACCAGATACAACGCATCCTCGAACGCCCGCGCTTGGTACTCCCGTTCGTCGGCGGCCTCGAGGAGTGCCACGATGACGAACTGCTTCGATCCAACGGGCGCGATTTCCCAGTACACGCCGTTCGGCATCAGCCCGAGGAGCGTCGTGTCGCTCGACAGCCGCTGAATCAGCGCCTGGTCGATGTCGGAAGAATCAGGCATCGCCCGTCACTTCGAGTCCTTCATCCCGCATCATCGTTTTGAGTTCCTGATACATCCGGCGCCGCCGCCGCCGCGCAATTGGCACGAACACCTTGCCCGCCGGCATAATGCCGCGATCCGCGCCGAGACTCGTGTGGCGCGCGACGGTCCCGTTCTCGTAGATGAACGCGTGCTTCGCTTTGTTCTTGACGATCGAGCGCTGCCCGAATGATCCGAGCGGCTTGTGTTCGATCTGCACGCCGAGCCGCAGGTTGCCGGTGCGGCGCGGATACGCCTGGAAGATCGACGACTTCGCTTCCTCGGCGGCGTTCTCGACGATGTCGCGCGCCTGGTCGCGCAGGCGGGCCGGCAGCTTGGTCAGATCGACCTTGAATTCCTCAAGCCCTTCAAACGTGAACGACGTCTCACTCATCGGAGCGCCCCGATCAGTTGCGCGATCGTGATCAGCAGCATGGGGATCCACAGCGGCACCCGGCCAACGATGCCGGAGACGAGCGTCAACACCAGCGCGATTATGACCAGCAGCACGTAGGCATTGAGCATCATGTCGTCAATAACTCTTCGGCGATTAGCACGTGGATGATGTTCGCCTCGTCGGGATTCCGCACGCCGTTGACATTGAACGTCCGCAGCTTGCCGGCGACCTGGTCATCAAACGTGACGACGGTTTTCGTCGTGATGCCGGTGTGATAGGGGACGGTAATCAGATGCGTCGCCGAGGCGATCACCGTCCCAGCGGCATTGCGCTCAAGATCCCGCGCCGTCGCCGGCGTGATGTGCGCGTTGACGTACGCTGGATTCAGATCGGCGAGGCTTTCCGTAAAGCCGCCGTCGCCATCGGGCACCGGCGGGCCGGGATTCTGCAACCGGATCAACTTGTCGCGGCGCCCGCTGGGAATCGTCACGGCCATCGTTACGCCACCACTAGCGGTTGAATTCGTCGAAGTACCCCGATAATCCAGGGCGCCAGATCCGGTTGCCCATCTGTCGGCGTCCAGCGTGGCGGCCCTTCGCGATCATCGCCACGCTCCCACCACAGTTCGCCGAGTTCGAGCAGGATCGCGTGTTTCGCCGGCAGGGGAACCGTAGCCGCCGACCACGCCGCCGTCGTGTCGCGCATGGCCGGCGTGAGGTTGAGGTAATCGAGGATGATCGCCTCGGCGGCGTCGAGTTTCGCCATGAGATCCGCATCGTGGCTCGTATCCGTGAGCGGCAAGCGCAGATGGGTTTTGGCCTCATCCAACGTGACGAGCGCGGCGCTCATGCCCGTCCGTCCTTCCCGTCTCGGCCACGCTTGACGATGAGGGTCCAGTCGCGCGATCCGTCCGCGGGCTTGCTGCGCGTGGTGTCCACGTGGCAATGCCACACCGATCCGGCGTACGTTACGCAGTCGCCGCGCTCGTACGTCCGGCCGTCCACGTACACGCCGCAATAGGTCAGGCCGGGTTTCCCGTCCACGCCATCGCGACCCGGTGGGCCTGGCGGGCCAGGCGCGCCATCGGTGCCGGCCGGGCCCGGTGTGGGTGGCCGCGCTTCGACCGCTGCCAAGCGCTCCGTAATCGGCCCCAGGGCCGTTCGGAGCGCGAGTTCGCCGGCCATGCGCTCCTGCGTCAACAGATGCTCCACGCGGCTTTTGAGGGCCGGCACAAGCGCGGCGACAACCACGTGCACATCCTCCTCGGTCATGCCGCCCACGCGCGCCGGAAGGCCTCGAAGACGGTGAGCCCGAGCTCGTCCGGCGGTAAGTCTTTGGTAGCTGGCGGCGGCGTCTCTTCCACGGGCGTGGGCGGGGTCGGCGGCCGGGTGGGCAATTCACGCGCGGCCAGCAGCTGCAGCGGCCAGTTTTGCTCTTGCAGGTACGGCGTCTCGCCGCCGGCCACGGGTGGCTTCCCGAAATAATCTTTGCGCGCCTCGTTCGGACTCAGGGCACCGTGCTGAATGGCGTCGCCGGCCACCTTCGCGCGCCCCTCATGATCCATCCACAAGAGATCATCGATGTCGATTTGCAGACCGTACTGCGTGCCATTGATGGGGAGCAGTAAGCCGATGCCCTCGTCGTACGAGGCCTCCAAATTCGCAATCAGCGGCTGTAACGCATCCGCGTAAAACATCTGCTCGAGTGGCGAGAAATTCCCGTACGGCGGCGTGCTCCCGATTTGGATCTTGAAGGCCGGCACGTGATAACAGCGCGCCACGTCCTCGCCGCTCCACTGCAACTGTTTGATCAGTTCGGCATCCACGGCATTCATCGCGAGCGCGTCGTATTTCATGCCCATCGGCAGAATCGCGACATCGCCGGCCGCGCGCGCGCGCCACATCGCCTGAACGTCGTCCGCATCCTCTTGCTTGATCGCACCGGGCACCGTGATCACGCCGGGCGGTTGACTCGCATTCGCAAAGAACGCCGCCGAATTTTTCTCCATCGCCAGCCCTTGCATGGCCGAGATGCCGCAGGCATAGATCGGCGACACGCCGCATAATGGGTGATAGAGACAAATCATCGGATCGTGGATGATTTCGGAGGCCGGTACGACCTTGGAGACCGAAATCTCCGCGAGCGGATCCACGTCCAGGCCGTAGTACACGGATCCATCGGGTGCTTGCAGCGTCCGCACCCGTTGCGGATTGAGCACATAGGCCGCCACCACGACGCCGCGCTGGTCGCGCTCCTTGAGCACGTAGGTATTGCCCCAAATCAATTTGCTCGAGATCCATTGCTCCGCGAACTTGTTCCACGTTTGATAGCGATTCGGCTTGCGGAGGAGCGGCGAAAAGGCCGGATTCGTCGTTTCGGTCCAGATGCCGGAGTCGGGATCCCGCTTCATCAAGAGCGGCGGCAGCTTGCCGATACTCTGCGCGATTAGCGACACGCACGCAAAGACCGGCCCGTACGCCAGGACATCCGAGACCACGATCTCCTGGTTCTGTTGCCAAGCGCCGGTATACGGCTCGCGGATGACCGGCCACCAGCCGCGGCCGCCCGCGATCGGCGAGAGCGCGGCCGCCGTCGTGGTCCGCACGGCGGCGGCCGCTTTCCCGCGCCAGGTGATCTCGAAGCCGAGGATCTTCACGACTACTGTGGCGGCTGCTCCATCGCCGCCGTGGGCGCCGGATAGGCCGCGGCCGTCAGGTACTTGACCGCATTGGTCATTGTCCGTTTCCAGTTCACGAACCGCTCCGCCCGCAAGCCCACGAAGTTGTTCTGCCAGAGGCTTACCATGACGACGGTCGCATCCGCGGGCGACATCGGCGCGGAATCCATCTGCAGCGAGGCCTCCCGCGAGGCGTCGATCGTGACGCCGCCGTCATCCGCGTACAGCACGAGATTGGGTTGGAACGCGATCACGTTGGTCCCGGCAGCCTGTGACGTGACGACGTTCATACCCTGCACCGTGCCCCCGTTCATCGTGAGCTCCGGGAAGAGGCGTGCGCCGCCCGTGCCGGCCGTGTAGAACGACCACGCGAGCGCATTGGACGGGCTCATGATGAGCGTGAGGCCGTCCACTGGAATGTTGTTCGTGGCGAAGTGCGAGATCAGTCCGAGCAGATCCGCGAGCGGACTGGCGGTCGCGGCCGCCGTGGGCGCGCCATTCGTGATCGACGCCGGATTGACGCCGGCGACGGCCGCGACGGCGGGATCGATGAATTGCGCGTCGAGGAATTGCGCGATTCCGGCGATCATGTCCGCGCGGACCAGCGCCTCCGCCGACGGATTCGAGAGGCGGACGAGCTCCTCCGTCAACACGATAATCCCGGCCGCCTTCGCGATATCGAGCGTGACACTCGAGAACGCGAGCTTGGTCACGGGTTTCGGCTTGGCCTCACCCACCCAGCCGTACGTGCCGCCGGCCGTCTGACTCGGGACCTTCGTGTTGAATGGCACATTCCGAAGATTCGGCACCTTGCCGAGGATCGTCGCTGGCCGCAGCAGTTCGATGAAATCATTCGCGATCGTCTGATTCACCAGCGGCCCGGCCCACGTCGCATCCGTCGTATTGCCGGCGGCCACGGCGGCGCGCAGATACGTCTCGACTTCCGGCGTCGTATCGTTCCACCGCGAGCGCGCGTAATTCGCGGCCGCCTCGAAATTGCCGCGGTGCACGAGGACCGCACACGCCGCGCGGACAAAGGCCGTCCCTTTCGGCAGATTCGATCGCACCTGCACACGAACCGGCACCGCGTGCGCGATCACGGGCTCCCGCACAGGCGTGGTGCTGATTGGTGCCGCCGCGACGACATTCAACGCCTCGAGCTCGCGCAACCGCGCGAGATGTTCATCGATGCTCTTGATTTCAAGTTTGAGGCTCTCGTACTCCTCCGCGGCGGCGGCATTGAGCGTCACGCCGGTGTCGGCAGCCGTTTTCATGAGGTCTTGCATCCGATCCGCTTTCGGCGCGCGGGTCTGGCTCCACTGCGTAATCTGTTCGGGAATGGTCATAACCGGCGCGGCCTTCATCCGCGCCACGATCGGGAGCGTGCCCGCAACGCCGGGCAGGGTGAGGCCCATCGCGGCCTGATCCAGCGATTTGACGAGCGCCAAGGTGGCGTGCTGATTCGCCGGCACCGTCACCAGGGAGAGTTCGAGGATTTCCGTTTTGAGAAACTTAAGGCCACCGCCTTTCATCACCTCGATCGCCTCGTCCCACGATCCGCGTGGCCGAAACCCGATCGAGACGCCGCGGATCAATTCGTGGACGAGCGAATGCCACGCGCGATCGGTTTCGGTTTTGACGGCGCCCGGCTCATCGACCGTGGCGATCTCGGCCTCGAAGGCGATGCCCTCCGAGCTTGCCGGCGCCAGGCGCGCCACGCCGACCGGCGTATCGCGCCGGTGATGGAGGAGCAATGGGATCTCTTTGACGTACGAGGCGCCCAGCGGCTCGATGATGTCGCCGAGGCGATCGGGCTGCGGCGTCGTGGCGATCCCCGTGATGCGCCGCGCCGTTTCATCCACGGATCGGATCTCAAGGAGCGAGTAGGCTCGGTTGAGCACCATGCAGCCGAGCATGGGACTCATTCGGTCAGGGCGGAATTATTCAGTTTTTCGTTAGGACTTGGCGCAGATACGCTGATAAACTCTGCTGTTTTTCGGTGGCGGCCCGGCAAAAGGCGTCATACGCGCGTGGGGGCACATTGATCGTCACCGGCACGAGCCGATCGCCGGGTGACCGCGGTTTGGGTCCGCGTTTCTGATCGGCCATGACTCAGGCCCGCACGACGAAGATCCGATAGTTCGGCGGCGGCTCCTCGGTCAGCATCGCACTCATCGCCTGCAAAATCGCATCAATGCCGTCGATTTTGTTCGGTGATTCCGGTCCCTCTTTCTTCGGCAACAGCGAATCATCCACGCCGCGCGTGATGACCGCATTCGACGCGTTCCACTTCAGGCAGCTGTTGCCGTCATGCTTGAATCGCCCGTGTACCACGCGGACCTCGAGCTCGCGCGCCGCCGGCGTGATGTTCTTCCGGTTCTTGTCCAAAATCGCCGCGAGATACCCATCCCCGGCTAGGCTCGAGACGATACCGGCCGATCCGAACTGGTCGAACCGCAGCGCCGCGACGTTGAACTGCCGGCACCAACCGCGAATATCGGCCTCGATTTTGTTGTAGTCGACCATCGTCCCTTCGGTCAGCTCGAGGAGGCCCGCCTTGACCCACAGCCCATACGCTGGCACCGTGCGCGCCCGAGCCTCGACGACCTCCCGAGGGAGATAGAACTTCACGAACGCGCAGATGTCGGCGTCGCGCTCGAAACACAACGCGACCGCGGCGAGATCGTCGAGCTGCGCCAGGTCGGCCCCAATCCAGCAGCGCTGCCCCGTGAAGTCCGACAGCCGCAACGACGGATCGGCACAGGCATCCCATTTCGCCATTGGCAGCCACGACCGCGCCGACTGCAACCACTCGGAACAGACCTTGATGCGGAATTCACCCTCAAGGCCCGGCGTTTGCTGTGCATCCTGGCAATAGCTTCTAACCCACTCGAGCGTCGGCGTGATCCCGAGCATCGGATTCGCCTTGATCCAGACCCGCTCGTCGCGCCAATCGTCGCCGTCGTCGATCGTGTAGATGATCCCGAGAATATGCTCGGCCTCGAAGACTTGCTGCAGGATTTTCGTGACCGTCGTCCGCAGTGCGTAACCCACCGACAGCAGATCGTACCCGGCGGTCGTCGGGCAGAGCATCAGCGGATTGAGTCGCGCCCCCTGCGCCGACTTCAAGACGTCGTGCAGCGCGAACTTCTGCGCGTGCGATTCGTCGAGCACGATACAGGACGGATTGAGCCCGTCCTGCGTCGAGGCCTTCGCATTGACCGGCTTGATCGTCCCGTCCGACGTGATGATTGTGTTCGCGAGCGCCTGCGCGCCTTGACTGCGGAGCCAGCTTGACCGCCCGACCATCTGCTGCGCGATCCCGAACACGATCCGCGCCTGGCTGCCGGTCGTTGCCCCGCACACGACCATCGCGCCCGGCTCGTGTTCCTTCAGGATATGAAACAGCGCCAGGCTGGCCATCAGCGTCGACTTCGCCGCCTTGCGCCCGACCTCGAGATACAGCTGCGTGAACCGCCGGCGCGCCGGATGCGCCCGGTGCCGCCAACCGAACAGCGTCGTCACAATCCAAATCTGCGCCGGCTCGAGCCGGATCCGCGGCGTGGTCCATTTGCCCTCGACGTGCGGCAACTGCTCGAGGAACCGGCAGACCTCGACCGCGTGCCCATCGCTCCAGACATACGGCCAGCTCGGATCGGTCTCCGCGCGCATTGTGTCGCGGTCCTGCCGTTCGCATGCGAGCTTGATCCACTGGCAGGCCGCAATCCGGCCGCTCAGCACGTCGGCGCCATACTGCCGCGCGATGCCAACGTAATCCCGTGGCGACAATGGCCCGACCTTCCGCTCAGGCGGTAGCTTCCGCGCCGGCTTACGGCCGGCACGCGGCTGCCATGCCCCCTTGAACTGCTGCGTCGCG
>Ga0126377_10004030_pt1 | contig 10580 bp, 7 predicted proteins | sample PanSoiMetPlot_22_FD_92647 | JGI IMG/M metagenome (GOLD analysis project Ga0126377, IMG submission 92647) | Tropical forest soil microbial communities from Panama - MetaG Plot_22 | ecosystem: Environmental > Terrestrial > Soil > Tropical forest > Bulk soil | place: Panama | collected 2016-02-17 | reverse complement strand
GGCCGGCCACGCAGGAGACCATGCGATCCACAGATACAAACAGCTGGAAGGCTCGCGGCTGCTTGTATCTGCGGATCGCATGGTCTCCTGCCGCGCCAGCGCGGCGGCGAAGCGAAGTCTGGGCAAGCCGAAATCTCTGCGCCCTCTGCGATCTCTGCGCGAAACAGTTGCCGAGCGTTCTGAAAAAATGATCCTCCCTTCTCCGTTCTCCTGTTTGTCTCTAGACACGAATGCAGCGTGACAGTGGAGGATGTTGATTAGTGCGGGGTCACGCGTTCGACGATCAAGTCGGCGACGACCTCGGCGCCGTCGGTGCACGGGTTCTCAGGAGGGGAGGGCCGCTTCAATAACCGTTGCATCGACTCCCGCCACCTCCCCGCGAGAAACGATTCCAAATCGATGAACTCACATCGCAGGATTCTCGGCATCTCCGCGACCATGACGTCGTACTCGACGAAGCGGCCGCGCGAGGTGTAGAGCATGGCGGTCTTGTTGGCGACGCAGTCGGCGATGATTCCGTACCCGGGCTTGGTGACGACGACGTCGGCGGCGGCGACGAGATCGACGTAGCGGAGCCCGCGGCTGTAAATGTCCTCTTCGGCGACCCGATAAACGGGACCGTCAATCGAGTCGATTTCGTTGGCCGGCGCAGTCATGACGAGATCGATCGTGTCGCGGCAGTCGATTTGATGAAGGTCGAGCCCGGACACACCGTAGCCGCCAAACGACACCAGCGCGATCGGCCGGTCGACCGGCAGGCCGAGCTCGCGCTTCACGTCTGCGGCGGATCGATCCGCCCGGGCGTGCCGCGCGACGAAAGGAATATCCACGACGCGTGGCACCGTGGCGAAGCCGCCATGGAGAGGCATGCGCCAGCCTTCGCTCGCGCGAGCGTACGCCCCGCGGATCGTATTCAGCAGGGTGGGCGACGCGGCCAACTGCGATTCGTACCCCTCATAGATCCAATCCCAGGTGAAGTTCGACACCACCGCTGACGGGATTCCTGCAACCGCTGCAGCCGCGCAGGCGAGGGGCGGCGCATCCGAGATGACGAGACGAGCGTCATGCGCCTCGAGGATCGCCGCCTCATTCGCCGCGCGCTCGGCGAGCGTCCCGTAGAACGCGGACGCCTCAGCGATGGTGGCGCGTTCGTCGAGTCGAACGCTGTCGATCTGGATGACCCCGGTATCGTTCGGTCCCTCGATGAACGTCGTCGGTACACGAACGGACTGATCGAACAGCCGGCGCGGCGCGGCCGTTCGAATCACGATGCCGAGGTCGGGCGATCGCGCGCCGAGTGCGTTGATGATCGCGATCTGGCGGACGGCGTGCCCGAAGCCGTGTCCCGATATGTAGACGAAGACCGACGGCAAGCGTGCTCAGCGGACCGGCGCGTTGGCGACGGCGGGAGCGGGCAGCGCGATCTTGATGACGTCCTCGAGCGTGCGGGCGGGAACGAACGTCATCTGCGAGCGGACCTCGGCGGGCAATTCCGTCAGGTCTTGTTCGTTCATCTCCGGCAGCACGAAGGTCTTGATGCCGTAGCGCCGGGCCGCCAGCGCCTTTTCGCGGATCCCGCCAACCGGTAGTACCAGGCCCGACAGCGTGATCTCTCCCGTCATCGCGACGTCGGATCGGACCGGCTCGCCGCGGGCTGCCGAGACGATTGCCGTCGCCATCGTGACGCCGGCAGACGGCCCGTCCTTTGGAATCGCCCCGGCGGGAACGTGCACGTGAAGGTCCTGCTTCGCGAGAGCGTCCGGCCTGATGCCGAGCGACTCGGCCTGCTGCCGCACATGGCTGAGCGCGGCGCGCGCCGATTCCTGCATGACGCTTCCGAGCTGCCCCGTAAGCGTGAGGTGGCCGCCTCCGCCAGGCAACAGCACGGCCTCGATGAAGAGCACGTCGCCCCCCGTTTCCGTCCAGGCGACGCCGGTGGCGACGCCCGGCCGTGAGGTGCGAAAGGCGGCTTCGGATCGGTAGCGTGTGGGGCCCAGATAATCGGGAAGCTGCGGCGCGTCGGCAATCGCCGTATAGCGTTCGTCCGTGGCGACGCGTGCGGCGACCTTCCGGGCGATCGTGCCGATCTGACGCTCGAGCGATCGCACACCGGCCTCGCGCGTGTATTCGATGATGATCCGCCGCAGGGCGGCCTCGGTGATCTCGAGCTGCTGCGCTTTGAGCCCGTGCTCGTCCAGCTGCCGGGGAATCAAGTACATCCTGGCGATGTGGACCTTCTCGTCTTCCGTGTAGCCGCTGAGCGAGATGATCTCCATGCGATCGAGCAGCGCCGGGTGAATCGTGCCGAGCTGATTCGCCGTCGCGATGAAGAGCACCTTCGATAGATCGATCGGAATTTCGAGGTAGTGATCGCGGAACGAGTGATTCTGCGCCGGGTCGAGCACCTCGAGCAGTGCCGCCGCGGGATCGCCCTGAACGCCGACCGAGACCTTGTCGATTTCATCGAGCATCAGGACCGGATTGGACGCTCCCGCGGACTTCAGCGCCTGAACGAGGCGGCCGGGCATCGATCCGATATACGTCCGCCGGTGGCCACGGATCTCCGCCTCGTCGCGCACGCCGCCGAGCGAGATACGGACGAACTTGCGGTTCATGGACCGCGCGACCGACTGTCCGAGCGACGTCTTGCCGACACCCGGCGGGCCGACGAAGCAGAGAATCGGTCCCTTGAGGTCGCCCTTCAACTTCCGGACAGCCAGGTATTCGACGATCCGCTCCTTCACCTTGTCGAGATCGTAATGATCCTGGTCCAGCACTTTGCGGGCCTCGACCGGATCGAGACGGTCCTCGGTCGGCGTGTTCCAGGGAACGTCGAGGACCCAGTCCAGGTAGGTCCGGATCATCTGGTATTCCGGCGATGCCGGGGTCATGCGTTCGAGGCGATCGACCTCGCGATTGGCGATCGCTGCGACGGACTCGGGCAGGTTGGCCTCGGCGACTCGCTTCCGCAGCTCGGCTCCTTCACCGTCGCCTTCGCCAAGCTCGGTCTGGATCGCCTTCATCTGCTGGCGCAGCACGTACTGCCGCTGCGCGTCGGTCATTTCCTTTTCGGCTTTCGACTCGATCTGCCCTTTGAGCTCGAGGACCTCGATTTCCCGTGACAGTACCATCGAGATGGCATCGAGCTTCACGGATAGATCGTTTTCCTCGAGGAGCCGTTGTTTGTCTTCCGCCTTCATGTCGAGAAGGCTGGCGATCAGGTAGACGATCCGGAGCGGATCGTCGAGGCTCATCACCAGTGTCTTGACGTCCGGCGACAATCCGGTCGCCAGCGAGAGCGCCTTGTCGACGAGCTCCTGCAGCCGCCGCATGCGCGCATCGATGTCGATCGTTTTCTGCGGGGCTTCGGGGAGCGGTTTCAGCAGGGCGCGCACGAATCCGCGATCGGTCTGCAGAAACTCGGCGCGGGCGCGCGCGATGCCTTCGACCAGCACGCGCATGCCCGTCGGCGCCTTCGCCATCTGCCGGATGATTGCCACGGTTCCCACGCGATACAGATCGTCAGGCGCCGGGTCGTCTTTGTCGCCGCGCTGCAACAGCAACAGGACCATGCGATCGCTGGCGAGCGCGCGATTGATCGCTTCGATCGAAACCGGCCGTCCGACGCCGAGCGGCGCGACGGTCATCGGCAGGACGACCGTTTCACGCAGCGGCACGACCGGGAGCTCCGACGGGAGCGGTGAGGTCTGTAAAGGGCTGGTCGAAACTTCAGTATCAGCCATGGGTCACATTATTGCGCGTTGAACCGAGGCGTGGTGCCGTCGGCGGCAAGCCATACGAGCCGGGACGCCAGCTCGGTGATGCGTTCCAGTTTCGCAAAGTCAATCCGCTCGGTATCGTCGTCAGGCGTGTGATAGTCGGGGTGCAGGCCGGTCGTGAGAAACACGGCCGGGATGCCATGCTGGATGAACGGCCAGTTGTCCGAACGCCGCACGAGATCCTGCGATCCGCGATCGTAGTCCTGCTTGACGATGAGGTGAATCGTTTCGTTCGCGACCTCGGCGTCGCGGGCGAGATCCGGCGCGTATGAATAGCCAAGCAGGTGCAGGACGTTCGTATTCTCCGCGGCGCGCGTTTTCGCGAAGCCCCGATATCGGGGATCATCCGGGTCCGGGATGTCCTCGCTGCGTCCAATCATGTCGAGGTTCACGTTCGCGACGATCCGCCGCGACGGCACCGGGTGGGTCACGTAGTAGTCGGCACCCAGTTCGCCCTTTTCCTCGCCGTTCCAGAGCGCGAAGACGACCGCGCGGGCGGGACGCGTTCCGAGCGCCGCTGCGCGCGCGAACGCAGACGCCATCGCAATCACCGCTGCTGTGCCGGACGCATTGTCGTCCGCGCCGTTATAGATCCGGCCGGCATCGTCGATGCCGTCATGATCCAGGTGCGCACCAACGACCACCATGTCGGTGGCGCCCTGACGTCCCTCGACGATGCCGAGGATATTGTCCATCGTGATGGGAGTCGCAATGACGCCAGGCGTCAGCGAGCACACCAGCGTCCGCTGTTCGTCGAGCGCGCGCCTCAAGGTCTGGCCAGTGGATTCCGAGATTGCCGCCACAGCGAGAGGCGAATCATGCATCTCGTCGTAAAGACGGTAGTTCGCCGATCGGACAGAAGAATGAGATGGCCACGCCGCCCCTCGGTCCCCGGTGTACTTTCTTACCACGACCAGCCCAACCGCGCCGTGCGCCCTGGCGGCGTCGATCTTGCGATCCAGGCTGCCGATTTCAGGCCCCGTGTCGCCTGGCACTTGCCCCGAACGTAGCAGTGTGTAGGGCGCGCCGTCGAGCGCGAGGACGATCGCGCCACGGGCGTTCCGGCTTGCGTAGTCATCGTGCTGCAGGGCCGGTGCCGAGATGCCGTAGTTGACGAAGAGGAGCGGCCCGGTGACGGTCTGATCTCCCGACTCAGGCTGGGGCATGAAATCGCTGCCGGGACGCAGGTCGACGAGAGAGCGTGCCGCTTCGGTAACCGTCAGGCTTGCGTGGTCACCAAGCCGTGGCTCGTAGACCTTGACGTGTTGCAGATAATCGGGAACTGCCGCAGGCACCTTCGCGTCCTGCAAGGCGCGAACGATGTAGGTTTCCGCGTGTTGGTTACCGGCGTGTCCGAGCCCTCGACCCGACATCGCGTCGCTGGCGAGCGCCGTCACGTAAGCCCTGAGCTCGGCGACGGTGACATCCTGGATCTCGTGATCGATGGCCGCTGGCACGCGGCCGGCCTCGGGCCTGACGATCCCTGCGGCAACAATCCAGACGACGGCGACCGTGATGAAGCGCGACCACATCGCTGCTGAAAGTGTACCTTACGCCAGCCCCGGGACGGGAACTTCAGAAGCGCACAAGGTATGCATATGATTCTGGGCAATGGAACCGCCCATCCGGGCGGACTGCGTTCCAGGCGCCATCGAGAGGAGGGTCGGGTTCGTGCAAAAACCCCTAACCAGTTCGCCTCCACGCCTATGCTGATCCACTCATCCGTAGAATCCCGTCCAGTTTTCGATTTGTGTCGCCATCTACCGAGCCGCGTAAGTACCGGACACGCGCGGCCGCTATTATAGAGAGATGGCTGGCTCGACGATTCCGCGCGTGGCGATCACGGGAATCGGCGTCGTCTCGCCCTTTGGTGTCGGGCGTGACTGTTTCTGGCGGCACGTGCGGCGCGGCTGCAGCGGCACGCGTGCGATCGTGGACTTCGACGCGTCCGCGTTTCCCTGTACCGTGGCGGCTCCCGTTCCCGGCGTCAGCATCGACGATGCGATTCCTATAAACGGCCGCGGCGCGGAGGAGCGCAACGGCCGATCCGATCCGCGACGATACTCTCGTGCGGCGTTGATTGCCGTCATCGCCGCGACCGAGGCGTGGGCGGATGCCGGCTTGAATCTGAACGAGCCGGGCGCCGGTGTGCTCGTGGGGAGCGGAGCCGGCGGGATCGATGTTGCCGAGCGTTCTTACAACGACTTCTTCAACGACGGCTGGAAGCGCGTCACACCTTACGCGATTCCCGTATCGATCGTCGGCATGATGTCGAGCGAGATCTCGATCGCGCTCGAGCTGCATGGCATCAGCCACGTCGTTTCGACCGGTTGTACCAGTTCGACCGACGCGATTTCATACGCGGCGTCGTTGATTCGGAGCGGCGACGCAGAGGTGATCCTCTCGGGTGGCGCCGACGCGTGCGTCACGCCAGGCATGATTTTCGGCTTTTCCAAGATGCGCGCCGTCTCGACCGCACACAACCATCGGCCGGCTGAAGCGTCCCGTCCGTTCGACCGCGAACGGGACGGCTTCGTGCTGGGGGAGGGGGCGTGGATGGTCGTCCTCGAGCGCGAGGATCGCGCGCGGGCCCGGGGCGCCACGATCTACGCCATCGTCGAAGGCTACGGATCGACCTGCGACGCGTACCATCGGGTTCAGATGGACCCCGATGGCGAACAGATTATCCGCGCGATGAAGATCGCGATCGAGCGATCCGGGCGGCCCCTGGAAGAGATCGGATACGTGAACTTCCACGGCACATCGACCGTGCTCAACGACACCGTGGAGTCGCGTTGCGTGCGCCGATTGTTCGGCCCGCTTGCCGATCGAGTCCCCGGCTCCTCGACCAAGTCCATGATTGGTCACCCGCAGGGCGCCAGCGGGGCGGCGGGCATCGTGACCGCGACGCTCGCGCTTCGCGACAGTTTTCTGCCGCCGACGATCAACCAGACGCATCCGGATCCGGCGTGCGACCTCGACTTCATTCCCAACAACGGTCGCGCGTCAGAACTCACGGCCGCGCTCTGCAATTGCCTGGGGTTTGGATCGAAGAATAGTGCGATTGTGTTGGGCAGGGCGTAGTGTCTGGCTGCTGGCTGGCTGCCGGCGAATCCGGCGCACCGCTGAATGCCGACTAAGCGGCAAGATGCCGCAAGACAGCGGCCCGAGCGAATGAGCGAGGGCTGGCAGGCGCTGGGGGTGGGGCCCCAGCGCAAAGTAACAAAAAATGATCGACGTCCTCATCGCCGGCTGTGGCCCCGCGGGTTCTGTTGCGGCAACCATTCTTGCCCGCGCCGGCGCGCGCGTGATGGTAGTGGATCGCGCGACATTTCCGCGACCCAAGCTGTGCGGCGACACGTTGAACCCGGGAGCGTTGGCCGTTCTTAGGCGTCTTGGCCTCGGTGGCGCGACCGGGGCGTCCGTTTCACTCGACGGGTGGATCGTCACCGGACAAGATGGCATTCGAGTCGAAGGACGCTACGACGCTGTGCCGGGTCGTGCCATCAGCCGCGGGAGTTTCGATGCGGCCCTCATGATGGCTGCGGCTGGCGCCGGAGCGCGCGTCGAAGAGGGCGTCCTCGTCCAGGGGCCGCTCGTCGATTCCACGAAGCATCAACCCAGCGTCACGGGGCTCACAATCACCGGTCGCCAGGGGAAACGTCTCGAACTTCGCTCGCGGATGGTGATTGCCGCTGACGGCCGGTATTCGCGCGTCGCTCGAGCCCTGAGCCTGTCGCGCGCGGCAACGTGGCCGCGGCGGTGGGCGATCGGCGCGTATTTCGAAGGCGTCTCCGGCATGAGCGGGTTCGGAGAAATGCACGTTCGCAGCAACCATTACATGGGCATCGCGCCCTTGCCGCACGGGCTCACCAACGCCTGCGTCGTCACGCCAAATCCCGGCGGACGGCTGCCGGCGGATTGCATGACGATGATGCTGCGGGGTGATCCGATGCTGGGTGAGCGGTTCGCCGGCGCGAGGATGGTGAGCGCGCCGATTTGCCTGGGCCCTTTGTCCGTGGATGCATGTGCGGCCGGCGCTCCGGGACTGCTGCTTGCCGGGGATGCGGCCGGTTTTGTCGATCCAATCACCGGCGACGGCTTGCGCTTCGCGCTTCGTGGCGCGGAGCTGGCGGCGAGCGAGGCACTCCGTGCTCTCGAGTCCGGCTTTGACTGCGCTCACGTGAAGCTGTTCGAGGCTCGTCGTCGCGAATTCGCCGCCAAGTGGCGCTTCAATCGAACGATGCGGTGGATCGTGACCTATCCGGCTGCCGTGCGCGCCGCCGGGTATGGCGCAGCCGTGCTCCCGCAGCTGCTGCAGCACGCGATTCGCTACGCTGGCGACGTTCACGCCGCATGACCGTCGCGGTCATCGTCCTCGTCCTCGCGTTCCTTCCGATGGCGTTTGAGGCGCGCCTGGCTGCCTCGCACGATCGCGCGCTTCGAAGCGCCGGCGCTGCCGAGCCCAAAGACGATGTGTTCCCGATCATGCAGGTGGCGTATCCGGTTTCGTTTCTGGCGATGGCCCTCGAAGCCTTTCTGAGGTCCGCGCGGGTGGATACCGTGTTCGCCGTTGGCGCGGTCGTGTTCGCGTGCGCGAAGGCGATCAAGTACTGGGCGATAGCCACCCTCGGACCGAGGTGGACGTTTCGCGTGCTCGTGCCTCCCGGTTCATCGCTGATTCATCACGGCCCCTACCGTTTCATGCGCCACCCGAACTACCTGGGCGTGATCGGTGAGCTCATCGGCATAGCGTTGATCGCGCATGCCGTCTACACCGGTCCCGCGGCTGTCGTGTTGTTCGCGGCAATCATCGCCGCGCGCATTCGCGTGGAAGAGCGTGCCCTCGATCGGGTCAATTCACCGTAGAATGCGCGTGCGTGTCACGGTTCACCGGAGCGAGAGAAGCTGTCGCGGTGACGCTGGGATTGATCCTCGTCACCGTCACGGTGTTCCACCAGCAGGCCGCTGATCTTTTCGCGGTTCCCGACCGCGGCGATCCTCTCTTCTCGATGTGGCGCATGGCGTGGGTGCGGCACCAGATCGTCACCGATCCCGGCCACCTGTTCGACGCCAACATCTTCTATCCGCTGAGCGCGACGCTGACCTACTCGGACTCGATGCTCCTGCCGGCCCTCGCGTCCGCGCCACTCGCCTGGCTGCACATTCATCCGGTCGTCGCCTACAACGTCCTGCTCCTTGCCGCGTTTGTGCTTTCGGGTCTGTCGGCGTATTGGCTGATCCGCCCTTCGACTCGCGCGACCGCGGGCTCGCTCAGGGCAGGCGGCCCCGGCTCCAGCAAGCTGGCCGCCTGGATCACCGCTGTCGCCTTTACCATCGCGCCGTTCCGCATTAATCACTTCAGTCATCTCGAATTGCAGATGACGATGTGGATGCCGGTGGTGTTGCTGTCGATGCAACGCGTCGTGATGGACGGTTCGCGTCGTTACGCGGCGCTGCTGGTCGGGAGCCTCGCGGCGCAATGGTATTCGTCGATGTACTACGGGCTGTTTCTGACGTTCTACACGGTGGTCTTTGCAGTCGTTCTGACAATCGCGTCGAAAGCTCCGCTGCGGAAACTTGCCTATGGCCTTGCCGCGATGTGCGTCGCCGGGCTGCTGGTGCTCCCTCTCGTGTACACCTACGCGCAGTCAACACCTGCGCGCGGCGTCCGTTCTCCGCAAGTCGTCGAGTCTTTCAGCGCGGTGCCCGCGGACTATCTCAAACCTGGGACCGGCAATCCCGTTTACCGGTCGTTTCTGCCGCGGTACGTTCACGCAGAGCGTGCGTTGTTTCCCGGGCTGGTGCCGCTGCTCCTTGCCGTGGCGGGAGCGTGGCCTCCTCTGACTGCCAGCCGGATCGCGATGATTGCCGCCGGCGCTGTCGCGTTCGACGGATCGCTCGGCCTCAACGGCGTCGTGTATCCATTTCTCTACCAGTGGATTCCTGCTTTTCAATCGGTCCGCGTGCCCGCGCGCTTTGCCATTCTCGTCGTCCTGACGATCGCCGTCCTCGCCGGCGCAGGCGCAGCGCGAGTGCTCTCGCCGGTTTCAACTCCGTGGAAGCGCGCCGCTGCCGCCGCGTGTCTGACATTGGCTCTCGTCGCCGACGGCTGGCCCCGATACGATCGATTGCCGATGTGGCAATCGCCTCCGTCGATCTACTCAGCGCTTCCCGCGAGCGGTGCTGTGCTGTTCGAGTTTCCCGTGCACGTGCCCGCGGATCGATTCGCGGAGAACCTGCCTTATATGTACTTTTCGATGTGGCACTGGACGCCGATGGTCAACGGTTACAGCGGCTTCATCCCGCCCTCATATCAGGCGCTGGTGGAGGGGACCTCGACATTTCCTGCCGGCGATGCGCTGGACTACCTCGCGCGCGTCGGCGTCACGCACGTTGCCCTGCACTGCCGGCTGTGGGAGCCGGACGTGTGCGCGAGTACGATGGAACGGCTCGACGCGTCCCCGCGGGTGCGCCGGCTCGCGCGTGCCAACTGGTATGGGGCGCCGGCGACGTTGTATGAACTGAGCCGCGGTCCGGAATCCGTGGTTCGTGGTCCGGGATCTTGGTCCGGCCGTGATCAAGTGAAGTGAGAGTGCCTGAAACCTTGTCTTCATCGTCGGACGCCGCACTCGCGCCGCCGGCGCGGACCGCCGACTTCGTCACCGTCGCGCTCATTGCGATGGCGGCGTGGTGGGTCCTGGTTGCGCGGCCCATCGGCGTCTTCAACGCCATCACCGGAACGCTTTCGCCAGCCATCCTTCTTTATGTTGCCGGATCGGTTCAGGTCGTGCGGCATCT
>Ga0126377_10004029_pt1 | contig 10583 bp, 10 predicted proteins | sample PanSoiMetPlot_22_FD_92647 | JGI IMG/M metagenome (GOLD analysis project Ga0126377, IMG submission 92647) | Tropical forest soil microbial communities from Panama - MetaG Plot_22 | ecosystem: Environmental > Terrestrial > Soil > Tropical forest > Bulk soil | place: Panama | collected 2016-02-17 | reverse complement strand
TAGGGGTCGAGCAGCAGCTTGTTGGGGTTGCAGCGCTGGCCCTTGGCGGGGTCCCAGGGGCCGTGGACCCGGTAGCCGTAGCGCTGGCCGACGCCGATGCGGGGCAGGTAGGCGTGCCAGCAGAAGGCGTCGACCTCGGTCATCGGGACGCGCTCCTCGGCGCCGGTGGCCGGGTCGAACAGGCACAGCTCGACCGCCTCGGCGACCTCGGAGAACAGGGAGAAGTTGGTGCCCGTGCCGTCGTAGGTCGCCCCCAGGGGGTAGGGGCGTCCCGGCCACACCTCGGTGTCTGGGTCCAAGGGGAGAATTCTAGGGCCCCGCTAGGAGACCGGGATCTCACCCCCCAGCCGGAAGGGGGGCACCAGGTCGAGGGCGTCGTCCCCGCTCCAGAACGTGCCCGGGTCGTACCAGCTGGCCGGGCGCCGGTCGGGGAGCAGGCCCATGGCCTGGTACGTCGTGGCCACCAGCTCGGCGCAGTAGACCGTGGCCAGCGGCGTGTGCCGCCGGACCCGGCCGTTGAGCCACTGGCGGGCCAGGCCCAGCGTGGTGGGGAACGGGCGCCCGTCGAAGCGGTCGATGACCCGCATCAGCCGGTCCTCGTGCTCGCGCCCGATGTCGCCGTCCAGCAGCCGCACCCAGGAGCGCTGGCCGTAGCGGGTGCGCCAGGTGGTGACGGCGTCGACCAGCCGGTGGAGCTGGACGCCCCGCTGGTGGCGGCCGGTCCACACGTCGGGGAGCGAGCGGCCCAGCTCGGCGTGCCACAGCAGCGGGGGCAGGTCGTCGATCGCCACGACCATGCCGACGTGGTTGACCGGGGCGTTGGTGGCGGTCTGGATGGCCCGGTCGGCCAGCGAGCGCCCCCGGAACAGCCACAGGTCGCCGGTGGACGCGGTGGCGACCGCCTCGTCCAGGGCCAGCCGGGTGTCCACGGCGGTTAGCGTACGGAACCGGTGCGGACGGTCTGGAAGATGCTCGGCCTCGCCGGCATCGCCGGGGTGGCGGCCACCGGCGTGATCATCGCCCGCCGCCGGCGCGCCCAGCGGGACTACGACCCCGACGAGCTGCGGGCCCGGCTGCACCGGCGGCTGGCCGATGCGTCCCGGTAGTCCGGTGGGCCGGGCGGCGGCGCTGGCCGGGGCGGCGTGTGCGGCGCTGGCGGCGGGGTGCCCGAGCCACGTCGACCAGCCCGACCCCGGCGACACGTCGCCGCCGGTGGTGACGCTGGACGTCGACCAGCTGCCGGGCGAGGGGCTGCTCACCGTCGGCTCGCAGCCCGAGGATCGTTCCGGCCTGCCCCGGACCGTGCGGCTCGGCCTGATCGCCGTGGCCCGGGACGGCGAGAGCGGGGTGGCCCAGGTCAGGCTGACCGGCCACATCACCACCGTGTGCCGGGAGCCGGGCGGCGGCGACCTGGGGCAGGACAAGCGGGCGGCGGTGCTCCACGTCGAGCCGACCACGGCGACGACGGGGACCGGCGGCCAGCCCGACCGGCGGGTGGCCCAGCTGACGGTGGCGTTCCCCTACTCGAACTGCGACGCCGGGCTCAGCCCGGTCGGCATGCGGGGCGACATCCACGTCGAGGGCCGCAACGGCGCCGGGGCCAGCGCCCGCAACGCCGACTTCACGTTCTCGTACAGCTAGGCCTGAGCCGCCTCCGGGTCGGCGGCGTCCTCGGCGGCGTCGTCGCCGCCGGCGCCGGCCCAGGCCGCGACCCGGGGTCCCACGGCCTCGGCCGAGCGGCGCCTCATGCCCTCCTTGAGGACGGCCATGACCTCGGCGAACTGGGCCTGCTGGTCGGCCGTGAGGTCGGTGAACAGGCAGCTCATGCCGGACATCGCCGGGGACAGCACGACCTCGGCCGCCTCGCTGCCGCCCGCGGTGAGCTCGATCATCGTCGCCCGGCGGTCGGTCGGGTGGGGGCGGCGGGCCACCAGGCCCTCGGCCTCCAGGTTGTCGACCAGGGCCGTCATGTTGCGGGGCGACAGCTCGAGCTCGTCGGCCAGCGTGCGCATCATGGCCGGCCCGCGGCAGTGGAGCCGCTCGACCAGCCGCAGCCGGGGCAGCGTCAGCCCGTCGGCCGCCTGGGCGTCGATCCAGCGCAGGAAGGTGTGCGAGAACGCGGCCGTCTGCTCCACCAGCCGGCGCAACGGATCGACCTCGGCGTCCGCGGCCCGGGCGCTGGCGAGCCGATCGGCCGACGCACACACCTCGGAATCCATGGGACCAGCCTACCGGAACAATTCCCGGTTGTAATTGTTACTGGAGTAACTATAGTCTCTGTGACAGTCACTACCGAGACAGAGACCCGAACAAGATCCAACGACGAGGTTGCCCCATGTCCCAGACGAGCACCACCAGCACCCTTCCCCTGGTCACCGGCGACTGGGCGGTCGACGCCGCCCACTCCGGCGTGCACTTCAAGGTCCGCCACCTGGGCCTGAGCAACGTCCGCGGCCGGTTCGACGAGTTCGACGCCACCCTCCACGTCGGCGAGTCGCTCGACGACGTGTCGGTCACCGCCAGCGTGGCGCTGTCCTCCGTCGACACCAACAACGCCGACCGCGACGCCCACCTGCTCTCGACCGAGTTCTTCGGCGTCGAGGCCAACCCGACCCTCGAGTTCCGCTCGACCCGCATCACCGGCGCCGGCGACGACTACCACCTCGAGGGCGAGCTGACCATCAACGGCCGGACCAACCCGGTGAGCTTCCCGGTCGAGTTCGGCGGCGTCGACATCTACCCGGTGGACGGCCGCCAGCACGCCGGCTTCTACGCCGAGACCACCATCAACCGCAGCGACTACGGCGTCGACTTCAACATCCCGATCGGCGTCGACAAGCTCGCCCTGGGCGAGAAGATCAAGGTCGAGCTCGACCTGCAGTTCGCCGCCCCCCAGACGGACTGAACCCCGAGCGCACCCCGGCCGGACGTGGCAACCCCACCTCCGGCCGGGGGTTGCCTCCCTTGGCGCTAGGTTGCCGGGCGCGGACGATGTGCCCATGACCTCCGACCTGTCGCCCCTCCGTCGGCTGTGGCGCGCCGGGCCGTTCACGCGCCGCACCTGGCGGGAGCTGCTGTACCTGGTGGCGACGACGCTGATCGCCAGCCTGGCGGCCGTCGCCGCCTGGGCGACGATCGTGACCGCCCCGTTCATCGCCATCACCGTGATCCTCCTGCCGGTGCTGGCGCTGATCGTGATCTTCGAGCTGCGCATGGCCCGCCGCCTGGCCAACGTCCAGCGGCGGCTGGCGGCCCGCAGCCTCGACCTCGCCGTACCCGGGCCGCCGCCCTTTCGCCGCCAGCCCGGCCTGTGGGGCTGGTTCCGCTCGTCGCTGACCGACGTCGACGGCTGGCGGGCCGTCGCCTTCCTGGTGGCCACCTTCCCGGCCAAGGCCGTGGCCATCTGGGCGACGTTCCTGGGCTGGCGGGCGGGCGTGAGCTGGGCCACCTACCCGGTGTGGTGGTCGGCGCTGAACCCCCACCAGACCGCAGCCGGCGTGCGCCACCACTCCGGCGTGTCGTTCGGCTACTGGTTCGCCGACACCACCATGGAGGCGTTGCTGGTCGCCCTGCTCGGCCTGGTCCTGCTGTGGGCGGTCGTGTGGGTGGCCCGGAGCCTGGCGGTGCTCGACCGGGCGGCGATCCGTTGGCTGCTCACGCCCCGGGAGGCCGATCGCCGCATCATCGAGGCCGAGGAGCAGCGGGCCCATGCCGTCGAGGACGCCGCCGCCACGCTGCGCCGCATCGAGCGGGACCTGCACGACGGCACCCAGGCCCGGCTGGTGGCGGTGGCCATGCAGCTGGACATGGCCCGCGAGCAGGTGGTCGCGGCGTCGGCCGCCACCAACGGCGAGGCCGAGGCCGAGCTGGCCGAGGCCCGGGCGCTGCTCGACACCGCCCACCGCAACGCCACCGATGCCATCACCGAGCTGCGGGAGGTGACCCGCAGCATCCACCCGCCGGCGCTCGACCTCGGCCTCGACACCGCGCTGGCCACGCTGGCCGCCCGCTCGGCCGTGCCGGTCCACCTGCGCACCGACCTGCCCCAGCGGCCCTCGGCGCCGGTGGAGACCATCGCCTACTACTGCGTGGCCGAGCTGCTGACCAACGTGGCCAAGCACAGCGGGGCCCGGACGGCCTGGGTCGACGCCATCGAGCGCGGCGACCGGCTCGAGCTGCGGGTCACCGACGACGGTGCCGGCGGCGCCGCGCTGATCGGCGGCCGGGGCCTGGCCGGCCTGTCCGACCGGGTCGGCACCGTCCATGGCCGGCTGACCGTCCAGAGCCCGCCCGGCGGCCCCACCGTGGCCACCGTCGACCTGCCGGTGGTGTCGTGATGGACGCCGGCACGACCCTCCGGGTCGTCATCGCCGAGGACTCCGCCGTGCTGCGGGACGGGCTGGTCACCCTGCTGGCCGGCCGCGGGTTCGACGTGGTGGCCGCCGTGGGCGACGCCCCCGGGCTGCGCAAGGCCGTGCTCGACCACCGGCCCGACGTGGCGGTCGTGGACGTCCGCATGCCGCCGACCCACACCGACGACGGCCTGCGGGCCGCGGTCGAGCTGCGCCGGGAGGTGCCCGACCTGCGGGTGCTGGTGTTCAGCCAGTACGTCGAGACCCGCTACGCCAGCGAGCTGCTGGCCGACCGGGCCGACGGCGTCGGTTACCTGCTGAAGGACCGGGTGGCCCACGTCGGCGAGTTCGTCGACGCCGTGCGCCGGGTGGCCGGCGGCGGCACCGCCCTCGACCCCGAGGTCGTGACCCAGCTGTTCGGCGCCACCCGCAAGCGGGACGCCCTGGCCGAGCTCACGCCTCGCGAGCGCGAGGTGCTGGCGCTCATGGCCGAGGGCCGGTCGAACACCGCCATCGCCGGCGAGCTGGTGGTCTCGGGCCGGGCCGTCGAGAAGCACGTGGCCAACATCTTCACCAAGCTCGACCTCCCACCCTCCGACGCCGACCACCGCCGGGTGCTGGCGGTGTTGCGGTACCTCAACGGTTGAGGAACTCCTCGACCGCTCGATTGAACGCCGCCGGCTGTTCCAGGTTGCAGACGTGGCCGGCGTCGGGGATGACGACCAGCGCTGCTCCCAGGGCGGCCGCCAGCGGGTCCGCCAGCTTCGCCGGCAGGGCGCCGTCCTCGTCGCCCCAGATGACCAGCGTCGGGCAGGCGATGCGGGCGACGTCGGCCCGGGTGTCGTGGGCGGCCACCGCCAGGGCGGCCTCGGCCCACGAGGCGGGGTCGGTCGACTGGGACTCCCGGATGTTGCCGCGCGCCACCTCGGGCTGCTGGGCCAGCGTGTACCGGCTCCAGATCGTCGAGCCCGCCACGTCGCCGCGGGCATCGGGGAAGCCGTGCGCCCGCACCCGGCCGGCCTCGGCCCGCAGCCATGCTGACGCCCGCTCGCCCAGGTGGGTGCCGGTGTCGCACAGGACCAGCGCCTCCACCAGTGCGGGCTCGGCCAGCGCCAGCTTCTGGGCGATCATCCCGCCCATCGACAAGCCGACCACCCCGGCGTGCTCGACCCCGAGGTCGCGGCACAGGGCCGCCGCGTCGGCGGCGAACGCCTCGGTGGTGACCGGGCCGGTGATGCGGTCCGACCGGCCGTGGCCCCGGTGCTCGATCACGATCACCCGGTAGCGGTCGCGCCAGGCGTCGAGCTGGGGCTCCCAGTCGCGCCAGCACCCGCCGAGGCCGTGGAGCAGGACCAGCGGGTGGCCCTCGCCCTCGTCGAGCACGTTGATGTGGGTGTCGTTCACCTCGTGCAGCACGGGGCGAGTCTGCCTCAGGCGGTGGCCGTCGCCGCCACCACCTCGTCGACGTGGACCTCGCTGACGACCGGCCGCTTGGTGAAGAACAGCACGCCGGTCGTCACCAGCGAGCCGACCACGATGGCCACCAGCCAGGCCAGCGGCTTCTCGACCGCGCCCGGGACGAACAGGTCGAAGATGCCGCCGTGGGGCACGACGGTCGAGGCCCCGACGCCGAGCGAGATGGCCCCGGCCGTGGCCGACCCGACCACCAGGGCCGGGATCACCCGCACGGGGTCGCGGGCCGCGAAGGGGATGGCGCCCTCGGTGATGAACGACAGCCCGAGCACGAAGGCCGGCTTGCCCGCCTCGTGCTCGTCCCGGGTGAACCGCCCGGGGAACAGGATGGTGGCGATGGCCAGCCCGATCGGCGGGGTCATTCCGGCGGCCATCACCGCGGCCATGGGCCCGGTGACGCCGCTGTCGATCAGCCCGACGGCGAACGTGTAGGCCACCTTGTTGAGCGGCCCGCCCATGTCGCTGGCCATCATCGCCCCGAGGATCAGCCCGAGGATGACCGCGTTCGAGCCCTGGAGGCCCTCCAGCCAGTCGGTCAGCCGGTCCTGGAGCCACGACAGCGGCTCGCCGATGACGTAGAAGACGATCAGCCCCACCCCCAGCGTCGACAGCAGGGGCAGGATCAGCACCGGCTTCAGGCCGGCCATCGTGTCGGGCAGCTTGATCGTGCGGGCCAGCCACAGCGTGAGGTAGCCGGCGATGAACCCGGCCAGCAGCGCGCCGAGGAAGCCGGCGTCGACCTGCACCGCCAGGTAGCCGCCCACGAAGCCGGGGGTGAGGCCGGGCCGGTCGGCGATGGAGAAGGCGATGAACCCGGCGAACACCGGCAGGAACAGCGTGAGCGCGGCCGAGCCGACCTGGTTGAGCCGGCCGGCGAAGGTGTCGGCCAGGTCGGGGTCGTTGGCGTGGATGTCGAAGGCGAACGAGATGGCGATGAGCAGCCCTCCGGCCACCACGAACGGGAGCATGTAGGACACGCCGGTCATCAGGTGCTGGTAGACGCCGCCCAGCGCGCCCCGCCACCCGGCCGGCTCCTCGCCGCCGCCCCCGCCCCCGGGGGGCGGCGGGGCGACCACGGCCCCGCCGCCGCCGGCCGGCGCCTCGGCCGCCACGGCCAGCGCCCGGGCCAGGACGCCCTCGCCGTTCTTGAGCGCGTCGTTGGTGCTGGTCTCGTAGATCGGCTTGCCGGCGAAGCGGGACAGGTTGACCTTGGTGTCGGCCGCGATGACCACGGCGTCGGCCGCCGCCACGTCGGCCCGGGTGAGCACGTCCTGGGCGCCGACCGAGCCCTGGGTCTCGACCTTGATCTCGTGGCCCAGCGCCTCGGCCGCCCGCCGGAGGCCCTCGGCGGCCATGAAGGTGTGGGCGATGCCGGTGGGGCAGGAGGTGATGGCGACGAACCGCTTGCCGCCGGGGGCCGCGGCGCCGGGCTCGGCCTCGGCCGCGGCCGGCGCCTCCCCCGCCTCGGCCTCGGGCGGCGGGACCGGCTCGGCGTGCGCCGGCGCCGGCTCCTCCGCCTCGGCGGCGGCGACGGCCCGGTCGATCACCTCCGACGTCCGGCGGATGGCGTTGGCGGTCGACGTCGCCACCAGCGGCTTGCCTGCGAACCGGGCGGGGTCGACGTGGATGTCGGCGGCCACGATCACGGCGTCGGCCCGGGCGATGTCGTCGGCGCTCAGCCCGCCCGAGGGCCCCTCCGAGCCCTGGGTCTCGATGGCGATCTCGTGCCCGCCCAGCATCGCCTCGTGGCGCAGGGCCTCGGCGGCCATGTGCGTGTGGGCGATCCCGGTGGGGCAGGCGGTGACGGCGACGAACCTCATGACGAACTCCCCCTGTAGCGCGGGTGGGGCGCGGGCGGCGTCGTGCCGGCCAGGACCTCGATCTTCACGTCGGCCGCCCGCCGGGCCACGGCCTCGGGGTCCAGCCAGGGGCCGACGCCGGCCACCGCGGTGGCGCCGCAGGCGGTGGCCAGGCGGGCCACGCCGCCGATCGGGTCGCCCCGCAGCAGGGCGGCGATGGCGCCCGCCACGGTGGCGTCGCCCGCGCCGACGGTGCTGGCCACGACGACCGGCGGCGGCCGGGCGGCGACCGCCGCGACCTCGTCGACGAAGATCGCACCGACCGCCCCGAGCGACACGCACACCCGGGCGACGCCACCGTCCCGCAGCCGCTGGGCGGCGGCCAGCCGGTCCTCGGTGGTGGCGAGGGGCCGGCCGGCCAGCTCCTCCAACTCCTCGACGTTGGGCTTGACCAGGTCGGGCCCGGCCGGGATGGCGGCCGCCAGCGCCTCGCCGCTGGTGTCGAGGGCGACCGACGCGCCCCCGGCGTGGGCCGCGGCGGTGAGGCGGGCGTAGAGGTCGACCGGCACCCCCGGGGGCAGGCTGCCCGACAGCGCCACCCACGCCACCCCGGCCGACGCCGCCGCCACGACCTCGGCCAGCGCCTCGACGTCGGCCGGGCCGGGGGCGACGCCGGGGAAGTTGACGTCGGTGGTGGTGCCGGCCCGGTCGTCGACGATCTTGATGCCGGTCCGGGTGGCGCCGGGGACCCGCAGGAAGCGGTCGCCGATGCCGGCGTCGGCGAAGAAGGCGGCGAACAGCCCGTCGTTGTCCCGGCCGAGGAACCCGGTGGCGTCGACGTCGACGTTGAGTGCCCGCAGGGCGGCGGCCACGTTGACGCCCTTGCCGCCCGGGCTGCGGTCCTCGTCGGCCACCCGGTTGACCTCGCCCGCCCGGAACCCGGGGATCCACACCGTGTGGTCGACGGCGGCGTTGGCCGTCACGGTGAGGACCCGGTTCGCCGTCACGGCAGCGCCAGCCCCCGCACCTCGTCCGCCGTCGAGCACGCCAGCGCCCGCTCGGCCAGCGCCCGGGCGTCGGCCAGGGCCACGCCCCGCAGGCGGGCCTTGACCGCGGCCACCGCCGGGATGCTGACCGACAGCTCGTCGACCCCCAGGCCGGCCAGGATCAGCGCCCCCTCGGGCTCTCCCGCCACGCCGCCGCACACACCCACCCAGGCGTCGGTCGGCGCGGCCGCGTCGACCACGGCCTTGACCAGGCGTAGCACCGCCGGGTGGAGGGCGTCGGCCTGGCGGGCCAGGACCGGGTGGGTGCGGTCCATGGCCAGCACGTACTGGGTGAGGTCGTTGGTGCCGATCGACAGGAACTGGACCCGGGCCGCCAGCTCGGCCGCCATCAGCGCCGCGGAGGGCACCTCGATCATCACCCCGATGTCGACGGGGTCGGCCCCCAGCGCGGCCCGGGCCGCCTCGGCCCGCTCGACGGCGGCGTCGAGGTCCTCCAGCCGGGCCACCATCGGGAACATGAGCGACACCGGCCCCTCCCGGCTGGCCCGGTAGACGGCCCGGAGCTGGGCGTCGAACAGGTCGGGGCGGGCCAGCGACAGGCGGATGCCGCGGATGCCGAGGAACGACCCCTCCTCGGCCGGCAGGTCGATGTAGGGGACCTGCTTGTCGCCGCCGATGTCGAGCGTGCGCACGACCAGGGGCAGGCCGTTGAGGGCGGCCACCATCTCGGACAGGGCGGCGTGCTGCTCCTCCTCGTCGGGCGGGGCGTCGCGGCCGAGGAACAGGAACTCGGTGCGCAGCAGCCCCACGCCCTCGGCCCCGGCGTCGACGGCGGCGGCGGCCTCGGCCGGGGCCCCGATGTTGGCCACCACCTCGACCCGGTGGCCGTCGCTGGTGGTGGCGGGCCGGTAGCGGGTGCGGTGCTCCTGCTCGCGCACGTCGGCCAGGCCCCGCTGGGCCTCCTCGGCCGCGGCCAGGTCGTCGGGCTCGACGCCGACCCACAGCGTGCCGGCGCCGCCGTCGAGCACCGCCACCGAGTCGGCCTCCAGCGACAGCAGGGCGGGGCCGGCGCCGACCAGCGCGGGCAGGCCGAGGGCCCGGGCGATGATGGCGGTGTGGCTGGTGGGGCCGCCGGTGGCGGTGGCGAAGGCCACGACGCGGGCCGGGTCGATCGCGGCGGTGTCCGACGGGGTGAGGTCGTCGGCCAGCAGGATCACCGGGTGGTCGGGCAGGCTCGGGGCCTCGTCGTCGGACTCGGCCAGGTAGCGCAGAACCCGGTCGCCCACGTCGCCGAGGTCGGCGGCCCGCCCGGCCAGGACCGGGTCGTCGACCTGGCGCAGCTCGGCCACCCGGGCGTCGATCGTGTCCCGCCAGGCCCAGCCGGCGCTGTGGCCGGCCTTGACCGTGGCGGCCACGGCGTCGGCCAGGTCGGGGTCGTCGAGGAAGGCGGCGTGGGCCCGGAAGATGGCGGCCTCGCCGGGACCGGAGCGGGCGGCCACCTCGTCGTGGAGCTGGTCGAGCTCGGCCCGGGCCGACTCGAGCGCGCCCCGCAGGCGGCGCAGCTCGGCGCCGGGGTCCTGGGCGGTGCGCTCGACCACCAGGCGGCGGCGCTTGAGATGCCACAGGGGGCCGATGGCGATGCCGGGCGAGGCGGCCACGCCGGGGACGGCGGTGGCGGCGCCCCGGGGGCGGTAGGCGGGCCCGGCGGCGGCGGTTCGGGCCGGTGGGGGCGCGGCGGCCTCGTCCTCGCCCAGGCCGCCCTCGACGCCGGCCTTGAGGGCGGCCAGGGCGTCCTCGGCGTCGTCGCCCCGGGCGGCCAGGGTCAGCGGCGCGCCCGAGCCGGCGCCGATCGACAGCAGCGAGGCCAGGCTCTTGCCGTTGGCCACCCGGTCGCCGTGGCGGACCCGGACGTCGGAGACGAACCCGCCGGCCAGGGCCACGAACTCGGTGGC
>Ga0126377_10004028_pt1 | contig 10583 bp, 8 predicted proteins | sample PanSoiMetPlot_22_FD_92647 | JGI IMG/M metagenome (GOLD analysis project Ga0126377, IMG submission 92647) | Tropical forest soil microbial communities from Panama - MetaG Plot_22 | ecosystem: Environmental > Terrestrial > Soil > Tropical forest > Bulk soil | place: Panama | collected 2016-02-17 | reverse complement strand
TGGCGCTCGGTGATGATGAAGAAGCCGGCCAGCAGGTCCTGCACGATGCGCTGCGCGCCGAATCCCAGGGCCACCGCGGCCACGGCGGCGGGGGCGACCAGGCTGGTCAGCGGGATGCGCAGGCGCTGCGCGACGAGTATCGCAGTAACGCAGTAGATGACAACCACGCTGACCCAGGTGATCACCTGGGCCAGCGCATGCCGGTGTTTCGCCGCCTCCGAGCGGACCAGGGCGTCGGTCTCCTGGGCGTGGGCGTCGATCCGGCGGGTGATCTTGTCGCCCAGCCAGGCGAGGAACCGGGTCAGCAGGATCGCGCCCACAATGAGCAGGACGATCTCCAGCCCGCTGCCGCGCGCCCACATGCGGATGTCGTGCAGTGCCGTCACACCGCACCAACATAGCCGCCGAGCGCGGCACACTTGGTGCCGATGACCTCACCGTGGCGGGGCCCGGGCGAAGGCCTGGCCGCTATCGCCGCGGGCGCAGCGCCCAGGACCGCAGGTGGTGGTAGCCGCTCACGGCCACGGGACGGCGATACTGCAGCCGGTATCTGCCGTCCGCGCGGAGCGCCGCGGCCAGTTCCGCGTCTACCAGCGCGGTACCCGGCCTGGCCAGCGCGGTCAGCCGTGCGGCCAGGTTGACCACCGGCCCATACACGTCGCCGAACCTGGTCAGCACCCGGCCCGCGGCCATGCCGACGCGCAACGCGGGCAGGCCCTTGCTGTCCCGGTCCGGGCTGGTCAGCCGCAGCGCGATCGCGGCCGCGTCGGCCGGCTGGCCTGTGACGAACAACACCTCGTCGCCGACCATCTTGACCACCTGCCCGTGGTTGCTCACCACGGCCCCTGAGGTGTCCTCCTCGAAGGTTCCCAGCAGGGCGGCCAGGTCCTCGATGTCGGAGTGCCTGGCCACCCTCGTGTACCCGACGATGTCGGCGAACCCGACCGTCATGGTCACCGCGGACAGTTCGCCGGGGGGCGCCAGCAGAACGCGGTCGACCGCCGCGGCCAGGTGCCGCCGCCACACGTAGGACTGGAGGCGCTCGATGACCGGCAGCAGCGCGCTGGCCAGGTCGGCGGCGCCGGCCGCGCGCCCCGCCGCGCCGGTATCCCGGGCCTGCCCGTCAGCGCGGGCCATGACCTCCCTGGCCTGCCACTCGGCGAGCCGGGAGAGCGTCTGCCCCATCACCCGGGCATGCGCCAGCTCGTCCTCGCGCGCCATGGTGCCGCTGGCCACCAGAGCATCCCAGGTCCGCAGCGCTTCGACGTCTCCGTCGGTGAACACCGCTTCGTCGTCGCCGACCGCCGCGAAGCCCAAGGCCATCCAGAGCTGCTGGGCCCGGTCGCGGTCGACGCCGGTGGCCTCGCTGACCTGGACGCGGGTGTACCGGCGCTGCCCGCCGAGCAGCGTTTCCCCGATCCGCTCGGCTGCCTCCGGGCCCGCCGTACCTGGCCCGGCGCCGCTGCTGTCCATCGGTGTCCCCGGCCGGGCTGGCTAGCCGACGGTGTGCACGATGAGCACGTCGCACGGCGAGCGGCGGGACACCGCCGCCGGCACCGAGCCGAGCAGCCGCCCGGCGATCGTGTTCAGGCCCCGGTTCCCGACGACCAGGAGGTCCGCCCGGTGCGCCTCCAGCGCGGCGATCAGCGACTTCACCGGCTCGCCCTCGATGGCCACGCGCTCGATCTTGTCCGCGCCGCGCGCGGCGGCCCGTTCCGCCGCGGTGCGCAGCGTCTCCTCCGCCGGCGCCGAGCCGGCCACCGTGTAGGCCTCGTCCCCGAGCACGTCCTCGGCGATCGCCACCTCGCGCCGGGTGGCGGGCTCGTACGCGCACACGATGACCAGCCGCGCCGTCGTGTCCCTGGCGACCTCGGCGGCCCGGTCCACCGCGCGGTAGGAGGAGTCTGATCCGTCCGTGCCGACCAGCACGGTCTGGTAGGCGCCCATCCGGCCTCCCTCCGGGGCAGTGCCGGGTCACGCACGGCCCGACGTGACCCTACCCGAGAGTAACGTGTCGTGCTGTCCGGTTCACGGCCGTCCCAGCGATGCGCTGCCGACCCAGCAGCCGCTTCCATCTTCCACGATCATGGCAGCCTGGCCGTACGGGGGTGCCAAGGCAAAAGATGTGGTGATCATGGTGCCGGGCCGGAATGCTGGGCACATGCCGTGGACAGCGCCGCAGGTCACCCGCCAGAACACGCCGTACGTCGCTGGGGAGCGGCAGATGCTGGAGGCCTGGCTGGACTTTCACCGCCAGACGCTGCTTGCCAAGTGCAGTGGGCTGACCGCCGGGCAGCTTCGCCAGCGCGCCGCGCCGCCCTCGACGCTGTCGCTGCTGGGGCTCGTCCGGCACATGGCCGAGGTGGAGCGCGGCTGGTTCCGCCGCTCCGTCGCGGGTGAGGACGCAGGCTTCCTGTACTCCAGCGAGGCCGACCCCGACGGAGAGTTCGACCACGTCGACACCGCGGACGCCGAGCAGGACTTCGCCACCTACCTGCGCGAGATTGACCTCGCCCGGCAAGCCGCCGCCGGCCGGGAGCTGGACGAGACGTTCTTCCACCCCCGCCGGCGCGCCCGGCTGAGCGTGCGCTGGGTGTACGTCCACATGCTCGAGGAGTACGCCCGGCACAACGGCCATGCCGACCTGCTGCGCGAACGCATCGACGGCGCGACCGGGCTCTGACGGCCACGGGGGCAGGCCCGGGCCTTGTCCCGCTGTTAGCCATATGCCAATAAGGCGGAGTGATGGCCGGTGTCAACTATCGTTCACTAGTACTGAATATGCATAGATTGGCTCGGTGAGCCCGTCGGGGCCGTCAGCCGGGCCGTACCGGGGGTGGGCGCGGTGGCGCGGGCACCGCGCGGTGCGGTGCTGGGGCATCGGAGGGCACGCCTGGGATACAACCGGATAAGGAGCACCGACCGGTGGCGCTGAGATCCCGTCTGCTGCTGGTGGCGGCCGCCGTGCTGCCGCTCACGCTGGCCGCCGGGTGCAGCGGGGGCACCGGCAACGCCGCGGTCCCGCTGACGGCCACCCCGGCATCCTCCGGCGGCGGCATCCCGGCCGGGCCCGCGCTGGGGCCGCAGGTCCTGTCGGAAACCGGCAGCACGCTGCTGTTCCCGCTCATGCGCGCCTGGGCCGCGGCGTATCACCAGCAGCACGGCAACGTGTCCATCACGACGGCGGCCACGGGCTCGGGCAAGGGGATCGCCGCGGCCTCCGCCGGCACCGTCGACATCGGCGCCTCCGACGCGTTCTTGTCCAGCGGTGACCTGGTCACCAACCCGGCGATGCTCAACATCCCGCTGGCGGTCTCCGCACAGCAGGTCAACTACAACGTCCCGGGCCTGCGGCCAGCTACCCACCTGAGGCTGAACGGCGAGGTGCTCGCCGAGATGTACCGGGGGGCCATCACCTCCTGGAACGACCCGAGGATCGCCGCTCTCAACCCAGGCGTCCGGCTGCCGCACACGAGGGTGGTGCCGCTGCACCGCGCGGAAAGCTCCGGCGACACCTTCCTGTTCACCAGCTACCTGTCCATGCAGGACGCCGCCTGGGACCGGGTCACGGGTTACAGCACGACGGTGGCCTGGCCGCCGGTCCCTGGGGCGCGCGCTGAGACCGGTAACACGGGCATGGTGGCCGGCTGCAAGGCCACCCCGGGCTGCGTCGCCTACGTCGGCATCGCCTACCTGTCCTCGGCCATCCGCGGCGGGCTCGGGTACGCGGCGCTGCAGAACGCCCGCGGCGCCTACCAAGCGCCGACCGCGAAGACCATTGGCGTCGCGGTGGGCAGCTTCGTGTCCGCCACCCCGGTGAACGAGACGATCTCCATGGTCGGCGGGCCGGCGGCGGCAGGTTATCCGATCGTCAACTACGAGTACGCCGTCGTGAGCAAAAGGCAGCACAGCGCGGCCAAGGCGCGTGCCATCAAGGCCTTCCTGCACTGGGCGATCACCGCCGGAAACGCGGCGCAATACCTGGACCAGGTGCGGTTCCAGCCGCTGCCAGCCCCGGTCGTCTCCCTGTCGGACGCGCAGATCGCGAAGATCGGCTAGCCATGGTCACCACCCCAGCCCAGCAGCCCGCACCGCCCGGGCAGCCCGCGCCGGGCCAGCCGCCTGCACCGGACGCCCCCGGCCAGCCGCCCGCTGCGGGCGCACCCGGCTGGCAGCCCCCCGCCGGCGCGGGCGCCCCGGCCAGCCCGCCGGCCCGGTGGCGCACCCAGGCAACCGTGCCCGCCAGGCTGCGGATCCTGCTCATCACGCTGCTGATCGCCGTGGCGGCGTTCGGCGCGGTGGGCGCGTGGACGGTAATCCAGCACGCCTCGGCGGCCCGCGACGTGGTCTCCACCAGCGAGCCGCTCAGCCTCGCCGCGCAGCGGATGTACCAGGACCTTTCCGACGCCGACGGCACCGCGACGACGGCGTTCGTGGCTGGCCCGAACGTGCCGTTGGCGGCCCGCGAGCGCTACGCCGCCGACATCGCCCGGGCCGCCGCCGACCTGACGCGCCTGCAGAACGCCGCCACGACGGCGGGGAATCCCCGGCTCGTCCGCGGCCTGGCGGCGGTGGCGGCCGGCCTGCCGGTCTACGCCGGATACGTGTCGCAGGCGCAGACCGAGTTCCTGCTCGGCTACCGGCTGACGGCGGGCTCGTTCATGCAGGTGGCCTCGGAGGAGATGCACCTCGCGCTGCTCCCTGCCGCACGCGCCAGTTACGCGCAGGAGAACGCCGCGCTGACCGCGGCCAGCGCCCGCGCTACCGGGCTGCCGTGGATCGTGGTGGTACTTGTCCTCGCGATCGCGCTCGGCTTCGTCCTCTACCGGGCGCAGCGTTGGCTGTCGGGGAGCACGCACCGGGTGTTCAACCTCGGCCTGCTGGCCGCGTCGGTAGCCCTCGCGGTGTCGGTCCTGTGGCTCCTCATCGCCTTCGCGGTGGCGCGCACCGACCTGCAGCGTGGCGTCGGGCACGGCTCCGTCCCGGCCGAGGCCCTGGCCCAGGCGGCCATCGACACCCAGCAGGCCCGCGGGTACCAGGTCCTCAACCTCATCTCGCGCAGCGGGGCCGCCACGTTCGTCAAGGACTTCCAGGCCATCCGCGCGGAGCTGGGCCCCGGGCCGGGGACGCTGCTGGCCACCGCGGCCGCCGCCTCCACCGGGGCCGGTGCCCGGTGGGCCACGGCCGCGGCGCACGACGTGCAGCGCTGGTACACGGTGATCGACCGGGGCTACGCCCTCGACGACAAGGCGCAGTACACCGCCGAGACCGCGCTGGCGATCGGGCCTGGCGCGGGCGGGTCGACGGCGGGGTTCGCCCGGGTCGAGGCCGACCTGTCCCGGGCCATCGACGCAGACCACGCGGTCTTCCACGCGAACGCGACGGCGGGCCGGGACGCCTTCTCCGGCCTCGACGTGGTGATCATCGTCGCCGCGGTGCTGATGGCCGCCGGATGTGCCTGGGGGCTGTCCCGCCGGCTCGTGGAGTACCGATGACCGTGCTGCCCAGCCGCGAGCAGGCGGCCGCCGCAGTCGCGGCCGCGGTGGCAGAGCGCGACACCATCCAGGCGAACCTGCTGGAGCTGGACAACAGCTTCGGCAGGCGGCTGCTCGCCGGCGCGGCACTGACCGGGGACAGCCGCAAGCGCTGGGACGCCGTCGCGGCGGACCTGACCACCTTGTGGCAGACGTTCGACGCCTACTCGGCGGTGGTGGATCGGGCCGCTGAGCTGCTGGCTGGCCTGCGCCGGTCCGCTGCCCGCGAGCTTGCCGAAATCAGTTCGCTGCTCTACGGAACGTCGGTGAAGCTCACCCGCCCCTCGCCGGCGTTGGCGCGTGGTGACCTGACCGGCACCGGGGAGGCGCAGGTGACCCTGGCGGCGGCGGTCACGGACATGAGGCGCGCCTTCGCGCCCGCTACCGCCGTGGTCACCGCCGCCGAGACGGTCTGGAACGAGACGGCGGAGCCGTTGCAGCAGATCGGCGACCAGCTCGCCGCGGCGCGGCAGCAGCTTGCCGGGCTCGACGGCGATGCGCTGGGCCAGGAGCTCACCGCGGCCGAGGCGGACCTCGCGCAGCTCCGTGACGTGCTGAACCACGATCCGCTGGCGCTGTGGCAGGGCGGCCGGGTGGACACCTCGCGGATCGGCAGGCTGCGGGAGCGCGCCGCCGCGGCGGCCTCGGCGGCCGGGAAACTGGCGGAGTTGCGGGACAACGCCAGCGCGCGGATCGCCGCGGTGTCGGCGGCGGTCTCCGCGGCGTCCGCCGCGCGCCAGGACGCGGTCGCCGCGCGGGACCGGGCCATCGCCAAGATCGTCGTCGTGGCCCTGCCCGCGCCGCCGGAACTCGGTGGCCTAGCCGCCCGGCTCGCGGACGCCGAATCGCTCAAGGCGGCCGGCCGCTGGACCCGGCTCGCCGCCGAACTGGACCTGATCGAGAAGCAGGCCGCGGCGGCGGCCGGCCAGTGCCGTGAGGCGGAGCGGCACGCCACGGCGTTGCTGGACCGCCGGGAGGAACTGCGCGGCCTGCTGGACGCCTACCAGGCGCGGGCCGCGCGGCTGGGCGGCGCGGAGGACGGCGATCTCGACGCGCGGTACGCGCGCGCCCGGGAACTGCTCTGGACCGCGCCGTGCGACCTGGCCGCCGCAACGGCCGCGGTGACCGGCTACCAGCAGGCCGTCCTGGCCCTGGGGGAACGGGGGAAGCGGGCATGACCAGCGTGACCAGGTGCTTGCGGCCCGGCTGCGGCGGGACCATCGACGGCGGGTACTGCGACACCTGCGGCCTGGCCCCGGACCCCGTGGCGCCCGCGGCGACCGCCCCGGGTGCCCCCGCTGCCTCGGCTACCTCGGGTGCTGCGGCTGCTCCGAGCGTCCCGGCCGGCCCGGCCAAGTGCGCCCGGCCCGGCTGCGGGGGGACGATCGAGGGCGGGTACTGCGACACCTGCGGGCTGGCCCCGGACCCGGCGCCGGCCACGGCGGCCGGCTCCGCGCCGTCGGCCAGCACGGGCAGCGCCGGCCCGGGCAGCCGCGGCACGGGCAGCCGGCGTACCCGTCCCGGCAGCACCAGGTCGTCCCGGGGGCACCTGGGCGCGGGACTGGTGGAAATCCCGCCGGTCCCGGCCCGGGATCCGGCCTCCGCCGTGCTGTCTGACCCGCAGGTGGCCGAGAGCAAGCGGTTCTGCGGCGCGTGCGACCGGCCGGTCGGGCGCGGCCGGGACGGGCAGCCCGGGCTGGTCGAGGGGTTCTGCCCGCACTGCGGCACCCCGTTCTCGTTCGCCCCGAAACTGGAGCCGGGCGAGATGGTGGCCGGCCAGTACGAGGTGCTCGGGTGTCTCGCGCACGGCGGGCTCGGCTGGATCTACCTGGCCGTGGACCACAACCTCGGCAAGCGGTGGGTGGTGCTCAAGGGCCTGCTCAACACCGGCGACGCAGCGGCTCAGGAGGCGGCCGTCGCCGAGCGCCGGTTCCTTGCGGAGGTCGAGCACCCGAGCATCGTCGGCGTTTACAACTTCGTGCAGCACACCGACCGTAAGAGCGGACAGTCGGCCGGCTACATCGTTATGGAATATGTGGGCGGGAAGTCGCTGCGGCAGCTTCTGCAGGAGCGGCGCCAGAACCGGCAGTCGCTGCCCCTGCCGATGGCGCTCGCCTACGCGATCGAGGTGCTGCCCGCGCTCGGCTATCTGCACAGCCGGGGGCTGGTGTACTGCGACTTCAAGCCGGACAACGTCATCCAGACCGAGGAACAGCTCAAGATCATCGACATGGGCGGCGTGCGCCGGATCGATGACGACGACAGCGCCATCTACGGGACCGTCGGCTACCAGGCGCCGGAGATCGCGACGCAGGGCCCCTCGCCGTCCTCCGACCTGTACACGGTCGGCCGCGCCCTGGCCGTGATGACGTTCGAGTTCGCCGGCTACCAGGGGAAGTTCTCGGGCAGCCTGCCGGACCCGGCGACGGTCCCGCTGCTCGCCCAGCAGGAGTCCTTCTACCGCGCGCTGCGGCGTGCCACCGACCCGGACCCCGGCCGCCGGTTCGATTCGGCCGGGGAGATGGCCGAGCAGCTCACCGGCGTGCTGCGGGAGGTACTCGCGGTAGCCGACGGCACGCCGCGCCCGGCGTTCTCCACGCTGTTCAGCCCGGAACTCCAGGCGGCCGGCGTCGCCGGGGCCACGGTGGACGGCACCGGAGACGGCGCCGTCACCCAGCTCCCGCCGGCGGGCGCGGAGATCGTCGCGTCGCTCCCGGTGCCGCAGGTGGACGCCGCCGACCCGGCGGCCGGGTACCTGGCCACGCTGAGCACGCTGGAGCCCGCGCAGCGCACCGCCGCGCTGACCGCGGCCGTCGCCGGTGAGCAGGGAACCCCGCAGCCGGTCGCCGAATCCGCGGAAACCCGCCTAGCGCTGGCCCGGTCCCGCATCGTCACCGGCGACCTGGCCGGGGCGGGCACCGTGCTGGCCGACCTGGCCGCCGAGGACCCGGCGGACTGGCGGATTGCCTGGTACCAGGGGCTGCGCGCGATGGCGGCCGGTGACCCGGGCAGCGCCCGGGGCGCCTTCGACGCGGTCGTCGACGCGCTGCCCGGTGAGCTGGCGGCCAAGCTCGCGCTCGCGTTCGCCGCCGAGGCCGCAGGCGACCTGGCCGCCGCCGACCGCTATTTCCGCCTCGTCCAGGCCGTGGACCGCTCCTACGTCAGCGCGGTGTTCGGGCTGGCCAGGACCCGGCTGGCGGCCGATGACCCGGCGGCGGCGATCGCCGCGCTGGCCACGGTGCCCGACACCTCCAGCCACCACCTGGCGGCGCAGGTGGCCGCGGTGCGGATCCAGGTGTCGCCGCGGCCCGGCCAGAGCCAGGTGTCGCCCGGCGACCTGGAGGAGGCCGGCGCGCGGGTGGGCCGGCTCAAGCTCGATGCCATCCAGCTGGAGTACCTCACCGCCGAGGTCCTCCAGGCCGCGCTGGCCTGCGCCGTCGCCGGTGGCTCGCGGCCCGGCGGGCGGCTGCTCGGCTGCGAGTTCACCGAGCGCTCGCTGCGGTTCGGCCTGGAGCGCAGCTACCGGGCCCAGGCCCGGCTGGCGCCGGACCGGCGCCGCCGGATCGAGCTGGTCGACGCGGCCAACGCCGTCCGCCCGAGGACCTGGGCATGACCGCAAGCCCAGAGCCCGCCACGCCCGCCGTGTGCCCGAACTGCGGCCGGGCGGTCGGCGCGACGGACAACTTCTGCGAGGCGTGCCGCACCGAACTGGCCCCGCCCGTGGTCAGCGGCGACGCGCCCGTGACCGTGACCGAATGCGCGTTCTGCCACGCGGGGCAGATCACCGCGGACGGCTACTGCGAGTCCTGCGGGCGCAAGGTGCCCTCCAGCCGGGATCACCTGGAACTCGACCTGGGGCCGGTGGCCGGGGTGACCGACAAGGGCCTGCGGCACGCCAGGAACGAAGACGCGATGGCCCTCGCGACCGCGGAATCGGGCAGCGGCCCGGCCGTGCTGGCGGTGGTGTGCGACGGGGTGTCCAGCTCGCGGCGCCCGGACGAGGCGTCGCTGGCAGCGGTCCAGGCGGCGATACGGGTGCTGCTGGCCGGCGTCCGGGGCGACGAGGACCTGGCCGAAACCTCCCAGGCGGCGGTCGCGGCCGCCCAGCAGGCCCTGGCGCGCCTGGACGAGCCCGGTCCCGGGGACGCGCCGTCGGCCACCTTCGTCTCCGCCGTGATGACCATGGACTCGGTGACGCTGTGCTGGCTGGGCGACAGCCGCGCCTACTGGCTGGGGGCCGGGACCGGTTCCGACGCAAATCGGCTGACCAGGGACGATTCCGTGGCCGGGGAGATGGTCGCGGCCGGCCTGGTGTCGGAGTCCGACGCGATGGCCCTGCCCGGCGCCCACGTGGTGACCGGCTGGGTCGGCGCGGACGCGCCCGGCGCCGCACCCCACGTGGCGACGTTCAGCCCGCCCGGCCCCGGTGTGCTGCTGCTGTGTTCCGACGGGCTGTGGAACTACCAACCCGACGCCGCCGGCCTGGCCAGGCTGGCGCTGCCGGGAGCGCTGAGCGACCTGCTGGGCACGGCCGCCGCACTGGTCAAGTTCGCGCTGGAGGCCGGCGGCGCGGATAACATCACGGTGGTCCTCGCCCCGTTCCCGCCCGCGGCACCCAAACCCGAGGAGAAACATGCCGATGAGACACCCTCTGTCAACCACGGGTAGTGTCGCGCCGCAGCCGCGCCGAACGCCGCAGCGCTTCGCGCTGCGTCCCGGCGGCGAGACTCTGCTGGCCCGGGGGGCACCCCCGGAACCCCCGATGGGCCTCCCGAAGCCAGCGACCTGCTTGCTGGCGCGCCTCCGGCACGACGTCCCGCGAGGGAGGCAATGAAATGAGTAGCACTGATTTCACCGTGGAAATCGCCCAGAACGAATACCTCCCCGCAAGCGGCGAGGATGTCAACGCCATCGTCACGGTGACCTCCCCGGACACCGGGCTCGCGGCACCCGTGGCCGACCAGGGCAGCGCGGAGATCATCATCATCGACTGCTCCGGGTCGATGAGATCGCCGCGGACCAAGATCGAGCAGGCCCGCGCGGCCACCG
>Ga0126377_10004026_pt1 | contig 10585 bp, 10 predicted proteins | sample PanSoiMetPlot_22_FD_92647 | JGI IMG/M metagenome (GOLD analysis project Ga0126377, IMG submission 92647) | Tropical forest soil microbial communities from Panama - MetaG Plot_22 | ecosystem: Environmental > Terrestrial > Soil > Tropical forest > Bulk soil | place: Panama | collected 2016-02-17 | reverse complement strand
TTGGCATCCGCGCGGACGCGTGATAAATACAGGGGTGTAATTCTCCCGGGTGGTGGGCCGGGACCAGGACAGGGCCTCGGGCCGTGAGGGGAAGCGCGGTCCGAGGCCCTGTACACGTGCTCGACTCGACCCGCTCGCGTGCGGTCACCGGAGGGAGGCGCTCCCTGCAGGAGGTCACCCTGGTCGTGCAGCGCCTGGATCCGGAGCTGCCGCTGCCCTCGTACGCGCACCCCGGGGACGCGGGCGCCGACCTGCTCGCCGCGCGGGACGTCGAGCTGGCGCCGCTGGGCCGGGCGCTGGTCCCCACCGGGCTGGCGGTCGCGGTGCCCGAGGGGTACGCGGGCTTCGTGCACCCCCGCTCCGGGCTGGCCAGCCGGCACGGCGTGACCGTGGCCAACGCGCCCGGCACGATCGACGCGGGCTACCGGGGCGAGGTCCGGGTCGCGCTGGTCAACCTCGACCCGCGGGCGCCGTACACCGTCCGCCGCGGCGACCGGATCGCGCAGCTGGTCGTCCAGCCGGTCGCGCGTGCGCGCCTGCAGGTCGCCGACACGCTGCCGCCGTCGGACCGCGCCGGCGGCGGCTTCGGCTCCACGGGATGGTGAGCCGCGTGCCACGCCAGGGACCCGCCGCCCCCGCGACCGCGGACTACCGGCCCGCCCGCTGGGTATCACCGCCGGCATGAGCGACCGGCGACCGGACGAACCCTGGGGCGCCAGGCTGGCGGACGAGACCTCGGCGGCGGGGGAGGGCGGGCCGCGGGTGCGGCGCCTGCTCCGCGACGCCGCCGGGGTGGTCCGCGGCCGGCTCGGGGACATCGGGCGCCACGGGATCCGGCCGCTGCTCGACGAGGCCGCGGCGCAGATCCGGCCGGCCACCCTCGAGGAGCTGCGCGGCCGCTATCCGGGCGTGCCGGACGACGAGATCGCCGGGCGCCTGATCCGGCGCGCCTCCCGGACCGCCGCCACGGTCGCCATCGCGATCGGCGGGATCGTGGCCGCGCAGGAGGCCGTGGCCGCGGTGTCCACCCCGGCGGCCCCGCCCGCCGCCGGGGCGGGGGTGGGGGTCGTCGGCATCACGGCGCTGGCGGAGGTGCTGGTCCTGTTCGTCCTGGAGGCCAAGCTGCGCTTGGACCTCGGGGCCCTCGCCGGCCGGCCGGCGCGCAGCCCGAGGGACCTGGCCGCCGCCGTTCTCGGCGAGGTCCAGGCCGCCGGCGGCTGGTCGGTGCTGCGGCGCCGGTCGCTGCGCCTGGCCCTGCCCGGGGCGGCCGCCCGGCGCCTGGCGGCCAGGATCGCCAGGCTGGTGCCACGCCGCTTCGCCCGCATCGTCGTGCCCGAGGTGATCGCGCCGGTGCTGGGGTCGCTGTGGGCCTCGCGCCTGGCCGCCCGGCAGGTCCGCTCGGCGGGCGAGGCGTGCTGGCTTGAGCTGCGGGGACCCGCGCCGTCCACCGAGGTCACCTGGGGCGCGCCGGAAGCACGACAGGGGGATCCGGGCGAGGCCGGCGCGGACGACGACGCCGCCGGTGCCGTCTGAGGGCCGGCTACCCCGCGCCGGGGAGCCGGCGCAGCACCAGCAGCGCGGCGTCGTCGTCGAGCTGGCCGCCGGCGTGGCGCGTGACCGCGTCGAGCAGGTCCCCGGCCACGGCGTCGGCGGCGGCGTCCGCCCGGATGCTCGCGGCCAGGCGCTCGGGTCCGAACTCCACGCCCCCGGGGGAGCGGGCGTCGACCATCCCGTCGGTGTGCAGGACCATCGCCGCACCGGCGGGCAGCCGCGCGCGCATCGTCTTGTACCGCTCGGCGGGGAACAGGCCGGCGGGCGGGCCGCCCTCGCCGGGCTCCGGGCCGGCCACGATCGACGGCGGCGGGTGGCCCGCGCTCGCCCAGTCCGACCAGCCGGTGGCCGGGTCGAGGAAGACCAGCAGCAGCGTGACGTACTCGTCCTCGGGGAACTCGTCCACGACGCGGTCGTTGAACGCGGCCAGGGCCTCGCCGGGGTCGGTCTGCTCCTCGAGGACCGAGCGCAGCTCGTAGCGGAGCCTGGCGGTGTGCCGCGCGGCCGCCACGCCCTTGCCGCAGATGTCGCCGATCACCGCGGCCACGCGCCCGTCCGCCAGCGGCACGACGTCGTAGAAGTCGCCCCCGACCTGGGAGACCTCGCTCGCCGAGCAGTAGCGCGCGGCGATCTCGACGCCGGGGACCTCGGGGAACGACTCGGGCAGCAGCGCGGCCTGCAGGCTCACCAGCGCCTCGCGCAGGCCGTCGACGAGCTGGCGTCGCTCGATCGCGACCGTCAGGTAGGCGGTGAGGGTCTCGACGAACGCCAGCTCGGGGCGGGTGAAGCGGTGCAGCGCCCGGCTGTGGTTGACGAACAGGACCCCGAGCGGCCGCACCGGCGTGCCCAGCAGGACCGCCATGTAGGAGCGGATCCCGAGGCGGCGGATGAACGGCGCCTCGGGGCCGCGCACCTCCTCGGCGCGCACGTGCACGATCGGCCGGCCGGTGCGGAGCATCTCGGCGATCTCCCGCCACACGGCCAGGTCGAGCCGCAGCCCGATCATCTCCTCGGAGGCCAGCCCGAAGGTCGCCCGGCCGACCAGCTCGTTGCGCTCCAGCAGGAACAGGCTGGCCGAGTCGGCGCGCAGCAGCTTGGCCGCCTTGATCGTGACCAGGCGCAGCAGGTCCTCCAGGCCGGGCGTGCGGGCCATCACCCCCGACAGGTCCACCAGGCTCTTGAGGCGCGCGGACGTCAGTCGCGCCCGGGCGAGGTCGCGGGTGCGCTGCGCGGCGAGCGCCTCCGCCCGGGCGCGCGCGCTCATCTCCACGGTCGTCTCGCGGACGGCCACCAGCAGGCGCAGCGGGCCGCCGGGCGTCTGGGGCAGCCGGGACAGGCGCATCCAGAAGTGGCGCCGCTCGGCGCCGAGGAAGTCGACCGGCGCGTCCTGGAGCGTGACCGTCTCGCCGGTGCGCGCGACCTTGGCCAGCAGGCCGAGGTACCCCGAGCCCACCGCGTCCGGCCAGATCTCCGCGATCGTGCGGCCGGTCATGTCCACGCCCGGGCGGAGCTCGGCGACGGTGCGGTTGGCCAGCTCGACGACCATCTCGGGCGCGCGGACCACCAGCTTGCCCAGCGGGCTCTGCTCGACCAGCGCGGCGGTGAGGTCGCGCTCCTCCCGCAGGGCCTTCATGACCAGCGCCTCGGCGCTGGTGTCGCTGATCCGCACCCAGCCGCCGGGGCGGCCGCCGTCCAGGCGCAGCGGTCCGCCGGCGCAGCGCACCGGGCGCTCCACCTGGTCGGCGCCGACCAGGATCGCCCCGCAGTCCGCGACCGGCCGCCCGGATGCGGCGACCGCCATCGGCCACTCGGCCGGTGGCAGCGGGCGGCCGTCGACGTCGCGCAGCGCCACGAGCCCCGCCAGCTCGTCGAGGGTCGCCGGCAGGCCCGACGGGGCGGGCACGCCCAGCAGCAGCAGCGCCGCCGGGTTGGCGTAGCGCAGCCGGCCGGTGGCCTCCAGCAGCAGGATGCCGTCTGGCGCCAGGCCGAGGGCGCACTCCAGGGTCTCGCTGGAGAGCCGCTCGGCTGGGTGGTGGTCGGTCTGCGCCAATGGGGTTCCCGCGGCGGACGCGAACGGCCCGGCAGGCCTGCGGGGCCGTTCGCGAACCAGAAGATGAGGACAGGCCGGGATGACCTTACCGCTCGATGGGGACGGCGACCAGTGACCCCCATTCGGTCCAGGAGCCGTCGTAGTTGCGCACCCGGGGGTAGCCGAGCAGCCGGTGCAGCACGAACCAGGTGTGCGCCGAGCGTTCTCCGATGCGGCAGTAGGCCACCACGTCCTTGTCGGGGGTGACGCCCTGTCCGGTGTACAGCGCCCGGAGGGTCTGGTCGTCCAGGAACCGCCCGTCGGTGGGATCCACCGCCTTGGCCCAGGGGATGTTGGCCGCCCCGGGGATGTGCCCGGGGCGCTGGGCGGCCTCCTGCGGCAGATGGTCCGGCGCCAGCTTCTCCCCCCGGAACTCCTCCGGCGAGCGCACGTCCACCAGCGCCGCGGCGGGGTTGCCCAGCACCTGGCCCAGGATCTGGTCGCGGAAGGCGCGCAGGGACAGGTCGGGCTGGCGGGCGGGGTAGCCCGAGGTCGACTGGACCTGCGGGGGGTCGGTGGTCAGGGGGCGGTCCTCCAGCTCCCAGGCCTTGCGGCCGCCGTCCAGCAGCTTGACCTGCGGGTGACCGTAGAGGGTGTAGTACCAGAAGGCGTAGGCGGCGAACCAGTTGTTGTTGCCGCCGTACAGCACCACCTGGGTGGTGGGGGTGACGCCCAGCTGGTCCTGGAGCTTGGCGAAGGCCTCGGGGGCGAGGAAGTCGCGGCGCAGGGGGTCCTGCAGGTCACGGTTCCAGTCCACCGCGACCGCGCCGGGCAGGTGCCCTCGGGCGTAGGCCCCGGTGTCCTCGTCGACCTCCACCACCCGCAGCCCCGGGTCGTCCAGGTGCTCGGCCAGCCACCCGGTCGACACCAGCACCTCAGCACGAGACGGCATCACAGCACTCCTTCTGCTCTTGTTCCTGTTCCTGTCGGCGGTTGGTGCCGGGCTGCCTTGCGACGGGCGGGGAGGTGCGGTCGGGACCACGCCGGTGCCCGTCGTTGCGACGCCTTGGAAGGTTGCGGCCGCGCCAGGGCAGGCAGCTACAGTGAGGCTGACGCGGCCCGCCGACACGGGGGCCTGCCGGTGGCCGGGTTACCGGTGCCCAGGCCCATCGGGGCGCAGGCGCGAGTGGTCAGCGCCGCCGGGCCCTGCTGGCTGGTCGACGGGCTCATGGGCGTGGCTTCCGGCTGGTCGTCGGAGTGGTGCACGCCGGTCAGGCTGACAGCCGGCACCGGTGGCGTCAACCGGCTTGGTCGGCTCCGCAGCGGCGACGATCCCCGAGGAGATGAGATCCATGGTGTTCACGCCCCGCGACGACGACGCGCTCGTCGTCGTCGACGTCCAGAACGACTTCTGCCCGGGCGGCAGCCTGCCCGTGGCCGAGGGCGACCGCGTGGTGCCGGTCGTCAACCGGCTCGCCCCGCGCTTCGCGACCCTGGTCACCACCCAGGACAGCCACCCCGGGGACCACTCCTCCTTCGCCGAGCAGGGCGGGCCCTGGCCGGTCCACTGCGTGGAGGGCACCCCCGGCTGGGAGCTGCACCCCGACCTGCGCGTGACCCCGGACTTCGAGGTGCGCAAGGGGCGCGACCGCGAGCTGGACGGGTACACCGGCTGGACCTCGGAGCTGGCCCAGTTCCTGCGGGAGCGGGGCGTGCGGCGGGTGGTGATCGTCGGGCTCGCGCTGGACTACTGCGTGCGCGCGACCGCGCTCGACGCCCGCGCGGCCGGCTGGGAGACGATCGTGCTCACCGACGCGACGCGGCCGGTGGAGGTCGAGCCGGGCGACGGCAAGCGCGCCCTGGACGCGCTGCGCGCCGCCGGCGTCCGCGAGGACGTCGCCGAGCCCGCCGCGGTCTGAGCAGCTCGCCCGCGGCTCCGCGCCTGGCATGATGAGCACCTCGCCGCGCCGCCGGCGATCCCCGCGAGCAAGGAAGGCACGATGAGCAGGCGCCCCATCGACCGCTACCGGGAGAACCTCCAGGAGGAGATCGACGCTGCGGCGCTGTACCGCACCCTCGCCGACCTGGAGCCGCAGCCCGAGCTCGCCGGCGTGTACCGGCGGCTGGCCGACACCGAGGAGCGCCACGTCGCCTTCTGGGAGCGCAAGCTCGAGGAGCACGGCGGCACGGTGCCCCCACGCCGGCCCAGCACCAGGGCGCGGATCCTCCGCTGGCTCGGCCAGCGCCTCGGGCCGGGCTTCCTGCTGTCCCTGCTCGCCGATCAGGAGGCCGCCGGCCAGGGGCGGTACGACTCGCAGCCCGAGACGACCGGCACGAGCCTTCGCGCCGACGAGCGCTCGCACGCCCGGCTGCTCCGGTCCATCTCCGGGACCAACGCCCGGGGGATGACCGGGACCACCATCGCCCGCCTGGAGGGCCGCCACCGCTCCATCGGGGGCAACGCGCTGCGGGCCGCGGTGCTCGGGGCCAACGACGGGCTCGTCTCCAACCTCGCCCTGGTGATGGGGGTGGCGGGCGCCGCGTTCTCCAACCAGGCGATCCTGATCGGCGGCCTCGCCGGGCTGCTGGCCGGCGCCTCCTCCATGGCGCTGGGCGAGTGGATCTCGGTCCAGAGCTCGCGGGAGCTGTACGAGCGCCAGATCGCGGTGGAGGCCGCGGAGATCGCCGAGATCCCCCAGGAGGAGGCCCAGGAGCTGGTCCTGATCTACCAGGCCAAGGGGCTGCCCGAGGCGCAGGCGCGGCAGCTCGCCGAGCACATCATGGCCAACGAGCAGACGGCCCTGGACACGATGGCCCGCGAGGAGCTGGGCATCGAGCCCAAGGAGCTGGGAGGCTCGCCCTGGACGGCCGCGTCCGCGTCGTTCCTGCTGTTCGCCGTGGGCGCCGTGGTCCCCGTGGTGCCGTTCTTCTTCCTCAGCGGGCCGGCGGCGGTCGTGGTCAGCCTGTCGCTCGCGGCCGTGGGACTGTTCGGCCTCGGCGGCGGCATCTCGCTGCTGACCGGGCGGGGAGCGGCCTTCTCGGGCTCCCGCCAGATGATCCTCGGGCTCGCCGCCGCGGCGGTCACCTTCGGGGTGGGCCGGCTGCTCGGGGTGGCCGTGTGAGGACCTGGCTCAGCGCACGGGACGGCGCTCGTAGGTGAGGAAGACGACGTCGCCGTCGACGGTCTGGGTGTCGACGAGGCGCATCGGTTTCTTGTCGCTGGTCTCGCCGAAGAGGCGCTTGCCAGCGCCAAGTACGACCGGGAAGATCTTCAGCCGCAGCCCGTCGGCGAGGTCATGCTCCATCAGCGTGCGTACGAGCTGGAAGCTGGCGGGGACGACGATTTCCCCGTCGAGTTCCTGCTTCAGCTTCGAGACCTCGCGAATCATGTCGCCCGTGAGTACCGTCGAGTTGTTCCAGTCGGGACCCTCGAGAGTCGAGGACACGACATACTTGGGCATGCTGTTCAACCGGTCCGCCAACTCGCCGCTCCGGGATGGCCACCGCGCGGCGAACCAGTCGTAGGTCCGCCGACCCATCAGCTGGGCCTCGGAGCCCAGGGCCTCGTCGAGTGTGAGCTTGTTGAGCCCTGGGCGATCCTTGATCAGGCCGACCCAACCGCCGCGGCTGAAGCCTTCGTCCCCGGCCGGGTCTTGGACGACTCCGTCGAGTGAGACGTTTTCGCTCACGACGATCCTTCCCATTCCGGTTCTCCCTTCGTTGGCGTTGTCGGCCACCATCGCCGCCGTCCAGCCAGGCGCAGCCCGAAGGAACGCAACCTGAACCAGCCTCCCGACCTCGAACGCCGATCGTCCTGTGCTTGTTCGTCGGTCACTCGCCGAACAGCTGGAAGAACGTCGGGAAGGTCCCCACCACGCCCACCGCGATCAGGACCAGCGAGACCACCAGCGCCCGGCGGGTCTCATACGGCCGGCTCCTGAGCATCACGTGCAGGATCGCCCAGGCCACCAGCCACACCGCCAGCGTCACGATCACCTTGCCCGACAGCGGCCCGACCGCGTCGCTCCACTGCAGCCACTCCCGGATGCCCTCGCTGGCCTCGGCCAGGGTCGTCACCACTCCCAGCGCGGCCGCGCCGACCCCGCCGGCGATGACCGCCGCGGCGATCGGCCCCTCCGGCTTGTCCTCAAAGGCGATGCGCGCAAGGCGCTCCTCGGCGCGCTCAAGATGCTCCTCGGCCACCCGCTGCCTGCTTGGCTGCTCCATGCCACCCACCTCCTAGCTGACCGGTGCGACCTTGGTGATGAAGGCCCCGAACGCCCCCGCCACCGCGGCGAACACAAACGCCAGCATGAACAGGAGGATCGCGGTGCGGCGCACCTGGTCGTGGCGGATCAGGTTGGTGTCGTAGTACAGCACGATGAAGGCGACCACGGTGGCCAGGATGGGGCTGATCCAGGCGATGTGCTCCTTCCACTCCATGCCGAACTCGTGCCAGGCCCTGGTGGCCTCGTCGGCCAGCAGCTGGGAGCGGGGGCTGTCGGGGCTGCGTTCCCGGTACCAGGGGTAGACGATCCAGGTGCCGGTGATCACCGTCAGCCAGGCGACCACCGCCATGGTCACCACGCCGACCTTGAGCCGCCGCATCCGCTCGACCACCCCCTCTGGGGTGATCAGGGTGGGCCGGAGGCTGTACAGGCCGGCCAGCCCGCCGGCAAACGCCAGCAGGAACGGCGTGCCCAGTCCCATCCCATGGATGAGCCCCCACCACTCTCGGGTTGTGAAGCTCATCCGCTTCGTCTCGGCCAGGGTCGTTACCACCCCCAGCGTGGCCGCGCCGACCCCGCCGGCGATGACCGCCGCGGAGCTGGGCGCCGGCCCCGCCGGCTTGTCCTCAAAGGCGATGCGCTCAAGGCGCTCCTCGGCCACCCGCTGCCTGCGTGGCTGCTCCATGCCACCATCTCCTAGAGGCAAGGCCGTTGCGTCGTTAGGACTCCAGCGGGAGGTCGTGACGTGACCGGACCTGGCGTGATCTGACCCATGCGGCGAAGGCTTCGATGGCGTCGATGACCGTCTCGAAGCGGAGGGAGTGGAACAGGTCGAAGGCGTGCTGGGCGCCGGGAAGCTCGGCGTGGACGACCGGATTGGTCGAGACGCTGCGCAGCGTGTCGGCGAAGCGCCTGGCGTGCTCCACGGGCACCACGGTGTCGCGGTCACCGTGGGCGATGAGGAACGGCGGCGCGTCCGGGCTGGCGGAGGCCAGCGGTGAGGAGGTGGGGCCTTGGCCGTAGTAGGTGCCGTAGTAGCCGCTCAACCCGATGGCGGCGGTGACCGAGGTGTCGGTGTCCTCGAAGCCGGGCTGGTAGGTGGGGTCGTTGGGGGTGAGTGCGGCCAACGATGCCAGGTGCGCGCCGGCCGAACTGCCTGACACGAACAGCAGCGCCGGGTCGGCGCCGTAGGTGTGGCCGTGCGCGCGCACCCAGGCGATCACCTGCTTGAGATCGATCAGGTGATCGGGGTGCTGCGCGTGGGGCCGCAGGCGGTAGTTCGCGCTGACGCAGACCCAGCCCTGGCTCGCGAGCCGGTACAGCAGGGGGAGTGCTTGGCGGTTCTTGCGGCCGTGGGAAAAGCTGCCGCCGTGCAGATGGATCAGGACCGGGCCGCCCGAGGGGCGGGCGCGGTGACGATACAGGTCCAGGAGGTTTCGGCGGCCAGCGTCGCCGTAGCTGAGGTTCGCCACCCGCGGGACGTCGCGCCGGCGGGCAAGGAAGGGCCGGAACAGGATGCGGGCAAGCGGCAGCCGGCGGCGCAGCCGCGCCGCCAGCTCGGGGTCGATGGTCGTGCGCCAGCCGACGCCGAGGGCCGTGGCCAGGGCCTGCTCCAGTGCCGGCCTGGCCTGCAGCCCGCGCCAGGCGACCACCGCGAGCCCGGCCGTGGTCACGCAGGCCAGTCCCACCGTCGCCCAGCCGCCCGGTGCGTTGATGTCGCCTTGGACAACCGCCAGGGACGTCCAGATGAGCAGCCAGGAGAACCCGGCGATGGGGACCTCGTTGAGCAGCAGCCCCAGACGAAAGCTCAAGTTGCCCAACGAGCGCAGCGGTACCAGGGCGAACAGTGTGCCCAGCGCGACCAGGCCGACGCTGACCAGATACCCGACCGGCACGTTCCCACCTTCACGTTCGGGGGTCACCACCACGCAAGCTGACATGGATGAGCGAACAGCGTGTTGCAGAACCTACTACTCGGAAGGCTTAGGTTAGCCGGCCGTGGACCCTCGCAGGTAACTCGGCACTCTGGCGCCGACGGGCAGGTCGAACCAGACCGCTGTATGCCGTCCAGCAGGATCGACAGCAGCGGCGTTGACACCTGCCGGATCTCCCGTCCCCGGCGGTCCGCCGCTGTCCCCTGAGCTGACCGCCCTGCAGGGGCGCTAGCCGGCGGCGACCATGCGTTGGACCAGGTGGGATCGATCAGGAACGCGACGAGGATGACGGCCAGCGCGATCAGCAGCACCATGCGGGACAGCAGGCGCTGGCGCTTGAACCCGCGCCGTGACCTGATCGCCTCCAGCAGGTCGGCGCGCTCGTGTGTCCAGCGGAGCGTAAAGGCGGCGTCCGCACGCTCACCGGACGTTTGGGGCGCAGCCGGCTCCACCGAGTCCAACCCGCGTCTCTCCGTGAAGTTCCCTGTCCCGGCAGCGCTCCGGCGGCATCGGCCTGCACGTACACCCGGCAGGGGTGACTGATCCTGACGGGCCGATCGTCGCACAGGACGGCTTGCTCTGCCTCCACGGCACCGCTGGCGGCGTCGGGCGGCGAGGCCGCTGCGGCAGCCCGCGTATGCACGGCCACCGAACGACCGCGCCGGTGGGCGTCGCCCTGCTCGCTGGCGACCTCCACCAGCCGGCCAGGGTCCACGCCACCGAAGACCTCAGCGACGATCCTGGCCCGGTCGGCGGCGAAACGGGCGCAGCATCACCATGCGGGATGCCGCCACAGCATCGACAACCTCGGTCACGCTGCTGCTCACAGCATGACCGCGTAC
>Ga0126377_10004025_pt1 | contig 10585 bp, 5 predicted proteins | sample PanSoiMetPlot_22_FD_92647 | JGI IMG/M metagenome (GOLD analysis project Ga0126377, IMG submission 92647) | Tropical forest soil microbial communities from Panama - MetaG Plot_22 | ecosystem: Environmental > Terrestrial > Soil > Tropical forest > Bulk soil | place: Panama | collected 2016-02-17 | reverse complement strand
CGGGACGACGTTGTTCAGGAAGAACGCGCCGTCGCGCTCCGCCGTCCCGACGATGCCGTCGACCTCGGCGGTCGCGCCCTCGATCCCCTTGCCCTCCGAGTTCACGATCGAGCCGCGGACGTTCCCGACCGCGAGGAACGCGACGTCCTGGACGTCGGGCACACCTCGCGGCGGTCGCACGATCACGTCGCGGCGAGTCTTGCGGTAGGGATTGCGCGTCTCGACCTCGAGGACGCCGGCGCCCGGGTAGAGCGGCGGCAGCTCGTAGAGGCCGTCGATGTCCGTCGTGACGGAGACGCCTTCGTTCAGCCCGTAGACGAATCGCACGATCGCGCCCGGGATGGCGCCCTGCTGGTCGCTCACGCGGCCGCGCAGCAGGCCCGTGCGTCCCGCGCCGCGCCATCGCGCGATCTCGACCGACCCCTCGGGCGGATCGTCGCCCGTCCTCCACAGGAACACCTCCGTGAAGCCCGCCCGAGCCGTCGTCGACGCGGGCGCCGACGCGAGGGGCGGAAGCGACGGCTCGGCGTCGGGAGGTCTCGACGCCGGCGGCGCGCCGGTCGGCGGCGGCTCGGGGGGCGGCGCGCCGACGAACGCGGCGAAGTAGATCGCGGCGCCGAGCGCGATCACCGCCGCGGCGATCCCGAGCGCGCGACGACCGGAGCCACGGGCCATCGCTCGAAGGCTACGCGATCCGCGTCAGAAGCGGCGGTAGGCGCGGAGCCCTTCGTCGAAGCTCCGGAGCGTCGTTCCGGGGAACGCCTCGAGGTAAGGGCGCGTGTCGCAGACGTTGTCCTCCTGCAGCATCACGAGCTGGTCCTTCGTGATCTCGGGAGGGTCCTTCTTCTCGAGCATGCCGACGAGCATCCGCGCGATCGGCATCGGGACGTGCGCCTTCTTCTTCGTGACGCCCGCCGCGTTGCGGATGAGGTCGACGCACTCGTCGAACGTGTACGTCTTCGGTCCGCCGAGCTCGAACACGCGTCCCGCGGCGGACGGCGTCTCGAGCGAGCGGACGACGGCGGTCGCGACGTCGCCGCGCCAGACGGGCTGGAGCTTGTTCTTGCCGTCGCCGAAGACCGGGCAGAAGAGCGGCTTCTCGCGGAAGACGCGGACGAGCTCGGTGACGAACTCGATCGGCTTTTTCACCTCCTCGTGGTCGTCGGGGCCGAAGACCACCGAGGGCCGGAGGATCGTCCACGGGATGCCGCTCCCGCGGATCGCCTCCTCGGCGCGCCACTTCCCCTGGTGGTATTTCGACGGCGCGTTCGCGCGCGTCCCGGCGGCCGAGAGGTAGAGGATCCGCTTCACCCCGGCCTTCTTCGCGAACGCGACGAGGCGTTCGGTCGCCTTCACGACGTGCGTCTCGTGGAGGATGCCGCGCCGCGGGTTCTCCTTCAGGATCCCGACGAGGTGGACGACCGCGTCGTACGGGACGTCGAACGCGCGATCCCAGCCGTCGTCCTCCGCGAGGTCCAGGACCCGGAGGCGATCGTTGGGGATGCGGTCGAGATCGAGACGGTTCGAGTACGACTCGGCACGGACGGTCGCGTAGACCTCGTGCTTGCGGTCGAGGATGGGCGAGACGACGCCGCGGCCGACGAAGCCGGTGCCGCCGGTGACGAGGACCTTCATGGAGGGCGGCCGCCGTCGCCGGCGGACCGAGCCGGGCCGCGCGAGCTCAGATCGGGCCCAATCCGCCCCAGCTGCCGTCGAGCGGCATGGGCGGCGGAGGGGGCGGCGGCGGCGGCGGGCTCGGAGGAGGCGGCGGCGGCATCGAGCGCGGCGGCGACTTCTTGGGAGGCGACTTCTTGCGCGCCGGCTTGCTTCGGCGTGCTGCGGGACGCCGTGCTGCGGGACGGCGCGCGGCGGCGCGCTTGCGACCGGCGCGGCGCGCGCCCTTCTTCTTCTTTGCCGTCCGCTTCTTGGCAGTGCGCCTGTTGGCCGTGCGCCTCTTGGCACCGCGACGCGCGACCTTCCTCGTCCGCTTTCGCGACGCGGCCCGCTTGCGGCCGGCGCGGCGAGCGGTCTTCCGAGTGCGCTTCGTTGCGCGACGGGACGCTTTGCGGGTGCGACGCTTCTTTCGGGCTGCCATCGACGTCCTCCGGGAAACGCCGCGGTCGCGGGGACCCGCAGCGGGGCGGAAGCTTGCGGTGGCGGCGACCGAAATACAACCGAGGGTTACCATCGCCGGGGCTCTCCTTGTCGAACCCGCTCACGGTCCTCGACCACGGCCGCCTGCGCGGGCGCATGGTCTACGCGGTGCGCTCGCGCCGCAGCCGCGGGATCTCGATCGGAGTGAATCTCTTCCCGCACCGGAAGGTCTGCGACCTCGACTGCATCTACTGCGAGGTCGTGAACGCCGGCGACTCGGGCGTCGAGCCGACGACCGAGCAGCTGCGCGGCGAGCTCGAGTCGACCTTCGCGGACATCGCGGCGAAGCGGGAGTTCGAGGGCGAGCGCATCAACGACATCGCGTTCTCCGGCGACGGCGAGCCCACGATCTCCCCTCTCTTCGCGTCCGCCGTCGAGGTGGCGATCGACGTGCGCGCGCGATTCGGCCCGCCGAGCCTGAAGCTCGTGCTCATCACCGACGCGCTCACGCTGCATCGGCCCGCGACGCGTGCGGCCGTCGACCGGCTGATGGCGAACGGCGGGGAGATCTGGGCCAAGCTCGACGCGGGGACCGACGAGTACTTCCGGCTCGTCGGCCGCGGGAAGGTGTCGATCGAGCGCCCGTTCGAGAACATCCGCGAGCTCGCGCGAACGCATCCGGTCGTGATCCAGTCGCTGTTCCTGCGCGTGCGCGGGGAGCCGACGCCGCCGGAGGAGGTCGAGGCCTACGTCGAGCGTCTCCGTCGCCTCGTGACGGCCGGCGCGAAGCTCCAGCGGATCGACGTGTACACGGTCGCGCGACCCACCGAGGAGCCGTGGGCCACGGCGCTCACGCGCGACGAGGTCGAAGCGATCGCGGCGCGCGTCCGTGGAGCGATCCCCGCGTCGATCCCCGTCGAGGCCTACGGGTCGACCGGGTAGTCAGCGGCCGTCTTCGGGCGTCTCGGGGCCGAGGCGGAGATCGAGCGGGCGGGCCCGCTCGCGCCACGCGCGGGCCTCGTCGGCTCGGCCGAGCTTGTCGAGAAGGCGCGATCCGAGCCGCAGCAACGCCGGGTCGTCCGGCGCGCGCTCGAGCGCGGGCGCGAGCGCGTCGAGCGCGTCGGCGTAGGCGCGAGTCTCGCCGAGGACCACGGCGAGCTGGCGGCGGATCGCACGTTCGACGTCGGCGGTGCAGTCCGGCTTCGCGAGGGCGAGGCGCAGCGTCGCGACGGCCCGCTCGACCTCGCCGCGCCTCGCCTCCACGGCGCCGGCGACGAACGCCTCGCGCGCGCTCGCGAGGTGCGCGAGGCGGGCTTCGAGACCCGGCGCGTCGAGGAGCCCGCGGATCTGCTCGCCGTCGGGCTCGCGCACCCAGGCTTCGATCGCGGCGTCCGCCGCGCCGGGCGCGCGATCGAACACCAGGCCCTTCGCGCGCGTGGCCGCGACGTTCGCCGCGAGGAGCGCGTCGAGCCGAGGCAGGGCCGCGCCAGTCGCGCCGAGGAAGGCCGCGAGATCGTTCCCCGACCACGCTCGCTCGGCGAGGTAGGTGAGGTTGGCTCCGACCGTGCTGGGCAGATAGAGCGTGCGCGCCGCGCGGAACTCGAGGATGGGCCGGTCGTCGGTGTGGAGCGGCGCGCCGTCGGCGAGCGCGGGCCCCGCCGCGATCCCCGCGAGGAGGCGCAGCGGATCGCGGATGCCGATGCGCCGCAGGTCGGAGGCTACGTCGCTCGCGGACGCGCGACGCGCGACGTCCGCGAGATCGGCTCGGAGCGGGTCCTTCGCCCCGACGAGCACGGCGTCTCCGCCCGGCCCGAACCACACGGCGGCGCGCGGGAACGCCGCCGCGAAGCTCGCGACGATGATCCGCGTCTCGTCGACGCGCATCTCGTAGAGCGGCAGCCAGTGGGCGGCGACGCCGCCGGCCGCGAGCGCGTCGCGAACGAGGACGAAGTACTCCGCGGTGTAGAGGTTGGCCGCGCCCGCGACCCACGGGTGGACCGGGTCGCTCGTCACGACGTCGAACGCGCCCGGGTTTCGCGCGAGCGTGCGGCGGCCGTCCTCGATCCTCACCGTCACGTTCGCGCGGTCGAGGACGGAGTGATTCGCCTCCGCGAACCGCCGCGTCGCGTCGGGGACCTCGGGCGCGAGCTCGGCGATCACGACGTCGACCCCGGGGTGTACGGAGACGGCTCCGGCCGTGACGCCGGCTCCGAGACCGACCACGAGCGCTCGACGCGGCGCGGGATGCAGGAGCATCGGCAGATGGCCGAGCGCGAGCTGGTTCCGCATCCCGCCCGGATCGGTGCTCGCCTCCTTCTTGCCGTTGATCGCGAAGTCGAGGGTCGTCCCGCGCGGGCCCGTCGTCTCCGTGACCGTGACCGTCGCGGACACCCCTTCCCGATGGAAGACCGCGCGCTCCGAGGTCCCGCCGTCGCTCGGCGCGCGCTCGTCCGTCTCGAGGGCGCCGTAGAGCCAGAGCCGCATCGACGCCGCGGGGATCGATCCCTTGGCGGCGAAGGCGCCGAGGAGGAGCGCCGCGCCGATCGCGCGGGCGGCCGCGCCGCGGAGACACGCGATCCCCGCGAGGAGCACGACGACGCCCGCGATCGCGAGCGTGCCCGAGAGTCCGACGGACGGGACGGCGAGGAACGTGGCGGCGGCGGCGGCCGCGATCGCCGCTGCGGTGTTCACCGCGTAGACGAGCCCGAGCGCCGCGCTCGCGTCGCCTCCGCGCGCGCGCAGGAGGAGCGGGAACAGGAAGCCGGACGCGAGCGCCGGAGGCGCCAGCACGGCGATCGCGACGACGGCGCTCCGCCACGCGCCCGCCGCGAGCGAAAGGTGGTCGATCGCGTCGATGCGCAGCGCCGTGGATAGCGCGAGGAGCACGCGCGGCGCGAGCAGCGTCGTGGCGCCGAGCGCGGCGAGACCGAAAGCGACCGCCGCGCGCGAATCGCGGAGGCGCGGCCAGGCCCACGCCGCGGCGGCCGAGCCCGCGGCGATCGCCGCGAGATACACGGCGAGCGTCGCGGTGACCGCGTACGTCGTCCCGCCGAGCACCTGATAGAGGAGGCGGTTCAGCACGACCTCGCCCGCGATCGACGCGGCGCCGACGAGCGCGGCGAGCGCGAGCACGACGCCGCCGCGCAAGGACGCGGCCGCCAGCGGCGCCTCCGGCTCCGAGGATTCGCCGCCTCTCTCGCGCAGGAAGGCTCCGAGCGCGGCCGCGAGCACGTTCGCGGCCGCGGCGGCGCGGATCGTCGCGTGCATGCCGATCGCCTCGATCGCGACGAAGCCGGCGATCGCGGCGCCGGCCGCCCCGCCGAGCGTGTTCGCCGCATAGAGACGAGACGCGCCGCGCCCGCTCGCGCGCGCGGCGGCCGCGAGCAGCGGCAACGTCGCGCCCATGAAAAAGGTCGGCGGCAGGAGGGCGACGGCCCCGAAACGCGCGAGCGCGGCCGGGCTCACGACCGCGAGCACGCCGATCGCGCCCTCGGCGACCGAATACGCGACGTTCGCGCGCGCGAGCCGCGACGCGACGCGCGCGGCCGCCGCCGATCCGAGCGCGAGGCCGGCGAAGAACGTCGAGAGCACGAGCGCCAGAGCCGGGGCCGTCGCGCCGAGTTCGAGGGCGAGGAGACGGATCCAGACGATCTCGTCGGCCAGGGCCGCGGCGCCGCCGAGCGAGGCGGCGAGGAGAGCCGGTGCGGCGGCTCCACGGGCGCGCGTCGAGGTCATCGGCGGGGGCGCGACGGTACTCTGCGATCGAGTGTTCGCCACACTGCCCGCGCTCCTCGTCGTCGTCGCCCCGCTCGCCCAGGGCGCGGCCTCGCGACCGGCCGCATGGGCGGAGGCCGAGGCGCTCGAGCGCGACGGCGACCTCCCGGCCGCGGCTCGCAAGGTCGAGTCGCTCCTCGCCGGGCGTCCGGACGACGTGCCTCTCCTCGTGCGCGCGGGCCTGCTGCGCGCGCGGTCCGACGCGCCGGACGCGGCGGAGGCGCATCTCTCGCGCGCCGTCGCCCTCGCGCCGAAGGATGTCGAGGCCTGGCTCGCGCTCGGCGAGGCGCGGTTCCGCGCGCAGCGGCAGCGAGCTTCCCTCGAGGCGTTCGAGCGGGCGCTCGCGCTCGGCGACGCGGACGGCCGCGCGTCGAACGGGATCGGATCGGCGCGGTACTCGCTCGGCGAGATCGACGCCGCGCGCGAGGCGTTCGCTCGCGCGGCCGAGCGCAACCCCCGCCTCGTCGCGCCGCAGCACTACCTCGGCCGCATCGCTCTCGACGCCGGGCGTTTCGGCGAGGCCGCGACGCGATTCCGGAAGTGCCTCGAGCTCGATCCGCTCGACGGCGACTCGCACTTCCGACTCGGGCTGGCGCTTCGAGGCCAGGGCGACGCCGACGGCGCGATCGAGGCGTTCCGCGCGGCGATCCGAGTCGATCCGCTCCAGCTCGGCGCGAGGCAGAGCCTGGGCCAGACGCTCCGCGCCGTCGGTCGCGAGGAGGAAGGGCGCGCCGAGCTGGAGGCGCACGGCAAGGTGGTGCGCGGGAAGCAGCGGCTCACGCTCGCGACGGAGTCGCTGAAGCTCCACCCGTCGTCGGGCCCGAACCGCGTCGCGGTCGGCGAAGCGCTCCTCGAGCTGGGTCTCCCACGCGAGGCGCTCGTCCACTTTCGCGAGGTGTTGCGCTCCAAGAAGGCTCCGGCGTCGGCGTGGCTCGCGGCGGCCCGCGCGTACGCCGAGATCGGCGACGCGGCGCAGCGCGACGAGCACGCGAGACGCGCGCTCGAGCTCGCGCCCTACGATCCCGCGATCGTCGCCGCGGCGCGCGCTCTGCTCGCCGGATCGCCGGCCTCGCGACCGGGCCCCGGACGATGAGGCTCGCGGCCGCGGCGCTGGCGCTCGCGACGGCGTGCGCCCACGAGACGACCGAGACCCGGCCCGCGGCCGCCGCCGGCGGCATCGTGTTCACCGAGGTCGACCCCGCGGCCGCCGGCATCGACTTCGTCCATCGTCACGGAGGCAGCGGGCAGAAGTACCTGCCCGAGACGATGGGGTCGGGAGTGGCGCTCTTCGACGCCGACGGCGACGGCGATCTCGACGTCTACTTCCTGCAGGGCGCGCCGATGCCCGGGACGCCCGCGTTCGACGACCGGTCGCGCTTCTATCGGAACGAAGGAGGCTGGCGCTTCCGCGACGACACCGACGCGTCGGGGCTCGCTCACGCGGGATACGCGATGGGCGCGGCGGTGGCGGACATCGACAACGACGGCGACCTCGACGTCTATGTCTCGGCGTGGGGCCGCGGACACCTCTTCGTGAATCGCGGCGACGCCCGATTCGACGACGCGACGGAGGCGTCGGGGATCGCGGCCGAGGGGTTCCTCGCGTCCGCGGCGTTCGGCGATGTCGACGGCGACGGCCTCGTCGACCTCTACGTCGTCGGATACGTCGACGCCGAGCAGACGCGCAAGAACCCCTACTGCGGAAAGCACGAAGCCGGCGGGCGCGCCTACTGCACGCCGCACGCCTTCAAGGGAGCGCCCGATTTCCTCTACCTGAACCGCGGCGGCGGCCGCTTCGAGGACGTGTCCGCGGCCGCAGGCGTCGCGCGCGGCGGGCCGTTCGACGGCAAGGGCCTCGGCGTCGTGATGTCCGACCTCGATCTCGACGGCGACCTCGACGTGGCCGTCGCGAACGACTCGTGCGCGAACTTCCTGTACCGCAACGACGGGGGCGCGCGCTTCAGCGAGGAGGCGATGCTCGCGGGGTTCGCGTTCGGGGAGGACGGGCGCGAGCGCGCCGGCATGGGCATCGACGCGGCGGACGTGGACGGCGACGGGCGACCCGACCTCTTCGTGACGAACCTGAACGACGAGTCGTATTCGCTCTACCGCAACCGCGGCGGCCTCTCGTTCGAGGACCGGACCATGTCGTCGGGCCTCGGCGGACCGTCGCGACCGTTCGTCGGGTTCGGCTGCGGGCTCGTCGACCTCGACGGCGACGGCGACCTCGACGTCCTCGCCGCGAACGGCCACATCCTCGACAACGCCGAGCTCTTCGGGGACGTGTCGCCCTACCGCGAGCGCCCGCTTGCGTTCGAGAACGACGGGACGGGGTCGTTCCGCGTGCTTCCCGCGACGCCGGGCTTCTTGTCGACGCCACGCGTGCTCCGCGGCCTCGCGTTCGGCGACCTCGACGGCGACGGAGACCTCGACGCCGTCGCGACTTGCAACGAGGGCCCGCCCGTCCTCCTTCGGAACGACGGGTCGCCGCGGAACGGCCGCGTCGTCCTTCGGCTCATCGGCGCGGCCTCCAACCGTGCGGGGATCGGCGCGCGGGTCCGATGGTGGTGCGGGAACGTCGAGCGCGCGGCCGAGGCGCGGACGGCTTTCTCGTATCTCTCCGCCTCCGACGGACGAGTCGTGCTTGGTACGGGATCGGCGAGCCGAATCGACCGGATCGAGGTGCGCTGGCCGTCCGGGCACGTCACGACCCTTCGCGACGTGGCAAGGGACCAGGAAATGACGGTGCGGGAGGAGGGCGCCGTCGAGCCGAAGCGGCCCCTTGGCCCCCGGCGGTAGGGAACACCGGGGTTGACGCACCTCGTCAGTTCGTCATAAGTTTCACGACCTCGGCGCACCCCCGCAGGGCGCCCGAACCACCCTCTTCGTCGCACTGCACCGCACCTTCCCTGCCCTAAGGCGTCCCGATGCGAAACGTCTCCTCCCACCTTTGGCTCGCGGCGAGCGCTCTCCTGGCCGCGACTTCCTTGAGCGGCACTGCGCTGAGCCAGCAGTTCGTGTCGGCGCCTTGCCCCGCTCTTGGGTCCTTCACCGAGGCCGCGAAGTTCGGTGACTGGGATCTCGACGGCGACCTCGACCTCGTGTGGGCGAACGGCGGTGACTCGTCCGTCCCCGCGAACGGCCAGCAGAGCCGCGTCCTGATCAATCAGGGCCTCGCTCAAGCAGGGGCGATCGGCACGTACGTCGACGCCACCGCGACGAACCTGCTGCCGAACTTCCTGTCGTCGGGTCGCGACGTGCAGCCGGTCGACATCGATCTCGACGGCGACATGGACTTCTACTTCTCGAACCAGGCGCAGACGAGCACTCAGTCGAACACCTGGTTCATCAACCAGGGCATGGCGCAGGGCGGCACGGCCGGCGTGTTCATCCGGGACATGTCGCGCTGGGTCGGCGTCGGCGCCGCGGGATCTTCCGTCTCGGGCGCCCTGTCGATCCACGGCGGCGACTTCGCGGGAGGGTGGACGGACTGGTCGTGCCAGTGCGACTTCGCGGACGTCGACTTCGACGGAGACCGCGATCTCTACCACTCGTCGTACGGTCCGGGCTTCAGCGCGACCGTCATGTCGCGCCTCTTCCTGAACGGCAACAACACGACGCTCGGCTCGTTCCGCGAGTACAACCCGTCGGGTCAGGTGTCGGGCAATCCGGCGATCTCTGCGGGTAGCGCGGCCGGTTTCCTCGAGGGCACGCACACCGATAACACGGCGAACACGACGGGCACGTCGCACGACATCACGAACATGGCGCTCGACGTCGACTTCGGAGACCTCGACGGCGACCTCGACCTGGACGTGTACGCGAACTCGCGCGACACCCGGCAGCGCATGTATCAGAGCCGCTTCTTCGAGAACGGCGCCACGCTCGGCAGCGAGCCCGGCACGCGCCTGTATCGGGACGTGACGAACGCGTGGATCCCGACGCTCACGGACGCCTCGAGCAACTACGACGGCGACCTGAACGACATGGACAACGACAACGACCTCGACGGCTACTTCCTCAACGGAGGAGCCGGCACGACGGACGTGTGGGCGACGAACAACGGCACGGGCGTGTTCGGCGCGCTGTCCACGGTCCCGTCGTCGACGAACGACGACAACGAGGTCGACTGGATCGACTACGACAACGACGGCGACGTCGATCCGTTCATCTCGGCGTTCAGCCAGGCCGACCGTCTCTACCGGAACCAGTTCCAGGAGACGGGCTCGATCAACCTGGTCCTCACGGCGGGCGTGATCCCGAGCGTCGGAAACCGGAACCTCGGCTCCGACATCGGCGACATGGACAACGACGGTGACTTCGACATCGCGGAAGCGATGGACCAGAACCAGAACGAGGTCATCGACCGGAACACGGCGAACGTCCCGGATGCGCATGGGCCGCGCCTGCCGTCGATCACGCAGCTCCCGAACGACACGCCGAAGTCGACGCCGCGTCTCGTGCTCGCTCAGGTCTACGATAACGTCAACCTCGAGTACTTCGAGCAGGCGACGGGCGTCCTCAACTACACCGTCGACGGCGATCCGCACGTGGCCGTGGCGACCTTCGCGGGTGGCAACATCTGGCAGGCGCGCATCCCGGGCTACTGGACCGGCAACATCAGCTACTCGATGTCGGTCACGGATCGCGCGGGCAACTCCGGCACCTCGGCGACGAAGAACTTCACGGTCTCGTCGGCGGGTCTGTCGAACTACGG
>Ga0126377_10004024_pt1 | contig 10585 bp, 7 predicted proteins | sample PanSoiMetPlot_22_FD_92647 | JGI IMG/M metagenome (GOLD analysis project Ga0126377, IMG submission 92647) | Tropical forest soil microbial communities from Panama - MetaG Plot_22 | ecosystem: Environmental > Terrestrial > Soil > Tropical forest > Bulk soil | place: Panama | collected 2016-02-17 | reverse complement strand
TCGCTGATGTCGAAGTATCTGGAAGCGGCCCGCCTGGTCGCCGATCATCTCGTCCTCAAACCGGATGGCTTCGCGTTCGCGCCTCATCCGATGCTGGTTGAGACCGACCGTGAAAAATACCCGATCCGACGGATCGTGGATTTTTACGACCGCCAACCGACCGATTTCGGCGGCTATTTTGAAGCCGCCTGGCGCTACAAACATCGGATGGCATTGGGACGCCCTTCGGCGACTCTCGCCGAAATCGCCGCGCAATCCCGCGTATCTCCCCGATATCTCGCGATGATCTGGCAGACTTTGGAACATTCCAGGGAAGAAGTCGGCCCGCTCGTTAAGCTTCGGGCGATGTGGAGCGATCTGCCGGCGCCGAAGGGGAATCAGCCTGATGTCGCCCGTGAAGGCTGCGTGCGGATGCGCGACTTCGTCGTCAAAATCCGCCGGCATACGGAAAAGCTGTTCACAGACGTGGAGGCGCCGGGTTTCAACCCCAATTTTCAACCGATCGTAGTGTTCAGGCTTCGGCTACTCGCGGGGAACCGCCGGGAATTCGACGCTTCGGCGTTGCGAGTCGAAGGCGAGACGCCGCCGCAGGGCTTCGTAGTGACCAGAGGCCCTACGTTCGGGAGGGAAGAGGCGGAAGAACTGAAGAGAGCCGTCGCCGCATACATCAAGGAGCGGCGGGAGGATCCCGACCTGGTGGTTCCTGCCGGGGAGCGCGCCCGCTACGAGGCCGCCTTCGCGCGCTTCAGTTCGGTATTCCCCACCGCTTTCTGTCTGAGGGAACGCGGACGGTTTTATCCCATTACCTCGATGGACAAGGGGCGCTTTCTCGGCGCAGGCTTCCACAACGTAATGGGATACTTCCGCGACGATGCGCCGCTCGTCCAACTCATCATGGACGAAAACGAAAAAAAAGAACTCGATGCGCTTTGGCAGGAGTTTGATTTCATCGCCGATTACACCCTTCGGACGTACTATCAATTCATCTACAACGCGGGAGAGGGCGGAGGACTTCGCCGGAATTTCGCGGACCGTCCCTCTGCGAACGAGTTCGCCACTGAGGCCGCCATCTTTCGGCTGCGTGACCAGGTTCTTGCCAGAGTGGCGCCTGGAGCCGACTCGGCGATCCACGATGTCGTCAAAGGCTATTTCGACCACACGAACGCCCAAATCAGATGGGTGGAGCGCGCGCGGCTGGAAGCGCAGCCGCGGCAGCTTGACGCCTTATTGAAGTTCGCGGCCCGCGCATATCGCCGGCCTCTGGCCCAGGAGGAACGCGACGATGTCCTCTCTTACTACCGCGAGCTTCGTGAGAAGAGAGGGCTGTCGCACGAGGAGGCCATGCGCGGATCGATCGCCAGCATTCTGGCGTCGCCCGATTTCCTGTATCGTGTAGATCTGATAGACGCCGGCCCTCGGGCGTCCTCCAAGTCTGCGAATCCGTCCATGACTACGGGGGCCAGGGCTTCTGGGGCCGCCAGGTACCGCCCACTATCCGGTTACGCTCTCGCAAGCCGGCTGAGTTATTTCATCTGGTCCAGCATGCCCGATGAAGAACTGATATCCCACGCGACGGCCGGTGACCTGAGCGAACCGGCTGTGCTAACGACGCAGCTCCGCCGGATGTTGAAAGATGATCGCGCGCGGGGACTGGCCACGGAATTCGGAGGCAATTGGCTGGACTTCCGCCGTTTTGAAAATCACAATGCGGTTGATCGCGGTCGCTTCCCAGTTTTTACGAACGAACTCCGCGAAGCGATGTTCGAGGAGCCGATCCGCTTTATCACAGATCTGATTCAAAATGATCGCTCGGTTCTGGAGCTTTTGTATGGCGACTACACTTTTGTGAATCGGATTCTGGCGGAGCATTACGGCATTCCGGCGGGGCCAGGGGGTCCGGACGGATGGATCAGAGTGAACGATGCTCGATCCTACGGCCGGGGAGGCCTGCTGCCGATGGCGGTGTTCCTGACTCAAAACGCGCCCGGTCTAAGGACCAGTCCGGTGAAGCGTGGATATTGGGTCGCACGCCGCGTGCTGGGCGAGGTGATTCCGCCGCCGCCTCCCGTAGTCCCGGAACTGCCGCGCGACGAATCGAAGTCGGATCTGCCGGTACGCGATATGCTGGCCAAACACCGGGAGAACGCCGCATGCGCCTCCTGCCATGCTCGTTTCGATTCCTTCGGCCTGGCGTTTGAAGGCTACGGTCCGGTAGGCGAGAGGCGAACCAAAGACCTCGCCGGGCGTCCGGTGGATGTCCAGGCGACGTTCCCGGGCGGGAGTCAGGGCGCCGGACTCGACGGCCTGCAAAGTTATATTCGCGCCCGTCGCGAGAAGGATTTTCTGAACAGCCTGTGCGAAAAGACGCTTGTCTACGCGCTCGGCCGTTCGCTGATGCTTTCTGATGAGCCTCTGCTTGAGGAGATGCGGGCGAAGCTGCCGGCGAGCGGGTACAAGATATCCGCGCTTATCGAAACCATTGTCGCCAGCCCGCAGTTTTTGAACAAACGCTAGGCTGTTGTTTATGATTGAGGAAGGTGGCTTAATGAATGACGAATTGGCGGCAATGTATGCGGCAGATCGCCGTGAGCATAACCCGCAAACCGCTCCCTCCATTACATACGAAGAGTCGCGCTCCAGAGATGGATTGTCATCCCCTTTAATGCTGAATCTAATAGAGGAATCCAGGGACTTCGAACCCTCTGATAAGGAGTGATAGGTACAATGAACAAAAATGGAAAGAAACATCGGGCCTTTAGGTTATTGGCCATTCTAATTTGCGCATTGTTCACAGCGCCACCTCTGGTCAATGCCCAGGAAGCTGCGGCAAGACAAAAATTGATCAGTCAGGTTCAGAGAGCGATCGACATTATCCGCGAAAAACATGTTGACCAACCCGATGAAGAAACACTGACCGCGTCATCGCTTGAAGGCATGCTCAAATCGCTCGACCCTCATTCGGATTACCTGGACCGGAAGGCCTTTCAGGAATTCAATGAAAAGCAGAATAGCGAGTATTACGGCATCGGCGCGGGCGTTCGAACGATCAATAACGCTACTTATGTGATCGAGCCTTTTAAGGACAGCCCTGCGTCCAGGGCCGGACTTCGCTATGGAGATCATATTGTCGCTGTCGACGGCAAAGACACGTCGGCCTTGAGGAATGAGCAAGTAGTTCCATTATTGCTCGGAGATCGTGGGACAAAAGTCGTGGTGACGGTGAAGCGCCTGGGGAATCCAGAACCGCTGACGACGACAATTACCCGTGACGGCATTTGGCGCCCCTCGATCCCAAATTATTACCTCATCAAACCGGACATCGGCTATATCGGATTAACCCGATATTTCCAGAGCACAACGACCCTGGAGTTGCGTAAGGCGATGGCCGATCTGCGAGAGATGGGCGCCGAAAGTTTTATCCTTGACCTCCGCGAAAACACGGGCGGCTATCTGGAACAGGCGATCCGCGTCGCCGATCAGTTTCTACAAAGAGGCCAAACGATAGTCTCGGTGCGCGGACGAAGCGGGCGCAATAATGATCGAACCGCCATCGCGGAGAATGGGGCGACGGAGAATTTCCCGCTCATCGTGATGATCAACCAGAGCTCGGCTTCCGCTTCAGAGATCGTCGCCGGCGCCATTCAGGATCACGACCGCGGTTTGGTTGTGGGAGAAACGAGTTTCGGCAAGGGCCTTGTCCAAAACATCTTCCCGCTTTCAAACGGCGGAGCGATCTTTCTGACTATCGCTCATTATTACACTCCGAGCGGCCGCTTGATTCAGCGCGATTACTCTAAGGGGTCGCTCTTCGAATATTACTTCAGGCGCGGAAACGATGGCGCCGCGCAAAAATCGCCAAATCCGCCCGCCGAAGTGAAAAAGACCGATCTCGGTCGCTCTGTCTACGGCGGCGGCGGCATTGAACCTGACGTCAAAGTGGGCGGCCCTCCCCCTATTACGCCCGTACAAGGCCGTTTGTATCACGCTGTTGACCTCTTTGTGCGCGAACTGGTCTCAGGTCAAATTGAACAGTATCGACAGTTCAAGCTAGACGGCATCACGTACGACTATAAGATGAAGGGGAACGAGTACGTCATCAATGATGATTTGATGAAACGCTATCGCGATTACGCCGTCAATTTTTACAAGGAGAATCCGGGCTATTACATCACCCCGGCAATGATCGACGAAAATCTGGTCTGGCAGCGCAATCGGATACGGCAGGAGCTTTTAACGGCCGCTTACGGCGCCGACAAAGCGGAACAGGGCATGGCTGATCTGGATGTGCAACTAAAACGCGCGATTACTGAAATGCCGAAGGCCGCGGACATCGCCGCCCGATCCTGGCGTCGTAGACGATCTAATTCGTAAAGGATCATACGGTACCGCGCGCGTAAGCAAGCGGCTTATTGATGAGACAGCCGCTTGCTTACGCGCGCGGTACCGTACCGGCCTCACGTGTTCTGATTTGCTAGAGAAGCGCTGAAGCAGAAAGGAGGCGACTTAAGATGCCTGATCAAATGAATCCATCCGCCAACCGTATCACCCGTCGCGCGATTCTTCGCGGCGCGGGATGCGCTATGGCGTTGCCGTGGCTCGAATCATTCGCAGCTAAAGCGGCGCCTGCAAGCGCAGAAGCGTTCCCGAAACGATTCGGGGTAGTCTTTCTCGGCTGTGGCGTCAACGAGGATCAGTGGGGATCCGAGGGATCGGGTTCGGAAATGAAGCTGAGCAAGTCGCTCTCGCCCCTCGAGCCCTTGAAGGGCAAGATCAATGTGATTCACGGGCTTTTCAACAAAGGCGCTATGGGACTGGGTATTCACCCTCCGCAGACCGGCAGCCTGCTTACGGGCGCGACGCTTACAAAAGGCGCCACTCTTCGTTCGGGCGTCTCTGTGGATCAGATGATAGCCAGCCGGATGGGACAGGAAACCCTGCAACCGAGCATGGTTTTGGCTTGCGAACAACCCATTACCGGATTTCACGAAAGCAACTACTCGATGGCCTACAGCTCGCACATTTCCTGGGCGAGTCCGGACTCCCCGGTTCCCAACGAAATTTACCCTTCGTTGGCGTTCGACATGCTGTTTGAGAATCGTGGCAGCCTGCTCAACCTCAGCATCCTGGACCGCGTGAAGGAGCGCGCCGAACGTTTGAGCAGGAAGATCAGTTCGAGTGACAATGCCAAACTGGATGAGTTCACGACGAGCGTGCGCGAAGTGGAGAAGCGCGTCGACGGCATGCGGAAGGCGAAGGAGAAAGCTGATGAGCTGGCCAAGCTGAACAACCGCCCGGCGTGGAGCATGGAGCGGCCCGCCAACGGTTTGCCGGAAGACCTCCGCGAACACGCCAAGGTGATGTTGGACCTCATCGCGATCGCGTTTCAGACCGACAAGACGCGCGTCGCCACGCTGCTCGTCACTCGCGACCTTTCGGCAATGTATTACCCCTTCCTTGAAGTCGGACAGGCGCACCACAGCGCTTCTCACTCAAACAACAACGACGAATACGAGCGGATCACCCGCTGGCACGTCAGTCAGTTCGCGTATCTGGCGTCGAAGCTCGATTCCATGCCGGAAGGCGACGGCACAGTATTGGATAATTCCTGTCTGATGTTCCTCTCCAACCTGTGGATCGGCAGAACGCACGACAACTCGCGGCTTCCCATCGCGCTCGCGGGCGGACTCGGCGGCGCGCTCAAGACTGGCCGTACGCTGGATTATGTTAAGGCGGGCGACGCGAACCGAAAGGCGTGCAGCCTTTACCTCTCGCTGATGGACCGCATGGGTGTCAAATTGGATCGCTTCGGCGACGCGGATATGCGCCTTGAGGGCCTGTAATCAGTACCGCGAGCGGTAGCGAGCTAGGCTATTGATTGAGTTACGCTCGCTACCGCTCGCGGTACTGATTCGGGCGTAGTCGGCTTATATCAGTCGTTGCCGAACAGATCTAACTTCTTGCGCCTTTTTTCTTTCCGCCCTCAGCGATCAACAGGAGCATCGATCTCATTTTCTCTTTTCTTTCTGAGCCTTCGACCTGGCCTTCCTGTCCTCCTTCAAATCCTTCCTCTCTTCCTTCAGATCTTTCCTGTCCTCCTTCCTGTCCTCCTTCAAATCCTTCTTGACCTCTTTGAAATCCTTGAGACCATCTTTCCTTTTTTCTCTCAGAGACTCCGATTCCTTTTTCCTTCGCTCCTTTTCGTCTTTCAAATCAGCTTTTCTTTCCTCTCTCAAATCCTTCTTGTCTTCCTTCAAATCCTTGAGATCCTCTTTCCTTCGCTCCTTTTCGTCTTTTAAATCCGCTTTCTCTATTTCTTTTCTGTCTTTGCGTTCCGCTTTCGATTCGTTTCTCCCGACCTTGCGGCCTTGCGCCGGAGCCGAAGCGGCGAGCGATAATACGATCGCGCCCGCCACCGACAGGTTGATCAAAAGCGCCGTTGGGATAAGCTGTCTCAGTCTGATCATTCCGACCTCCATTGTTTTTGATTGAGGCGTCCACATTGCTACGCTAAGCGGGTAAAGCGCCGGACGCCAGCGCCAATCCTACCTGGGCTTATCCTTCAAGTCGAGAAACATTTCAATCGCCGCGCAGATCGCCAGCCGCGCGAATATGTACGAGTCTCGCTCGCAAGGTTTAAGCGTCTAAATCAGGCCCCGCAACATTGGGACGCTGGTAAAGTACCGCGCGCGTAAGCAAGCGGCTGACCTATGAGTCAGCCGCTTGCTTACGCGCGCGGTACTGTAACAATCTTGCGTGGCTCGACTTAGTTTGGAGCTGGAACTCGGATAGAATCCGGCGCTGTTGTTCGATCCTCGATCCTCGATCCTCGATCCTCGACCTTCTATCCACGATCCTCCTCGCCACTCCCGGCGAGCTCAACCTTCTCCTCGACCACGAACCAGAACACGATTACTCCGGCGACTAGGATTACTCCGCACAACGCCAACGCCATCGCGAACGAGCCGGTGAAATGCGCGATGAAGCCGGTCACCATAGGCGCGAGGATCGCGCCGACATTGCCGCCGAAATTCTGAATGCCGGAGACCGTTCCGACGATTTTCTTCGAACTGACGGCCTGCGTCAGCGTCCACGTGTTTGGCGATGCGACGCCGAGGCCAGTCAGGCTGATGGTCAGCAGCCATACGGCAGTCATCCTGTCTTCGACGAAGCCTGCGGGCACCATCAGGCAGCAGATCAGCATTCCGATGGCGATAAAGATTTTGCGGATTTTCTTCTCTTCGTAACCGCGCCGGATCAGCCAATCGCTCAGCGCGCCGGAAATCACGATGATCACCGACATCGCCACCAACGGCATCGCGTTTAAAACTCCCATCTCGATCTTGGTGAATTTGCGCTCCGTCTCGAGGTAATTGGGCAACCAGTTCTGGAAAACGTTCCAGACGTAGTTATACGCGAAGAAGCCGAGGAAGATGCCCATCACGCTGCGGTGTTTTAGCAGCGCCAGGCTTTCCATAAATGACGCGCCTTGTCGTTCCGGCGCCGCCTGCGACGGATCTGTTCCTTTTCCCTCCCACTTTTTCAGAAAACCCATCCAGGGCGCGACCCAGACCAGCGACACCACGCCGATCACCACGAAAAACCACCGCCAATCATAATTGGTCAGGAACCACCCGCCGAAGACCGAGATCAGTGCGCCGCCGTACCTGACTCCGGCCAGATAGAGCCCGGTGACGAGTCCCCGTTCGCTCTCCTGAAACCAGTTGGCGACGGCTCGCGAACTTGCAGGGAAAGCCACGGCCTGGCCGACTCCCAGCAATACCCGCAATAGAATCAGCGTCGCCAGGCCGTTTGTCAGCCCCGTCAAAACCGACATGAGAGACCAGAAGATGAAGCCGACAGCGTATGTTCGCCGCACGCCGAACCGATCCACCATCCATCCGGTCGGCATCAGCATAAACGCGTAGCCCCAAAAAAATGAGGATAAGAGCACTCCTGTTATCGCGGGATTGAAACCGAGGTCGTCGGACATCGATTTAGAAGCGACCCCCAAAGCGTTGCGCTGCGCGTAACAGAACATCATCGCGACGACGAGCAGGAGCATTAGCCTCCATCGCTGCGGCGAGTCTTTCAGCGCTGACGGGGTGAGACGAATGTCCTTCGCCGCTTCCTTCGAGGCTGCGGTTTCAGCAGGTGTCATCTTTAGACCTCTTTGGTGTGGAAAGGGGAATGATGTTCTAACCAACCGACGTATCAGTCTCAATACCAACTGGATGCTGGAAGCAGATCTCGTACCCGTCCGGGTCCTTGAAGTATAGCTGCTTCATCCCGTAACCCTGTACGACAGGATCGCTCACGTCAATGCCCTTGCTGCGAAGGTACGCGTAGGCCGCGTCAACATCAGCGCAGTCGAAAAAGAGAGCCGTATCACCGTGCGCGGCGATTCGAGCAGGATCCGCGACCGGCGGCCTCGAGTCGGCCTCGTACGCCGTGTTGAGCATCAACTCCGACTCGTTGAGTCTCAGTAGAGCCCAATCGCATTCGTCGCCCTCCGGAACCTGGCTGGCGACTTCGAAGCCCAGCGCGTCACGGTAGAATCTGATCGAAGTCGGCATGTCGAAGACCTGAAGGAGAGGGCATAGCCCTCCAATCTTTAGTTCCATTCATCCCTCTCGTAGGACCCTTGTCATTCCCCGGATCTTTGCGCGAAAGGCGCATTTTCTGCGTCGAGTAGCGACGGCGTGAATTTAACCGTGGGTTGAAACCCCTCGGTATCTACACAAGTTCTGGCTTTCCGGAATCCCACCACCGGCAGGTGGTGGATCGTTCAATCCCGACCTACAAAACACTTAAGAATCCTCCAGAATCCCACCACCGGCAGGTGGTGGATCGTTCAATCCCGACCTCTATTTTCCGTTGTAGAGCGCGCAGGTTGGACTTGAACGATCCACCACCTGCCGGTGGTGGGATTGCGGGGAATTTTCCAGTCCTTGTAGTCTGGGATTGAACGATCCACCGGCTCCCGCCGGTGGGATTCGGTTGAACATGATTTGTGTAGATACGAGTGGGTTTCAACCCACGGCTAAATTCATGTCGTCGCTACTCGACGCAGGAGGCCAGCGTTTCGCATGGAAATAACAACCTCATGAGGCCGTGGTCCGAATCAGGATTCTGCGGCGACCGCGGCGATCAGAGCCTTGATATAACCGAAGGTGAAGGCGAAGGCCTGCAAGCCTTGCGGGTCGCCGGCGATCTTCGGCACGTGATCGGGCATGATCATCCCGTCGTATCCGATCTCTTTGTAAACCCGCATGGCCTTCAGCATGTCCACGTCGCCGTCGTCAATGAAGGTTTCCTGGAAATTGAGGAAACGCCCCCGGATGTTGCGGAAATGAACGTTGAAGATTTTCCCGCGCCTGCCGAAGTAACGAATGATGTCGAAGATCTCTTCGCCCGGATTTTGCAGCATCTCCGAGACTGTGCCCTGGCAGAAATTCAACCCGTGATATTTGCTAGGAACGATCTCGACGAATCGCTTCAAGCCTGCGACGTTGCCGAGCACTGTGTGGACGCCGCGATAGCCTTTATCCATCGGCATTCCGGGGTCGTGCGGGTGACAGGCCAACCGCACCTTGTGCTCTTCAGCCGCCGGAATGACTCGCTTCAGGAAGTAGGCGATGCGCTCCCAGTAGACGTCTTCGTTGACCGGCCCGGCTTCGGTCAACGGCGGCTCCTGTTTGGCCTTGTCGTAAGCGAAGGTGCTGTAATCGGCCCCGCCGCGGCCTTTGGTCGGCTCGGTGCGCACGACGCCGAGGACGCTCATGTTGTATTTCAACGCGGGAATGCCTGCGCGAGCCGTGTTGCGGATCATCTGGCAGATGTCGTCTATCTCGCGGTCGCGTTCGGGGCTTTTGCCGAGCATGATGTTCGGGTTTTCGGCCCTCGTGATGTAGGCCGAACTCAGAGGCAGGGGAACCATCTCCAATTTTATGCCGAACGATTCGACGCGCTCGCGCAGCTTCGTCAGGCCTTCGACCGACCAGTTCTCGTCAAACTTGCGTGATGGAAGATCGCTGCAAATGTTATTCACGCCGAAGGCCGCCAGGAGCGTCAGGATTTCGTTGGAGGAGTAATGCTGATGGCCGACCTTCATCGCGGCCTTACTCGGCGCGGCGTCGGCGCCGTGTCGGTTTGCGGCGGCGATTTGAGAGGCGACTAGAGATTCCGCCAGCGCGCCCGCAGTGATTCCCATCCCGGTCAGGCTCACGAATTTTCTGCGATGCATCCTGTTCTCCTATGGCGGTTTGCAAATGCGTTTACGGGACGGCAAGCTCCCCGTACCGTAACGGGGATCACGCCCCTTTCCTGTACATGCAATCGCAATCCGCACTAAATCAAGCCATATGACATTGGAACACATCGCCTAACCACTGGGGACAGGGGAATCACGGGAATAGCTTTGGTTCTTGCCTTGCCCCGTGCTGCCCCGTGCTCTCCGTGGTAGGTCCTGCGCCAATCTTTGCTGTCCCGATTCGGCGTCAAAAAGCCTCAAATCAAATCCCAGGGCTTCCGCGCTTTGCGACTAAGTAGTTTCGACGCCGCGGCGTCATTGACGAAATCTTCTCTC
>Ga0126377_10004023_pt1 | contig 10586 bp, 6 predicted proteins | sample PanSoiMetPlot_22_FD_92647 | JGI IMG/M metagenome (GOLD analysis project Ga0126377, IMG submission 92647) | Tropical forest soil microbial communities from Panama - MetaG Plot_22 | ecosystem: Environmental > Terrestrial > Soil > Tropical forest > Bulk soil | place: Panama | collected 2016-02-17 | reverse complement strand
GGGATGCCCCTCCCGGCGCCACCCGTTCGACGCTGCAACCAGCCTCATAACCCAAGTGACCTCACGCGCTGTCACGGTCGGGAGTTCAGTCGTGTGTGGAATGGCGGCAAGCCCTAAAGGCGGCGCGATCATCGAAGTCTCTAAAAACGCGCTGAAGGGAGCCCACACGGCGATGCACTCTCAACTAGCTGGGAAGATAAACGTGTGCTATCGGGTTGGATCCGAAAGCGCGTTTTTTCCGCGCCGCCGATCGGGCTTGCCGGCATTCCACACACGACTGAACTCCCTCAATAACGCCCGACACTGAGCTCCTTACGACACCCGACACCAATTATCGACTAGTCGTGTCACGAACGCGAAGTGGACGCATGGACGAGCGGCGCATCGTCCAAAGGTCGTAGATCGGTCTCAGCAACTCGGCGAGTGCAGAAGTGACCCTCAAGCGCTAGTCGCGTGTGCGTCCACTGCCCGATTGTTTGCGTGTGCTCGCGAGCGCGAAACTGCACTCCATGAGCGCTTCAATCAAGGGTATTTCAGATCGCCTCTCACGAGGCACGCGCGTCGCGCTGCTGTTTGCGCCGATCGCGTTCACCGTCATCCTCGCTGCGTGCACGAAGACCGCTGCGCAGCAGGGTCCGCCTCCGCCGCCACAGGTCACCGTCGCCAACGTCATCGAGCGCGATGTGACCGAGTGGGACGAATTCACCGGGCGCCTTCAGGCCGTCGACTCCGTCGAAGTCCGGCCTCGAGTCTCCGGGTACGTATCCGCAGTTCACTTCACCGAAGGCGCGATGGTGCGCAAGGGCGACCTGCTGTTCCAGATCGATCCGCGGCCGTTCCAGGCTGAAGTCGATCGACTGCAGGCCGAGCTGACGCGCGCACGCGCGACGGTCGAGCGCGCCAACAGCGAGCTCGCACGCGCCGAGCGGTTGCACAACGAGAACGCGATCGCGAACGAAGAGCGCGATCGGCGTGCGTCGTTCGCCCAGGAGTCGGCGGCGCAGGTCGCTGCCGTCGAAGCGGCGCTGCGTGCCGCGCAGCTGAATCTCGAGTTCACGCGCGTCACCGCGCCGATCAACGGGCGCGTCAGCCGCGCCATCGTCACCGAAGGCAACCTGGTGTCGAGTGGTCCGGGGCAGGCGACGCTGCTGACGACGGTCGTGTCGCTGGATCCGGTCTACGCGTACTTCGATGCGGACGAGCAGATTTATTTGAAGTACGTCGGTGACGCGGACGCGAAGGCATCTGCTCTCCGGTCGCCGAAGCCGATTCGGATGGCGCTCGCGAACGAAGACGGGTTTCCGCACGAGGGCAAGCTCGACTTCATCGACAACCAGCTCGATGGCGCCACCGGAACGATTCGCGGGCGCGCGGTGTTCCGCAACACCAATGGACAGCTGACGCCCGGGCTCTTCGTGCGACTGCGGCTCGCGGGCTCCGGCACCTATCGCGGTCTGCTGATTCAGGACCGCGCGGTCGGCACCGACTTGAGCAAGAAGTTCGTCTACGTCGTCTCGCCGAAACATGAAATCGAGTACCGGCCGGTGACGCTGGGTCCGATCGTCGATGGTCTGCGCGTGGTGCGCAGCGGACTGAAAGCAGGCGAGCCGGTTGTCGTCAACGGGCTGCAGCGCATTCGTCCCGGTGTACCGGTGACGCCGGTGCCCGACACGGAGGGTCCGGCTAAAGCCGGACACTACGACGGAAGCGGAGACGTCTCCGCGAATGCTCGACGCGAACGGAACGCCACGAATTGAGGTCTATATGAACTTCTCGAAGTTCTTCATCGAGCGACCGATCTTCGCGGCGGTGCTGTCGCTGATGATCGTCGCGGCGGGCGCGATCGCGCTGTTCAAACTGCCGATCAGCGAATACCCGCAGGTGGTGCCGCCGACCGTCGTCGTGCGCGCGGCCTATCCGGGCGCGAACCCGAAGGTCATCGCCGAGACGGTGGCCTCGCCGCTCGAGCAGCAGATCAACGGCGTCGAGGACATGCTCTACATGTTCTCGCAGGCGACATCCGACGGACGGATGCAGCTGACGATCACCTTCGCGCTCGGCACGGATCTCGACAACGCGCAGGTGCAGATCCAGAACCGCGTGGCCCAGGCGCTGCCGCGGCTGCCGGCCGAGGTCCAGCGCATCGGCGTCGTCACCGAGAAGTCGACGCCCGACTTCATCATGGTCGTGCACCTCGTCTCGCCCGACGAGCGCTACGACAACCTCTATCTCGCCAACTACGCGTATCTGCGCGTGAAGGACGAGCTCGCGCGCATCCCCGGCGTGGGCAGCGCGCAGGTCTTCGGCTCCGGCGAGTACAGCATGCGGATCTGGCTGGATCCGGATCGCCTGGCCTCGCGACAGCTGACGACGAGCGACGTCATTCGCGCGATTCGTGAGCAGAACGTGCAGGTCGCAGCGGGTGTGCTGGGTGCGCCTCCGGCTCCGGTCGATACGCAGTTCCAGCTCTCGGTCAATGCTCGCGGCCGGTTGACCACCGAAGACGAGTTCGCCGACATCGTGGTGCGCGCCACGCCGGATGGACAGATCACACGCGTGCGCGACGTCGGTCGCGTCGAGCTCGGCGCGAACATCTACGCGCTGCGGAGTCTGCTCGACAACAAACCTGCGGTCGCGATTGGCATCTTCCAGCGGCCTGGCACCAACGCACTCGATGCCTCCGACCAGGTGCGCAAGACGATGGAGCGGCTGAAGCAGAACTTCCCGCAGGGCGTCGACTACAGCATCGTCTACGACCCGACGATCTTCGTTCGCAACTCGATCAAAGCGGTGGTCGAGACGCTCTTCGAAGCGATTCTGCTGGTCGTCCTCGTCGTGATGGTGTTCCTGCAGACGTGGCGCGCATCGATCATTCCGCTCGTTGCGGTGCCGGTGTCGCTCGTCGGCACGTTCGCGGTGATGCTTGCCTTCGGCTTCTCGCTGAACACGCTGTCGCTCTTCGGCCTCGTTCTTTCGATCGGCATCGTGGTCGACGATGCGATTGTCGTGGTGGAGAACGTGGAGCGGCACATCGAGAGGGGGCTGTCGCCGATCGATGCGACACGCCGCGCGATGGAAGAAGTGTCGGCTCCGATCATCGCGATCGCGCTGGTGCTCTGTGCGGTGTTCGTGCCGACGGCGTTCGTCAGCGGACTCTCGGGACAGTTCTACCGTCAGTTCGCGCTGACGATCGCGTTCTCGACGATCATCTCGGCGATCAACTCGCTGACGCTGAGCCCGGCGCTGGCCTCGCGGCTCCTCAAGCCGCGTGAGGCGTCGCGCGACATCGTGCAGCGCACCGCCGATCGGCTCTTCGGATGGTTCTTCCGGGGCTTCAACAGGTTCTTCAGCCGCGCGTCCGGTGCCTATACGACTGGCGTGGCGCGGGTGTTGCGCGTGTCGTTCGTGGCCCTGGCTCTCTATGCCGGCCTGATTGCGCTCACCGGAATCGGATTCTCGCGAGTGCCGCCTGGATTCGTCCCGACGCAGGACAAGGAGTATCTCGTCGCGTTCGCACAGCTGCCTGACGGCGCGACGCTCGATCGCACCGACGCGGTGATCCGCAAGATGACCGACATCGCGCTGAAGAATCCGGGCGTCCTGAGCTCGGTCGCGTTCCCAGGGCTGTCGATCAACGGCTTCGTCAACTCGCCGAACACGGGCATCGCGTTCGTCGTGCTGAAGCCGTCGGAGGAGCGGCGGCGGCCGGACCTGAGCGCGGGCGCGATCGTGGGCGCGCTCAACCAGCAGTTCTTCATGCAGATCCCCGAGTCGATCGTCGCGATCTTCCCGCCGCCACCGGTGCAGGGGCTCGGGTCGGTCGGTGGGTTCAAGCTGTTCGTCGAAGATCGCGGCAGCGCCGGGTTCGAAGATCTCTATGGGCAGCTGCAGGCAAGCCTCGCGAAAGGGCGCACTGCACCCTCACTCGCGGGACTCTTCTCGAGCTTCCAGGTGAGCGTGCCCCAGATTGACGCGAACGTCGATCGGGAGCGCGTGAAGAGCTACGGTGTGTCGCTCACCGACGTGTTCGAGACGCTGCAGGTGTATCTCGGCTCGCTCTACGTCAACGACTTCAACCGCTTCGGCCGCACCTATCAGGTGAACGCGCAGGCGGAGTCCGACTTCCGTTTGCAGCCCGAACAGATACGTCGGCTGCAGACGCGCAACGACCGCGGCGCGATGGTGCCGCTCGGATCGCTCGTCACCGTCTCGCGCAGCTACGGGCCCGACCAGGTGATGCACTACAACGGCTATCCGGCCGCGGAGATCAACGGCGGGCCGGCACCGGGCTTCAGCTCGGGTCAGGCGCAGGCGGCAATTGCCGGCATCCTCGACAAGCAACTGCCTGCGGGCATGTCGTTCGAGTGGACGGAGCTCGCGTATCAGGAGCTGCTTGCCGGCAACACGATGCTCCTGATCTTCCCGCTGTGCGTGCTGCTGGTCTACATCGTGCTCGCAGCGCTCTATGAGAGCTGGACGCTCCCGCTCAGCGTGATCCTCATCGTCCCGATGGTGCTCTTCTCGGCGATCGCAGGCGTGTGGCTCACGGGCGGCGACAACAACGTCTTCACGCAGATCAGCTTCCTCGTGCTCGCCGGGCTCGCGTGCAAGAACGCGATTCTGATCGTCGAGTTCGCGAAGGATCGCGAGAAGGAAGGCGTCCCGCATCGCGAGGCGGTGCTCGAGGCGGCGCGCATCCGGCTGCGCCCGATTCTGATGACGTCGATGGCGTTCATCATGGGCGTTCTTCCGCTCGTGTTCTCGTCGGGTGCGGGCTTCGAGATCCGGCAGGCGATGGGGATCGCGGTGTTCGCCGGGATGCTCGGCGTCACGCTGTTCGGTCTGTTCCTCACTCCAGTCTTCTACACCGTGATCGGCCGGTTGATGGATCGGGCGAAGGCGCCTGCCCGTCGGCCGCAGCCCGATCTCACGCCCGTGGAGGGCCACTGATCATGAAACGCGAATTCGATAGTAGTGGCCGGCTTCAGTTCGATCGTAGGGGCCGCCTTCAGGCGGCCCTCTACCAGGCGGCTGCGTTGACGGTGTTCGGGTCCTGTCGCCGGGTCTCCCCACCCGTCCTCGGCGCCAAAAGAACTGTCACGGGTACGAAAAACGGGATCACGGAGTTGGCGCCTGCGCGGCGGGTGGGGATGCCCCTCCCGGCGCCACCCGCTACCGAGAACTTCCGTCAACCCGACCGCCCTTCGCGAGTGGTTCGACGGGCGTTTGCGCTTGCCGTCGTCCTTGCTCTCACGGTAAGCGCGTGCGCGCTGCGGCCGCCGTACAAGGCGCCGACGCTGCAGCCGACGACGCTCAAGAACGCGGATCCGGCGCTGGTGGTCGAGCAGCGATTCGATCCGCGGTGGTGGGGGCAGTTCGAGGATCCGGTGCTCGACTCGCTCATGTCGCGGGCGCTTGCCGCGAATCACGACGTGCGCATCGCGGTCGCGCGGTTCGATCAGGCGCGGGCGATCTTCGATGACGTGCATCTCGATCGCTATCCGACCGCGACCGTCGGCGCGATCGCGGATCGGCGAAGCGAGACGGTACCGGGGTTCACGAACGAGCCGGTGACGGTCTCGACCTATCGCGCCGGGTTCGATGCGTTCTGGGAGCTCGACGTGTTCGGGCGCGTTCGCAACCAGGTGCGTTCCGCGGCCGCCACTGCCGAGAACTACGCCGCGGCATTGGACGATGTGCGCGTCAGCGTGGCGGCAGAAGTCGCGCGCAACTACTTCGAGATGCGAGGGCTGCAGCAGCGGCTCGCGGTGGCGGAGCGCAACCTCTCCAACCAGCAGGAGACGCTGCGGCTCACGCGCGTCCGCGACGATGAGGGCTTCGGAGAGCCGCAGGATGTGGCGAGCGCCGCTGCCCATTTCGCCGCGGTCGAGGCAAGCGTCCCGCCGATTCGGAACGCGATCACGCAGCGGCAGAATCGGCTCGCGGTGCTGACCGCGACGCGGCCGGGTGCGCTCGACATCGATCTCTCGCCCCGACCGTATCCGGTGCTCGCGAAGGCGCTGGCCATCGGTGAGCCGGACACGCTGCTGCGACGTCGACCTGACGTGATCGCGGCGGAGCGCCGGCTCGCGGCGGCGACGGCGAACGAAGCGGTGGCCGCGGCGGATCTGTATCCGCACATCACGATCAGCGGGTTCCTGGGTCTGCTGGCTGGTCGCGGCAACTTCTTCAGCGTCGCCGACACGCGGGCGTGGGCGGTGACACCGGCACTGACGTGGGCGGCGTTCGATATCGGCAGCGCGCGTGCGCGGCTGCGCGGTGCTGAAGGCGCGACGCGCGAATCGGTCGCGGCGTTCGAGCAGGTCGTCTTACGCGCGCTCGAGGAGACCGAGAACGCGCTCGTCAACTATCGCGAGGATCAACAACGCCTCGTCAAGCTCGCCGAGCAAGCGCGAGAGAGCAGCCGCGCCGCCGCGATCGCCCGCGTGCGGTATCGAGAAGGTGCAGCTGACTTTCTCGCCTTGCTCGACGCGGAACGCACCGAACTGGAGGCGGAGGACGCCGTCGCCGACGCCGAGTCCGGTGTGTTTACCAGCGTCATCGCTGTCTACAAGGCACTGGGAGGGATACCGGTTTCATGAGCGGCGGGCCGCCTGCCGCCTTCGCGCCGTCGCGTCGGCGGCCAGGGAAGGCGGCCCTACGAGTGCACGCGGGTTCGTCACTTATTTATCACAGGGAGAGCACTGCCATGACTTATCGCACTGTCATATTCGCTGTCGTCCTCGGATTGATCGGAGCCAACCACGCGCTGGCGCAGACGCGCGAATCGTCGCCGGGGCCCGGCCTCGTGGAGGCCACGATCATCCCGGGAGGAGGCACGTTCTTCACCGAAAGCAAGGACTCGACGGGTCCGAGCTTCGGCAACTACGACCTGGGAGGCAGCGTTACGGTGAACTTCAACCGTTACGTCGGCGTTGAGGGCGAGGTCAGCGGCGCGATCGGCATCTCGCAGAGCCTGGACTTCAACGGCGTCACGCTGCCTGACGCGAGGACCCCGCACCTGTTGAACTACAACGGCAACGTGATCGTCCACGCGGCGCGCGGCTCGGTTGTCCCGTACGTCACGGGTGGCATCGGCGGCCAGACGCTGTTCGAGCGCGCAGTGCTCGGCATCGACAACACCGACACGTTCTTCACCGGGAACGTCGGTGGCGGCGTCAAGTGGTACAGCGGGCGCTGGGGTCTTCGCGGCGATTACCGGTTCATCGCCGTGCAGGGCAAGGACGATGCGCCGGCGTTCTGGGGATCGGACACGCGCTATGGCCATCGCGTGTACGGCGGAGTCATTCTCAACGTCGCGCGTTGAGCGTGAGCGCCGGTCTGCGGCTTCATACCCTTTCATTCAACGCAGGCCGGCGCAGTCGGACGGCGGGTCTCGAGGACCCGCCGCCACGACGTTTCGCGACGATCGTTCCGACATCTCAAGACCAACGTTTCTCACGTTTCTGATTCACCTATGGCGACACTTCGCTTTCCCAAACTGGTGCAGCGGATTCGAGAAGAATTCGAAGACCATCCCAATCTGCGCGTGAACGCGACCGAGGCCGCGAGGTTCTGGGGCCTGGATCTCACGGAGTCGCAACTCGTGTTGGCGGAGTTGCAGCTGACCGGATTCCTCGCGGAAGGTCCCGACCACCGGTACCGGCACGTCGCGTGACAGGCTCGCGTCAGAGCAACTGAGGGTGCGACTTCATGTGTATTGGCCGGCAGCCGCGATCGCTGTTGGACGTAGCGGCCACCTTGAGGTGGCCCGGCAGTATGTGGACGCTGTATCGATTGTGTGTGGAACGTCGGCAACCCCGATCGGCGCCGCGGAAAAAACGCGCCTCCGGGTCCACCCCGTTAGCCTACGTTTATCTTTCCAGCTAGCTGAGAGGACGTTGCCGTGTGGGCTCCCTTCGGCGCGTTTTTAGTGCCTTCGCTTATCGCGTCGCCTTTAGGGGTTGCCGCCATTCCACACACAACCGACACAGCGACTGTTCCCTCGGGCCAGTACACATGAACTCACGGTCCACGCGACGGGTCAGGGTTCATGTCTCGACGTATTTCGCTTGCCAGGATCGCCGTCGGACTCTCACACGGGGGTGCGGGTGGTAGCATTCCCGCATGCGACTGACGAGCGTGTTCCTGGTCCTGGCGACCATCGGGATCGGCGCGCAGGATGGGCGGCGCAGTGGCGTCGAGCTCACGGCGATGGATCGCACATGCAAGCCGTGCGAGGACTTCTGGCGGTTTGTGAACGGCGGCTGGCTGGACGGCCATCCGATTCCTACCGCCCGCTCGTCGTGGGGCCCGAGCAACGTGCTCAGGCTGCAGACGCGCGAACGGCTGCGTGGGATTCTCGAAGCGGCCGCGAAAGACGCCAGACTCCCTGTCGATTCGAGCACGCGAAAGATGGGCGAGCTGTACGCCAGTTGCATGGATACCGCAGCCATCGATGCGCGCGGCTTGAAACCGATCGAGCCAGACCTGGCGCGTATCGCGGCGATCGCTTCGCGCGCCGACCTGGTGTCGGCGCTCATCGGCTTTCAAAAGACCGGACGTCCGTTCGGTGAAACCAACGGCATCGTCATCGGCCTGTTTCGCGTGACGTCCGGGTCCGACGCCAAGGACCCCGAACGCGTGACGGCACGGATCGTCGAGCGCGATGCGGCCGGGCGCACCGGCACGTCGATTTTGTCACTGCCCGATCGCGACTACTACGTGAAGGACGACGCGAGCTCGCGCGCGACACGTGAGGCGTTCATCGCACACGCGACGCGCCTGCTCGAACTGGCTGGCTCAGCGCACGCCGATGCCGAACGCGATGCACGGACTGTGCTGACCTTTGAAACCGCAGTCGCGCGTTCGGTGATGACGATTGCGCAGAAGCGCGATCCGGACAGCGTCTACCATCCGATGCAGCTCACCGAGCTGCGGGCGCTCGCGCCCGCCTTCGATTGGGCGCAGCTGCTGAAGGAGCTGGGCATTCCGGAGTCAGCCATCGTCAACGTCTCGGAACCGGAGTTGTTGAAGCGCGCGAACGAACAGCTCGAGACGGTGCCGATCGACGCGTGGAAGTCGTGGCTGCGATGGCGCGTTCTCAAGCTCGCCGCGCCCTACCTCGCGCGCCCCCTCGCCGAAGAAGACTTCCGCTTTCAGGAGGGAGTACTGAATGGAGTCAACGAGGCAGTGCCTCGTTGGGAAACATGCGTCAACATCGTCGATCGGGATCTGACCGATGCACTTGGTCAGGCGTACGTCGAGAAGTACTTCCCGGCCTCGGCCAAAGCACGAATGACGACGTTGGTCGAGAACCTGCGCGAGGCCCTGCGTGAAGAGCTGATGTCATCGTCGTGGATGCAGCCGGCGACGAGGCAGCAAGCCCTCGACAAACTGAACGCGCTGCGCGTCGAGATCGGCTACCCATCGAAGTGGCTGGGTTACTCGGAAGTGCCGATCAACCGAGCGCTCTACTTCGAGAACGTTCGAGCGGCGTGGACTGCGGGGCAGCGACGTGAGATGGAGCGCGTCGGCAAACCGCTCGATCGCACGAGATGGGGAATGAGCCCGCCGACGGTGAACGCCTACTCGAGCGCGAATCTCACGACCGTGGTGTTTCCGGCCGGGATCCTGCAGCCGCCGTTCTTCGATCCCAACGTCGATGACGCTGCCAACTACGGCGCGATCGGCGCAGTGATCGGTCACGAGATCGGACATCAATTCGACGATGGCGGATCGAAGTACGACGCCAAGGGCCAGTTGAACAACTGGTGGACCGAGCAGGATCGGCAGACGTTCGAGCATCGCACGTCATGCGTGGTCGATCAGTTCAACACGCTCGACGTCGGCGGAGGACTGCGTCACAACGGCAAGCAGGTGCTCGGCGAGGCGCTCGGCGACCTGGGTGGTCTGAAGATCGCGTACAAGGCGTATCGCCGATCGCTGCGCGGGAAACCCGAACCGGCCTCCATCGATGGGTTCACCGCGGATCAGCGCTTCTTCATCGCATTTGCGCGCATCTGGGGCACCGAGATGCGCGAGGAAGCCAAGCGCCTGCAGATCAACACCAACAATCATCCGGTCGCGCGGTTCCGCGCCATCGGCACGCTGCAGAACATGCCGGAGTTCCATCGCGCGTTCGGATGCAAGGAAGGCGACGCGATGGTGCGACCGGTTGGTCAGCAGTGCAGTCTGTGGTGACCGAGCTGTAGTCGAAGAACACCCATTTGTCGCGATGGGCGTTCCTTGTCCCTTTGGGGTGGCACACGCTGCCTGCATCAATCGTGTGTGGAGCGGCGGCAACCCCTAAAGGCGACGCGATCATCGAAGGAACTAAAAACGCGCCGAAGGGAGCCCACACGGCGAAGTAGTTTCGACTAGCTGGGAAGATAAACGTCGGCTTCCGGGATCGATCCGAAGGCGCGTGTTTTCCGCGGCGCCGATCGGGGTTGCCGGCGCTCCACACACGACTGATGCAGGCTCAGTGGCAGCTTTCCCAACGAACTCGCGGTTGTCGTGACAATGGAGTTCATGTGTGTTGGCCGGCAGCTGCGGACGCTGCGACCGGGAACGCGTCCGTCGCT
>Ga0126377_10004022_pt1 | contig 10586 bp, 6 predicted proteins | sample PanSoiMetPlot_22_FD_92647 | JGI IMG/M metagenome (GOLD analysis project Ga0126377, IMG submission 92647) | Tropical forest soil microbial communities from Panama - MetaG Plot_22 | ecosystem: Environmental > Terrestrial > Soil > Tropical forest > Bulk soil | place: Panama | collected 2016-02-17 | reverse complement strand
GTAGCAGAGCACCGGATATGACAGATGACTCTCGAGTAACTCAGCCGACCATCGTTCCCATTCACTCAGCAATCCGTTCAAGTCGTCGAAACTACCTTCAGTTCGATGTCGTCGCAAAAGCTCGACTGCACTCGATGGCGAACCAGCCCGCGCATCGAGGAGCGAGATGCTGGTTTCGCGTCGCGAGAATGCTTGATACAGGACAGGCAAATAGCTAATAACCACGGCCAGAAGTCCGAAGCCGTTGGCAGTCTCAATTACTGCCAGCACTCGCCCGGCCGGCAGTATTGGAGCAACATCGCCATAGCCAAGAGTGAAGAACGTTACGCCACTAAGATACACATAGGTGAGGAAGTTTGCGTTTTCATGGGGCGCCAGAATCGTCGGATTAGTCGCCCAGAGCAAGCACGCATAACCCAGGATAAGTATGAAGGCCCACAAGGCGAGCAGGAAGATTAGTGAGAGAGGACCGAACAGGCCCAGATACTGTTCGCGCTGCCGGCTGCTGGGAATGGTCCGGGTGAGGTTAGACCACGGGATCCAAACTGAACGGTAGAAGAGACTGGTTAACTTGATCCGCCGGGTGACGCGACGCGGGAGAATGATTGTTTCAAATGTGTCCCAGAGAATCGCCAGAATTAGAGTTAGACCAACAATGAAGGCTACGACTCGCATGAATTTTTTTGAACTGCCGGGCGTTTGGTTGCGCTGGGATGTTAAACGTTGAAAGTCCAAAGTCAAGATCGGAGACAAAGTTCAAAGGCCACAGACCAAGGGACCAAGCTTAAGACCGTCCGCGCAAACTGAATTCCCGGCAAATACCACCTAAAGGCACTTTCGACTTGACAGAATCAGCGTTTGCCGTGAGATTAACGGCCGTAATCCATCTTATTGAAATCAATTTTAGACTCCAGCCCCTCCAAAGCCTTCTGTTGAGTTTGTTTTCTGGATTCTTCGGGATGAAAGCCAGGCCTTAGAAAAATGACACTTTCACTGTTCGATTGGTCAGTTATTGCGGCATATTTCCTTTTTAACCTTGGGATTGGAATCTACTACGCACGACGAGCTGGCGGCAGCACCACTGAGTTTTTTCTCTCCGGACGAGATGTGCCCTGGTGGTTGGCAGGCACGTCGATGGTCGCCACTACCTTTGCTGCCGACACTCCACTGGCAGTAACCGGCTTTGTTGCCAAAAACGGAATCGCCGGCAATTGGTTATGGTGGAACTTTGTCATGAGCGGCATGCTCACCGTGTTCCTGTACGCCCGGCTGTGGAGACGGGCAGGAGTCATGACCGACATCGAGTTTGCCGAACTGCGATATTCAGGTAAGCCGGCGGCTTTTCTGCGCGGGTTTCGCGCTTTGTACCTTGGCCTCCCAATTAATTGCATCATCCTGGGCTGGGTCAACCTGGCGATGGTGAAGATCCTTGAGATCACTCTCGGCGTAGATAAACGTCACGCCATCATGATTGTCATCGGTATGCTCCTGTTCACGGCATTTTACACAGCCATTTCCGGACTCTGGGGCGTGCTGGTTACTGATCTTTTTCAGTTCGTGCTCAAGATGTCGATGGTGATCGTTCTCGCGATTCTTGCGGTTAACGCTGTCGGCGGAATCGATGAGTTGAAGAACAAGATCAACGCGATGGATGCGGCCACCGGTCAAGCGGGATCACGATTGGCTTTCTTTCCTGCCTATGACTCTGTGTGGATGCCGGCAATCACCTTGTTTGTCTTTTTGGCCGTCAACTGGTGGGCCAGTTGGTATCCAGGCGCCGAGCCGGGTGGCGGAGGTTATGTAGCGCAACGCATCTTCTCAGCCAAGAATGAAAAGCATGGTGTGCTGGCTACTCTGTGGTTCAATATTGCGCACTATGCGCTGCGTCCCTGGCCCTGGATTCTGACCGCACTCGCTTCTCTGATTCTTTACCCCAACCTGGTTGACAAAGAGTCGGGATACATTCGCACCCTACTGGACCCAAATGTATTCCCAACTTATCTGCGCGGTTTCATGCTGGCTGCTTTTGCCGCTGCCTACATGTCGACCATTGGGACACAACTGAATTGGGGCGCGTCCTATGTGATCAATGATTTTTATCGTCGCTTTGTGAAGCGTGAGAGTACTGAGCGTCATTACGTGATCGCATCTCAGGTCGTCACTGTCTTGCTGATGATTGCGTCGATTATTGTGACTTTTTACCTTGAGTCGATCGGCGGCGCCTGGAAACTCCTCCTGGTCACGGGCGCCGGTACGGGAACTGTGCTCCTGCTGCGCTGGTTTTGGTGGCGCATTAACGCCTGGTCCGAGGTGTCGGCAATGATTGCCGCCGCAGCCATTTCTTTATTCCTCCAAATTGCCTGGAAGTGGGACAGCGACAATCCGCGCCAGTTTGCCTACCTGATGTTAGTCACAGTTGGACTTACGACGCTCATATGGGTTGCCGTCACTATCGCCACACCGGCCGAGCCAATGGAAAAGCTGGTTAGTTTCTACCGTCGCGTAAAGCCCGAAGGGCCCGGTTGGGCCAGGGTGGCGGCGGTCGCCGGACTGGCGGGCCGACATGCCGAAGGCCGCCTGGCAACTCAGTTTTTCAATTGGTTTCTGGGTTGCGCTCTGATCTACGGATCACTTTTTGGTATCGGCAAGATAATCTTTAAAGAATGGTTATCAGGGCTACTATATTTGGTGGTCGCGATCGCCGCTGGAGTCCTGATATCTTGGAACCTGTCTCGCGTGGGGTGGGCCGAAGAAAAGATTGATCTCGAACCCGCCGAAGAAGCAGTATGATGTTCCGCATTGCCAGCAGATTCTCGAATGACAGAAGCAACAAACTTGCGTCCCAGACTTGTCTTTGCTGCTGATCTGGGTGGTACGCACCTTCGCGTAGCCCTGGTCGATGAGGCGGGCAGGATTCACGCACAACTAAAGCAGGAGTCTCCCAAAGGGGAGCGTCCTGAGTGTGTGGTGAATGCCTTGGTGGCAGCAGCCGAAAAGTGCGGCTGCAAGGATCAATTTGCCGGCAGCGTCATTGCGGCTTCGATCGTTGTGCCAGGCGCCGTTGACGTTAACAACGCGACGGTGGTGCAGGCGCCTAATCTTCCCTCACTGAATAACTTTGGCTTGAAAGCGGCGCTGGAAGAAAGGTTTTCCTCGCCAGTTATTCTCGAAAACGACGCGAACGCTGCCGCGGTCGGGGAAATGTGGATGGGTGCGGCGCGTGGGTTTAGAGACGTGATTACAGTCACGCTTGGTACCGGCGTGGGTGGCGGGATCATTCTGGAGGGCAAACTCTGGCGCGGCGCTCATGGTACTGCTGGCGAGATCGGTCACACGACGGTTGACCCACATGGAGGGTTGAAGTGCAAATGCGGCAACACAGGTTGTCTCGAATTGTTTTCCTCGGCCACTGCGATCGTGCGCATGGCCAAGGAACTCCGACCGCGTTTTCCGGATTCCAAATTGATTGAGGGCCAATTCACCGCAGAGAAGATTTACCTGGCCGGTCAGGAAGGTGATCAACTGGCGCTAGAAGTGTTCCGACGATTTGGCATGTATCTCGGCATTGGCCTGGCTAACCTGATTAATCTTATCGATCCGGAAGTGATCGTGATTGCCGGCGGTGCAGTCAACGGGTGGAGCTTGTTTGAAGGCCAGATGCACCAGCAAGTACGTGAGCGCGTTTTTGGCACCACGATTGAACGCGTAAAGATCGCTCCGGCTGAGTGTGGCGACAATGCCGGGCTATTAGGAGCGGCTCGACTAGCATTTGAAGACGACGCCACTGTTTAGTCAGGCCATGCAGTACAGGGAGCGGTAGCGACCTGGTCGAGTCTCGCGGTTATCCATGACGTGACCAGGTCGCTACCGCTCCCTGTACTGCGTCGTATACTTTCCCCGCTTGCTGATTTATATCTGCATTATCTGAGCAATGACTGCCTTAATCATCCACGGCCATTTCTACCAACCGCCACGCGAGAACCCCTGGACCGGTGAAATCGAAACGCAGCCTGGTGCCGCGCCATTTCACGATTGGAATGAGCGAATTCACGCCGAATGCTATCGTCCTAACGGGTTTGCCCGACTCGGTTCCACAGCAATCAACAACTACGCGAACATAAGTTTCAATTTTGGTCCAACCCTGTTGTCGTGGCTGCAGCAGCACCATCCGGAAACATATGACCGCATCCTGGCGGCAGATCGCGAAAGCGCAGTCAGGAGAAATGGTCATGGCAATGCCATCGCCCAAGCGTACGGCCACGCGATTCTGCCGCTATGTAACGAACGTGATCGCTTAACCCAGGTTGTTTGGGGGTTGACTGATTTCCAATATCGGTTCGGTCGTGAACCGGAATCGATGTGGTTGCCCGAAACTGCCTGCAACGACCAGACACTGGCCCTGTTAATCGATAGTGGATTGCGCTTTGTAATCCTGGCGCCGGACCAGGCTAAGCGCATCAGGGTGAACGACGAAGCGGCCTGGCAGGATGTCAGCGCGGGAAGCGTTGATACCACTCGTGCTTATCGCTTCCTGCATCCTGACGGTTCCGGCCGATCGCTGGCGATATTTTTCTATCATGGTCCACTCGCGCGCAGTATCGCGTTTGAGAGCGCCCTGAGTTCGAGCCAGGGCCTCGTCGATCGCTTCATCAGGGTGGGGCAGACCGGAGAACTGGTTAACGTTGCCACCGACGGTGAGACCTATGGACACCATTTCAAGTTTGGCGATATTTGCCTGGCCCATGCTTTGGAGATCGAGGCTAAACAGGCCGGGTTTTGGATCACAAACTATGGGGAATATCTGGACCGTCATGCTCCTGAGTTCGAAGTACAAATCGACAATGGCCCGCTGGGCGAGGGAACGTCGTGGAGTTGCGCGCATGGTGTCGGAAGATGGACGCGAGATTGTGGCTGTCACACAGGTGGTGAAGCTGGCTGGAACCAGGCCTGGCGAATGCCGCTACGCGAGGCTCTGAATTTCCTTCGCGATGCCACTCAAGAAAAATTTGCCGAGCTTGCTGCGACTCTCTTTCACGACGCCTGGCAGGCTCGTGATGACTACATCCGGGTGATTTTGGATCGTAGCTACTGGGAAGAGTTTTTGCGACAGCATGAACGCCATTCACTATCAAATGCCGAGAACGTCCTGGCGTTCAAGTTACTGGAGATACAACGTAACGCCCTGCTGATGTTCACCAGTTGTGGCTGGTTCTTTTCCGATCTTGCAGGCATCGAAACGGTTCAGGTACTCCACTATGCTGCTCGGGTAATTGAGTTACAAGACGAGCTTGGCAGCGCCGTACCTCGCCAAGAATTTCTGCAACGCCTGGCCGAAGCGAAGAGCAACAGACCTGAGAAAGGGAACGGGGCAGAGATCTATCTTCGCGCCGTTGCTGAAGCAGCCGGCGACACCGTCGATACAGGTGTGCGGTAGGGGAAGAATGAGAGGCTGATGCCCAAAGCAATCGTAAAAAAGAAGAGTCCAGGCAATCGCGGCACGTCGGCAAAAGATTCCGTCACGCCTTCGTTATCAGTTGACGAAGGCGATCGCTTTTTATCACTCCGGCATCACGATCCGCACCAGTTCCTTGGCCCACATCTCAGTGACGACGGCGTGGTGGTTCGCGTTTTTAGACCGGATGCGGAAAAAGTGGAAATTTCTGTAGGTAAAACTCGGCCACAAGTGATGGATAAGCTACATGAGTCGGGTCTGTTTGCAGTGTTGCTCCCAGGATTGAAAAAGGTACCGGCGTACCGGTTCAAAGTTCGTCAACACAGTGGCGAGGTAAAAATCATTCGCGACCCTTATTCGTTTCCCCCTACTTTGGGAGAACTGGATCTCCATCTGTTTGGCGAAGGCAAGCACGAGGAGGTCTATCAAAAGCTTGGCGCCCATGTGACAAAGATTGGACGAACCGTCGGGGTGGCGTTTGCCGTCTGGGCGCCGCACGCCGAAGGCGTCAGCGTTGTCGGTGACTTCAACGGTTGGGACGGCCGCTTTAACCAGATGCGTAGTTTGGGAGGCTCGGGTGTCTGGGAGTTGTTCATTCCCGAACTTGGCCCAGGAGTCTTGTACAAGTTTGAGATCAGGAAGAAACGTGGCCTGCCCTTTCTAAAAGCAGATCCCTATGCGCGGTACACCGAGGTGCCGCCAAACACTTCGTCGATTGTCTACGAATCGGAATACAACTTCCGCGACGCAAAATGGATCAAGCAACGAGCGGAGCGCGCACAATTTCGTGAGCCACTGTCGATCTACGAAGTTCATTTTGGCTCGTGGCGCAGAAAGATCGAGGAAGAGAACCGGCCCTTCAGTTACCGCGAAATGGCGGCGGCCCTGGCGGATTACGTCACCGAAATGGGGTTTACCCATGTCGAGTTCCTACCCCTGAAGGAACATCCCTACGGTCCGTCCTGGGGGTATCAAGTCAGTTACTACTACGCTCCCTCGGCGCGTTATGGCACGCCGGATGATTTTCGTTACCTGATTGACTACCTGCACCAGCGTGGCATTGGTGTGATCATGGATTGGGTGCCGGCCCATTTTCCCAAAGATGCCTGGGCCCTGGGCCGCTTCGACGGTTCCGCGTTGTATGAACATCTTGATCCGCGCAAGGGCGAGCATCCGGATTGGGGTACCTACATTTTTAACTATGGCCGCAATGAAGTAAGAAACTTTCTGATCGCCAATGCGCTTTACTGGTTCAAAGAGTTTCACCTTGACGGACTGCGAGTGGACGCGGTTGCTTCGATGCTTTATCTCGACTACAGCCGCAAAGAAGGTGAGTGGGTGCCGAATAAGTTTGGCGGTAGGGAGAACCTTGAGGCGATCTCATTTCTCAAGGAGTTAAACGAAGTGACTCATCGTGAGTTTCCCGGAACGATGATGATCGCCGAAGAATCGACGGCCTGGCCCTCGGTGAGTCGTCCAGTTTATGCCGGAGGGTTGGGCTTCGACTTCAAGTGGAACATGGGTTGGATGCACGACACGCTCAAGTACTTCCAGACTGACCCACTCTGGCGTGGCAACAACCACAACGCACTCACCTTCGGTCTCCTGTACGCGTGGAGCGAGAACTTTATCCTGCCGTTTTCACACGATGAAGTGGTGCACATGAAAGGTTCTCTGCTGAACAAGATGCCAGGTAGCGTGGCGCAAAAGTTTGCCAACCTGCGCGCGCTCTATGGGTACATGTGGGCCCACCCGGGGAAGAAGTTGTTGTTTATGGGAGGTGAGTTTGGTCAGTGGCGTGAATGGACCGAGACCGAGAGTCTCGACTGGCATCTGCTTGATGATGCGTTGCATCGGGGAGTCGAGAACCTGGTGCGCGATTTGAACAAAATCTATGCGGCGCACAACTCACTTTGGGAGATAGATGGCGATGCGGCGGGATTTGAGTGGCTGGACGTCGACAACTCGACGGCAAACATCCTGGCCTTTATGCGAAAGAACTCGTGGGCGGGAAAAGAGATAATCTGCGTTGGTAATTTTTCCGCGCTGGCGAAGGAAGGTTACCAGTTGCCATTGCCCCAGGCCGGTGAGTACCGCTTGATACTCAACACTGATGCCGGTGTCTATCATGGTAGTAATAAATCGCCTCAGACGACGATCACTGCCGTAGAAAGCTCAATCCACGGTCGCTCACATTCAGCGACGATAGACCTCGCACCGCTCACAACCTTGTGGTTTGAAGCTCAATAAAGCGTCGCTACACGAGACTACGTAAGAAACTCAACCCTTCTCATAAATGAAACTCAACCCTTCTCATTCACCCCAGGCTTTAGCCTGGGGATCAGCGAACTCTTGAAATTAGGAAACCATTTCAATGGTTTACGAGGACCACGCTGAAACGCCGTTTGCCGACAGGAAGATAAAGAAACCATTGAAATGGTTTTCTGGTTGGCTGACCTGCTGATCCCCAGGCTAAAGCCTGGGGTGAATAAGAACATCTCTTCGTGTATCTTCCCTCTATGACTAACTGGTCAGAACTTCGCAAGGAATTTCCAGTAACCGAAAGCAGTACCTATCTGAACACGGCTGCCGCTGGTCCACTGGCCCGGACCACCGCCAGGGCCGGCGCGGATTACTACGACCTGATGATGAAGGATGGCGACGTACATTGGGATGATTGGCTCGCGCGCCGCGAACAGGTGAGAGCCCAAGTGGCTGCCTTCATTAATGCCGAGCCTGATGAGATCGGCTTCACCACCAATACCTCGAGCGGGATGAACTTGATCGTCGATGTGCTGGAAAAGCACGGGGAAGTTATCTCATCAGACCTGGAGTTTCCTGTTACTACTATTCCCTGGATGCACCGGAGAATTCCCGTCCATCCGCTCAAATCAGTAAACGGGGAGGCCCGACTCGATGACATCCACGCCGCCATGAATGTCAGGACTGGGATTATTTCACTGAGTTATGTGCAGTACTCAAATGGGTTTCGATCTGACCTCGAAGAGTTAGGAAAGATAAAGCGCAGTCACGCATTTGTCGTCAATGCCAGTCAAGCTGCCGGCGTCTTCGAGATCGACGTGAAACGTATGAAGATTGACGCGCTCTGCGCCACCGGTCACAAGTGGATGCTGTCGGGCTACGGTTCGGGTTTTGTCTATCTCAGCCGAGAACTACTGGCTAACTCTCGACCTCGGACCATTGGCTGGTTGAGCGTGCAAGACCCTTATGGCGATCGAAATGACGAGGTCCACCTGCGAAATGATACTTCTGCCCGAGCAGAGCTAGGCTGCCCGCATTTTGCCGGCATCTTTGCGTTAGGTGCTTCCATCGAAATGATGCACCGTGTGGGCAAGAAGGAGATTGAGGAACGGGCGCTGGAGTTGAATCGAATACTAACTAACAGGTTGACTGAGTCTGGATGGAAAGTGCTTTCACCGATCAGCGACGAGCGTCATCGTTCCGCGGAGACGTTAGTGTCAGCGTCTGATCCGCCGGCCCTGGTAGCCGCCCTGGCCCAACAGAAAGTACTTGTGACTGAGAAGCCACAGGGAATTCGCGTCTCTACGGACTTCTTCAACAACGAAGATGATATTGAGCAGCTAATAGCGGTGTTAAAGACAACCGAGAACTAATTGCCAACCTCGTTCCATTTCAACTCTCTGCGTAACCTCAGCGTACTCTGCGACTCTGCGGTGATCGCCTCTGAACGACCACTCAACCGCAGAGTCGCAGAGTACGCTGAGGTTACGCAGAGAGTTGAAATATCATCAGTTATCTCTTGGCCTTGCTCTTCTTTGCTGTTGTAAGTGTCTTGGCCCTCTTATTGCCATTGGCATCGCCAGAAAAACTTCGTCGGGTTAGCGCCACGAATTTTTGCATTATTGGTGACTCATAACCGCCTGTCAGTTGGGCCAAGCCAAGTTCCCAATTTATCCGGGCCCCTTCAATCCACCATCTAACAAGCTTTCCCTTTTCCACCTCTTCTTTGACGGATTGCAGCGGCACGATGCCGACGCCCATGTCTTCCTCGACCATTCTCCTAATCGCTGCCTGACGACTGAGTTCCATTGCTACGCGCAAGGTCACTCCGGCCTGCGCAAAAAACTGATCTATTAATCGCCTGGTATTGCCGCCCCGTTCCCCCAGGATGAGTTTTTCGCCAGCGAGAGTATAGGCACTGATAGTTCGTTGTTTGGCCAGCTTATGACGTGGTGAGGCGATGGCCACCAGTTGATCTTCGCTGAGACGTTCTGTCTGAATGCCGCGCACGTCCACCGGCAGGGAAACAAAGGCAATATCGAGTTCGCCCGCGAGTATCTGATCGACAAGCGCCTCGCTGGTACCCGAAGCCACGGCGATGTCCGCCGCCGGATGTTGCTTCCGCAGCTCCTTCAGGATCTTCGGCAACTGGTCAGTCAAGATCATTGCCGAGGCGCTGCCGATGCGTAGTCGACCTCGTTCAGCTCCCGCCAGTTCTGCGATCTCATCGAGGGCCGCGTCGTGTTCACGCAGGATTTGGCGGGCGCGTTGTAAAAGATGCTCGCCAGCCTCGGTCAGGATTACGTGACGGGGCGCACGAACGAACACGCGCGCACCGACTTCATTCTCCAGTTGCCGGATCTGCATACTGATGGCCGCCTGCGTGACATGAACTCGCAAGGCTCCAGCGGTGAACGTTCCGGTCTCTGCTATGGCGACGAAGGCCCGCAATTGGCGAATTTCCACGTCAGACTCCCGTTATCATGATGGGTTATTGGAATAATAAAATCTTTTAGTTTCCATTATAAGTCCACGTTACCTAGAATAATCAACCACGGAAAATACCTCGATGCTTACCCCTGATCGACGAACAGCGGATCTCACAACTGCAGCGCGGCTGCGTGCCCAGCACGCCGTGGTGGGTATCGACGGCGGTGGTACGAAAACTGAAGCCGTCATCATGGATGCTCATCAGCAGGTAATTGGAGAAGGTCTCGCCGGCGCCTCCAATCCCTTGCGCGTCGGTATCGCCAACGCCGCAACCGCCATCCGGGAAGCAATCGACAAAGCTTGCGCGATGGCGAAAGTGAGACGCACTGACTTGATCGCAGCGGAAATTGGTCTAGCCGGCGCCCGGCGTCAGGAATTGCGC
>Ga0126377_10004020_pt1 | contig 10588 bp, 9 predicted proteins | sample PanSoiMetPlot_22_FD_92647 | JGI IMG/M metagenome (GOLD analysis project Ga0126377, IMG submission 92647) | Tropical forest soil microbial communities from Panama - MetaG Plot_22 | ecosystem: Environmental > Terrestrial > Soil > Tropical forest > Bulk soil | place: Panama | collected 2016-02-17 | reverse complement strand
GCGCGGCCTGGCGTCGGCGGGCCTGGCCGAGCGTGACATCAAGGTGGTGAACACGTCGGATGCGGACATCGTGAGCGCCTTCGCCACGCCCGCCGTCACGGCCACCGTCACCTGGAAGCCGCAGCTCGCCGAGGTGACGGCGCAGCCGAAGACCACGCTGGTGTTCGATTCCAGCAAGATTCCCGGGGAAATCCTCGACCTCATGGTGGTCAACACCGCCACGCTCAAGGACAACCCGAAGCTGGGCAAGGCGCTGGTCGGCGCGTGGTACGAGACGCTGGGCGTGATGCTGGGCAAGGACGCCAAGGCCACCGCTGCGCTCGAGGCCATGGCCAAGGCGTCGGGTACGGATCTCGCCGGGTTCAAGGGTCAGCTCGCCACCACCTATCTATACGCGACGCCGGCCGCCGCCGTTGCCGCGGCGAAGAGCCCCGACCTGGTCAAGAAAATGGACCTGGTGCGCAAGTTCTCCTTCGACCACGGGTTGTTAGGCGACGGCGCCAAGACCGTGGACGTGGTCGGCATCGAGTTCCCGGGCGGCACCTCGCTCGGCAACAAGGCCAACCTGAAGATGCGCTTCGATCCGGCCTACATGCAGCTGGCGGTGGACGGCAAGCTCTGAGCCCGGCGCCCCGTGTCACGCCGCTTGATCAACCAGCACCCGGGGCGGGCCGCAGGGCTCGCCCTGGGCGTGCTGCCCTTCGTGGCGCTGCTGCTGGTGTACGTGATCGCGTCGCAGCTGCGACTGGCGGTGAACGCCGATGACAAGCTGCTCCCGTCGCTTTCCACCATCGTCGACACCTTCCACAGCTATGCCTTCGAAGAAGACAGGCGCAGCGGCCAGGTGCTGTTCTGGGCGGACACCTGGGCCAGCCTGAAACGCATCGGCGCGGCGCTCGGCATCAGCGCCGCTCTCGCGATGCTGCTGGCCGTCGGTATCGGCGTGATCCCGCGGGCCCGCGCGCTGCTGTCGCCGCTGCTCAACACGGTGGCGATGATCCCGCCGCTGGCCATCCTGCCCATCCTGTTCATCGTGCTCGGGCTCGAGGAGACATCGAAGATCGCGCTCATCGTCATCGGCGTGGCGCCCTGCGTGTCCCGCGATCTCGCGCTGCGCGTGGCTGAACTGCCGCGCGAGCAGATCATCAAGGCCCAGACGCTCGGCGCCTCCACCTGGCAGCTGATCCTGCGCGTGGTGCTGCCGCAGCTCTGGCCCAGGCTCATCGATGCCATCCGCCTGGCGATGGGATCCGCGTGGCTGTTCCTGATCGCCGCCGAGGCCATCGCGTCCACCGAGGGACTGGGCTATCGCATCTTCCTCGTGCGGCGATACCTGGCCATGGACGTGATCCTGCCGTACGTCGTGTGGATCACCTTGCTGGCCGTATTCTCCGATCTGGGTCTGCGCGCGCTGCGTGCGCGTGCGTTCCGCTGGGCGGAGCCGGAGCGCTGATGGCCAGTGTTTCGGTTCGCAATGTCTGGAAGGAATACGGCGGGCACGTGGTGCTCGAGAACCTGCGCCTGGAGATCGCCGACCACGAGTTCGTCACCATCATTGGCGCGTCCGGGTGCGGCAAGACCACGTTCCTCAAGATGCTGATCGGCATGGAGCAGCCGTCGCGGGGCCAGATCCTCATCGACGGCAAGCCCATCCGACCGGAGCCGGATCCGGATCGCGGCGTCGTATTCCAGCGCTATTCGTCGTTTCCGCACCTGACGGTGCTCGAGAACGTCCTGCTCGGTCTCGAGCTGAAGGCCGCGCCCTTGGCTGGCCGGTTGTTCGGTCGTGCGCGACGCGCGGCGCGCGAGGCGGCGCTTGCGATGCTCGAGTCTGTCGGGCTCGCGCACGCGCAAGGCAAGTATCCGGCGCAGCTCTCGGGCGGCATGCAACAGCGCCTGTCGATCGCCCAGGCCGTGGTTTGCAAGCCGAAAATCCTGCTGCTCGACGAGCCCTTCGGAGCGCTCGATCCGGGTGTCACGGCGGACATGCACCAGCTCATCCTGCGGCTTTGGACCGAGAACCGGATGACCATTTTCATGGTGTCGCACGACATCCAGGAGAGTTTTTCGCTCGGCACGCGGCTGCTGACCTTCGACAAGGTGCGCCACGATCCGCAGGCGCCCGAGGCCTATGGCGCGAGTGTCACCTACGACCTTTCCCTTTCCCGAAGCCGGCGCGAAGCGGTGGCGGCCGCACCGGCGGCCTAACGGGTAGTTCAGTCTGCGACACGCATCTGGCGGCGAGGCAGGCCGAACGGGTAGCCTCTCGCGCCATGAATGGAATGGTCGCAATCGCGCTGGTGGGCGTGCTGCTGGTGGTGGTGGGTGTCGTGGCCTTCCTGCGCGCCACGCGGCCGAAACCCGCCCCGGTCGATCCCATCGCATCGACGACGGGTTCGAACCGCACACTGACCGGCACCACGGCCACGGGCGACCGGGTGGCCATCCACTGGGACGAAGCGCTGCGCCGCTTCTATGCCTATGCGCTCGACGACGTGCCGCGCGAGGCGCTGAGCCAGACGACCGACCCGGCGCATGCCCCGGTGTTCAAGGCGGTGGCGGATATTCTCGAACGCATCGAAGCACGCCCGGAGTACATTCCGCGCCGTCCGGCCTTGCTTCCCAAACTGCTCGCAACGGTCAGCGATCCGCAGGCGGCGATGGTCGAGATCTCGCGCATCATTGCCCAGGATCCCGCGCTCACCGGCAATCTGCTGCGCATCGCGAACAGCCCGATGTATCGCGTGAACAGCCTGCCGGTGGAAAGCATCGAACGCGCCGTGACGCTGGTCGGAGTGCAGGGCATTCGCGCCATCATCGCCACCGCGCTGCTGCAGCCGGTGATGACCAGCGGCTCGGGCTCGTTCAGCCGTTTTCCCGAGCTCGTCTGGGAGCACACCCTGTATTCGGCTTCCGCGGCGGAGCTGCATGCCGTGCAGCTGGAGAAGGCCGAGCCCTTCCTGTCGCAGCTCATCGGATTGCTTTACGGACTCTCGGCCATCGTCGTGTTTCGAATCGTGCGCGACCAGTTCGCGGCGCATCCGGAACTCGTGCCGACGGCGGGCAGCGTGGCGCGATTGCTGGAAACCTGGGTGGCCCCCACTGCGGGACGAATCGCCGCGAGCTGGGAACTCCCGGAGCGCGTGCAGTACGCGCTGGAAAGCCAGACCCTGGCGGCCGAGCTGCAGATGGAGAATTCCATGGGCCGTTCGCTGAAATTCGGCCGCGTCGCCGGCTCGGTCATCGTCCTCAGTCGCCTCGCTCGCCTGTCCGAGGCCGAGGCGCGTGCCATCGTCATTGCCGGCGAAACCCGCCGTCGCGATGCCGAGAGGCTATGGGACCGCTCACTGGCCAATTCGCTGCGCTCGGTCGCTGCAAGTCCTTCTCCCTGAAGGAAGAATACCGGTCTGATACCGGTTCCCTTCACGCAATAAAAGCGTCTTAGGGGTGGGAGAAAATCCTGACTCGTGACACAGAGTAATCGTGGGTTCTGGAACCCTACCGGGACCCACAGACCAAAAGCTGCGGAACAAGACCCCCGTTTCCGCACTGTGAGAGCCCCGCTCCGCGGGGCTCTTTTTTTGGGCTGCGCGTCCGTAGAAATTCGGCGCCGGTGCGGCGGCGTCCACGAGCAATAAAAAACGATTAGACAGGGTAGGCTTGGGTCGGGGTGGGGGAGAAAGACATTGGCTGATGACATCCAGGGCGGCTGCATGTGCGGCGCCGTCCGTTATTCCGCGACTGCAAGACCCGTGAACAGCATGGTTTGCCATTGTGAGTCGTGCCGCCGTTCGGCTGCCTCACCGGTGGTGGCATGGGTGACGTTCGCGAAATCCGAATTCCGGTTCACGCGCGGCACACCTGTGGAGTACGAGTCCTCCGCGAAGGTGCGTCGGCGCTTTTGTGGGGCTTGCGGCTCACCGCTGACCTACGAGCATCTCGACACTGCCGACTTCGTCGACGTCACCACCTGCAGTCTTGCCGCGCCGTGGGCTTTTCCACCCACGCACCATTCCTGGCTGAGCGATGACATCGGCTGGGTGAAGTTCGGCGACGGCCTGCCGACATTCGAGCGCTCGCGCTTTGGCGATCCATCCTGAGCTGGAAACCCGCCGGCTCACGCTGCGGCGCCTGACGGCCGACGATGCGCCATTCATCGTCGGATTGCTGAACGAGCCTTCCTTTCTCGAGAACATCGGCGACCGCGGAGTGCGCACATCCGAAGATGCGCAGCGCTACCTGCTCGCCGGACCGCTCGAGATGTACGCGCGATATGGCTTTGGCCTGTGGCATGTGGCGCGCAGCTCGGACGGATGCCCCGTCGGCATGTGCGGGCTGCTCAAGCGCGACGCTTTGCCCGATTTCGACCTCGGTTACGCTTATTTCCCGGCGTTCTGGGGCCAGGGCTATGCGCTGGAAGCGGCCGAGGCGACGTTGCGTCACGTGCGTCGCTACTACGGCGTGAGCCGGGTCGTTGCCGTGGTCTCGCCGGGAAACCGCGGCTCGATCCGCGTGCTGGAGAAGGCGGGCATGCGATTCGATCGCATGCTGGCCCTGAACTCCGATGAACCCGAAGTGGGTCTCTACGCGCGCGACCTCAGCGGCGAGTGACTTCGTCGCCGATCACCTTGCCGATTTTCGCACCCTCGTCGACACGCAATTCCACCGCGCGCTCGAAGCGCAGTTCGCCGTCAACCACGCAGGTGGAGCAGATGTGCACTTTCAGCGGCTCATCCTTGCCCCAGTTCCAGCCGGAGTCGTTCTTCTTCTTGATGTGGATGTTGCCGCGCACGTGCGCTCCGTCCGTGAGCTCGATGTTGCCGTTGCGCGTGGTCAGCGAACCGCCGACTTCCGCGCCTTCGAGCTCGATGCCGCCCGATACTGTCGAGACGTCGCCACCCACGTGGGAGCGCTTGCCGACCGACAGGCCGCCGTTGACCGTCGATGCCTCGTGCTCGATGGTCGCGCCTTCGCCGATGCGCAGCGAGCCATTGACGGTGCTGGCGTTGCCGACCTTGGCGTCCTTCTCGATCTCGATGTGACCATTGACGGTCTTGGCTTCGTTGGCCGTGACGCCGCTGCCGACGTGGACTGCGCCATTCACCGTGCTCAGCGTGTCATAGGTCTTGCCAGGCGCTGCGGTGACCGAGCCATTGACGGCCGTGATGCTGCCATCGGATCCGGCCGCGACCCTGGCAGGATCCAGGCCCCAGACGATGAAGGCGACACCGGCGATGGCGAGGAGAGAGGCAGTTCTCATGACAAGTCCCTGTATGCGAAGTGGCTGTCGATTAGACGGCGCCTTCACGGGGACGGTTGCAATAGGATTCCAAGCAATTCACGGTCACCGCCGCTTCGGCGGTGTCCTCCGACGTGGGCGGACGCCCTCAAAAAGAAGCCCCGCTTTCGCGGGGCTTATTGGTCGCTTGCTTGCTTGTTTGTGGAGGAGTGTGTTTTCGCTCTTCTTCTTGTTGTCTCGTGCGGTCTTCGGAAGCGCCGCTTGATCCATACAGGAGCAAGTGGTGTGCCAGAGGAATCTGACGGCGCCGGCGCGGTCTAATCGGCCGACCGGGGCCTCCAGCAGCGCAAAGTTCGACTTTGCGCAATATGTCACGTCGGCAGGGGGAGGCCTCCTGTCAAAATCTTCGACACGAAGCATGGGATGGGGCACGACATAACGTCGGCCCATCCGGCAGGTTTCTTTTTGTCTTCAAGAGCTTGCACCACGCCACACGACTGTAAATGACCCCGACAGTGCGAAAAATCTTCCGCAGCGGCTTGTGGCCGCTTGCCTTGGGCATCCTCGTGACGGTGTGGGGGTCCGCTGCCCGTGCCGATTCGATTCCAAGGCCTGCCGGCATCCAGGAAGACGTCAACTTCTGGGTGCGCGTGTACACCGAGGTCACGACCAACGAAGGCTTCCTGCACGACGAACGCAATCTCGCGGTCATCTACGAGACGCTGAAGTTCGGCGCCGGCACGTCGCCGCGCGATCGCCAGCGCCAGGTCGACGAGCGGCGTGATCGACTGGTGGCCGCGTTGCGCCGGATCGCCGCGGCGCTCGGTGAGGGAGGGCGCGACGGTCTCTCCGATGACGACAAGCGCATCCTCGCCATGTGGGGTCCCGCGCCCAGTCCCATCATTCTGCGAGATGCGATGCAACGCATCCGCTTCCAGCTCGGCCAGGCGGATCGCTTCAAGGAAGGTCTGCTGCGCTCCTCGAGCTACGAGACGCATATCGCCGAGACCTTCGCCAACCAGGGCCTGCCGCCCGAGCTGGCCGTGCTGCCGCACGTGGAATCTTCTTTCAACGCGAACGCCTATTCGAAAGTCGGCGCCGCAGGGCTCTGGCAGTTCATGCGTTCGACGGGCCGCCGCTACATGCGCGTCGACGATGCCGTCGACGAACGCCTCGATCCCTATCGTTCCACGGAAGCGGCCGCGCAATTGCTCGCGTACAACTACCGCGTGCTCGGCAGCTGGCCGCTGGCGCTCACCGCGTACAACCACGGCGCCGCCGGCATGCGTCGCGCCAGGGAAACCGTCGGTACCGACGACTTCGTGAAGATCAATCGCACGTACAACAGCCGCACGTTTGGATTCGCGTCGCGCAATTTCTTCCCCTCGTTCCTCGCGGCGCTGACCATCGACGAGAATCCGGAGAAATACTTCGGCCAGCTCGATCGCCGCCCCGAGCAGAAATTCCGTGAAGTCCCGATGCCCGCGTACGTGCGCCTGACCACGCTCGAGCGCACGCTCGGCCTGGACCGGGAGCAGCTGCGCGCGCTCAATCCCGCGTGGCGGCCGACTATCTACAACGGCACGCGGCTGGTGCCACGTGGCTACCGGCTGCGTCTGCCGGCCGACACGGCAGAGAAGTGGAACGCCGACCTGCTGGTCGCGAAGCTGCCGCCCAACGAGCTGTACGCCGGGCAGGTCACGCCGCGTACCCACAAGGTGCGCAAGGGCGAGAGCCTGGCGAGCATCGCGCCGAGCTATGGCCTGTCGGCACAGCGGCTCGCGGAAATGAACGGCCTTTCGGTCAATGCGCAATTGCGCGCGGGTCGCCGCCTGCAGCTGCCCGAGCAGTTGCCGCGCGTGATCGGTGCGCCGGCCGCCGCGGCCGGCACCGTGGTAGCCGCCGTTCCGGCCTCGCCCGGGAACGCCACCGCGGCTACTGCGCCGGCGGAGGATTTCTACGTGGTCCGCCGCGGCGACTCGTTGCAGCTGATCGCCGCGCGCGTGCGCGTGCCCGAGGCGCAACTCCTGCGCATGAACGCACTCAAGGATCCTGACCGCCTGTACGAGGGTCAACGCCTGCGCATCGCGGGTGAGCCGGAGACCGTGGTGGTCGCCGCCGCGACTCCCGAGGAAGCGGAGACGAAGGTCGAGACCATCGACGCGGCACGCGGTGAGGCGCAGCGCGAGGTCGCGGCGGTCGAGGTGGTGCGCGAGGAAACCACGCGGCCCATCGGCACCGGCGAGCCGCGCCGCGGCCGCGTGCGCTCCGCGGCGGTCGAAGCCATGGAAGCAGCGACGACGCCCGACGTGGCGAACTCGGTGGTACAGGCGGCCGAGACCGCGCGTGAGCCGGTGTCGGCCAGCCAGGCCGAGGAATTGGGCCCGGCGCTCGGGCCGGTGAGCGTGAGCCAGGCGCTCGCGGATTCCATCGACTACCAGGTGCGCGACGACGGCACGATTCGCGTCGAGGCCACCGAAACCCTCGGCCAGTACGCCGACTGGCTGCGGATTCCGACGCAATCGCTGCGCAACCTGAACAAGCTCAAGGCCCGCCAGCCGGTGCTGCTCGGCCAGAAACTCAAGCTCGACTATTCACGCGTCTCGCGCGAGACCTTCGAACAGCTGCGGCGCGACTACCACGCCAAGCTGCAGGGCGAATTCTTCGCCCAGCACCGCATCTCCGGTACCGAGGTCTACATCGTGCGGCGCGGCGATTCGCTGTGGACCATGACGCAGCGCTTCAGCAACCTGCCGATCTGGCTGCTGCGCCAGTACAACCCGGACACGGACCTCTCGGACCTGCGTCCCGGGACCCAGGTGGTCATGCCGCGCGTCGAAGTGGTCGCGGGTAGTTAGTTTTGGCGGGCGGAGAATTCGCGCAGGCGCGGGTCACCGGCCAGCTGCGCAGAGAACTCGTTCTTCACCGTGCCCGACTTGGTTTCTTCGGCGACCTGGATCCTCAGGCTCGAGGCTGCGCCGAGCTTCGCCACCAGTTCGGGATCGATGCGGTAGTAGAGCATCGCAATCCACGACATCGGGATCTTGTACGGGGGATGGCGCAGGCCGGCGGAGTCGGGCGCACGGCCGGGTTCGCCGAGCGCCAGGGGCGTGCCGTCGACACTGATGACGGGCGTGACCTGCGACGCGGGGTCCTGCAATGGCAGCGCCACGTACAGGTACAGCTCGCGGCGGCCCATCTGGTTGGTTTCGAACGGGCCGAGGAATGCGAATTTCCCGGACGTGTCCTTGCGAAAGGTTTCGCGATACAGCTCGATGGGATGGCCGAGCCGCGCGATGGTGAGGCCGGTATCGGGGTCGAGCTGTTCGACGACCGCCGCGTCGTCGGGCAATGCCGCGCAGCCACCCAGCAGTCCCGCGACAACGATGAGTGCCAGGCGGGCGGTGCTACGCACCGACTTCGGGAGGCGACGGCTTGTCATAATGGTTTGCGATAGACATTCTTGCTGCATTGAACACCTGAAGCTGTGACGGGATCCATTAGTCCGCGCCAAGCGCGCTCCTATACTTTTCCCCAATTGGTAAGTGCTTGTTTCGTAATCAGATGTCGCTAGCTACCAAACTGCTTGCACTGACCGGCGCGGTTGCCGCGGGTCTATTTGCCAGCGCGGCCTCCGGCGATGCGCTCCCCTATCATGCCCGCGCCATGGCGGCGGTGGGCGTCGAGTTGCCGGTCGCCGATCGCGTACTGGTCCGCAAGTCCGAGCGCCGACTCTACCTAATGAAGGGCGCCGACGTGCTGCGCGCCTATCGCGTGTCGCTGGGTCTCAACCCCGGTGGCGCGAAGGAACGGGCCGGCGATTTCCGTACGCCCGAGGGCAGCTACCGGCTCACGCGGCGCAATGCGCGCAGCGACTTTTTCCTGTCGATCCAGGTCTCCTATCCCAACGATTCCGACATGCGGCGCGCACGCCGCAACGGCTGGCAGCCGGGCGGATCCATCATGATCCACGGCCTGCCCAACGATCCGCGTCACACGCCTGACTACTACGCCACCCAGGACTGGACCGATGGCTGCATCGCCGTCACCAACGCCGACATGGTGGAAATCTGGATGATGACGTCGGACAACGTGCCCATCGATATCGAGCCGTAACCAGCCGTAAGCGGCCCTTAGCCCCGCGTCGAGTACACTTCCCGGTCCAACAAAGACCGAGATGGATCGAGGGGATTTCCTTGGAAACCAGTATCGTCATTCCCGACTTCGTCGACGCGCGCATCGGGCCGCGTGGCAGCCTCGAAAACCTGTCCCAGGCCGAGATCGAGAAACTGCTCGATTCGCGCGCCGGCGGCCTGTATCCGCTGTTCCGCAAGTGCGCGCTGGCCGTGATGAACTCCGGCAGCGAAAGCGACAACGCCAAGGAAATCTTCGACCGCTACAAGGATTTCGAGGTGGAACTGGTGCGCCAGGCCTGGGGTATCAAGCTCGAGATGAAGAATGCGCCCGGCCAGGCATTCGTGGACGGCGAGATGATCCGCGGCATCAAGGAGCACGTGTTCGCCGTGCTGCGCGACGTGATCTTCATCTCCAACGAGATCATCGAGAGCGGCCGGTTCGACCTGAACAACCCGGCGGCCATCACCAACGCGGTGTTCCACATCCTGCGCAACGCGCGGATCATGGATTTCAAATCCAAGCCCAACCTCGTGGTCTGCTGGGGCGGTCACTCCATCAACACCGAGGAGTACCAGTACACCAAGAAGGTGGGCTACGAGCTCGGCCTGCGTGGCCTGGACGTGTGCACGGGCTGCGGCCCGGGCGCCATGAAGGGTCCGATGAAGGGTGCCACCATCGGCCATGCCAAGCAGCGCATCGTCGGGGGCCGGTACATCGGCCTCACGGAACCGGGGATCATCGCGGCCGAGCCGCCGAACCCCATCGTGAACCAGCTGGTGATCATGCCGGACATCGAGAAGCGCCTCGAAGCCTTCGTGCGCCTGTCGCATGGCATCGTGGTGTTCCCGGGCGGCGTGGGCACGGCCGAGGAAATCCTGTACCTGCTGGGCATCCTGCTGGAGCCCGCCAATGCCGGCCAGCCCCTGAAAGTGGTGCTCACGGGGCCGCGCTCCACGGCCGACTACTTCGTGCAGATCAAGCGCTTCATCTCGGGCACGCTGGGCGAGCCGGCCGCCGAGAAACTGCACGTTATTGTTGATGACCCGGCGGAAGTGGCGCGCTACATGGTCACGGTCATGGAAGAGGTGCGCGACTACCGGCGCGCCAACAGCGATTCGTACAACTACAACTGGCTGCTGAAGATCCCGCCGGCCTTCCAGCACCCCTTCGAAGTGACCCATGACAGCATGCGGGCGCTGCGCCTGTACCGCG
>Ga0126377_10004019_pt1 | contig 10589 bp, 9 predicted proteins | sample PanSoiMetPlot_22_FD_92647 | JGI IMG/M metagenome (GOLD analysis project Ga0126377, IMG submission 92647) | Tropical forest soil microbial communities from Panama - MetaG Plot_22 | ecosystem: Environmental > Terrestrial > Soil > Tropical forest > Bulk soil | place: Panama | collected 2016-02-17 | reverse complement strand
TCGCACTCGCCTCGCGCGACTGCAGTCGGAACTCGCTCGCACCACGATTCCTCCGCGTGGCCGCTAGTGAGCCGCACCTTCCGGCCGCGGCGTCGCCTTGCGCACCTGCGCAACTTCAGCGGCGGTCACATGTCCGCCCTTGTTGCCCCAGCTGTTGAGCACGTAGGTGAGGATGTTCGCGATCCCGTCGTCGTTGAGCTGACTCATCGGCGGCATCACGGAATTGAAGGTCTTGCCGTTGACGGTGATCGGCCCGGTGCGACCGTTCAACACGGTGGCAATGGCGCGTGTCTTGTCCGCCTGCAGGAAGTCCGAGCCTGCAAGCGGGGGAAATACGTCGGGCAATCCCTGTCCGTTGTCCTGGTGGCAGACCGAGCAAGTGCCATTGAATAGCGCCTTGCCCGCTGCGATCTGCTGTTCGACGGTGAGCGTGCCGGCGGCAGCGGCCTGCGCGGCGGTCGCAACGGGTTGTGTGCTCACGGCCGCATCACCCAGGTAGACATTGTCGACTTCCTTGCCGGAGTAGACCGTCTTGTTTTCCGGCCCGTCGACCTTGAGAAGTCCGATCGCCCCCTTGTTGAACGCACGGAAGATCGAGTGATCGACGAGCACGTAAGTGCCCGGAACCTCGGTGTGGAACTCCGCGATCATCGCGCCGCCCGCTGGAATGAGTGTCGTCTGCACGTTTTCCTGCGAGTGCGTCCCGCCTTCGTAGCGCACCTTGTCGAAGATCTCGCCGATCAGGTGAAACGAGCTGACGAGATTCGGCCCGCCGTTGCCCACGTAAAGGCGAATCCTCTCACGGATCTTTGCCTGCAATGCGTGATCGCCGGTGAGCGCGCCTTCCGCGCCATTGAACAGCACGTAGGTCGGGTTCTCGTCGATCGCTTTCTGCATGTCGAAGGGCTGTGGTCCCTTCTCGCGATACTTGCCGACCGTGTAGAAGTCACCCTGCATGACGTAGAACTCGCGATCGACCGCCGGCAGTCCCTCGGGTGGTTCGATGAGGATCAGTCCGTACATGCCGTTGGCCACGTGCATGCCGACCGGCGCGGTGGCGCAGTGATACACGTACAGGCCCTGGTTGAGCGCCTTGAAGGTGAACACCGACTCGTGGCCCGGCGCAGTAAAGCTGGACGCCGCACCACCGCCCGGCCCGGTGACGCCGTGCAGATCGATGTTGTGCGGCATTTTCGAGGTCGGGTGATTGCGCAGGTGGAACTCCACCGTGTCACCCTGGCGCACGCGGATGAAACTGCCCGGCACCGTGCCGCCGAAGGTCCAGAACGTGTAGGTGACGCCTTCCGCAATCGGCCGCTCGATCTCACGCACCTCGAGCTCGACGACAACCTTGGCCGGAAAATTACGATTGACGGGTGGCGGAACCTGCGGCGGACTCGCGAGCACTGCCTTGATGGGCTCGCCTTGCGGCGGCCCGAAGTCGCCGCGCGCGGAACCGCCAGTATCCGCGGACGTCGACACTGGCGTGGTTCCTGAGTCGTGCGAACCGCAAGCCGAGACCAAGAGCGCCAGCAGTGCCGCCGCCGCGGCCGTGGTGAATTTCACGATTGCCTCTCTTCGGATCGTGTGATCCGGCCTTTCGACGCAATGCAGTATCGCCGCTGTGGCGGTCCGTAGTCATACGTATGAACGGCGCAGCTCCTCGTAGAACTACTTATTTAGATCCGGCGGATAAAATCCAAAGATCGCTGGCATGCGGCGATCATCCCTTCACCAGCCAGCGCCACGGCACCCGACCCTGTCACGCCGAGCGTCGTGTGCGGCAGTGGCCCTATTGTGCGCGCTATCGGGTGGCGTCGTCAGCGCCGGCGAAGAGGCTGACGCGAATGTAAACACCGATTCGTTGTGGCACGCCATCACGACGTCCAGGCCGCTGCTCGATATGCGCTTGCGCTCGGAGTGGGTGGACCAGCAAGGCATTCAGGAAGAAGCGGTGGCCGTGACGCTGCGTGGCCGTATCGGCTTCGAAACCGGAACGGCGTGGCACACCTCGCTCCTGGCCGATGCGGATCTCATCGGGGCGCTCGATCCGGACTACAACAGCACCATCAACGGCAAGACGCAGTTCCCGGTGGTCGCCGATCCTGCAGGCTCCGAGATCAACCGCCTGCAGATCACCAACACGGCGATTCCGGGCACGAAGGTCGTGCTCGGCCGCCAGCGCATCGTCCTCGACGACCAGCGCTTCATGGGTAACGTGGGCTGGCGGCAGAACGAGCAGACCTTCGATGCGCTGCGCATCACGAACGGCTCGCTGCGCAACTTCACGCTCGATGTCGCGTACATCTCCCAGGTGAATCGCGTGTTCTCGAGCGAATCGCCGGTGGGACGCTACACGGGCGACACCTACATCGTGAACGGCACGCTGAAGACCAGTATCGGCAACCTGACCGGTTTCGCCTACCTGCTCGACTTCGACGAAGCGCCGACGGATTCCTCGCGCACGATCGGCTTGCGACTCACCGGCGAACGCGACGCCGGCAAGGTGAAGCTCGCGTATGTGCTGTCGTACGCGGCACAACAGGACTATGCGGCCAACCCGCTGAGCTACTCGGATGACTATGGATTGGCCGAGCTCGTGGGCACGTGGCACGGATTCGGACTCGGTGCCGGCATCGAGCTGCTCCAGGGCGACGGCGTCAAGGGATTCACGGCGCCGCTCGGCACGCTGCACAAGTTCCAGGGCTGGGCGGACAAGTTCCTCACGACGCCACCCAACGGCATAGAAGATCGTTACGCGACGGTCTCTTACAACATCAAGGGCGTGGCGCGTCTCAACGCGGTTGGCGCGACAGTCGTCTATCACGCCTTCGACGCCGAGCGCGGCGCCGCCGATTATGGCTCGGAGGTCGACCTGCAACTGCAGACGAGTTGGAGCCACTTCACCGCGCTTGCGAAGCTGGCCGACTACGACGCGCACGCCTGGGCCACCGACACGCGCAAGTACTGGCTCCAGGTCGAGTACGTCTGGTAACGCTAGGGGTTTTCGATGCGCTGCTGGATGTCATCCGCGCGCTGACTGGCGCGAAATTCGATGACGCGAAACTCGGCAAGGCCACGCTGGACGAAGGGATCCTCCTTGGCGATCGACTCGACCTCATCGCGGCTCTGGCCCACGGCCAGGATGATGCCGCCCTCGCGCGGGACCTTGCGCCCCGAGACCAGGAAGTTTCCGGCCGCGTAGTACTTCCTCAGGAATTTCATGTGCGCGCCCATGTGCGCGTCGATCTTCTCGAGGTCGGCCTTGTAGATGAGCTCGATGACGAACATGGCGCCCTACCCGGCTCGTGCGGCAGTGGAAAGTGTGCGCGATGATAGCGAAACTGCCGGTTGGTATTTAATCTTGGCGCAATGACCCTCACGCGCACCCTCCTCTGTGTCATCGGCCTCGTGGCGACGACGTCTGCGCTCGCGCAAAGCGCGGGCGATCGCACCGTTCTCGAGACCGAGCAGGTGTTCGCGAACTTCCTCGATGCCAACAGCGCCGTCGATACCATCGACTCCGGCCTCCTCGACACCGTTGTTGGTGGCGATCGCGGCGCGTGGCAGCAGCGGCGCGAATCGGCTGTCTCGCAGCTGACGGCCTCGCTCAAGAATCTCAAGACCGCGAAGCTCACGCCCGCGGACATGCGCGTCGTGCAACACATGGCTGCCACGTTCGATGAGCTCTCCGATCCGGGAGCTTCGATGAGGCCCGCGTACCAGTGCGCGGACGCCGCCAAGCCGCAGAGCGACGTCGACATTCTGCAGGCGACCATCTACTCGTGCTTCGACCAGGTGGGCAACCGCCTTGATTTCGCAGGCGAGCGCATCACGCGCAGCGGCGCGCTGCAACGTTTGCAGGAGATCGAGGACCCCGCCCGGCGCAAAGCGCTCTTCTTCGCGCTGGCTCCGCTCTGGGAAGCCGTGAATGGCAAGGACGAGGCCACCAGTCCCTACCGCCGCATGATCGCGATGGCGGCGAGCGCATTTCGCAGCAAGCCCTCACCGCTCAGCGAAGCCGCGCAGGCGTTGGGCACGGACGTTCCACGGCTCGAGGCGTGGCTGGTCGAGCTGCTGGAAGCGTGGCGGCAAGCCAACCAGGGTGGCGCACCGATCGAGCCGTGGGACTACCGGCATGATCTCGCGCGCGCGAGTCGCGAACTGAACCGGTCGATGTCGCTGGACGTCGCCTCGCAACTCAACGAGCGGTTCTTCGCGGACCTCGGCGCCGACCCGAAGAAACTCGGCGTGCTGTTCGATATCAAGCCGCGGCCCGGTAAGGCGCCGATCGCCTATTCAGACACCGTGCGGATCGGCCGCCTGCTGGATGGCCGGTGGCGCCCCGCGGTGTCACGGATCTCCGCGAACTACGAGCATGGCGGACTCTATACTCTCAACGAGCTCACGCACGAGACCGGTCACGCGGTCCACTACATCGCGGTGCGCGCGCGGCCGGCGTATTTCTGGGGAGACACGCTCTTCATCGAAGCGTTTGCCGACGTCCCGTCCTGGTCGGTGTTCGAGCCCGCGTGGCAGCAGAAATATCTCGGACGCTCCGTGTCGCGCGCTGACGGACTGCGCGAGCTCTATTCACTGGTGATGCTGGATGTCGCGTGGGGCCTGTTCGAGATCCGCATGCTGCGCGCGCCTGCGACCGACCCGAATGTGCTGTGGACCGCGATCACCAGCCGCTATCTCGGGATCGTGGCGCATCCGGAGCTCTCATGGTGGGCGGTGCGCGGACAGCTCGGCTCCAACCCGGGCTACATGATCAACTACGCGATCGGCGCGATCATCACGGCCGATGTCCGTCAGCGCACGCGCGCGACGATCGGGCCGTTCGATGCGGGCAACGCGCGCTGGTATCCGTGGCTTTCCGGGAACCTGCTCAGGTTCGGCGGCGAGCTCGACACTTCCGAGCTGCTGCGACGCTTCCTCGGCCGCCCGCTCACCGCCGACGCACTCGTACAAGAGATCGCGTCGATCACGCCGCCGCGGAAATAGACCACGCAACGGGCGCATCACGCGCGCCGCTGGCGGTGAGCGCTGCTAGTAGTTTTCCCCGAGGTACTCGACGATCTTGCGCGCGTCCTCGTCCGGGATCGGCGCCCCGAAGCGATCCATCATCTTGCGAACGCTCTTCTCCCACCCGGCACGATCGAGCACCGCAGCGTTCATCTGGATGTAGTCGAGGCTGTGGCAGGTGGCGCAAAACGCCGTGGTCACGTCTCGTCCGGGCGCGTCGCGCAACTGAATCGCTTCCTCACCCGCCAATGCCCAGCCCGCAGCGAGCAGCAGCCAGATCGTCGCCACCGCCGCCGCCACTCGCACCTCGCGAGCGTTCACGCGACCTCCAGCGTCAGGCGCTGCACGAGGTTGTGGTGGTAGCCTGAAGGGTTCGGCGTCAGCTTGTCGGGCTGGCGCGCGCCGGCGCGACTGACTGCTCGAACGGCAAGCGCCCGGGAACCGGTGGTCGACGTCTCCACTGCGAAATGAAAGCCCCGCCACGCGAAACGTCCAAGGTCCTTGGCAAGCGTGGCTGACCGCCAGGACTGCCCGTCGTCCGTGGATACCTCGACACTGCCGATGCCGCTGCCACCGTCCCAGGCCCAACCGCTGAGCTCCGCGGTCCGCCCGCGCGCGAGGCGCGCACCGTCCGAGTGACTCGTCACCAGCGAGTTGACGAGGATTTCGGTGATCGGCGTCGTCTGCGGAGTCTCCTGGCTCGCAAAGCGCGCACCCGCAAACGCGCCGGTCGGGACGCGATAGGCGGTCTTCATCCAGAAGCCGTCGAAGGGTTTTGGCTCCACGCGAATCTCGGCGAGGTGTTTCACCCAGTAAGTCGCGGTCCAGCCCGGCACGACCAGCCGCGCCGGCGCGCCATTCCAATGCGGCAGCGCTGCACCGTTCATCTCGAAGGCGATGAGCGTGTTCTCATCGAGCGCGCGCTCGATCGGCAGGCTCTTCACGAAATCCGGTGTTACCGGCAGCACTGCCCGATCCGCGCCATCGAGCACGACCTCGAGCGCATCCGCCTTGATCCCCACACGGTTCAGGACATCGCGCAGGCGCACTCCGCCCCACATCGCGTTGCCCATCGCCCCGTACTGCCACTGGATACCGGCGGCTCGCGGCGTAAACAGTCCGCGCCGATTGCCGGAGCATTGGTTCACGGCCGCGATGCTGACGTGCTCGAACCCTCGCTTCAGCTCCGCGAGCGAGAACTCGACGCTGCGCTGCGCGCTCGACCCGCCGACCTTCAGTCGCCAGCTGCGCCGATCCACTTCGGGAATGTCGGCAAGGTGATAGCGCACGAAGAACCGCTCGTTGGGCGTAAAGGCCTCGCGCAGGTCGGCGATCGGTGTTTCGAAATTGGGAGGACGGAAGCTCCGCTTGATCAGCGGCTTCTTGCCGGGCAGCGCGACGAGGACGTCATCGGTTGCGCCGGGCACAGGCGGCTCATCGCTTCGCGCTCCGACCGCACCCAGCAACAGCAGTCCCGCCGAGCTGGCAAGCACCTCGCGTCTCTTGATCACCACTCACCCCGCCGGTCGTGGACAACCTGCAGTCGCGCTAGCCGCGATCGTCCGGCAGATGATAACCGGCCAGCTGCTCGCGCAGCTTGTTCTTCTGCATCTTGCCGGTCGCGCCGAGCGGAATCGCGGCGACGAACACGACATCGTCGGGTACCCACCAGCTCGCAACCTTGCCGCCATAGAAGGCGAGCAGCTCATCGCGCGTCACTTCGGCCTGGGGCTTCTTCACCACCACCAGCAGTGGTCGCTCATCCCATTTGGGATGCTTGACACCGATGCACGCCGCCATGGCGACGCAGGGATGACCGGCAGCGATGTTTTCCAGTGCGATCGAACTGATCCACTCGCCGCCCGACTTGATCACGTCCTTGCTGCGATCCGTGATCTGCATGTAGCCGTCCGCATCGATCGTCGCCACGTCGCCGGTCGGAAACCAGCCGTCGACGAGTGCGCCGCCCTCGGCGTTGAGGTAGGACGCGGCGACCCACGGCCCGCGCACCATCAGCTCGCCCGAAGAGCGGCCATCGCGGGGCAGCTCGCGCCCTTCGGGGTCGACCGTCTTGAGCTCGATGCCGAAAATCGCGCGTCCCTGCTTGGCCTGCACCGCGTGTCGCGCCTCGCTCGTCAGGCCCTGGTGACACGCCTTGAGCGCACCGACCGTGCCCAGCGGGCTGAGCTCGGTCATGCCCCAGCCATGCATGACCTGCACACCGAAATGACTCTCGAACTTCTCCAGCATCGCGGGCGGACAGGCCGCGCCGCCAACGACAGTCCGTCGCATGGTGCTGAACCTGAGGCCATGACCTTCGACATGCGCGAGCAATCCCTGCCACACCGTCGGCACGCCGGCCGAAAGAGTGACGCGCTCGCTCTCGAAGAGCTCGTGCAGCGACTTGCCGTCGAGCGCCGCGCCGGGAAACACCAGCTTGGCTCCGACCATGCAAGCGATGTAGGGCAGGCCCCACGCGTTGGCATGGAACATCGGCACCACCGGCAGGATCACGTCGCAGGCCGAGCAGTTGAGCGAGTCGGGCAACGCCGCGCCGTAGGCGTGCAGAATCGTCGAGCGGTGACTGAAGAGAACGCCCTTCGGATTGCCGGTCGTGCCCGAGGTATAGCAGAGCGATGCCGCCGTATGCTCGTCGAACTCCGGCCACGCGAATTCCTCTGCGGCCGCCTCCAGCAGTTCCTCGTAGCAGAGAAGTCCGGGCAGCTTGCTCACCGGCATGTGTGCGCGGTCCGTCATCACGACGAAGTGACGGATCGTGCGTACGCGCGGCGCAATGGCCTCGACCAGGGGCAGGAACGTGAGATCGAAGAACAGCACCCGATCCTCGGCGTGATCCGCGATCCACGTGACCTGGTCGGGGTGCAGGCGCGGATTGAGCGTGTGCAGCACCGCGCCCGATCCCGATACCGCGTAGTAGAGCTCCAGGTGCCGATAGCCGTTCCACGCGAGGGTCGCGACGCGATCGGAGTGCCCGACGCCAAGCTTCGCGAGCGCATTCGCCATGCGGCGCGCACGTGCGGCGAGATCGCGGAACGAGTAGCGGTGCAGGTCACCTTCGACGCGTCTCGAGACCACCACCTGGTCGGCGTGATTCAACTCCGCGTGGCGCAGGAGCGAGGCGACCAGGAGCGGCTGCTGCATCATCAGGCCATGCATGGTGCCCCCACACCGGCGGCTGCCTGTGCCCGCATGTCCGCCTCGTAGCTGCGCGAGGCCACGACGAACAACACTGCCGCGAGCACGCCGAACAGCGGTATCAGCGTGAGCGCGACGTCGAGACCGAAGGCATCGGACAAGGCTCCGGCGATGAACGGCCCGGCGGCGAGACCCAGCAGATTCTGGAACAGCGACAGCACGGCCGCGCCGGTGGCGCGCAAACCCGCATGCGTCACGTCGATCACGATCGCCGAGACCGGGCCCACCGTGCACGTCATGAAGAAGCCGCCGAGAGCGACCAGCAGGAACTGCGTGCCGCCCGACAGTGAGCCGGTCGCCGCAAATGTCGGCACGAACACCAGCGAGGTGAGAATGCACAAGCCGGCCATGACGTACAGCTTACGCCGTGGCCGTCCCGCGTCCACGCGATCGACCACTATTCCCCAGGCGAGGCTGCCGGCGGCACCGATCAGCACCACCACGGCCGCGCGCACGCCCGCGACGTCCGGAGCCATCCCGTGGAACCGATGCAGAAAGCTCGGCAGCCAGGCCCAGATGGAGGACACGACGATGAGTTGTGCGGCGGCGCCGAGACAGGCCCACATCATCGTGCGTGAGCGCACCAGCGAGCGGGCGGCGAATTCCGCCGTGCGGCTCGAACGCGCAGCGTCCTGTGTGGGCGCCAGCGGCACGGTCCGGTAGTCGCGTACCTTGAGATAGAGCACGGCGAGCAGCAGCCCGGGAACGCCGACGACGCCAAACGCCGCCTGCCAGCCCCAGTGTGCGGCAATCACACCGCCCAGCATCACGCCGAGCACCGAGCCGATCGACGCCGATGCGAAGAACGCCGCGAGCAAGCCGGCGCGCAACCTCGCCGGAAAGAGGCTCGCGATGAGCGCTGCGCCCACTGAGCCGTACCCCGCTTCGCCGAGTCCGACGACGCCGCGCGCCACCATCAGCTGCGCGTAGTTGCGGGTGAACAGGCACGAAATCGTCGCGAGGCTCCAGACGACCGCCATCACCACGATACTGCGCACCCGGCTCCAGCGATCGGCGAGTATCGCGACCGGCGGAGCGGCGAGCGCCACCGTGACCGACACGATCGAGACCAGCGCACCCAGCTGCTTGTCGGAGAGCCCCCAGGCCGCCTTGATGTGCGGAAAGAGCGAGACGATCACCTGCCGGTCGAGGTAATCGACCATCATCAGCGCGATCGTCATCGCGAGCGCAAACCACGCCTGCCGCGCCCCGAACGGGTAGTCGGTCGCGGTCTGCGCTGCGGGTTGCGGCAGATTCATGAGCAGGCTCTCGCGCGTGATTCTACGGTACGAGCACGGTCGCGCCCGTGGTCTGGCGCGATTCGAGAGCGCGGTGGGCCTGAGCCGCGTCGGCGAGCGCCAACACCTGCTGCGGTTCACTCTTGATCTTGCCCGCGAGCACGAGGCCGAAGAGCTCCTCGGCCATCGCCAGCATGTGCGCGCGCGGGGTCGCGTAATGGATCATCGCCGGGCGCGTGACCCAGAGCGAGCCCCTGGCCGCGAGCGCCATCGTGTCGATGACGACCGGCCCGGAGCTGGTCCCGTTGCTCACCAGCGTGCCGCGCACCTGCAGGCTTTCGAGCGAGGCCTGCAACGTGTCCTTGCCCACCGAGTCGTACACCACCGGTACTCCCTTGCCATCGGTGATCTCGCGCACGCGCTGCGCGATATTCTCGCGCGAGGTCACGATCGTGTGCGTGCAGCCGTGCGCTTTCGCAATCGCCGCCTTCTCATCCGTGCTCACGGTGCCGATCATCGTGACGCCGAGCGCACGCGCCCACTGGCAGGCGATGAGGCCGACGCCACCGGCGGCGGCATGATAGAGGATCGTCTCGCCGCCCTTGAGCGGATAGACCTGGCGGAAAAGATACTGGGCGGTCATGCCCTTCATCATGAGGGTGGATGCCGTGCGATCCGAAATGCCGTCAGGCAGCCTGATGAGGACGCTGGCCGGCATCACCCGTACGTCCGAATAGGCGCCCTGCGGCCCGAGCAGGTAACCAACACGATCGCCCACGCTGACTTCGGTTACACCGGGACCCACCGCCTCGACCACACCGACGGCATCGGAGCCCAGGCCATTGGGCAACGACAGCGGATAGCGTCCGGCGCGGAAATAGACGTCGATGAAGTTGACCGCAATGAAAGTCTGGCGCACGCGCGCCTCGCCCGGGCCGGGTTGTCCAACCTCGACCTGCTCGAGCTTGAGAACCTCCGGACGGCCGGTCTCGTAAAAGCGAATGGCGCTTGGCATCTGATCCTCGAATCGTTGCTGAGAGTGCGTGTAACTGAACGGTGCGTTTAGTGGGCGGTCGCGGCGTCGGTGGCGAGCTCATCGATCAATTC
>Ga0126377_10004018_pt1 | contig 10590 bp, 9 predicted proteins | sample PanSoiMetPlot_22_FD_92647 | JGI IMG/M metagenome (GOLD analysis project Ga0126377, IMG submission 92647) | Tropical forest soil microbial communities from Panama - MetaG Plot_22 | ecosystem: Environmental > Terrestrial > Soil > Tropical forest > Bulk soil | place: Panama | collected 2016-02-17 | reverse complement strand
TTGTGGAACCTCAACGCCGAGCAGTCAGTTGTTTTCAAAGGCCACGATGGAGCGGTCAGAACTATTGCATTCTCGCCGGACGGATTGAAACTCGCGACTGGGGGGAAGGATAACGTAATCAAATTATGGGACGTGAAAACAGGACAGAAATTGAAAGATCTTGGGCAAGCCGATCTTCTGAGCCGTGCGACCTTTTCGCCAGATGGCAGAAGGCTGATAACCGGCAGCTTCGAAGGCACTGTCAAAGTCTGGGATGTATTAACGGGGCAGGAACTGATGATTCTGCATAAACACGCAGAGTATATAACCTCGATAACCTTCTCAAATGACGGAAGAAAATTAGTGACCAGCAGTACGGATGGTTCGGCAAAAGTATGGTGGTTGGGTCATTGACATACTCCTCGAGCTGCAGGCCGAGGATTCCTACGTCGAACCCCTGGGATTCGTATCTCGTAGGCGTAAACTTTCCCGGCATCCGACCGAGTAGGAGATCGAAAATGATCTCAGTTTTATCACGGCTCCCTAGCCGTTACATTTGTTTGCAGTTGTCAGCTTGCTTGGTTATCGCTGTGCTGACTGCAACTCTATCTTCAGCGATTCAACTTTTACTCGGCAATCTTCCTGCCGGAACCGCCAAATTGAAGTTTTAAAGAACTGTCTGGATGATAGCACGATTCGCGCCCTACGGCGCGGCGAAATTCATCTCCGGCCTTAAAGTTAGCCTTAAAGTTTGGAGTCTTCTTTCGCATTTCAGATAAAAAATAATTTCCGTGGGGACTCATGGACTTTATGAGGTTTTGATCGGGTTTGACTGAATTTTATCCTTGGCTTTTATGCTAATCAAAACCTCATTGCTTTATGATCACATTGTTGAGTAATGGGGAGGTCGCTTGATCCTCGGCAGAAATCTTACCTCTTCAGGATGAGGAGCACATTTTCTATGAACAAATTAAAGTATGGACTATTGCTTCATTTGGGATTGTTTTCACATCAGGTTTCATTTGAGCAAAGAGACTTAAGTGCGTACAAGGGGACATCTTGTTCCACAATGAAGGCAAACATAGCACTGCCTCACCTGCGAATCTTTATCTTCATTGCAGGAATGAGCGCTTTGCTATTTCTGCTACCCGACATCTACGCCAGACATTGCACAACGGCTGCTTTTTCCAATCAGGATCAAGCCGCCATCATCAAAGCTGCGGAAGATGGGATTGCCAAAGCAGAGAAAGATTTTGTTGCCGCTAGTGAATTGGACGAATACTTGAGAAGGAATACTTTGGAGATTACGAAAAAGAGCCATACCATATCTTTGGACGATTACACTAATCTGGAAGAGATTCGTAAGGTGGCTGCAGAGCTTCACCGAGAACGAGCAACACATCTGGATACGGTGGAATTGAAAAAAGACGCGCTGGATGCAAGCGTAGTTACGCTCACCACAGCCAAAACGAATTTGGAAAACCTTTCCGAGCAAACTGACGACGTCAAAAAGGCAATCGAGAAAGTGAAGGAGGAACTTGTCAGAGTAGGCAAAAAGCCCGCGTTGGAGGATTCGGAAGCTAAACTCAAGGCGGAATTAAATACGGTCTACGGCATTACCAAAGGGCTTGTGACTGAAGCCAATGAACTATTGGTTGTTTTGAAAGACAAGACACAGGCGCGCAAGGAATCCGATCTATTTTTCGCCATTCCCCGCGCTTTTCCTCAATACGCGGAGATGATTCGCTTTCAAGGAAAATTGCTGGAAGAAGGCGGTGAACCAAGGCAGAAGTTCTTGGTTCGCCTAGGGAATGCCATCAAAAACATTGCCGGTGAACCGGATACCGACAGCAATCCGGCAACCTCTATCGACGAACTGCAAAAAAACATCAAGGATATTTTCGATAATGTGGGGCCTTGTATTGCTAGCCTGGATGCGATTATCAAAAAGAAACATAAAGAAATAGGCGCCCTTGTTCCACTTTTGGCGGAAAAACCGCCAATTTATGAAGCTCAGGCAATCGCCACTGTCGCTGATGGCGAGCGAATTATCAAAGGAGCAGACAGCTTCGAAATTGCCTGGATTGATCTGCAACCTCAGCTTGAAGCCGCGGGGTTCGATAGCCAGGCGCAGAAGGCAGCTCTTGGCATGGTCAAAATTTCCGAGTTTGATCTCACGCGGGCGGTCTTCAGTTTACGGGGAATTTTGGCTGGTGACTACTCGCAATTCATCACCGAACGTATCCGGTTGTATTATTTCACGGACATACCACGACTAATTAAAACGTTAAATGACACGGCGTACTTGAAGGGCGGGGATGAAACTGCGCGTGCCCGCGCCAATAACCTTTCGCAACAACTCAACGAAGCGGAAGTCGAATTCAGGGTCGCCACGGCGGCGCTGGAAAAATTCAAAAGTCGCGCGCGAGTAATCGAAGATCAATTGGCGGACGCGGAAAATGACAAACTCAGCGCCGAAACCCTATTTCAGGCCACAAGCAGAAGGTTGGCCAGACTTGAGGCCCGTCCCGAGGGTGAGATCCCAGAAAGAGATTTGGAGCGCGCCAAAACAGAGCAGGCAGCGCGTAAAGCGGACCGCGACCAGGCCGCCGAAAGACACCAACAACTTACCGATGAACAAACCGGATTACCCGCCAAGCTGCGAGAAGCCAAAGCCAGAGTCGAAGAGGCTCAAACCGATCTTGAGCGCCTGACTGAGAAAGTTTTGCAAACCGCCCGCGCCGAATCCGTAGCCTTTGCCCAGGCCCGTGATAACGCGCCTTTCTGGTATGCCGCGCCGTTGGCAACCCACACTGACCCTGCCAAGCGAGTGGAAATCACCTCTTCCACCAACGGCGAGAATATCATTTTCGTTCGCGGCGCCAGAAAGGATGTGGATGAAGTGAAAAGAATTGTGGCCAAATTGGATGAACCGGCGCCACAGGCCAGGATGACTCTATGGAAATTGGAACTCAGCAGCGATGCAACTAAGGACGGCACGAAAAAATTCAATGAGGGATTGAAAGTAATTGAGGGCGAACTTGCCAGAGCTCGCGCTGAGATTGCTACCTCGCTATCTTTGCTGCTTGACTGCATCAATCGAGAAGTAAACCATATTGCTAAAGAACAAGTAGGCATTCTTAATGCTGATGACGCCCGCTACCAGATTTATTCAAAACAGGTACTAATTGAACTTGGATTCGATCTAGAAAATTTAGTGGGTGAGAATGGCCCAAGAGTACTTGGATTAAAAGATCCGGCTGGTGCGACAACCTTGAATGAGGCGTTGGTAGTTTTGTTACTAAGCAATTATATTTCTCGTGAAAAAATCTGGAACGCATTCAAGAATCAACTTTCGAACAAACTCAAACCAGCAAATATCGATAGCCAGGATCAACAATTGGTTAAAGGTGCAGGGCAAAGAAAATCTGATAAGCTCGGACAAAAACTGGAAAAAGAATGCGGAACGCCATCCGATATTATCTTTGATCGGCTCGATAAAGCATTAGGCCTGGACTTGAATATCAAAAATACCGAAGACAAAAATAAATCCGCTGAAACTGAGTTTACGAGGCAGCAGGCAGAACTCGTTTACGCTATTCGGGCAAAGATTATTCAACGCCATTTGTTGCGTATAAACGAAGTAAACGATTCACTAAAATTAGCTGTTAGGGGAAATAACTACAACAAATATCTGGATGCGCAACAGAAAAAGAAGAATGATAAGAATTATAAATTTAGTAGCACAGAACTTCTGGCTCAAGATAGCTGGGCAAAACTGCTCCCTTTTCTGAACCTTTTGTACAAGGAGTTTGGAATTAATCCAAACCTCTTCACCGGAGGCTCGGCGCGACTACGCGAAGGTGACAACAACACATTTAAAATTGAGCTAACAGGCGCAACACCTCCTGTCACAAAAACCTATTCTTTTAAATCTACATCAGCCAGAATTGCTGCGGCGGATGGCATGCTCGATAACTATATCAAGGCCTTCGAGGATGACTTGGAGGCAAATTTTATTGGCCCGATGCTATGTCGGGTGCGTAATAAGCTTGAAGGTAGCAAGGGCGTCGGTGTCGGTGTTGTGCAAAGAACTTCCTTGCTTGCCACAAACCGTCTGGCCGCGCGGGTTGATCCGCGCGCTTCCGCTGAGCTTGCGATAGGAGAAAAACAAGACCTCCTTCAGGCCATCCAACAGATATCTCAGTTAGTCACCTCAGCCCAGGCAGGAGGGCCTCTGGGGCTGTTCGGAGCTTTCCAGGCTCAATCTCGCAATGATACCGGTCTGAGGGAAATTTACGGCATAACGACAGGCAATACGTTTCAGGTGACGCCAATCTTTGATCCGACGGGGCAGGCACTTCGCTTCCGGTTCGATTTTGTCGGAGCTACGAGAATTCGCGAGCCGAATGGCACGTCCAATCCTCGTCTGTCGCAGATTGAGCGTCATACCGTAAATACGGAAGTTCAACTTAGCAATATGGAAATCCGCGAGGTCTCCAGATTTGAAGCCAACGCTCAGCTTGGCTTGCCAACCAGATATTGGGGAGGATTGCCGATTCTCAAGGATATACCGGGCGTTCGCTCAATTCCTTTCATTGGCTGGTTTATTCGATACGGTGGCAGGGAAGCGGTTTCTCAGCAGAGCATTATCTTCGCGCAAACCGTAATGTCGCCGACAATCGGCGATCTTTTGGAGTTGCTCGGCGGTTCCCCGCTACCTCAAGTAGAAAGTGGTCAATCTGATCGTTAGGAGATATTTCGATGAGTGGCAAAGGGTATATTTTCTTTTGGCGAAATCAGGACGCAAAAGGCCGCATCCGTGTATGCCAAGGGGCATTTCCCGGATTAGAACCTCCTTTCACCCTCAACGACTGCGACGCCAGCCTGCAACTAGTACTAGCAGAAATTAACATCCAACAAAGTAAGCAGTGCCCACCACCACCCAACGTATTGCGAGTCAAATTTGATTTTGGAGTTGATGGTGGGCAAGTCATTGCGATCAATGTGTCAAAGACAACTTAAAGTAAATTGCAAGGTAACTGTTGTTGCTGGTAAATAAAAGGAGAACACGATGACCGATATTTGCCAAAAAGATAAATCCGAGAATCAAGGTTATGGGGTACGCCAGTTCTACTAACCAGCGCCGCCATAACCTCTGAGCTTAGGACCAGCGAATGGCATTTATAACCTGTGACCTCCTGCTGTGGGATCGGCAAAATCATTGATTGCGCCGATGATAGGTTATGCGCTGTTCTGATTCCATGTCTGACATCGGAATGGGAGGTGATAACTCGCCAAACATTGCGACGTGCGCGAGGCGTGTTAGCGCACCTCAGCCGAATCCTCTGGTTCATCAGAGAACAGAACCTGGCGGAATAAATTTTTGCTGGCGTGGCAGTTTTTGGCAGTGATTCTCGCTTCTTGTCAGTGGGGCGTAAAGATTGGTTTTCAGCAGGTATATGCAGCAGCAATATCACCTGCTTTCGGGAAGCGGTAATGATTGATCGGATTCTCTCCCCAAAGGCGGCGGCGCCATCCAAGTCTGGGACCGCTGCGATCACCAGATTAGCCACGAGTACGACAGCTTGCGCCGTCCGATGAATTCTTCGTGCGAACAGGGGACGGCGCGCAGATGGTTGCGGGGCGCATCGTTTACGTTGGGGGACAGGCGGATCCAACAATGCTTAACATGCGCGGCAAGGTCTACCAGCAGGACGACGCCGCCAAAATCGTCACCAACAATCTCTACGCCTACAAGAGAAACCTGTTCGTCAGTATCCGGCGGTTGCTGCAAAACTACAAAGGCCAGGTGGATTGGTCGCTGTCACCTGCCTTGGAAAGTGAGACGTTCACAAGCAGCACGACCTACGATGCGTTCAATCGATATATACGCGTCCTTCACAAATGCACAGCATTTAGCATTGCAGGGGGTGTCACGGTGCTTGACATGCTTGTCCTTTATGACTCGTTCCGCGAGAGATGGACGACCATAAGCGTGGGGTTTACCGATATCTAGGAATTTATCAGATTAGGAGATGATACCAATGGAAGATAAGACAGAGACTCGCGTATCAGAGCAGCGGCAAACTTTTGAGAAGCTTCATGCGGAGATCTGTACAAACATCCGGGCACTGGATGATAACAGCTTCAGACTGTTGAGCTTCGTCCCTTTAGTAACCGGGTCGGCTATCGGTGTCGTTCTATTGAAGGCAGGAACCAGATTCTCATGGGTTATTGTGTTACTCTCTTTAGTTGGCGCAATTGTGACTTTCGGCCTCTATCGGTGGGAACGTCGAAACGTTCAGATTTGTAAATGGCTTCAAGGTCGCGCTGACGAGATAGAAAGAGATCAGTTCGGCATAACGAGTGGAAAAGAGCAATTCGCGATAAGAACGAAAAACCCATCTTCCGGATTCGAGGACTTTGAGTACAAGGACTTGCATATATTCCATGGCTTTTCAATTTATCAGAGAAGTGCGGAGAGGATTATTTATTGGGCCGCAATCAGCGCTTGGCTCTTACTTCCGGTGGCGGTCTATTTTACTGAAAAGTGCAGGTGACGGGCTAACAAACAGCGCGCACCGCCTTGTCAATACTATTAATGCAGAGATTTTCGAGTTATAACATAGATAAGAGCAAAAAGTACGCATAGACGGCTCCCTTTGATTATCAACGGGCTGCAGGCAACTGGTATCGTCGACGATGCTACAGCGAAGGCAATCAACACTCGAGTGGATGCGCTGAAGCCTTCGCTCGTTGTGCAGGGTGTGGCGCAGCTTGCATACGGCAAGCCGTCTTGCCGTTGTAACAGTCGCCGCGATCGAACAGGACCTGCGAGCTGAGGAGACACCAGGCAAGACGGCCACGGACCAAACGCAAACGCCGATGAAGAGAAAGGCCCGCGCCTGGTATTCGCCGACAACATGCAATCAATTCATCTGGCCGATATCTCGGACGACGGAATGACCGGCATTGTCCGCCTCTGCAACGGCGAAATCTGTTATTGGCCCAATCTGGGTAACGGCCGTTTCGGTGCGAAGCTCACGATGGACAACACGACATTAACCTTTAGTCAGTCTGGAGGTGTAAGAGAACATCTTTCTTTGGCAAAGCTTTTAGGATGCAAGCTAAGGTCACATGCCCAGGAGCATCACTCTAGGATTGCCGTTAGGGTTTGAGTCGCAGATTGGCGTTAAGTTTCTACTGATATAAGTCATCTCTCAGAAACACAGTCGCATGCGGTCACGCCCCTAAGCTCTCCAAATAGTAACTCAAGTCGCCTGTCTCAAGTCGTGGTGATCAGCTAACAATTCTGGGCATTCCAATTTTGGTGCGGACCTTGCTCCTGCAGCGGCGGGCTGAGGAAAGGAGGCAGGGATATGTCGACTCTGAGTGTATGCCTTTTGGGGAAGTTTTGCGTCCGGCACAATAAGGAGATCACGGATGGACTTGATTCTCACAAGCTGCAGGAGTTGTTTTGCTACTTGCTGCTTCACCGGCAGACTCCCCATCACCGCGAAAGTTTAGCCACCCTCTTATGGGGTGAGAGTCCCACTGCACAATCAAAAAAGTACCTTCGTCATGCGCTCTGGCAACTTCAGCTCATACTATCCCCACGAACCGGGGCTATCAGTGAGCCGGTTTTGTGTGTGGATCCAGATTGGGTTCGCCTCAATCCCAAGGCAGACCTCTGGCTGGATGTCGCTGTCTTCGAGCAGGCCTACGGGCTGGCGCAGGGAACGCCAGGGGCAGAACTTGATACCGCAACAGCTCGGGCGCTGCAAGAAGCGTCGCAACTTTACCAGGGAGACTTGCTCGAAGGCTGGTATCAGGATTGGCTCCTGTGTGAGCGAGAACGGCTTCAGAATCTGTATCTGGCCATGCTCGATAAACTGATGAGCTATTGCGAGGCGCATCAGGAGTATGAGATCGGCCTGGCCTATGGAGCGCGTATCCTGCGCTTCGACCGAGCGAGCGAGCGCACTCACCGGCGGCTGATGCGCTTACACTACCTGGCTGGCGACCGTACGGCTGCCCTGCGTCAGTACCAGCGCTGCGTTGCCGCGCTCGAAGACGAACTGGGGGTCAAGCCTGCCAAACGCACGGTGGCGCTATACGAGCAGATCTGCGCTGACCGGATCGAAGACCTCACTATGACTCAAACTGCGAACGCCTCCCATCCTGACTCCGTTCCGCTGCCCGAAACCCTTGACCGATTGGAACAATTGCAGGCGGTTTTGAGCGATGTTCAACAGCAAGTGCGGCGCGAGATTCAGACTGTGGAGCTAACATTGCAAAAGCAGCGCTAACCTTATTCAGCATCAGCCACAGGCTGCGGTCCCGAATATTGCACTGACCCAAAAGACGCTGTGACAGACGCGAAATAGACGCGGCGGCGGACACGAAGTAGACGATGCGAGAGCTACAGGTCTGCTATACATGCCATGAGTCTGATCACCGATTCGCGGCTACCGGCGAAAGCGGCGAGCGAGACCTGGCGAAGCTCACCCGCAATCGATTTACGGATGGGGGTAATTGTGGAGCTATCTGAAATCAACACCCATTCGTTCATCGTCAAGCTCTGGCTTGAAGAGACTAATGAGGAAACAGGCCGGATAACGTGGCGCGGCCACATCACGCATGTAGCCAGCGGCGATCGGCGCTATCTGAAAAACTTGGATGAGATCGCAGAATTTATCGCCCCTTACCTGGAGAGTATGGGGGTGCGAATGGGCATACGGCAGCGAGTGAAGCAATGGCTAAATCGGCAGAAGATATCGTTGTGAAAGAACTGAGCGCTGGCCGGGTGGAATTTGATGGTCTGCTTCCGGCGCTGCAGCGGTTAGACAGGCTATTGGAACGAGCCGTGGCTGCCGCCCAGACTGCCTACGGGACCGATGCGGCGACCGATTTCTATCGCGGCCTCTACATTAACCAGACCGAGGTAGAGCGGCTGCTGGCTCGCGAGCCAGGCGCCCCAGCGCTCCGGGCGGAGTCATCAGACGACTCCTTGCCTGATGCGGCCAGCGAGACATCGCGTCTGGCCTGGCTCCAACGGGCTTTCGGCCTATCTTCTTTCGACTTAGACGTGTTGCTAATCGCTCTCGCGCCGGAACTGGATTTGCGCTACGAGCGGCTCTACGCCTATTTGCAGGACGATGTGACGCGGCGTCGCCCGAGCGTCGACCTGACACTCAATCTACTATGTCAGTCCGCCGGGTCGAAAGTGAATCGTCGAGCGCATTTCGCGCCGAACGCGCCGCTCATCTATCACGGCCTGCTGCGCCTGTTTCCCGATCCGCATCACACGCAGCCGCCGTTGTTGGGGTATTACCTCAAAGCCGATGAGCAGATCGTTTCGTGGCTTCTGGGTGAGCATCATCTTGATGAACGGTTGTCGGCCTTCAGCGAACTTATTGCGCCCTTCGTAACGTTATCCGAAGCCCCGCTGGACGATCAAACCGAAAGGCGCTCTCGTCGGTGATCAGTCAAATTGACCGGTCATGGGGGCAGACAGTTCTTTACTTTCAAGGGCCGCGCGATGCGGGCAAACGCCGTCTGGCCGAAGCGCTGGCGAATGAATCAGGCGCGTTATTGCTCTGCGCCGATCTGTCTCGCGCCGCAAACATCCCGCCCGCCGATTTCACAGGACGGTTGAAGCTCTTATTCCGCGAGGCTCTTCTTCGGAATTCATTCATTTATCTTGATGAAATTGACTCGTTATGTGGCGATGAGTACGCGCCCCACTTTCAAAATTTGTTGGCCGCGCTAGACGAAGCCGCCACGCCCGTCATTCTTGGCGGCTGCCGGGCCTGGGCCGCATTCAATCATCACGTTGCATCGAAGCCGCTTGGAGTCATCACTTTTACTGTTCCTTTTCCGGGATTCACGCAGCGCGAACGCTATTGGCGAGAGCAACTTGCTGCCGCCGGTCTTGAACTGGATGACCACGATCTGTCCGCTTTGGCCAGCCGCTTTCGACTGAGATCGGATCAGATAGCCGAAGCGGCCGCCTCGGCCAGGAATTGGATACGGCTTGTCGTCGAATCGCCTTCAAAGGACGAGCCGTCATCGGTTGCGCGGGAGCGGCTGGTGGGAGAGCTGTTCGCCACGGCCCGCGCGCAATCGAGCCATAACCTGTCGTCTCTGGCCTGGAAGATCGAACCGCGTTACGCCTGGCCCGACATTGTGCTGCCCGAAGACGCGCTGACCCAATTGCGCGAAATCTGTTCGCGCGTGGCCAACAGCCATCGCGTGCTGGACGAATGGGGGTTCGGCCGCAAGCTGTCATATGGCAAAGGCGTCAGCGCCCTGTTCGTAGGCCCTTCCGGCACAGGCAAGACGATGGCGGCGGAGGTCATCGCCAACGAATTGGGGCTTGACCTTTACAAGATTGATTTGTCTGGCGTAGTCAGCAAATACATCGGCGAAACTGAAAAGAATCTGGATCGAATCTTCACCACGGCCGAGAACGCCAACGCGATCCTGTTTTTCGACGAAGCCGACGCGCTCTTCGGCAAACGTTCGGAAGTGCGCGATTCGCACGACCGCTACGCGAACATCGAAACGTCGTACCTGCTACAAAAGATGGAGCAATACGAAGGCATC
>Ga0126377_10004016_pt1 | contig 10591 bp, 8 predicted proteins | sample PanSoiMetPlot_22_FD_92647 | JGI IMG/M metagenome (GOLD analysis project Ga0126377, IMG submission 92647) | Tropical forest soil microbial communities from Panama - MetaG Plot_22 | ecosystem: Environmental > Terrestrial > Soil > Tropical forest > Bulk soil | place: Panama | collected 2016-02-17 | reverse complement strand
GAAGTACTCGTGATACTTCTGCAGCGATTCGATGATCAGGAAGTTGACCGGAAACCACACCGGCCCGCGCCAATTCGAGTTGCCGCCGAACAGGCCTGTCTGAGACTCCGCCGGCTCGTAATCGACGCGGTGCTCGACGCCTTCGACGTAGACCCGATACGGGTTTTCCTGATGGAAGCGCGAAAGCGAGCGGACGCCGTATGGCGATAGAAACTCATTCTCGTCAAGCATCACTTTCAAGACCTGCCGCAAACGACGGGGATTGACCAGCGACAGGAAACGCTGAACGCCGGTCGGCGTAGTCATCGTCTCGATGAAGTCGCCGAATTCCGACAGGTTATCAATGAACCATTGCATCCGCCGTTTGAATCCGGGCAGGCTGTCGATCACTTCGGAACTCAGATTCTCGACCGCGAAGAGCGGGATCAACCCGACCATCGAGCGCACGCGCATAGGGAAGCTGCGGCCGTCGGGCAGCAGCATCACGTCGTAATAGAAGCCGTCGCGCCGATCCCACAACTCGATGCGTCTGTCGCCGATGTTGTTCATCGCGCGCGAAATGTAGACGAAATGCTCCAGGAACTTCGACGCCACGTCTTCGTAAGCCTTGTTCTCCTTGGCCAGTTCCAGCGCGATCACCAGCATGTTCAGGCAGTACATCCCCATCCAGCTCGTCGCGTCCGATTGCTCCAGATGGCCGCCGGTCGGGAGCCGGGCGCTGCGGTCGAAGACGCCGATGTTATCCAGCCCGAGGAATCCGCCCTCGAAAACGTTGTTGCCTCCGGCGTCCTTGCGGTTGACCCACCAGGTGAAATTCAGCAGCAGTTTGTGAAAGACGCGTTCGAGGAAGGAGCGGTCGGCCCTGCCCCAATGCTTCTGCTCGATCTTATAAACGCGCCACGCCGCCCACGCGTGGACCGGCGGGTTGACGTCGCCGAAATTCCATTCGTAAGCCGGCATCTGGCCGTTCGGATGCAGGTACCATTCGCGCAGCATCAGAATCAGTTGCTCTTTAGCGAAGTCCGGGTCGATCAGGGCGAGTGGCAGGCAGTGAAAAGCCAGGTCCCACGCGGCGTACCACGGATACTCCCATTTGTCGGGCATCGAGATGATGTCCTCGTTATGCAGGTGACTCCATTCGTGATTGCGGCCTTGCCGCCTGGAACTCGGCGGGTCGGGCTGCGACGGATCGCCGCGCAACCAGCGCCGGACGTCGTAATGGTAATATTGCTTGCTCCACAGCATCCCGGCGAAGGCCTGTCGCTGAATGTTCTTTGAGTCTTCGCTCGCCCCCCCGGGTTGAATCTGCGCGTAAAACTCATCTGCCTCGCGGCGGCGGGCGGCGAATATTTCGTCGAACTCTTCGCCGAGCATCTGCTCTTTAGGCTCGTTGGGGGTCAATCGCAATTTGACTGTGATAGTGGCGCCGGCGCCAATGTCTAGGCGATAACGAGCCGCGGCCTTGGTCCCCAGCAATTGCGGATTGACGGCGTCACATACGCCGTTGACTACATAATCGTTGATCCCGTCCTTGACGTACTGGGTTGAATTCTCGCAGCCGAAGATTCGTTTGAGGTTGGTTTCGTTTTCGGTGAAGAGCAATTCGGGGGTCCCTTCACAGATCAACCATCGCAACGGCATTTCGAAATGGCGCAATCGAATGACGGGAATGTCCGGCGTGGCGTCTTCGCGCCGCAAGCGGGGGCGCCGCTCGTCAACGCCCCACGACCAGGTGTTGCGGAACCAGATCGTCGGCAGCAAGTCCAACCGCGCCTCTTCCGGACCGCGATTGACCACGCTCGCTCGGATCAAAATGTCCTCGACGTCGGCCTTGGCGTATTCGACGAAGATGTCGAAATAACGATCCTCATCGAACACGCCTGTTTCGAGCAGTTCGTATTCCAGGTCTTTGTGTCCGCGGCGGCGCGCTTCTTCGACGAGTTGTTCATAGGGGAATCGGGCTTGCGGGTATTTGTACAGAAACTTCATGTACGAATGGGTCGGCGTCGAATCGAGGTAGAAGTAATACTCCTTTACATCCTCGCCGTGATTGCCCTGCGGCCCGGTCAATCCAAACAACCGCTCTTTCAAAAACGGATCGCGCCCGTTCCACAACGCGATGGCGAAACATATCACCTGATGGCGGTCGCAGACGCCCGCGATGCCGTCTTCGTTCCAGCGGTAGGCCCGCGATCGCGCGTGATCGTGAGGGAGGTAATCCCAGGCCTCGCCGTCGGCGGAATAGTCCTCGCGCACCGTGCCCCAGGCGCGTTCACTTAAATAAGGTCCCCATCGTTTCCAGTGCTTTTCGCGTGAACGCGATTGCCGCAATCGTCTCTCTTCTTGTGTCATTACGTTCAGCCCGTTTTCGCCTTATTGAGGGCTTTCCTGCGCAGAACCGCCCGAAGCCACAGCAGCCCGACAGCGGCAAATGGGAAGAAGTAGAGCAGAACGTCCCATCGTCCGTACCCTGGCGGCGTCGCCTCGACCTGGGCGGTGACTTCGCCGTCTCCTTGCAAGCTATGCAAGATGATGCGTGTTTGCCAGAGTTCCTGGGCATCGAACTCCACCGCCGCTTGGTACTGAACCTGCCCGCGCAACGCTTGGCGCGTGGCGGGATAGAGCGCCTCGGCCAACCGCCCGCTCACGGGCCGCACGCCCACTTCCACTCTCAGGTCATCCGGAATCGCGCCGCCCTTCGGAGCATCCACAATGATGAAGAAGGTTCCTGTTCCGATGTCGGGGTCGGCCCAGATCGAGACTATGCACGGACCGGCCTTCTTATCCATAATGACGTTAAACGGCGGCCCCTGATGCGCGCTCACTTGCGAAGACCAGATGGGCAGCCAAATTGGTATAAGGACCGCGACAAGCAAGAGACGCTCAAACCAGGCTCTTCTACTTTGATGATGCGAAGTAACCATCTTTTTTGAGAGTGATTGTTTATGGCGTCAGGCTATCCGCTCAGGAATGAGCCGCGCATCTCCATCGGCTGTGACATCAGCCACATCGCCGCAATCCACAGTAGCGCGCATAGCCCCGCCCACGGCGCAAACGCCAGTCCCGGACGCTGCGCGGAGCTTTCCTCTGTGAGGCGGTAGCTGACCAGCAACGACCCCAACAATCCCAGTCCCAGGAAACCCAATTCCAGTGGGTATACGGCGCTCTTCGGCATGCCCACAAGCCCCCAATGAGGCTCGCCCAAAATGGGCCATCCGATACTTGCCAGCGCGCTCTGAAAAACGGGTATGAATGTGAAGATCCCTGTCAGGAAGTGGAACGCGTAGTGTGAAAGCCAGACCGCGAAACCGAGCGGAACCAGACCATAGCTATGCCGAATCGACAGCGGGATGATCGCCTCTTTGGCGCCTCCCCATTTTTTAGATAGCCCTGCCGCAAGACCGAATAGAAGAACCGGTTCCACGACTAAAAAGAACGCGAAAATCAGTCCCAGAACCGGAGCCTCGCGCTGTAGATGCAGGACGCCCGCGAGCCAGCGCTGTAAGGCGTATACCGGGCTCACCATACCGAAGGCGTTCAGCAGGGCGCCGAAAGTAAATACCGTCGCCAGCGCCGCCAGATCCTTGCGGCGGGAAAAGTATCCGACTCCTGACCGCGGTGGGTCGGTCATCAACTCACCGGCGGACAGCCGACTCATGATTCCAACATTGTCGTGCGGACATGCATGGACGCAGTCCAGGCAAAACGTGCAGTCCATGTTGCCGATCTTCAAGGGCTGGAATAGCGCCAGTTCGCAACCGCGCTGGATGACATTGAGACTACGGGGCGAGTCCCGTCTTCCTCGGATGCAGTCTTTCGTCCGGCATTCAAGACAGACCTCTTGATCCCGCACCTTTACTTCAAGAGGAGAGATGGTCGAGGCGACAAAGTTGAACTGCCCGATCGGACAAACGTACTTGCAAAAAGAAGCATGCTTGAAGACGCCGTCTACAAGCAGCGCTCCCAGAAAGTAGGCGATGATCAGCCACGCCGTCCACCAGGGCGAGCTCCAGAGGTCGAACAGTTCGTAGGCGAAAAGGGTCAGAACGAGGAGGCCGAGCGAGAGCCATTTGTTGCGCAACATTCGAGGCCAGTTGCGCCGCGGGCGGAAGAAACGCCTCGCCGTCTGGCGCGCGAGCATAAATGGGCAGGCCAAACAAAAAAAATTCCCTGCCACCAGCATTACCAGGACGAGCGCGCCGCGAAAGTGAACCCAGCTCAGCGTCGTGGCCAGGTTTTTGGGCGCCAGCGCCGGACCGAACAATCCGTGAAGAACCATCACGACGCTGATAAGAAAGAGCGGAATCTGCAGCAGTGTGCGCGAATGACGCCAGCCCAGGATTCTCCCCAGAATGGGCGTTCGTAACAAGTCAAAGTTCGCTGAACCCGCGTCGGAATTGGATGGAAGCTTGGACAATTAACTATACTACTTTCCTCAGCCTGCCTGGACGCCCTTCACTTCGAACTCACGTTCAAACTTTTGGCCATCCGGCAGATCGACCCGCACGAGCATAACCCAATCGCCGCCCATCGTAAATTCAATCGATGCCTGGTAGCATCCAGCTCCTATCTCTCTGGCGGCGCCGAAAACGGGATTCATCCCCGGGTGCGACATGTTTCCCTCCAGCTTGACGCGCGCGCCGGCAATCGGCTTGCCGGCGGCGTCAGCCAAACTGACTGTGATTGTCGCGGGACCGACCTTAGGAGGTTGCGGAGCGACCTCATGCCTCATCACTACGCTCGGCGCCGGTTCCGCCGATTTCCGGCACCCAGATAGGAAAGCGCTGGCGCATAACGCCAGCGCCAAACACGTCAGCCAGCGGTCTCTCTGAAAACGCCGAATCCACATAAATTCTTTTATGGCAAGCGTCGAGACCGCGTCTCAGGCCGAAACCGTCCCGCTTGACTCATGCCTCACCGCGCAGGCGCATTTATGGTTCGGCTCCTCGCCCTCTGGCGGAAACATGTGATAGTACATGCCGATTACCATCGGGATGAAGACAATCGTGTTGTAAAAGAGATGCAACTCGACTCGCGGGATCCATAGCTGGATGATGCTGACCGGGACGGGAGAGTGAAAAAGGTTACGTCCCACCGTGGCCTGTCCCAGCAGCAGCAAATGCTCGATATGGTGCCAGAACTGGATTCCGAAAGAGATCATCCACCACGTGTGGGACCGCCCATGAAAGCCCTTGCGCAATGACCAGATGCCGATGAGCATGACCAGCGCATAGCCGTAATGAAGCGTTTCCGACTTGATCAGCCATGGATACCATATGCCGAGCACGCCTCTGGCCTCGGGCACGGGCCAGTGGAGGATGTATATCTGGGTCGCCTGCGCCAGGTGCTCGGCCCAATGCGCCAACACAATGAACATGAAAAATTGAAGCGCGGGTTTATGCCACTCCCCGTTGATCCGCTCAAAAAAGCCGGGGGCGCTCTCTGATGACTTTACGACCTTCCGTTGAACGGAAGCATCCATAGAAATCTCCTTTCACAATGACAGTGTTGGGGGCCGCCCAGCATCTTATACGTGTGTGTGCTTTTGTGTCTGGATGATGAAAATGACATGTTAACTGTCATGAGGTTCCTCAATTTGTCGCCCCATGAGATTGCCCCCGCGTTGCGCAGTGTCGTAATACTTCGGTTCGTATTCGATACTTCGCTGTTCATTTATGACTGAATTATGGCAATTGCTTCTACAAATCCCCGCAATTGCTGGACCAAAAAAGTCGACATCGGGTCACAGGTCAGTCAAAGCATTCCCATTACACGAAAAATAAATTGTATATATGCGGAATACATTGTTGATGGGATGAATGAAGGTCGCGAGATATGGCGAGGAGTCGCGCTATATCGCGCCATCCGCGACATGTCGCGACGGTGGGTACGACAACAATTTCCCTTTATGCCCCGCATCATCACATAGGGGACCCAAGGCGAGTTCCCCAACATCCCCCATCACTTCCAGCCCAGACCTGTTATCAGATCAGTGTACGGGTTTATAGAACGCGGATGACGCATTCTATAACGGATTGCAAATGCGTATACGGATCAGTACCGCGAGCGGTAGCGAGCGCCGTCTCAATGTGATGCGGTGCTCGCTACCGCTCGCGGTACTATCCGGCGCATCGTCCCGTACACGCATTTGCAATCCGCTCTAAAAAAAGGTGACGGCTACCAGCGATCTCAGTCGCCCGTAGCCGTAAATGAATCAAGGGCGCCCCATGTTGTTTTGTTTTTGGGTTGGGAAATCTTTGCCGCCGCCCACCTGTTGCGGCGCCGATCCTTCAATCGCCGGACACAGTCACCGCTTCAGCTTTGGCGGCGCTCAATTATGCTTCGTCATCGTACGCGCTTAGATAAAGCTTCCCATCATAATCAATAATGCCAATCCTCATTTGTTGCAGCCAACCTTTGCGGCCCAGCACGTTACGTTTGAAGTCATTCATGGCGGTGAAGTATACGATGACGCTAAATTGATAGCCGAAGGCTGTAATTGAAACTTCGTGCCCATAGGCGAGAAAAGAGCCTGTTGCTGTCCATATTCGCTCAGGGGGGCCACTTTCAATGTCCAGACCCAAATCTTCACCAATCTCACGCTCGAAAACGCAACAGGTTGCGCCAGTGTCAAGTTTTGCTTTCACTTCGGTTTGCGCGGTCCCCACACTCAAGACGACCGGAACGGCTATGCCGGCTTCGGCAGGATCGTACTCGTGTAGCAGATTGAATCCGAGCAGATGAGTCAACTTTACCAGCCTCCAATGAAATGCCCCTCGTCTTCAGGTTCAAGATGCGCGAAGAATGGCGAAGCGGACAGCCTGCGCGCGTCGGCAAAGACTCGATGCGCGTCGGTTCCATGCGAGAGCAATTTGACGCCATCAAGCGCGACCCACTGCCCGGCATATTCTTCATGGTGTTCTTTGATCCAGCGCATCTCGCGCGAACGATCAGGTTGCGGTACGCGGTTGACTTTGCCGCGCGAGGCAGATTGCGGTTGCGCCAAAATTCCCGCCTGCTGCAATTCGCTCCAAAGGCGTTCATTCTGCCCAAAAAGTTCTCTGGGGATGAAAGCGCCATCTTCGTTCACGACGATATTACCATTGGATTCATGCATAATCCGCTCCTTTCGAACATTGAAAGTATCGCTCTTACGCCTAATCTGCGCAAACAAAAGTAACGGCTACCAGCGATCTCAGTCGCCAGTAGCCGTGAATGAATCAAGGGCGCCCCTTGTTGTTTTGTTTTTGGGTTGGGAAAACTTTGCCGCCGCCTATCCGTTGCGGCGCCGATCCTTCAATCGCCGGACACAGTCACTGCTCCGGCGCCAGCTTCCTTCTTGCCGTTCGGCGCCCCCGAGGGTATCGTGCCCCATGTGCGTTCTGATCACCACGACCGTCTTGAATGAATGGGAGTTTCTCAATGAAATGGATGCTTGCCGTCTTCTTCATCATCGTCTGTTTTGCCTCAGCCCTGGCTAAAACCGAAGATTTGCAGGCCCTCTCAGATATTTTAGATGAGCGAATAAAATCCCGTCGATCGGACTGGGAGTTGTTGAGCAAACAAATCACCGATGCAGCGATACTTCAATGGCGAAGCGCTTCACCGGAAAGGGAAATGTACTTTGTGCTCATTCAAAACACGCCTTCAACCGATGCTGCCGCAAAGATCTTTTCCCAGCGCTTTCCCTCACAAGCCGGTAATATCGGTATAGAGATAGAGGGAGTAGGACAAGAGGCGCTTTTGTATGAGATTAAACGCGGCGCCAAGATTTCGATTGAATTCAGGGAAGCGAATTTTATTGTCCGTCTATTGGCGCCATCCGAGCCGAAAGGCCGACGACTGGCGAAATACGTCATTGACTCTATCGTCACTCTTCAGCACAGAAAGTCCTGAATACCGCCCATGCGCCAAATAAACAACGGCTGCAAGCGACCTCAGTCGCCAGCAGCCGTGATTGAATCAAGGGTGACCCTCGTTGATTTGTTTTTGATTCAGGAAAACTTGGCGATAGTTGGGCAGATGAACCGAGGGCGGACGGACTTTAGTCTGTCGCTCACTCCCGGTTAATCGCCTGATACAGTCACTGCTTCGGCGGCCGCTTCCTTCTTGCCGTTCGGCCCGCCGAGTTGAACCAACTGCGGCGCGGCGTTGGCCTGCTTGAGCACCGACTGCATATAGAGTTTGCGCATCATCGCCTGCTCTTCCTTGGCCGTTTGTGGCAGAGCGCTCTTGTCGCGTCCGCGGGCGGCGTCCTGTGAGTTGACGTTCAGGCGGTGGGCCTGGTCGTCGAGTTTGACGCTGTGGTTATTGGCGAAAATCTCGTGGCGGCCATGCTCCTGATACCATTTGGCGACGGTCGCGTTCTGATGCATGTTCTCGATGATGTTGCGCCAGCCGATGCCGGTGTTGTAGGCGCAGAAACTGATCTCGCCCTCCTGAGTTCCGTACGGGATGATGCACATCTCGGTGCGGCGGAAGTCGTAGTTGAAGAGGTCCTGGAACCACATACCCGCGATGAACAGGAAGTTCCAGCGGTCCTTGCGGCGCTTCATCACGTCATCAAGAGTGCGGTCAGGCGTGGATTTGCCGTAATCCTTTCCCGACAGTCCGAAGGTCTTGTCGAACTTCTGGAGCAGATCGCTCAGCTTGAATTGGGTCGGCGAGCCGAAGGAGTTGTAGTTCTTCAGGAGCGCCAGCGCCATCATCGCCATTGAGAACTTCTTGCCGCGCGCCGCGTCCGTGATCTTCCGCATGTCTTTGATCAGGCTCGGAATGTTGAGGAAGCCCGAGACAGGCCTCATCTCCTTGGTTTCTTTATCAACCATCACCGCCGCGCCGACGCCACAATTCGGATGGCATCCGCAGCTCATCTGCCCCCATTCGCGGTCGGGGCCGTGGGCCATGTCGGCGAAATCGGCGAAGGCGCTGAACAGCGAGATAGGGAACCAGTCGCGGTGTGGGTCGGTGATGCCGACCTGTTTTCTCACGTCGTGGGCCATGTGCGAGAGCGTGTAGCGTTGGCGCAGGCGGCGGTCGTCGGTGATGTCTTCGTCGCGGCCGGTGAACGAGACGGGTTGAAACGCGATGAAGCTGATCTTCCTCGGGTTGTCGAGCGCGAAGCGGACGACCGGGCCGACCTCGTCATTATTGACGGTGTTGACGAGCGTCGTGACCAGCACGATCTCGACGCCGGCCTCGTGGAGGTTGTCAATCGCTTTGAGCTTCACGTCGAAGAGATTGCCGACCTGGCGGTGGCTGTTGGCGGCGTTGCCGATGCCGTCGAACTGCAGGTAGACGTAGCGCAAACCAGCCTCGGCGGCTTTGCGGCAGAATTCTTTAGACTTGGCGAATTCGATGCCGTTGGTCGCGGCCTGGACGGAGTTGTAGCCCACTTTGCGCGCGTATTTGACGGCGTCGATGAAGTACGGAGAGAGCGTCGGCTCGCCGCCCGAGAATTGCACGGACATCTGCCTGCGCGGTTTAACCTGAATAGCGTTGTCCAAAACCTCGGTGATGTCTTCCCAGCTCAACTCGTGCACGAATCCGACCTGGTTGGCGTCCATGAAACACGGGTCGCACATCATGTTGCAGCGGTTCGTCAGGTCTACAGTCAGCACCGAGCCGCGGCCGTATTTGATCGTCGAAGAGCCGTGATGATGGACCTTCGCGTCGTTGTGCGCGTCAATGTCGCGTCCGGGATACATGCCCTCGATGTGCTCCAGGAACTTGGCGTCCATCGCCATCATGTCTTCGATGTGGCCGTGGATGGGGCAATCCTTGATCATCCAGATTTCGTTGTTGCGCTCGATGATCGTCGCCTTGATCTCGCCGGGTTTTTCCTGAATGACTTTCCAGGGATCTTCGCCGTCTTCGATGATGCGTTTGCGCGCCTCTTTGACACACTTGGGGCAGAGCGAATCGGTGACGCGAGGCCATCCGAGGGTGGGTTTGGTCTTCTGCCATGATTTCAGCAGTGGCTTGTCAGACCATTTGGGGATGAATGATTCGTTGGGGTTGAATTTGTTGAAAAATTGGATGGCGTTGAAGGCCCCGCCGGCCACCATCGACAACCCTTTTTCAACGTACTTGATTGGTCTATGCATTGTTTTCCTCAGAGTCGTTATTCAGTTATTGATCTATGTCAATAACCCTTTTTTGGACTGAATTCTCGCTTTGTCGCAGATGGACGCTGGTATTCGCATCAACTTTTTGATGAGAATTAAGAAGGATGATTCTTTCAATGCACACCGCAGGCCAAAAGCGATTATCGGAGTGGGAAAATTTTCCGGCCTTGTATCCAACAAACACTGAATCAGCTAAATTGTTGGTAAGCTTGGGCAATACTACCGTTCATGTTTTCGGTTCCGCTCGCTATGTCGCAATTTTTGCGATCGACTCATATGCAGTTCTTTGAAATGAGGTCGGAATTTGAGCTTTAGGGGGGCCATAGAATGGCGGATTTGAGTCAGAAAGGGATGGATGTAAGAAAACATGGCAGATGTGCGGCATGATGGCACATGGGCTATTAAGTTGCCATCGTGCGCGCGTCGAAATGACCAGCATAGCTGTAAACTTGCATTCTCATCAG
>Ga0126377_10004015_pt1 | contig 10591 bp, 6 predicted proteins | sample PanSoiMetPlot_22_FD_92647 | JGI IMG/M metagenome (GOLD analysis project Ga0126377, IMG submission 92647) | Tropical forest soil microbial communities from Panama - MetaG Plot_22 | ecosystem: Environmental > Terrestrial > Soil > Tropical forest > Bulk soil | place: Panama | collected 2016-02-17 | reverse complement strand
CGCCAGTACCAGGTCTGGCAGCCGCGCGGGACCGAGCCTTCGGGCCGCCCCTTCGCCGGTTACTTCGGCCCGAAGGTGGTCTTGCAGAACTGGCGCTCGGCCTCCAACGCCGAGATGTTCCCCGCCGGCTTCAAGGCCCTGGGCCTGGGCAAGACCGTCGGTACGCCTACGATGGGCGCGGTCATCGGCACGGGCAGTTACTCTTTGATAGACGGCTCGACGGTGCGCACGCCCGGCGTGGGCGTCTACCTGGCCGATCCGAAGCGGACCAACATGGAAAATTACGGCGTGCAGCCCGACATCTCGGTCGAGAACACGCCGGAGGATAACCTGGCGGGTCGCGATCGACAGTTGGAGGCGGCGGCGCAGGAGTTGTTGAAGCAGATCGGGCAGAAAGGGACGGTGGTGAAGAAAGAGTAGTCGCAAACCTCAGCGGCCAGCTATCACTTAACGGCAGGCAAGTTCCGCCAATAGATGATCTTTTGTGAGCTTTCGGCGCGCCAGTACGGCAATGGATACCGGCGAGCCGAAAGCTCACAACGTAACCGCCCTGCAAAGTTTCAGTCTACATTAGATCGGCCGTGGCGATTTCATCGCCCGTCGAATTGGATAACCTGTTACTGACAGATTGTCGACGAAGTGTGTTGCGATATCGATAGTCGCAGTGTGAGAGAATAGTTTTCTTTTGTTGTAAGAAGGGTTGAAAAAGGTTCCTTCGGTGTATGTCATATCGTATCGATCAAGGCTTGAACTCAACCTTCACTTCCCGCAGCGTCTTGAGCATCTTATCGCGACCCTCGCTTTGTAAAGCGTCGAAGAGCCTTTGGAGCCAGGCGTGACGAGCTTTTAACTTATCTTTCTGTCCAATGAAATATATTATGCTCGTCGAATTCCAATCAACCTTGAAATCTGCAGGCTGGCTACCAATGTACTTAAGCAATGCGTCCAATTCAGTGGGAACCTGATTGGTCTTATCGAGCGCAAGGAGAGCGGCGATCCCAATGGCGCGCAATACTGCCTCATTGCTGGCTGTGATTAACGGACTTGCAAGTAGCTTCGCGATTCTCCCCTGGCACTCAGTAAAGCGCCCTGTCGTGAAGTGTTTTTCTACAAAACCGGTCTCGGCTGAAAAATCGTCAGGATGTCCCTCCAACCAGAGCCGATTCAATTCAAACGCTTCTGGGAATTTGAATAGCCTCTCTTGGTAAATTTGACTTAGGCGCTGGTAGCCTTCTTTATTGTCTGGATAAATGGTCAGAACGTTTGCATAAGCTTCCGCCGCGCCGCTCCAATCCTGGAGCGCAAATAAGGCTTTGGCTAAGTTGTTTTGCGTCATAGCCCAATCATTTGGTAACTGTTCGCGGCCATAAACCTTGAGTGTAGCGCGATACGCTTCAACCGCTTCATGGAGATATTTAGTCCCTTCCGCGCCACTGACTCGTTGGCCCAACCTACTAAAGGCTACACCAAGGTTGTACTGGGCCATTGCCCATTGTTGTGGCAACTGTTCGAGAGTGTATACCTTCAAGGCATTGCGGTAGGCGGCGACAGCGGCCAGGAATAGCACAGCGACATCTCCATCCGTCGTTCGTTCGCCTTGTCTCTGCAACGCATTGCCCAAATTGTTTTGCGTTGCGGCCCATCGTTGCGGTAACTGCTCGAGAGTGTAGACCTTCAAGGCATTGCGGTAGGCGGTGACGGCTTCGCCCAGCAATCGCACAGCGATCTCTTCATCCGTCGTTCGTTCGCCTTGTGACCTCAGCGCGCTTCCCAGATTGTTCTGCGTCATTGCCCATTGTTGTGAAAACCCTTCGAGAGTGTAGACCTTCAAGGCATCGCGGTAGGCGGCGACGGCTTCGGCCAGGAATAGCATGGCGGCTTCTCCACTAAGCCGCTCGCCTTGTCTCTGCAAGGCATTGCCCAAATTGTTTTGTGTTGCGGCCCATTGTTCCGGCGCCTGCTCGCGGATATAGATTTCAAGGGAGGCGCGAAAAGCCGTTGTCGCATCACGAAGATATTTGGTACCCTCGGCCTCGCTAACCCTCTCGCCCAGCCTGGTCAGCATATTGCCCAGGTTGTTTTGCGTCATTGCCCATTCATGTGGAAACGACCTACGAGTGTAGACTTCAAGCGCAGCGCGAAAAGCCGCTGTCGCCTCGCGAATATATTTAGCGCGATCATCTCCGCTCGCTCGATCGAATAATTTGGTTAACACATCACCCAAGCAGTTTTGTGTCATTGCCCAATCTTGTGGGCTCTGCTCGCGAGTGTAGACTTTCAAGGCCTCGCGGTAGGCGGCGACCGCTTTGCCCAGCAACGACTGGCTTTCCAGTCCTTCGACTCTAATTCCCAGTTCTGATTCTGCATTTCCTAGAAGGATTTTTGTATCCGCCCATTCCTCTGGCAAATCGTCTTTGGACAGTTTCCTGGCTAAGAATCGCTCTTCGATTTCGTTATAGGCAGCCAGCGCCTCCCTGAATTTGTACCGCGCAAACCAGGCATTGCCTTCGAACTGGAAGCGGCGGATGACTTTGCGGCCGGCTTCAAGTCTTCCTTTTGTTGCACGTTCGAGCTCTTCATCTGCTCCGAGCGCGGCTTCGCGGGCCAATGCTGCGGCGCTGTCATAGTTTTTCAGCCAGTATTCTTTGAGCGCTCGCTCTTCCTTATCGCCGGACTCTTTTATCTTCGCCCACTCATCTGCTCCGGCCTTGAATTGGTCCAGCGTGACGCCGTACTTTTCAGCATACTCACGCAAGAACGCATACTCGTCGAGTTGCCGCCCGAGTTCGGTCATCTGTCCGCGCAACTTAACTCGTTCATCAGCCCATCTGGCAACAACCTTGCTCAGTTGTTTCGGCTCCAAGGCGAGCGGCGAGCCTTTGGGCACAATGATTACCTTCAACAGCTCAAAGTTACGCGCAGAGTTTTGCGTAGCGCATTCTCCGAAGAGCGGGTCGCGAACAAGCCACCCCGGCCGGTTCACTTCAATGCGAGTGGCTTGTCCGGGTTGAACGGAGTTCTGAAAATCAATAACGAAATGGCCTTTGGAATCGGTCTCTTTAGATTGACCGCCGGGCGCGATGACTCGGACGCCTGCGACCGGAACCTCCCTGCCGTTGGCAATTTCGTAAACGTTCCCCTCCAATCTGGCCCGCTGGCCAAAGACGACCGCCGATAGGCAAAAGCTGAAAAACATTATGGCTGTTATGGCTGTGAAGATGGTCTTCATTTCTTCTTAACCCCCTTCTTCTTAACCCCCTTCCTCAATTTCCCCTCTACAGGGCCGGGCAGCGCGACGTACAGGTTAAACGGCTCGTAGCCTTCCTTGCTGATGTAAACGCGGACGCGGTCGCCTATGCGGGCGGGAATATTATCAATGATGAAACCGCCGTTGCTGTTCGTTGTGGTTTGCATAGATGACTTGCCGGCGATCTCGTCAACCCTCACCGTCGCTCCGGAGATTGGGGCGCCGTCGAGGTCATTCACCTGACCTGTGAGCCTGGTCATTTCTTCGACGGGAGGTGAAGGCTCAACTTGTCCACCCCGCCTGCTATCTGGTGAAGCTGAACTTACGGAAGGATTTTTAATCGTCTCCTGAATGAGTTCGGTTTTCAAATCTTCCAACGCTCTTGGTGGTGCGTAATCCCGGATCAAAATCTTGCCTGTCCCCCCAACATTACAGGCTACGACTGTTTGCCCATCCTTAAATTTATAGCCTCGCAAATAAATGCTCATTTCTTTATCTTCGGGAGTCAGGCGTTTATTAACTCCTTCCCTGCGAGAGAGAATAAAGGTCTGTAAACTGCCGCCTCCCTCGTATTTCAGATCGTCCTGTGTAAATGTCAGTCCGGTGTTTGTAATCAATTCTATGGTTCCTGCGGCCGGCGCCCTACCTGATATCGGCGCCGAACTCTGGTCCACCGGAACTGACAGAGTGAACTGAATACTAGATAAGTCGTTCTGTGAATCGAGGGATACGACAAAACTGATGATTTTGGCAGGACAGTTTTGTTGTGCGCTCGCCACATCCACGCCGGGGACTGCTGTCATTAAAGTAGCTGGAGGCTGGTCAGCCGCAGGTCTTTTTTTCGTTGTCGGATCTGGCGCGACAGGTAAATTTTTACCATATAGTAATTCGATCGGCGGAGGCTGCGCGCCGACTGGTAAATCTGTTACCGCCAACTCAGGATTCGGAATCGGCTGACGAACTGTCAATGTGATCAATACAGTAATCGAGGTCAAAGCAGCCAGGGCCAGGATAGTTATAGGCCGCCACCCCAATACAGATTGACCTTTTTGATACAGCGCGCGCTTTAAAACATTCGGCGCCTTCACCGTCAACTCGCGTGGTTTGCGCCCTGACATAAAGCTGAGAAAAACGTAGTCACGCAGTTCACTCTCTTCCGATTCGGCGCTTAACCAGCGGCGCAGCCGTATCCGGCGCCATATGCGTTTCGCGCTCTCCCCAACATCCTGCCAGAAACGCTTCAGACGGCCTTGCTCAATACGCTCTTTAGCAAACTCAAGTTCGACGCGTCCGTTTGAATTTTTCAGAAAACTGATCAGCAGCTTCTCAATCGTGTTGCGCACCTCTCGTTCCTGTCCGCGCGTGAACGACGCAATCAATCTGGAACGCAGCCAGTCCGGCAGCACTCCGTAGCGGAACCATGGCAGTCGAGTGAGCGCCAGCAACTTCTCCTCGAAGTCTACGCGTAAGCCGAGCAGCTTATAGCCTAAATACAGCGTGATGTCCCACGTCAGCGCCGGATAGACCGCGCAAGCGCTGAGCCAGTACCACCCATCGTCGCCCAAATATCTCTTCAGACTATCGCACAATCGCTCGACCAGGACGGGTTGCGGCTCGTGATCTTCGAGCCAGCGTTTCGGGCGCTGCCTGATAATGTCGGGGAAGGGGCGCGGTTGATGATTACCATTGAGGTTCGGCTTGGCCTGGGTGGTGATCGTCTCGGCGAGAGCGGCCAGTCCGTCTTTGGTTGCGGGCAGGATTATGAAGTCGTTCTCCTCGATCGAGCGTTCGCGGTACCCCCAGTTTTCTGTCCGTTCGGGCGTCAGAAGCGCACGGCGCGGCCAGTTAGAAAAATCCGCCAGCCAACTTTCCGGCTCGCCAGTTGTGCTGAAGAGCCCCGCGCCGTCGCTAAATAGCAGAACGCAATGATTGTGATGGCGCGCAGTCAGGTCCTGCAGCGTGAACGCAGGCGAATTCGGTTCGAGGCCACGACATGATCGCGGATCGGATTGAAAATAGTAGCGTTCGATGAAGACCTGGTTCTTCCGCAGTCGATCGAACAATTCGTCTCCGATTCGCGCCTGTTCGTCGTGTACGCTGGCGCGATCAATCAGCAGCAGGTATTCAGGCGTCAACCGTCGTGAACCGTAGAACGGCGTGAACATCCCGCCGCGACTAATTGTGGCCCGCATAGTCCGCGGCACATCCAGGTCGCCCGCTTCGACATGTCGATGGCGGCGCAATTCCTGAGCGACCCGGCGGAACTCCTGCCCGTCGAACAACCGTTCGGAGGCCCCATCGACGATGATGCGCTTGATGTCAGGGGCTCCGGCGCGCCGCTTCTGCAACATCGTCCTCCGAATCCAGCGGAACAAAAGCCACATAATAAATAGCAGCAGCGGCGACAGGACAAGCAGGATGTTAAACCAGTTAAACAACCTTGGCGGCGTAGTATTTTTCGCGCCCGTTTCTCTTGTAATTACTCCCCCGCTAAAGTCACCCCCTACAACAGAAGGTTGAGGTATGCGAAGTGCTATCCGCTGATGCTCAGGCCGCCATAATTGGACCTCTCTGGCGTCAGGCAAGTAATCGGGCGAGTGTTCAATCGCCAGTGTCGCAGCTTTGCGCCGTAAAATCGCGTCATAATTCCTCGCCTTATAGCTGATCGAGAACTGTCCCGTGTGGTCACTCGTAGCTTGCTGGTCAAGAAACGAAACTTGAGCGTCGGCGATCGGCTCTCCCTTTTCGTCAACAATTGTTCCGGTAAGGTGACGCGTCGGGCTTACGGCGAAGAAAATAACCACAGCGCCGATCAATAAGAGCGCCCCGACCATCGCTATCGTTAGCTTCGGACGCCTCCGTAGGGCGATCAGGCGTTGCCTTTCGATCTGCCCCCGCTCTGTCCGAAAAAACTTGTTAGCCCGCCGACTACCGTCAGTTTTAGCGCTCAGATCGGGATGTCGATTCAGCCATTGGTTGAAACGCAGGGAAAAATCAGCCTGCTCGCCCGGCGTGGAGCAGAAGATCGGAGCCAGCAGAGTAGTCAGCCTTCGCGGGTCTTCGGGCAATCGTCCATGCGCAACGAGCGCAATGATCAAATCCTGCGCCGCAATGTATTGCGGCGCGCCGATGTCGTAACCGGCTTGACGCAATTCGTCGGCGAGGTTAATCAGAGCCTCAGATAATTTTTCGGCGTTCACTGCGGGCATTTTACTTCAGCCACTTCTCGACAATGTTTCTGGCCGTCTTTTGGTCTTCTTGATTCTTAATCAGAACGCCGACCGTCTCGAGAACCGATTCTTTGCGCAACGGCTGATCAATCATCACGCTGATCTCCGTAAGAGCGGTCAGCCACCCGATTAACTCGGCGGTCGAAGGTTTCTTGTTCAACCCGCTGCTCGGCTTGCGAAGTTCGGCAAAGAGATCGATCGCGTCCGAAAGCAGTCTGTTCTCTCCGGCGCCAAATCCGCCGACGCGCGATGTTACGATCTCGATCAGCTCCTCCCTTTCGGGGAACGGAATGTTGTAATAGACGCATCGCCGCAGAAACGCTTCGGGGAGACTCTTTTCAGAATTGCTGGTCAGAACGATGACGGGGCTCCGCTCGTGGCTAGCGCGAATTTCGATGTTGCCGAGTTCGGGAACCCGAAAGTAGAGGCTCTCGATTTCGTTAAGTAGATCGTTCGGGAAATCACGCGGAGCTTTGTCTATCTCGTCAATCAACACGACGGAACGCCGTTCGCCGCCGTTTTTAAGGTCAGGCGGCAGCAACGATTCCACATGAGCTTTATCCAGTGACAACAAGATTGCGCGTCCAAGCGCATTCCACGTGATGAAAGTTAACGCCGATCCGGCGACACCAGTCTGTACGGCGCGAAAGTGTCCCAGGGCGTCGTAGGTGTAAAAGAGATCGCGCGCCAGGCTGTTTGATTTTGTTTCGAAGATCAGCGGGTTGTCGAAACCCAGTTCCCAAGCCAGACTGTAAGCGAGCTGCGTCTTGCCCGTGCCCGGCTCGCCTGTGAGAAGCAGCGGCTGTCCCAGCAGTAGCGCGACATTGACGGCGTCAACCAGTCCCGAATCAGGTTTGTAACCTGCGGGGGCTGTTTGTATGTCGCGGCGCGAACCGGGCAGTTTCGCCGGGCCGTCAGATCGACGATTCTCAGATTTTCCAGTGTAGTAGGGGTAGCCCATCATTTATCCTTTCCGCCATTGTCACCGTTTCGACTTTCATCAACACTTCTCCTGGCGTTAATCAGTTCATCAATCTCCAAGAAGAAGTCATCCATTGCCATCGGCCTGTTGCCGCGTTTTTTGTAGAGGTTTCTGATTTCCCTTTCGTGGATACGGCAAAATTTTTTAACCTCGTCGTCGTGCGTCCACGCCTCGGCCCAATCGCTTGTAATCGCCTGCAATTCGGGCAGTACTATTACTGAAAGGTTCTCGTAGGTCTCATGCGAGGATTCGAAGAGGCGCTCAAGGAGGTCGCGCAGCTTTTCATTCAATTGTTCCAGCTTTCTCTCGCGACTGAAGTAGCTGAGCAGCCCCGCGCTCTCAAACGGCTGATATTTGATGCAGATGAAATTTATAACTATCCGTCCGGCGGGCAGATCTTGCCATCCGTTCCAGAATCGCAGAAGGCCTTCGATCATGTCCTCTCCCTTCTGCTCGAAGCTTTCGGTCTTCCACCGCGTGCAAATCATCAACGGCTTCTCCAGACGAGAGATGTAGTTGAATACGTCATCGGGCGCCGACGCGCCGCCGGGAACCATCTGATTTCCAAGGTTTCGCCAGAGCGATTCTGGTTTTGAGATGATGTTCGGATGCGGCATCCACTCGCAATCTGCGACCGAGACCTTATCGAGATTTAGCAGCTTCGGAAGCTTGCGATGCTGCAACCTATCAAGGAACTCACTGTGCGCTTCGTTCTCGGCGCCGTGAATCAGGCAGACCATCGGCCGATGCGCTCTGTTCTCCAGATGGAAATCCAAAGCATCGCGTAATTCCTCCTCCTGCTCACTGCGGTCGCACAGGTAAGGCAAAGGCGGGGGGGGAAGCGCCGTCCGTGGGAGAACCTCAGCTATGGATCGGTCTCTGGAGAGGTCGTAATCCAGACCAAATTTTTTGATCGCTTCACGGATACCCCGGGCGACATTCGAAAAAGCCTCGTCACGGTTCGCCCAACTAGTCACAGGTTTGCCGTCTACGGGCAGCGCCCTAAATCTACTCAAAGGTTCGAAACGCCAGTCACAGTCGCGCAGAATAACAGGAATAATTTCGACTTCACCTTCGGCGTGACGCTCAATTGCTCGTTTCATTTCGATGTCTATGCAATAATCCGAGCTGAGAAAGTCGGCGCTGATCATCAACAGGATGATGTGGGCTGAATTCAGATTCTCATCAATCTTACCTTTCCATTCCTCGCCGGCCGTAATTAATCGGTCATGCCATCCCGAAATGGTCCCTTGTCGCTGCAAAATGCTCAAATGACGCATCATCTCGCAACGAAGGTTGTCATCTTTGTGCGAGTAGGAAATGAAAACTTTGATAGGCTGAGCTACCGGATCCACGCCAAATCGACCTCCTCTTCACGTTATGCCGCCCTGAGTACAGCGACTGAGAAAGTTTACTACAAGTCTAAAAACTCCACTACATTTTCCGTTAATCTTTATCTGAGGAGCGAGCAGGTTGCGATGAGCGTTAAAAAACGGGTTTGGCGCAAACCTGATGATTATGGATAATCGTCGGCATGACCCAACTCCCTTGTGAGAAGCCCACCCTCTTCAAAGGCCGACATTTCAACCATCTTTTTATCATTCGGGCCGTGCGGTGGCATGCCACTTACAAACTGAGTTATTGTAATGTGTGCGATCTGAGGGCAGAGCGCGGCGTTACGGTCGTACACCCCGCCGTTTTGCGATGGGTCCAACGCTTCGTCCCAGCCTTCGAGAAAAAGCGGATGAAATATGCGCGCCCTGTCGGCTCACCCTGGAGAGTCGACGAAACCTATATCAAAGTGAAGGGTCAATGGCGCCATCCCTACCGCGCGGTCGATAAGCAAGGTCAGACAGTCGATTTCCTGCTTAGTAAGAATCGGGATCAAGCGGCCGCCGCACGCTTCTTCAAAAAGCAATCGGCAATAATGAGGCCCCGGAGAAGATCACACTCGACACAGTCGGGCGTTCCATCAAGCCGTCGCCGAATCGAAGGTCGAAGGCGTACTGCCCGCTCAAACGCCCGTCCGGACCAACAAGCGCTTGAATAACCTGATTGAGCAAGATCATCGAATCGTGAAGCAAAGATGTTATCCGACGCCGAGGTTCAAGACGTTCGGGAATGCGGAAGTAACTTTGAGCGGGATCTGGCTGGCGAACAAAATCAAAAAAGGGGAGTTCGGCACGTCGGAGATCACCGGCCCAGGGACCATTCCTACATTTATGGGAAGCCGTGCATGTCACATAATGAGAAGTTGAAAATCGGTCAATGTCATGGTCAATGTCATCTTGATAACGCGCAATGCGGTAGATTTTCGGCGCGTCTCCGATCTCCTCTTCGAGGATTGGACAAAATGAGGCAAGCAGTCGCCAAACCTCTAACAGGCTCACTTCCACTGCCGCATGAAAATCTCCACCCTACACAATGACACCCCGCTCGGCTCCTGGACGTACAGCGAATGGCGTCCACAGCCTTTGGCTGATCTGGCGGGGCTGGTGGAGGCCATTTGGTATTTCAAAGGCCCGACTTCATCCGCGCACAAGCGGATTTTGCCGAACGGGACGGTAGAGATGCTGATCAATTTCGGCGAGCCTTATCGCACAATAACCGGGGCGGGGCCGGAATTATTGAAGACGACGTGGCTGGCGGGTTTGCAATCTGGACCGATGGTGGGCGCCCAGCCGCCGCGCCAGGACGTGATGGGAGTGCGGTTGTGTCCGGCAGGGGCTTACGCCCTGATGGAAGGGCCGATGCGGGAGATCAGCGAGTTGGTCGTCGATCTGGAAGACCTGGTCGGGCGAGCTGCGGGTGAATTGGCGGAACGATGTTACGACGCCCCCTCGGTTGAAGAGCGGTTGCGGCGAGCGGCCGATTGGGTGGCGGAGCGCGTGACGAAGGCGCGCGGAGTCGATCCGGGAATCGCCTGGGCTGCCGGGCGGATTGAACAGAGTGGCGGCGCGGTCTCCATCGCCGAGTTGCGCCGGCAGACGGGGCTGTCGAAAACCCGAATGGCCGAGGCGTTCCGCGAACAGATCGGACTTGCGCCGAAGCTTTATTCCCGCGTCGTTCGCTTTCGCCGCGCGACGGCGATGTTGCAGAAAGGCGCACAGCCGCTGATCGAGGTCGCGCTTG
>Ga0126377_10004014_pt1 | contig 10594 bp, 7 predicted proteins | sample PanSoiMetPlot_22_FD_92647 | JGI IMG/M metagenome (GOLD analysis project Ga0126377, IMG submission 92647) | Tropical forest soil microbial communities from Panama - MetaG Plot_22 | ecosystem: Environmental > Terrestrial > Soil > Tropical forest > Bulk soil | place: Panama | collected 2016-02-17 | reverse complement strand
GAATTTTTTCGGCGACAACGTCGCGGCGGTGGCCGGTACGGCGATCCATCATCTCGACATCGCGCTACCGCTCGGCATCAGCTTCTTCACGTTCCATCACATTATGTACTTGGTTGACTTGCGTCGCGGCATCGCTCCGGCGATTCCTCTCGATCGCTACGCGCTCTACATCTGTTTCTTCCCGCAGGTCCTGTCGGGCCCTCTGGTGCGCTGGCACGAAGTGGTCCACCAGTTCGGCGAGGCAGTCTTCACGCCGGGATGGCAGAAGAGATTCGCATTCGGCGTGACATTGATCATTCTCGGGCTGGCGCAAAAGGTGTTTCTCGGCGACGGACTGGCGAGCATCGTCAATCCGATTTACGAGCGGGCAGCTCGTGGCGCCGTCGGATGCAGCGAAGCCTGGCTCGCGACGCTCGGCTTCTCATTCCAGATCTTCTTTGATTTTTCCGGTTACACCGACATTGCCATCGGATTGGCGTTGATCTTCGCCATCGAGCTGCCGCGAAATTTCGATGCGCCGTACCGCGCCGCCAGCATCCGCGAATTCTGGCGTCGCTGGCATATGACGCTGTCGCGCTTTCTGCGTGACTATCTTTACGTTCCCCTCGGCGGCAACCGGCACGGCCTCTCCGTGCAGATCGGCGCGCTCCTCGCGACCATGCTGCTCGGCGGACTTTGGCACGGCGCCGCGTGGGGATTCGTCGTCTGGGGGGGCCTGCACGGCATCGCGCTGGTAATCGACCTATTGTGGCGACGATGGTCTGCTCTGCCGCTGCCGACAGTGATCGGCTGGATCGCGACGGTCTCTTTTGTAACGCTGGCTTGGGTATTCTTTCGTTCGCCGTCGTTCGCGGCGGCAGGCCGGATGCTCGAAGCGCTTGCCGTCGGTGGGACGAGCCTCGCCCATGACGGCTGGCGCACGGTGATGATCGCCGCGTTCTGCGCCGTCGTGCTGCCCTCCAGCTACGAGATCGGCCGGCGACTGACCGAACGGCCACGTACGGGCGTCGCCTTGGGGCTGGGCGCCGCGAGCGCCGCACTCATCGTCGCGCTCGGCTCGGACGCATCCTATGACTTCATCTATTTCCGCTTCTGACGGCAGCGACGCGGCCTGGTCGCGGTGGTTGCTGTTGATCGCGGTCACGACCGCGACCTCGACCCTGGTGCTGTTGGCGTTCGTCGTGCTCGTCGATCCGTTTTCGGTCGGCCGGCTCACGCCCTTGGCACGTGTCGATATCGTCAGCGCCAATCGCATCTACGCCAATGCCGGGCGCATCCGCGATCCGCGTTTCGATGCCGCGGTGTTCGGCAACTCGCACGCCGTCCGCATCCATCCGGAGCGACTCGGAAACGCCACCGGCCGGCGCTTCGTCACGCTGGCGATCAATGCCATGGACCCGTCGGATCAGGCGCTTTCGATGAAAGCATTCGACCGGGCACATTCCGACCAGGCTTTGGTGTTCGTCGTGGTGCTGGACGATTTCTGGTGCGCGGAAGCGCCGCTGAAGAATCCGGAGTACCGCCTTCCGCGCTGGCTCTATGGCGACTCGACACTGGCCTATGTCGGCGGCGTGCTGTCGCCGGAGGCGGTGCGTGGAAGCTTCCGCCGGCTCAAGATCCTGGCCGGTTACGGGTCCGATGCGGCCCGCCCGGACGGATATCAGCCGGGCGAGTCGGCGCAAGTCCGCATCAGTGGCCAGTTGAGAGGGATGCAGCGCCCGACCGATGCCGCCAATCCGCAGATGCCGTTTCCGGTTCTCGACCAGGTGGAGCGGACGCTTGCGCAATTGAGGCCGGAAGGGGCGGTGTTGCTCGTCTTCACGCCGGCTTACGCTCCTTACATGCAGCTGGGGACCAAAGCCGCCGAACGACTATCCGCCTGCAAGGCGCGCGCCCGCGCCATCGCGCAAGTGCGGCCGCGCACCGCGCTGCTCGACCTGCGCGTTGACGGTCCGAAAGCGCGCAACGAGGCCAACTTCATCGACGCCACGCATTATGGCGATGGACTGGCGCGTGATGTCGAAGCGGCGATGGCGGAGCGTCTTAATGCATTGTTGAGCGCTTCGGGGCGTCCATGAGCTTTGACAGTCCAGTCTTCCTCGTCCTGTTGGTCGTCAGCATGGCGCTGGTGCGCCTGCCGGCGGGCGGCGCCGGCCGGGCGCTGCTCGCGGCCAGCGCGGTCTTCTATGCGTTCGCCGGGCTCGGCGATTGGCTGCTGTTCGCCGCGCTCATCGTCGTCAACTGGACGGCGTCGTTGTGGGTTGAGCGCTATCGCTGGGTTCTACCCCTGACTCTCGCCCTCGACGTCGCCGTACTCGGCATCTTCAAATATCGCGAGATGTTGCTGCCGCACGTGCTCACCGGCGGCTTTGCGCGCGTCGCGATCCCGCTTGGGATATCGTTCTACCTGTTCCACATCATGTCCTATCTCGTTGACCTGCGCGCCGGCCGGTTCGCGCGGGTGGGGCTGGGGAAATTCGCGTTGTTCGTCGCCTTCTTTCCGCACCTGATCGCCGGTCCGATCGTCCGCGCCGGCCAGCTCATGCCGCAGCTCGAGCGCCTGTGGAAGGGGCGCAGCGTCCGGCACCACCTCGCCGTGTTCGGACTGGCGCTGTGCCTTCTCGGTCTCGTCAAGAAAATCGTCTTTGCGAATTCGCTCGCGCCCGTCGTCGACGACTTGTTCGTCGCGGTTCCGACCAATACCGGCGTCGCTTGGGCCGGCGCGTGGCTGTTCGGCTTCCAGATTTATTTCGACTTCTCGGGCTACAGCGATCTGGCGCTCGGCTCGGCGATGCTGCTCGGTATCCGCCTGCCGATCAATTTCCGCACGCCCTATCTCGCAGTCGGACCGCGCGAGTTCTGGCAGCGCTGGCACATTTCGCTGTCGACCTGGATCCGCGACTATCTCTACATCCCGCTCGGCGGCAGCCGGGCCGGCAGCTTTGTGCATCAGGCCGTCATCCTGCTCGGCGTCATGGCGCTGGCCGGCCTGTGGCACGGCGCCAACTGGACCTTCGTCGTTTGGGGTGCGTTGTGGGGACTTTATATCCTGCTGTGGCGGCTCGGCGCGCCGATGCTCGCGCATATTCCCCGCGTCGTACTGTGGGGCGCGAACATGGTCGTGGTCATGGTGCTGTGGGTGTTCTTCCGGGCCCCCGACATCGACTTCGCGCTGCGCTATGTCGCGGTGATGTTCACGTCGGGCGCGACGGGGACGCCTTTCGATCAGCCAGCGATAATGGTCGTGGCTGGGCTCGCGGTGCTGACCGGTCTCCACTGGCTCGAGAGCCGCACGCAGAACGGTCGCTTTCTGATGGCGCTGCGGCGGGTGGAGCATCCCGTCTGGCTGAGCACGATGGCAGGATTGTGCATCCTGCTCATGCTGTTGCCGACCTATGACATCAATCCCTTCATCTATTTCCGCTTCTGAGCGGCGTCGGAAACCGCGCGCGATCCGCACGATCGCGGCCGTGTGCCTCGGGCTCGTCATCGCCCTTGCTGCGTTCGAGGTCGTATTGCGGGCGATGGCAGCATCGCCGTGGTGGCGCATCCTTCCGGCGGTCCCGGCGCAACTCGATCGCCCCGACCCCGTCACCGGCTACGGCCATCGCGAGAACACCGAAGGGCTGTGGCTGCGGGAAAACCGCGTTCATGTCCGCATGAATGCGCAAGGGCTGCGCGATCGCCCGCGCGCTGACGAAGTCGCTTCGGGCGTCGTGCGCGTCGCCGTCGCCGGGGACTCGATCACCGAGGCGCTACAGGTCGAGGAGCGGGATCTTTTCACGTTGCGGGCAGAACGCATGCTGCAGGCACGCCATCGGCCGGTCGAGGTGCTCAACTTCGGGCTAAGCGGCGCCTTGCCGTTGCAACAACTCCTCTTCGTTGTGCATCGCGGATTACCGATGGGCATCGATGCAGCGTTCTTCGTTTTCAATGCGCGCGACCTCGCCAGTCCGCTGATGGCGAACGACAGTATACTGCCGGCCTATGTCGAAAACTCCTCCGGCGAACTCGTGATCGGCCGCGCCTTTCGTCAGCGCCGCAGCCACCAGCTGGCCGACCACTGGATCGGCCACGCATTCTTCTGGCTGGTCGACCATTCGCTGGTGGCCAATGCGCTCTATGTGCGGGCCAAGCTCGACGTCGTCCAGGCCGCGGCGCCCGCCGAAATGGGTGCGCAGCAGGGCGAAACCTGCGCCGCGATAGCGGCGGCCGTCGCGGAAGGCGAACGATTGTGGGGGCAGGACGTACCGCAAGGCGCGGCGCGGCGGCTCGCGCGTTTCCTCGCCGATGTTCCGGTCATGCTCGAAGGCCGGCCGGCAGTGTTCGTGCTATCGGGTTTCGGTCGGCCGGACGACGATTGCCAGGGTGAGCGGCAACGGCGTCGGGCTCTGGTCGATGTCGTGCGGACGAGGCTTGATCGCGCCGGGATCGGCTTCGTCGACCTCGACGCCGCGATTGCGCAAAAGCTCGGCGATCAGAGCGAGTACCAGCGCATGTTCGGCTTCGGCAGGAAGCTCGGGCGCGGACATCTCAATGAACGTGGGCACGCCGTCTACGCGCAGGTCCTGACCGACGCGATCGAGGCGCTACTGCCGACCTGGACCGAACGGCAGGGCCGGTGACTCCGATATCCGTGCAAACATGACTGGAGCCGTCGCGATCGTGATCGAAAGCCTGGGCGGCGGCGGCGCGCAGCACGTGGCGACGACGCTCGCCAACGCCTGGGCCGCGCAGGGACGACAGATCAACGTGATCACGTTCCGCGACCGGGACAGCGATGCTTTCGCGCTCGATCCGCGCGTGTGCCGCGTCGTCATCGGCGGCGCGGCCGACTCGCCCAATCCAGCCGCGGCGATGGCCGCGAACTTGCGGCGCATCCTGCGGCTGCGGTCGACCTTGCGACAAAGCGATGCGCAGACGGTGCTGAGCTTTGTGTGCAGCACCAACGTGCTGACGGTTCTTGCGTCGTGGGGCCTGCGGCGGCGCGTCGTCGTCTCCGAGCGCAACGATCCGGCGCGCCAGCCGCTGCCGATCATGTGGAAGCTCATGCGGCATTTGTTCTATCGCCACGCCGATCTCGTCATCGCCAATTCACGCGCCGCCATCGACGCGATGTCGCGCTACGTTCCGGCCGCCCATATGACATGGTTGCCCAATCCGCTGCGGACCGCACCGGGCAGCGACGGCGTGCGATACGACGGGCCGTTCTTTCTCGCCGTCGGCCGTTTGACCGGGCAGAAGGCATACGATGTCCTCATCGCTGCCTTTGCCGAGATCGGCAAGCTGCTTCCCGGGTGGCGGCTCGTCATATTGGGCGACGGGCCGTTGCGGGACGATCTGACGCGACTCTCGGCCGCTCTGGGCGTTTCCGAACGCGTGCAATTTGCCGGGCATGTCGGCGATCCGTTCGCTTGGTATCGCGCGGCGAAAGTCTTCGTCCATGCCGCGCGATACGAGGGGCTGCCCAATGCCGTGCTCGAGGCCATGAGCGAGGCGCTGCCCGTGGTCGTGACCGACGGGCAACCCGGCTTGCGCGACTTCGTGCGTGACGGGGAGAGCGGGATTGTCGTCGGCGTCGACTCCGTCCCCGCGCTCGCCGACGCCATGAAGCGTCTTGCCAAGGACGAAGGCCTGCGCCGTCGTTTGGGCGACGCCGCGCGGGACGCTGTGGCTCCATGCCGGACCGACCGGGCGGTGGCCGCCTGGTCCGCCGCGCTGGCGCTGCCGTGACGGGGGATGCCCTGTGACTGTGTACGTCGCCGGCATGGCCGCGAGCGCCGGCTAGAGATTTTCATCGCCTCCCGTGCGTATCCTGATGATCTTGCGACTCTACTCCGGATTTGAAGCGGCTTTGCGCGATCGAACGACGAGCTTTGCCGGACTGCCGTCGATCGCCAAGCTGATCGAGGGGCTGCCGCAGGTGCATGACGTGCGCGTCCTGTTCGCCCGCCGTCCGGGAGCACTCGCCTGGCCACAGCGCCGCGATGTCGATGTCGCGATCCCGGGCATCGCGGCGGCGATCACGGTTCTGGCCGGCGAGGAGATGTTCCGGCCTTTGCCGTCGCGTATCCGGCAGCGTTTCGCGCTGTGGCGGCAGATGGGACCGATGATCTGCACGTGGCGATCGTTCCGTCCGGAGGTGATCTACATCGATCGTGGCCACCTCTTTGCCGCCGCCATGTTCGCGCGCTTCGGCCGCACGCCCGTGGTGTGGCGCGTGATGGGCGTCCCGGACTCGCTGCGGTCATCGGTCGCGTACGGCGGCCTGCGCGCCGTCGTGCGGCGCTGGCTTCTGCGCAGCCCGTTTGCCGCGGTGATCTGCACGCTCGAAGGCAGCGGCCAGGCTTGGCTCGAGCGCGTCCTGCGCCCCGGCGTGCCGCGGTACTTCCTGCTCGGCGGGCGGGCCGACGAGGCGACGCCGCACGCACCGGCTGCGGCCCTGCCGGATCATTCCGGCACGCGCGTGGTGTTCGTCGGCCGCCTCGAATCGATCAAGGGATGCGAGGAGTTCGTCGCCGCCTTTGCCAAGGCATCCGCCGCGGCACCCGGCGAGTTGCACGCCGTTGTCGTCGGCGACGGCGGCCTCGCCGCGGCACTCCGCCTGCAGGCGCAGCGCTGCGGCGCCGCCGACCGGATCACCTTCACCGGTGGGATCGAACATCGCGCCGTGCTGTCGATCGTCGCGTGCGCCGACATCTACGTCTCGCTCAACCGCATGGGCAATCTCAGCAATGCCAATCTCGAAGCGCTTGCCGCCGGCACGTGCATGGTCCTGCCGCAATCCGATCCGGTCAGCGGGATCGACACCGACACCGACGAGCTGATACCGGCCGACGTTGCCTTGCGCTTCGGCGCCGTCGACGACGTCGAGCGCCTCGCCGGAGCCATTCTTCATCTTCATCGCCATCCGCACGAGCGGTCGTCGCGTGCCGCCAAGGCGAAAGCGCTTGCCGCCACGCTCCTGGTGCCGTGGCGCGAGCGTATCGCGCGCGAGATCGCGCTGATCGAGCAGGCAGCCGCGAACGGCACGGCGCCGATCGCCTCGACCGGCAATGGTGCAAGCGCCAATCATCGACGGGACATATCATGATCCAAAATGCCGCCCTGATCGTTCGCCGCAAGGGCATCGGCGCGCTGGCAGCTGCCGGGCTGTTCGACGTCAAGGGAATGCTGTGCCGCCACATCCTGGGCCGGCGCTTCATTCGCCGGCGTGTCCGCGATTTCGACATGATGCTCGATCTCGAAGATCGCGGCATTTCGCGAACGCTTCTGTTGTTCGGCCGGCGCGAGGAAGAGCATGTCGCGATCCTCCGGCGCGTGTTGCACGAGGGCATGACCGTGTTCGATATCGGCGCCAATATCGGCTACTACGCGCTGATCGAGTCCAGCCTGGTGGGAGCGGGCGGCTGTGTTCTTGCCATCGAACCGTCTCCCGACAACGTCAAGCTCCTGAATCGGAATTTGGCCCTCAACGGCTGCGGCAACGTGCAGGTGCTGGAGATGGCGGTGTCGGACCGTGGCGGCCGACAGTCGCTTCACCTCTCGCACCAGTCGAATCTCAACACGTTTCATCCGACCGGCAGCGCGCTGCCTCATCTCAGCGACCGCAGCGTCGACGTCGAGACCGACACAGTGCCGGCGATCGCGCGGCGCGTCGGAATCAAGCCCGATCTCATCCGCATGGACGTCGAAGGCCATGAGGTCGAAGTCCTGCGTGGGCTGCTGCCGGCGATCGAGGCCGGCGAGATGGCGCCCATGATCCTGTTCGAAACCCACCTGTCGCGCTACTCGCCGGACCACGACCTTGCCGCGCCGCTGCGCGCGCTGTTCGCCGCCGGCTATCGCGTCCCCTATCTCGCGTCGACGTCGGAAGTCGGTACGACCAAGATCCGCGAGCGCGGCTATCGCGAAGGCGAGCGGCTCGAAAGCGACCTGATCGAACGCGTCGTGTTCGAGAACGTCGGCGCCGACGATGCGATCGATCTTATCTGCCGGGCCGGTGGCGTTCGCGCGGTGCTGCTGTCGCGATGAAGGTCATTCTCGATCCGCGCCGCAAGTGGCGCGCGCGCACGGTCGGCAACGTCACGGTGCGCGACGTCGGCGATGCGTCCGTGGTCGACGATGTTGCGCGCGCCTTCAAGGCGGGCGGCCGCGCGGCCGCCGCCCCGGCGCTGGCTGCGGCCGTCGGCCAGTTCGCGGCCGTGCTCGAAGGCGCCGCTGGCACGCTTGCGTTCGTCGATCACTACCGCTCGATCCCGTTGTTCCATGACGGTGCAGGCGCAATTGCCAACGATGCGCGCCTGTTGCGGCGCGCCGGCGACAGCGCGGCGGCCGATGAGACCTCGGTGCTCGAGGCCGCCATGGCTGGCTACGTCACGGGGCCGCACACGCTGTACCGGGGACTGTTCCAGCTGCAGGCCGGCGAGCTGCTGTTTCATGACAACGGCGCCGAGCGCCCGCGCACGGAGCTCTATTTCGTCTATCGGCCGGCGCGCCTGCGCACGGAATCGAGCGACGCGCTGGCGGATGAACTCGGCGTCGTCACCGACCGGATCGTATCGCGGGTGATCGAAGCGTCTGCCGGCGCGCCGGTGTGGGTGCCGTTGAGCGCCGGGCTCGATTCGCGGCTCCTGCTTTGCAAGCTGTCCGAGCACGGCTGCCCGAACCTGCAAAGCTTTTCATATGGTCCGTCCGGCAACGACGAGGCGAGGGCGGCGCGCGGTGTCGCCCGGCGGCTCGGCGTTCCCTGGCGCTTCGTACCAAGCCGGCGCCGCGCGATGAAACGGTTTTTCGCGTCAGACGCCCGCCGTGACTACTGGAACTTCTCCGACGGCTTGTGCAGCGTCCCCAACCAGCAGGATATTCTCGCCTTGACCGAATTGATGGCCGACGGGGCTGTGCGTCAAGGCGACGTCATCGTCAACGGGCAGAGTGGCGATTTCATCAACGGCGGCCATATCCCGCAGCGGCTCATCGGCCGCGACACCGACGCCCACGAGCTGTTCGACGCGATTGCGGCCAAGCACTACTCGCTGTGGGGCCAGCTCAAGACGCCGGACAATCTGGCGCGGGTGCGCGAGCGGGTCTTTGCCGAGCTCGGCCTCGTGGGGTCGGAACGGTTTTCGGCACAGGACGCGGCCGCGCTCTACGAGCAATGGGAGTACCAGGAGCGGCAGACCAAATACGTCGTCAACGGCCAGCGGATCTACGACTATCTCGGTCTGCGCTGGCGTCTGCCGCTGTGGGACCAGGAGTTCATCGTGTTCTGGCGCGACATTCCCGCGCCGGTGAAATTCGCCAAGCGTCTCTACCGCGCTTATCTCGACCGCTACGACTACAAGGGTCTGTTTCGTGACTACAATCCCGCGGTCTGGCATTGGCCGGGCTTGATGAAGGGTGTGCTGCCGTTTGCGCGGCTCATCCGCCTCACGGCCGGTCCGTCGTCGCGCGACCGGTTCCTGAAATCGCTGTTCTATTTCGGCATGTATCGACATCTCTACGCGCCGTACCGCTATCGCGACTTTCTTGCCCATGTCGACGGCCTGCGAAATCCGATTTCGCTCAATGTCGCGACATGGCTGCAGGACGAAGGGCTTTCCGTGCGCGGATTGCCGGCCCTGTGACATGACCGCCGAGGTCGCCTGATGCGCCTGGAGATCCTGACCGAGGGGTTTCGCACGCCGAACGGGCGGGCGTTTCTGTTTCCGCTGGTCGTGCATCGCCGCGTGCTGCGCGCGCATGGTTACTCCGTGGCGTTCCGTCGGCAGGGCGAGCATGTCGAACCAGCCGATGTCGTCATTATCGACAGCAAGTACCTGCGCGACCGTTGGACGGCGGGACAATCGGACGGCATCTTTGCCGAAGTCGCCGCATTGCGCGGCCGCACCGACCGCATCGTCTATGCCGACAACGGCGACAGCGCGGGCTGGCTGAAAAGCGAAGTTCTCCCCGCCGTCGACGCCTATTGGAAGGGTTTGCTCCTGCGCGATCGCCAGCGCTACGTGCAGCCGATCTATGCGCATCGCACCTACGCCGAACACTATCATCGTCGCTACGGCGTCGAGGACACGAAGCCCGAGTCGTCGCGGCCCATCGAGGACGCGCGTCAACTCGCCAAGCTGTCGCTCGGCTGGAATTCCGGCCTTGCCGATTATGGCCCGCTTGGCCCGTACCGCATGGCGCTCTACCGACGCTTGCCGTTGTCCGCGCTGTTGCGGTGTCCGGCGGACTTCGCCTCTCCCTCGCTGCCGCGGCCGATCGCCGTCCACTGCCGGATGGGCATGAACTATCCGCGCGCCAGCGTTGCCTGGCAGCGCCGGATGATCGTCGAGCGTCTCGGCCGCGGACGCGAGACCGCGAAGATTTCCCGCCGCCGCTACCTGCAGGAACTCGCGCGCAGCAAGCTCGTGGTGTCGCCCTTTGGCTTCGGCGAAATCACGCTCAAGGATTTCGAGACCTTTCTCGCCGGCGCGCTGCTCCTCAAGCCCGACATGTCGCATGTCGAAACCTGGCCCGACCTGTTTCGTGCCGGCGAGACGATGGTGAGCCACGATTGGGACCTGTCGGATTTCGACGCCGTGATCGAGCGCGT
>Ga0126377_10004013_pt1 | contig 10595 bp, 8 predicted proteins | sample PanSoiMetPlot_22_FD_92647 | JGI IMG/M metagenome (GOLD analysis project Ga0126377, IMG submission 92647) | Tropical forest soil microbial communities from Panama - MetaG Plot_22 | ecosystem: Environmental > Terrestrial > Soil > Tropical forest > Bulk soil | place: Panama | collected 2016-02-17 | reverse complement strand
GCCCCAATGCTTCCAGCAGCTTTGAAGGCGCGTCTGCGGCAGCTTCGTTTTCAGCAAAATCTTCGATCAGTGTCTTTTCGGCAGAGAGCGGCGGCAGGTAACGCGCGCCACCCGAATTGATGAAGATCTGCTGAACGAATTGTCCAGCCAGAACTTTAAAGTCCTCTGTGACAGCATGCTCGGGAATGCTTACCTCGGCTTGTGCCCGAGCACGGAGCACCCCTTCGCGTTCCATTTCTGGATTTGCCGGACTCGGTTGCCAGACGTGCGTATAAACGGCTTCCCGCACGGCGGCGATTTCAGACAAGGGCGCAGTATGGGCCTCTGCCAAACCAAGCTCCCGGGCCCGGCTGATCACATCACGCGCAAACGGAACGGCCAGATCCACAGGACATTCGTAGCGGGTCATTACAGTGGAGGCGCTTACAGTAGCCGCTGCTGTTCCGCTTTCCTTCCAGTCCCGCAACTCTTGCGACAGCCGCTGTAGCGCAGACACGTCTCCCTTTTCCGCCGCTTCCACGGCGAGCTGCTCCACTTGTGCGCGGTTGCGTTGCGTGCCTTTTTTCGACGCTGTGGCATCCGCCAACTCAAGGCTGGAAAAATAGCCACGCCGCTTCTCGTAGAATGCGCCGAGGCTTGCGTCCAGTTTACTCAGCGACGCAAGTGCATCCAGCAGCTGTTTACGGGCGTCCGCTTGGTTTGCTTCCGATCGTGGTCCTAAGTGCTTTCCGGGAGAAAACGGATCAAAGGTCACCGTGTCGGCGTCATACACGTCCTTTCCGATAGCCGCCAGTTTACCCATGGTCCCCACCCGTTGGCGCAACCCATCGGCGCGCGCGGATAGCTCCGCGGCTTGGCTCCAGTCCCGCTGCACCACCGCCGATCGGCTGCGACGCATGACATCTTCAATCTCTTTCTCTGTTGATCCGATGGCCCGATAGGCCGATTCATCCAGCGTAGAACTTAATAATTGGCCAGCGCGCCGCAGATGGATATCGCGATAAACCGAGTCCAATTTGGCGACGTCCACCAACAGACCAACCATCTTGATGGTATTTGCATCCTTTGCCATAAAAAAATTACCTCCTCAGTTCAGGTATTTCATGAGCGGAAAAGCGCTGCTATCCAGCCAAGCGCCAATGCCAAGCCACCGGCCAACGCTCGCTCTCCTTTTTCTACAGAAACGCCTACACTTTTCTCGCCAAGCAGGTGCGAGAGCTGGCTTTAGAACGCGATCGCCGTTACTTCTAGTTGGCGGCTGACAAAACTAATATCATCGGATACGACCGAGTCCTAGCTTACGTCAAAGGTTTTCCTGGGCAAAGCGGCAAAGAGAGACTCGTCGGGAGACTTTTGCTGTAGACTAAATAGACACCTAAAGCTTCTTCTTTCGTCGGCTCAGAGACCAAGGTGGTCGATCACCCGACGCGAGAAAATTTCTTGAAATGTTTTGTGAACATTTCAAACAGAAGAAACTAACACACCTCTCAATATGGCGGGTTAACTTTCGAACGCGTCAAACAAGTCGCTCTCACACTCCAACGGTAACTTTTTCGAACGTCAGATATACCCGAGAAATCCAGCCCCCGCAGGCCAAGTAAATGTTCTTATACTTGTTTTGCGAGCGAGTGAACTGTAACAGCCTTCTTCAAATCTAGATGCAATCAATAGTCACAGACACTACTCAACTTTGATCTCAACGCGGCGGTTTTTGGCGCGCCCTCCCGCCGTCTTATTATCCGCTATCGGTTTGCTCTCACCAAACCCCTGTCCGGAAATGCGGCTACTGTCGATGCCCTTCTTCACCACGAAGTCTTTAACCGAATTGACTCGTCGCTCCGAGAGAGCCTGGTTGTAAGCGTCAGTGCCGACATTGTCTGTGTGGCCGGCAAGGTTTGCCCGCCTATCTTTATTCTCCGTCATGAAGGCAACCAACCGATCCAGTATCGTCCCAGCTTCGGGTTTGATATTGCTCTTATCGAAGTCGAATAGGACATCATCCAAAATAATTGTTCGCTCCACCTTCGGTGCGGGCGGAGGCGGCGGCGGTGGTGGTGGCGGTGGCGGAGCCGGTTTCGGCTTCGGTGCTGGCGGCGGAGGTGGTGGTGGTGGGGGTGGCGGCGGTGGCGGGGGTGGCGGTTCCGGCGTCAGCAAATACGCTAGCCCACCGCAAAGCAAAGCGCCTCCGAAAATACCAGCGGGAATCGCTTTACCCTCATTTAGTGGGTGACCATTATTGTGATTTACCCATCCCGACACATTCCCACCTATGATGCCGCAAGTGGCGGCGGCAACGGCAGTCATGGTTTCGCGTCTCGTCCAATCTTTTGTAAGCGTGCAGCCGCTCAAGAACAAGCCGAGGACAATCCAAGCCAATAATTTTTGGCGGTTCATCGCGTTCTCCTTCACTTCAAACTTATCCCAAACACAACTTCAACGTATTTCCAGCCGATGTCACGGTTAAAACGATTTCACAAATTTCGAAACCAGGAAGACCCTGAATTAGGTCTTCGTTTTTCCTTAAGTTGGACTCCAAAATCACGACCAAATTTCGCCTACTCTTGATACCAACGCAGCGGCACCAACTCTGTGTAGAGCCCCACCTGCACCGGCAACCCGGCGATCGTGGCGTAGGCCATCGCCTTCGGAATCACGACCGCAGCCGTTAGCAAGCCAGCGATCAGGTCGCACTGCAGCCATTCCTTCTGGTAACCGAAGAACCAATCCAATAACCGGAAGAAACCTTGGCGCTGGCGGTTAGCTGACACCTTGCTCTTCCACGTCACGTCTTTCTTCAGTTTGCTGTCTGACTGCCGTCATTTCCAACTGTCTGTTGCAAGGACGGAACCAGGAAATGGATCACGTGACCAGACTCCCACCCGCGCACGCGATCAGCAAGAGGAACGTGGCCAATACGATGGTGCGGCGCAGCGCGGGCGCACCCATAAACGCGGCCATGCCGCACTTCACCAGCGTATTCGAAAGAACTGCAATGACGATTGTGCGCTGCGCAATTTTTATAATCTCCGGATTCGTCGTGGCTAGGTTCGCCATCGAAAGCGAAATCGCGTCCACGTCGGTGAGACCGGCCACGGCGCCTGCCAGGTAGAGTCCGGTTTCGCCAAGATAAGCCTGTGCGGCCTTGGCCACCACCGTCACGACGCCAAACAGTAAGCCAAATTTGATCGCTTCACCGAGCTCGAAGGGATTGGGTCCCGCGCTCACCACTCCGGTCGCGCGCGATCGACTGCGCTGCCACAGAACCAGTGAAACTATTAGACTCGCCGCTGCTATCCAGCCAAGCGCCAATGCCAAACCGCGAGCCAACGCGCTGTTGACCAGACCCACCATGATCACGACTCGAACAAACATGATCGTCCAGGCGACCAGGATGGCCAGCACAAACGCACTCGCCATGTCCGGTTCGCGCCGGCTGCGCTGGGAGAAGCTCAGCGTGACCGCGGTGCTCGACACCAGACCGCCAAGGATACCGGTGAGAATGAACCCATGCTCATTCCCAAGCATCTTAACCAACAAGTAGCCCAGGAAATTCAGCCCGGCGATGAGCACGACCATCAACCAGATTTTGTATGGATTGATCACGTCCACAGGCGGCGGCCCAAAGGTCTGATTGGGAAGGAGCGGCAGGATGATCACACTGATCACGGCAAACGTAAGAGTCGCCTCGACGTCCGCAAGCTCGACCCGCCGCGCCAGACCGTGCAAGAAATCCTTGAGGGTAAGCAGGAGCAGGCAAACCACGGTTGCGACGCTGGCGACTCCCACTTTATCCCAGCCGCACAAAGCGCCAACAACGAAGGCGAGCAACGCGGTGACTTCAGTAGTGATCCCCAGTTCACCGCGCGCCGCTGTCGTCGCGTAGGAGACGATGACCAGGGCGCTCAAAGCAACGAAGACGGCGAGAATGAGCCAGCCTTGCCTCAACTCGTGCTCCATAAAGGCGCCGACTGCGCCCAGCAAAGCGATCAGCGCGAAGGTGCGCACTCCGCCGAACATCAGCTCGGCGTCGCGCTTTCGTTCGCGCTCCAGACCCAGCAGCAGGCCGAGACCGAGTGCAGCGCCAAAACGGAGCGCTAAATCAAGATCAAACATCGTGCGATCACTTGCCGTCTTACAACGCCCGTTTTGCCGCCGCCAGCTCTTTTAACTTGTTGTCGCTGACTTTCGGATATTTGAGATCGAGAGAGTCCAGCGCCTCGATCACCGCGGCGGCGACGACGACGCGGGTAAACCACTTGTTGTCGGCGGGCACAACATACCATGGCGCCGCCTTTGTGGCCGTGTTCTGAATCATGTCCTCGTAAGCTTCCATGTAATCGTCCCAGTATTCGCGCTCCTTGGCGTCGTTGGCCGAAAACTTCCAGTTTTTTTCGGGTTCCTCGATGCGTTCGAGAAAACGCTTCTTCTGCTCCTTGTTCGAAACGTGCAGAAAGAACTTGCGAATAGCGATGCCGTTGCGCGTCAGATAGCGCTCGAAACTCCGGATATCCTGAAACCGATCCTTCCAGATGTCTTTGGTGATCAGCTCGGGCGGCAGCTTCTGCTTCTCTAAAAATTCTTGATGCACGCGCACGACCAGCGTTTCTTCGTAGTAGCTGCGATTGAAAATGCCGATGCGCCCGCGCTCCGGCAGACATTTAATGCACCGCCAGAGGTAATCGTGGTCGAGGTCTTCGCTGGTCGGAGCCTTGAATGAAAAAACCTGACAACCCTGCGGGTTGACGCCGGACATGACATGCTTGATCGCCCCGTCTTTTCCGGCGGCGTCCATCGCTTGGAAGATCAGCAGCACAGCCCAGTTGTCTTGGGCGTAAAGCATGTCCTGAAGCTCGGCCAAGACATCGATGCCCATGGCGAGGGCTTCCTTGGCTCGCGGTTTGTCCTCGGACGTTAAATCGAGTGTGTCGTCGGGGTCGATGTCTTTCAGGCGAAAACCGTCGTCGGTCACGCGGAAAGGCTTGGCAAGCTTGCGCGCTGTCTTAATCAGTTTTTTCATTTCTTTGTTGTTCATTGATTCACCTCATTTATTTTTAGCCCTGGCAGGGTAAAACCTTCCCTCTGCTCTCACGCTGCTGACCCAGGATTCGATCACCTGCGGCGACCTTTAACAGACGCGAAAGGGCGGCCGCTATTGTACTTTAGGGTAATTGTGCTTTGGCGCAGCGGCCGGGGGAAAAAAGGTGTCAGAGAGACTCGATGCTATGTTCGTTCGATCATGGATTGATTTTCGGTGAGCTGGTTTGCCGGCTCTGTAAGACCTCGATCAGCGGCGCGCCACGCGCGCCCGAAGGCGGTTTCACGCCGACAGCCGCAGCCAAGGTTGGCGCAACGTCAACGGTCTGGATTTCACGATAGACACGCCGCGCGCTCAGGCTGCCGCCGGCGAAGACGACCGGCACGTAGGTGTCGTAACGCCAGGGCGAGCCGTGGGTCACAGACGACGGCAGCCCGTCTTCATCGTTCAGGAACGAGTGCGGCGCGAACACCACGAAGATATCGCCGGAGCGCTGTGGGTTGTAGTTGCGTAGGATCGTATCAATCAGTGGCGTCGACGGCAGGTTGCCTTGACGCAACGCCATGCTGGAGATGGCCACGGCGATGCCATCGAACTTCATCAACTCCTCTGCAACGGCACGCTCAACCTCAGCCTGGTTGAGCCTCTTGTCCCGAATCACGTCGTAGTTGAGATAAACGTAAGGATGCTCATAGGTCTTAATGAGCTCCTTGGCGACGCCGAATTTCTTTTTCAAGGCAGTGATCGCCGGTTCTTGGTCCCACTTCTCGGGCATGACGTATCTGGCTTCGATGCCGAGAGCGTTGAGATAGCCGGGCGCTTCGGGCGAGCCATGATCACCCGCCAGCACGATCAGCGTGTTCTTCAAGCCGACCTGCCGGTCTACATAAGCGAACAGGTCTGCCAAGGTGCGGTCCAGGCGCAGTAGGTTATCTTCCATTTCGAGGCTGGACGGCCCGAACACATGCCCGACGTAGTCGGTGGATGAAAAGCTGATGGACAGGTAATCCGGAATACCGCGCTTGCCGAGCTCTTCGCGCTCGATCAGAGTCTTGGCGAAATCGAGGGTCAGTTCGTCGCCGACCGGGCTGATCGTCAGCAAGGTGTTGTAGTTCTTGCTGTCCGCCTTGCCGAACGGATGCGGGAACACGCGGCCATAGCCGGCGAAGTCGGTTTCCCAGGATTGGTCATCGGCGGCGCCGAACAGGTAAGTGGATTTGTCGTTGAGCAGCTCCCACGACTTGCCGCTGTATTGCGCGGCGAGCTTCTTGCTGTTCCAATCGTTTACCCATGCGGGGTAACGGTCGTAGTAAAACGTGCTGGAAACGAAGTCGCCGGTTCTCTTGGAGAACCAAAGCGCCTTGCCCGCGTGCCCAGCCAGGGGCACCGCGCCGCGGTCTTTGACGGACACACCGAAGATCTTGGATCGCCCACCGTAGTGGACCGCCAGCTCGTCGCTGAATGTCGAGACCACAATCGCCGCGGGCGAACGCCCGTCGGCCGCCGCTGGTTTCTGAGCGCTCTTATCCACACCGCCTCCGGCGGTCAGGATGGGGTAACGATTGTCCTCGATGTGGTGGGCGAGCTTGCCGGTTTTGCGGTCGAGCCAGGTGTTGGCCACCATTCCGTGCGCGGCGGGATGTGCGCCGGTGGCGAGCGTGGTGTGTCCTACGACCGTCTCGGTATTGGCATGGGCGTGATGGGCGTTGGCGTACCAAACACCATGTTGGATGAGGTAGCGGAAGCCGCCATCCCCCATGCTAGCGAGGTATCGCCCGGGCAAGTCACCGCGTAGTTGATCGACGGTGATCTGCAAGACGAGTTTTGGCGGCGGCCCGCCGTCGTTCCATGCCGGTAGCGCATCTGCAGCGCGCGCGATGTTGGCGCTCAACACGGCTGCGCAAGCGGCGAATCCAAGGATTTTCAGGCTTCTATTTTTCATTGTCTTTATTGGCTCAGTTGGTCTCTTTGCCGCGCCCGTAAATGCTAACCAAACGAGCGATCAACACCGCCAGGAAAAGCTGCCCGCCAACTCCCTCGACGATCGCCAAACCACGCGCGACGTCGGTGCGCGGCACGATATCGCCAAAGCCGAGCGTCGCCAGCGTGACGAAGCTAAAATAGATCGCGCTCACCCGGGAAAAATTTCCGGTGAAAGTGAATGTGCCAGGCCAGAACTGCTCTAGCACCCAATAGAAAACGCCAAAAAATATCCCCACGAGCAAATAAGCACTGAGTGCAGCGTAGACGTGCTCGAGGTCAACAGAACGAGCGCCAAAAGCGAATTTTAGGGCAACGGCCGCGGCAATTAGGCCAATTATCGTCCACATCCCGAGGATAATCACAGCGAGGGCCGGATGATTAAGCCACGTCGTCACCAGCCTTGCCGCCCCTAAGATCGTCAAGACCACCAAGAGAACTCGCCGAGATTTTTCTCTCCCGACCGGGATCACGGCAATAAGCAGATTAGCGGCTAGGAATAATTCAAGTAAACCGGCCTCAATTTCTAGAGCTCCTGACGCCGGAGCGGCCACCATGGTAAGCAGGAGCGAGTAGAATAAGATCGTGTAGCGCAATCGGAAGTAGGCCCGACCCAGCCCACTAATGCTGTTTATCCCGCTAACGGAAACTTCGCTCATCGCGGCACCACTTCGGGCATGAAATAGAACAAAGATGCGATGATGATGTAAACCATGATGAGCTGTACACCCTTATACCAGTTGGATTGCCCGCCGGCCGAAACCAATGCACCAATCAAAACCGCGAGGAATAGCGAGCCCAGCTCTGCTCTGCCGAAGGAAAGCTCGAGCGGGTGCGGCGCCACCGCGTAACTCATGAGCACCAGCGCAGGCGCGACAAACAGCGCGATCTGAATGCAACTGCCGAGCGCGATGCCCATTGTGAGATCCATCTTGTTTTTCCGCGCCATGGCGATCGCCGAGCCGCTCTCGGCGGCGCCGCCGACGATAGCCAGAAAAACAATGCCTATGAAAGTCTGCGACATGCCCAGAGACTTACCGGTCCCTTCGGCTGCACCGACCAAGATCTCGCTCATCCACGCTGCCAGAACCGATGCAATGATCAGGCTGCCGACCGCCCTTGGCATTCCCCAATGCTCGCCCTCGTCATGGTGTTCTTCTTCAATGCTTGCAGCGGAAAAAAATTCGGGGTGAGTCTTCAACATGAAGAGCAGGTATAGCCCATAAGCAACCAAAAGGACGACCACCATCCCCAGGTTCAGGAGTTGCTCTTGACGCATCGTGGCCTCTGACGAAAAAAAGCGGTTGAATGCGCTCGGCACCACCAGGCTGATCACGGCGATGAGCATCATCGAACTGTACACCCGCGTGGCCGCGGCGTTGTATTCCTGATTGTGATATCGCAGTCCGCCGAGCAGGAAGGCGACGCCCAGAGCCAGCAGAAGATTCGCCAGAATCGCCCCGATGAGCGAAGCTCGCACCATGTCAAACAGCCCGGCTTTTAGTGCGACCACAGCGATGATCAATTCAGGGGCGTTACCGAAGGTCGCGTTGAGCAGTCCGCCAATAGCCTCGCCTGTCCGTGAGGCAATGTGCTCCGTCGCCTCCACAATAAGACTTGCGATTGGAACGATGGCCAGGCTAGCGGCGAAAAAAATCCACGTGTGCGCCTGCGGCCAAGCGTGTTCAAGCACGACGGCGATCGGAATAAAGATCAGTAGCCAGTTCATTGGCATCACAAGTGGCTGTGAGTTGGATAGAGTTCAAAAATGAGGAGCAGCCCTGCATATCTAGTTTCTAGTTCGAGACTGTTTCTAGTTCCTTTCACCAACCCAGAAACTAGAAACGAGGAACTAGAGACTTTTTCCCAACCCTCCGCGCCTTCGGTCTCATAGCTCAAACTTCGGGTTGATCAGATTCTCGAACGAAAAGATCTCGTCCCACTTCTCCTGGCTGAGAAGCTTCCTCTCGTTCACGACAATGTCGTGGAGGCTTTTACCCGTCTCGAATCCTTCTCTCGCAAGCTCGGAGCACTGCTTATAGCCCAGCGAAGGCTTGAGCAGAGTCACGATGCCAAGCGAATTAAGCACCATATCGCGCGTGCGCTCGGCGTTTGCAGTGATGCCCTCGACGCAGTTCACCCTGAGGCTCGTGACCGCGCGCTCCATTGTCGCGATCGAGGCGAAAAGCGCGAAAGTGATCACCGGCTCCATGACATTGAGTTGCAGCTGCCCGGCGGAGGCGGCGAGCGTCACGGTGACGTCCAGTCCGATCACGAGGAAGCTGACCTGGTTCACGACTTCCGGGATCACAGGATTCACTTTGCCCGGCATGATCGAGGAGCCCGGCTGCATTTGCGGCAGGTTAATCTCGTTCAAGCCGCAGCGCGGTCCCGAAGCCAGCATGCGAAGGTCATTGCAGATCTTGGTGAGCTTGGCTGCAGTGTGCTTAATCACGCCGGACAGCAGCACGTAATCGCCGGTGTCCGACGTCGCCTCGATCAAGTCCTCGGCGAGGCTGAACTTAATCCCCGTAACATCGGAAAGATGTTTCGTCGCGAGCGCGGGGTATCCGGGCGCGGAGGTCACCGTGGTGCCGATTGCAGTCGCACCGAGGTTAACACATTGCAAGATTTGCCGGACATCGGCGATCCGTTGCACCTCTTCGCCGATCGTCGTTCCCCAGCCGTGAAACTCTGAGCCCAGCGACATGGGGACTGCATCCTGCAGGTGGGTGCGGCCCATCTTGAGCACTTTGTCGAACTCCCGTGCCTTGGCGAAGAAGGCCTGCTGGAGCTGGCGCAGAGCCTCCATGTAACTTTCCAGCCGGAGGATCAGCCCGAGATGAAACGCCGTCGGATAAACATCGTTCGTCGACTGGCCGAAGTTCACATGATCGTTGGGATTGACGTACTGGTACTCGCCTTTGTTGTGACCCAGGCTCTCGAGGGCGAGATTGGCGATCACTTCGTTGGCGTTCATGTTGGTCGAGGTACCCGCACCTCCCTGGATGAAGTCGGTCACGAACTGATCGAGCATCTCGCCGGCTATCAGGCGGTCGCAGGCGCGGATGATCGCGTCGGCGATCTTTCCGTCGAGCACGCCGAGGTCCCGGTTCGCCATCGCCGCGGCTTTCTTGACGTAGCCGAACGCCTTGACGAAATAAGGCTCCCGCCCTATCGGCATGCCCGTGATATGGAAGTTGTCCCTGCCCCGTAGCGTCTGAATGCCGTAGTAAGCGTCCGCTGGAACTTCGCGATCGCCCAGGAAGTCATGCTCTATGCGGAATTGAGTTGATGCCATTGTTCTCCTCTTTTTCACTCTGCGGGGAGCGTCTCGGCGGAGGGCGCGCCGCTCATCGTATGGCCAGCATCCAAGGAACGCCAATCACGAGAAACGCGAGGAAAAAGATTGCGCCGAAGATCGCGCCCAGACGCCAATAGTCGGCCGCGGGCAGATAGCCGCTGCCGTAATACACCGGGCTCGGCCCGCTCGCGTAAGGCGTCAAAATGCCCATGATGCCGAGCTGCAGGCACAAGCCGAGCGCGAGCGTGTGCATATTGACCCCGGGAATCGTCGAAG
>Ga0126377_10004012_pt1 | contig 10597 bp, 10 predicted proteins | sample PanSoiMetPlot_22_FD_92647 | JGI IMG/M metagenome (GOLD analysis project Ga0126377, IMG submission 92647) | Tropical forest soil microbial communities from Panama - MetaG Plot_22 | ecosystem: Environmental > Terrestrial > Soil > Tropical forest > Bulk soil | place: Panama | collected 2016-02-17 | reverse complement strand
TTCCGGGCCAGCCGCCGGCCCCAGATCACCTCGCCGACCTCCGCTGCGATGCCGACGCAGATGACGATGATGTTCCACGGCCCCGGGATGAAGAAGGCGAGGATGATCGCGAGGGTCAGGACCATGTAGAGGAGGATCGCAGCTCAGACCTGCTGCGGGCGCATCGCCCGATCCGGACGATCCGAGCTAGGCGAGCTCCTCTTGACAAGGGACTGAGCGCGCCGCTACCGTCCCCGGCCGTTTCGCCGCGGGGTCTGCGGCACCATCGAATCGAGGGGGGTCAAGAGTGCTTCGCATCCGCGTGGCCCGCGGCGGCCAGGAGGAGTCCAGCGACGGATCACGTCCACCGGGCGGGAGAGGTGTTCGCGCTCTCGCCCAGGTTCTGCTCGTGCTCTGTCTTGTCGTTGCGGCGAGCCTCGTCGGCAGCCCGACGCAGGCCGCGCAGCAGCGGCCGCAAGCGACGGAGACGCCGGGGACGCGGGTCGAGCTTCCGGAGTTGCGGACGCGTACCTCGGCGACCTACCGTGAGCCGGACGGGAGGCGGACGACGGCCTTCTCGGCCGGTTCGCTCCACTATCGGGGGCGGGATGGCGAGTGGCAGCGGATCAGCACGCAGCTCGTCCCGTGTGTTTACAAGCTATCGAGGAGTCCGGGAGTTTCCTGCGACCGCTTTTGAGGCAGAACTTGTTCCCAAAGGCATGCAAAGCCGTGCGACTGTCTAGCAGAAACGCACTGATTGCCCTGTTGCTGATCTACGTGGCCTGGCTTGCCGCGGTCGTCCTGGGCTACGTGGTCGGCGTCCTAGTTTTGGGAAGGGGAAGCTCGGAGTCCCGTCATGGAACGCCTCTCCTATGGCTGAGCTTGCTAATTCTGATCGTAGCGGCGGCGTGGTTCCTATCGCTTGCGCTGCGATTACGGCGCAACACGCCGAACACGATGAGGAAGGCGCTGATCACTGCCGCCATTATTCTGCTGATCTCTGTGCTGCCGCCGTACAGTCGCCTGGGACTCGTCCCCTCAATACTCGTTGCGATCACTGCGGCGACAACAGCGCTGCTCGCACTTTATGAGTCCCGAGTAGGTAGGTCGCGAGAGTCTGTCGCAGGGTCGATAGCGTCCGGGGGGAGATCGAGGATCGTTAGGAAGAGGCGGCACCGTGGTTGACTCATGGTCGAAAGCAGCAAGGCATCCTCTCCGTACGTCGCTTCTGCTCTTTGTTGCGGGGACCGCTGGCGCGACCTTGGTGCTCTACTTCGGCCTGGGCGGTGGCGGCATCACGTCGTCCGTTGTTGGCGGTGTCGTCTGTGGCTTGATCCTGGTAGCGATCGGCGTTAGAGAGATGGGACGCCGAGGCTCGAAGTTGGTGTTTGTACTACCTCAGGTCTCGGTGTTCGATGTGGCCTTGGCGATCATCGGTATTGGCCTGATGCTGTGGGGTTTGATCGCGACCTCACGGAGTTTGATTGTGGGCAGCTTGTGGCTTCTCGGGCTGGCTGGCGCCCTGATTGCCGTTCGGACGTTAGTCCGGCGGCGGTAAGACCCAGCAAAACGTCTCAACCAAGGGAAGGCTCTTCGAGGTGACCCACGTGCGTCAATGCCGCCCGAGGCAGGACGGTCCGAGGAACTGTTCGGATGTGGCATTTCCTCTGTGGAACATGAGAACTGGGGATAACTACTCGCAAGAAGCGAGGAAAACGTGCGGTCGATCTCATAGTGGAACGCTTCTGCGGCGTGCCCTGTGAACAAGACGCAGGGCAATTCACAGGCCGGCAGGTCGCGAGCGTTGCGCGAGTGGTGCCATTGGTCAAGACTCGGTCGCAGTGGCCGACGTTGCGATTGATTTCTCCGAGGCGTTTGCCGCGAGGGCACGCGAGGAGGCCGAGCGGCTGCAGAGGAGGAGCTGCGCCTGGTCAAGCGGATTGTCCCGAGTCAGGTTTCTTGGACACTTTCTGCCTCGGATAGGTTGGACTTGGTTGGCGTGAGGCAGCCTGGGCGTGTGCTCCGAATGCGGGCAGACCTCGTAAAGAGCTGGCGGTAGGTCGCGAGCTCGAGCGCGGCCGTCGTGAAGTTGCCGTCCCGGTTGAGCGGTTCAACCGGTCGCTGCACGAACGACCGGGCCCGCGGTCACAAACCAATCAACTCTGGCGTGATCCCCCATGAACCGGTGTGCATGTCGCCCGGCTCGAGCCGCACCAGCCCGTCGCCGCTTCGGAAGGCGTTCGGTGCGCACGTCATCGGCTCGACCGCGAGACTGCGGCGCGCGACATCGGCAGGGCGTCGCCGGTGAAGACCATCAGGTACGGGTAGCTCTCGTCGACCCACAGGGTCGCTGCATCGCCGACTCGCACGCGCGTGCGGCCGTCGGGGTCGCGCGTGAGCCCGGTGAAGCAGTCGTCGAGCTTCGCCGGCCCGATCGGCCTCGCCGCGCGGAAGTCGAGCCCCGCCTCCTCGACCGGCGCGGAGCCGACCGGAAGGCTGCGCTCGTTCGACTCGAGCACCGTGTCCGCGGGCACCTCGAGGGCGACCTCGTCCGCCGCCTTCGCCGACCGTGAGGGTCAGAAGCTGCCCGCGCCCGGGGGAAGCGCATCCCGTCAGCCGGTACCTGTCGAGGACGTCGCGCCGCGATGACATCGGTGGATGCGACACTATGACTATGAGGTTCGACCGGATCACTGTTCGTGCCGACCAGATGGGCGGGGTGCCAGCGATCCGCGGTTTGCGTATCCCTGTCGCCACCTTGGTCGGGATGGTCGCCGACGGGATGGGCGAGGCGGAGATCCTCGCCGCCTATCCAGATCTCGAGCCGGCCGATTTGGAGCAGGCCCTTCGCTATGCGGCCGAGGCGGTACGGGAGCGTGAGCTTCCGCTTGCCGCCGGGTGAGGTTCCTGATCGACAACGCGCTGTCGCCGCTCGTGGCCGAGCGGCTGACCGAGTCGGGACACGATGCCTCCCACGTTCGCGACTACGGGATGCAAGCTGCAAGCGACGAGGAGGTCTTCGCACGAGCAAGACAAGAGGACCGTGTGCTCGTGTCGGCCGACACCGACTTCGGCACGCTGCTTGCACTCCGTCGCGAGCGCTTCCCCTCGGTCGTGCTCTTCCGGCGCGGGACCGACCGTCGGCCCGACGACCAGGTCGTGCTCCTCCTGGCGAACCTCACAGCGATCGAAACCGAACTCGCCCAGGGCAGCATCGTCGTCCTCGAGCCCAACCGGATCCGCGTCCGACAACTCCCGATCGGCGGCACTGAGTCATGACTCTTGTTGTCCAACTCGCATGGTCCGGGGGGTCACAAGCCAACCAACTCTGGCTTGATCCCCCATGAACCGGTGTGCATGTCGCCTGGTTCCAGCCGGACGAGGCCGTCGCCGCTCCGGAAGGCGTTCGGCGGGCAGGTCATCGGTTCCACGGCCAGGCTCCTTCGTGCGACGTCGGGCAGTGCGTCGCCGGTGAAGACCATCAGGTACGGGTAGCTCTCGTCGACCCACAGGGTCGCTGCACCGCCGACTCGCACGCGCGCGCGGCCGTCGGCGTCGCGCGCGAGGCCGGTGAAGCAGTGGTCGAGCTTCGCCGGCCCGATCGGCCTGGCCGCGCGGAAGTCGAGCGCGGCCTCCTCGACCGGCGCCGAGCCGACCGGAAGGCTGCGCTCGTTCGACTCGAGCACCGTGTCCGCGGGCAATTCGAGCGCGACCTCGTCCACGCCGCCCTCCCCGACCGCGAGGTACGGATGCGCCCCCGCGCCGTAGGGGCACGGGTCGGCGCCGACGTTCGTCGCCTCGGTGCGGACGGTGAGGCCCTCGTCCGAGAGCGTGTACTCGACCCGCAACGCGAGTGAGAAGGGATAGCCGGGCTGCGGATGGAGCTCGAGCTCGAGCGCCGCGCTCGCCGCGCTGTGCTCGGCCACGGTCCAGTTCGCCCAGCGGACGAGCCCGTGGATCGCGTTGCTGCGAACCGGCTCGTCGAGCGCGAGCTGGTGCGAGCGCCCGTCGAACTCGTAGCTCCCGTCCTCGATCCGGTTCGGCCACGGGATTAGCAGCTGCCCCCGGCCAGAGGGGCACATCTCGTCCGCGGCGTACCCGTCGAGCACCTGGCGCCCGCCCACCGCGTACGAACGCAGGCCGCCGCCGACGCCGACGACGACGGCGCGCTGCTCGCCGGACTCGAGCTCGACCTGCCGCCCGGAGGGACTGACTGGAGCGCTCAGGCCGTGAAGGTTCACGCGCGCGTGGAACTGAGGCTTCATCCCCATCGGACGATGTGTCCCTTTCGGACGGGACCTAGCGTTGTGGCGGCATGAGCCCGCTCGCGTCGACGACCGTGGACCTCGCCCGGATCCAGTTCGCGACCACCTCGCTCTACCACTTCCTCTTCGTCCCGCTCACCCTCGGGCTCGCGCCGCTCGTGGCGACGATGCAGACGCTCTGGCGCCGGACCGGCGACGACGCCTGGCTGCGGCTGACGCGGTTCTTCGGGACGCTGCTGCTGATCAACTTCGCGATCGGCGTCGCGACCGGCCTCGTCCAGGAGTTCCAGTTCGGGATGAACTGGTCGGAGTACTCGAAGTTCGTCGGCAACGTCTTCGGCGCGCCGCTCGCGATCGAAGGGCTCGCCGCGTTCATGCTCGAGGCGACCTTCCTCGGGCTCTGGATCTTCGGCTGGAACCGGCTCTCGCCGCGTGTGCACCTGGCGACGATCTGGATCGCGGCGGCCGGAACCTGGCTGTCCGCGTACTTCATCCTCGTCGCCAACTCGTGGATGCAGCACCCGGTTGGCTACGAGATCGTCGACGGCGAGGCGCACCTGACGAGCTTCTGGAAGCTGCTCTCGAACGAGTTCGCCCTCCGCGCGTACCTGCACACGATCCTCGCCGGCCTGATCTTCGGCTCGATCGTGATGCTCGGCATCTGCTGCTGGCACTTCCTGCGCGGCCACGAGGTCGACCTCTACCGCCGCGCGGCGAAGCTGGCGCTGATCGTCGCCGTGCCCGTCACGCTGCTCCAGCTCATGGTCGGCAACCGCTTCGGGGAGGCGGTCACGAGCGCCCAGAGCATGAAGATCGCCGCCTCCGAGGCGCAGTGGGACACCTGCCAGCCGTGCGGCTTCTCCGCCTTCCAGATCGGCGGCTTCACCAAGGACGACCCGACGCCGACGTTCTCGATCACGATCCCGAGGGTGCTCTCCTACATGGCCACGGGCTCCTTCGACGGCCAGGTCCAGGGCCTGAACGAGCTCCAGGCCCAGGAAGAGAGCCGGTACGGCCCCGGCAACTACATGCCGAACGTGCGGGTCATCTACTGGTCGATGCGGGTGATGGCCTACACGGGCGTGCTGATGTTCCTCGTCGCCGCGCTCGGCGCCTGGCTCTACTGGAAGCGCAAGCTCGAGACGGCGCGCTGGTACCACCGGGTTGCGATCCTCGCGATCGCGTTCCCGTACATCGCCGCGAGCGCCGGCTGGGTCCTGACCGAGATGGGCCGCCAGCCCTGGATCGTGCAGGGGCTGCTGAAGACCGACGAGGCACACTCGCCGAGCGTCGGCACGGCCTGGATAGCGGTCAGCCTCGGCGTCTTCGTCGGCCTCTACCTCGTCCTCGGCATCCTCGACTTCGTCCTCATGCGCCGGTACGCGAAGCCCGACCGGCCCCCCGCCCGCGAAGAGCAGCCCGAGCCGGCGGTGGGCTACTGATGGACCTCCAGATCTTCTGGTTCTGCCTGATCGCCTTCCTCTGGAGCGGCTACTTCCTGCTCGAGGGGTTCGACTTCGGCGTCGGGATGCTGCTCCCGTTCGTGCCGAAGACCGAGCGCGAGCGCGGCGCGATGTTCGAGTCGATCGGGCCCGTCTGGGACGGGAACGAGGTCTGGCTCGTCGTGGCGGGCGCGGCCACGTTCGCCGCCTTCCCCGCCTGGTACGCGACGATGTTCTCCGGCTTCTACCTCGCGCTGCTCCTGATCCTCGTCTTCCTGATCGTGCGGGTGGTCTCGTTCGAGTGGCGCGAGAAGGGCGAGAACGCGCGCTGGCGGGCCGCGTGGCTGTGGGTGAACGCGATCGGAAGCACCGGGATCGCGCTCATCTGGGGGATCGGGCTGTCGAGCCTCCTCCACGGCGTACCGATCGACTCGGACGGCGACTACTCCGGGAACCTCGTCGACCTCTTCACGGGCTACACCGTGTTCGCCGGGATCGCATTCGTGCTCCTGTTCGCATTCCACGGGACCACGTACCTGGCGCTGCGCACGACGGGGGAGCTCTGCGAGCGCGTGCAGAAGGCGGGCCGTCGGCTCGCGATTCCCGCCGTCCTGGCCGGGGCGGCCTTCCTCGTCTGGACGGTGGCCGTCGCGGTCGACCGCAACGACAAGGACGTCTTCCCGGTCGTGCTGCCCGCGGCGCTCGGGATCGCCGGCCTGGCGCTCGCGGCGCTCTTCGTCTTCACCGGCAGGAGCGGGCTCGCGTTCACGATGACGGCGCTCGGCACGGTCTCCGCGGTCGCGACGCTCTTCACCGGGCTCTACCCGCGGGTGATGGTCTCGAGCACGAGCTTCGCGAACAGCCTCGACGTTCCCGGCGCCGCCTCGGAGCACTACACGCTCGCCGTCATGACCGTCGTCGCGCTCGTCGTGACGCCGATCATCCTCCTCTACCAGGGCTGGACGTACTACGTGTTCCGGGCGCGGATCAGCGGCGAGGAGGTGCACTCGCCCGCCGAGGCGATCACGGGCTCGACGACTGGGCCTCGGACGGGCTGAGGTGCGGTTCCTCGACCAGCGGCTCGTGCGGCGCGCCCGGCCCGTGCGCGCGCTCCTCGGCTTCGACGCCTGCCTCGGGATCGCATCGGCGGTGCTGGTGCTCGTCCAGGCGACGCTCCTGGCGCGGATCGCCGCGCAGGCGTTCGCGGGCGCGCCGCTGTCGGACCTCACGGACGATCTCGTGCTGCTCGCCGTCGCGTTCGCGGGCCGCGGGCTCCTGAGCTGGGGCTTCGAGGTCGCCGGCCGCCGCGCCGCCTTGACCGTGCTGTCCCAGCTGCGGCTCGCGCTCGTCGAGCGCAGGCTCCGCGATCACCCGCTCGCGCTCGACCGGACCGAGGCCGGCGAGCTCGCCGCGGGCGCCGTCCAGGGCGTCGAGGCACTCGAGGCGTACTTCGCCCGCTACCTGCCGCAGGTCGTCCTCGCGGCTGTCGTCCCGATCGCGGTGCTCGTCTGGGTGGCTGCGATCGACCCCGTCTCCGCCGGCCTGATGCTGCTCACCCTGCCGCTCGTGCCGCTGTTCATGTGGCTGATCGGCCGCTACACGCAGGAGAGGACGCGCGAGCGCTGGCAGGCGCTCCGCCTGCTCTCGAGCCACTTCCTCGACGTCGTCCGCGGGCTGCCGACGCTGCGTGCGTTCAACCGCGGCCGCGCACAGGCCGAGGTGCTGGCGGCGGTCGGGGAGCGCTACCGGCGGACGACGATGTCGACGCTCCGGGTCGGGTTCCTCTCGGGCGCGGTGCTCGAGCTCGCGGCCACGCTCGGCGTCGCGCTCGTCGCGGTCACCGTCGGCGTGCGGCTCGTCGAGGGCGGGCTCGGGCTCGAGGCGGCCCTGACCGTCCTCGTGCTCGCGCCGGAGCTCTACCTGCCCTTGCGCCAGCTCGCCGCCCAGTTCCACGCGAGCGCCGACGGCGCGGCCGTCGCCGAGCGGATGCTGGACCTGATCGACGCGCCGCCGACGACTCCGCACGAGGGCTCGCTGATCCCGCCGAGCGCGCTCGAGGGCCCGATCCGCTTCGAGTCGGTCTCGTTCGCCTACCCCGCCCGCCGGCTCCTGGTCCTCTACGAGTTCGACTTCGAGCTCCACCCCGGCGAGACCGTCGCGCTCGTGGGGCCGAGCGGCGTCGGGAAGACGACCGTCGCCAACCTGCTCCTGCGCCTCGCCGAGCCGACCACCGGCCGCATCACCGCCGCCGGCATCGACCTCGCCGAGTGCCGCGCCGACGTCTGGCGCCGCGAGATCGCCTGGGTGCCGCAGCGGCCGACGATCTTCACGGGCACCGTCGCCGACAACATCCGGCTCGGGAACGCGAACGCGTCCGAGCGGGCCGTGCGCGACGCGGCGATGCTCGCCGGCGCAGACCGCTTCATCCGCGCGCTGCCGCAGGGGTACGAGACGCCGGTCGGCGACGGGGGCCGCCCCCTGTCGGCCGGAGAGCGGCGCCGGATCGCGCTCGCACGCGCCTTCGTCCGCGACGCCGCGCTCGTGATCCTCGACGAGCCGACGGCGGACCTCGACCCGCGGAGCGCCCAGGTCGTCGCCGAGGCGGTCGAGCGCCTGCGGGCCGGCCGCACCGTCCTCCTGATCGCGCACAGGCCGGAGCTCGTGCAGCGCGCAGACCGCGTCGTCGTCCTCGGCGACGACGGGACCGTCGTCCGCGAGGAGGCCCTGTGACGACACTCGGCAGGCTGACGCAGCTCGCGGACGCGCGGAGCTCGCGGGTGGCGCTGACCGTGCTGCTGGGAGCGCTCACGATCTCGTTCGGCGTCGGGCTGATGGCCACGGCCGGGTACCTGATCTCGCGCGCCGCCGAGCAGCCCTCCGTGCTCGCGCTGACGACCGCGATCGTCGGCGTCCGCTTCTTCGGCCTCGCGCGGCCGGCGACCCGCTACCTGGAGCGGCTCTCCTCGCACGATCTCGCCCTGCGCGCGCTCGGCCGGGCACGGGCCCGCGTCTACGAGCGAATCGAGCCGCTCTCGCCGACCCAGCTCGCCGACGGCAGGCGCGGCGACCTCCTCTCGCGGTTCGTCGCCGACGTCGACTCGCTGCAGAACCTCTACCTCCGCGGGCTCGGTCCGCCGCTCGTCGCGCTCCTCGCCGGCTCGCTCGCGGTCGCGGCCGCCGCCGTGTTCTCGCCGGCGTCCGCACTCGTGCTCGCGGCCGGCCTGCTGCTGGCGGCGATCGTCCCCTCTGCCGTCTCGGTCCTCGTCGCGGCACGCTCGTCGGCGCGGCAGGCGCCCGCGCGCGGGGAGCTGACGGCCGAGCTCGTCGAGACGCTCGCCGGCAGCGCGGAGCTCGTCGCCTACGGACGCGAGCGCGACCGCCTGCACTCGCTGCGCGCGGCCGACCGCAGGCTCGTGCGCAGTGCGCGGCGGGCGGCGCTCGCGGACGGAGCCGCCGAGTGGCTTCGGCTGCTGCTCGTCGGCGCGACCGTCGTCGGCGTCCTCGCCGTCGCCACCTCGGCCCGCGACGACGGCGCGCTCGACCCGGTGCTGATCGCGATGCTCGCGCTGCTCGCGCTCGCGTCGTTCGAAGCCGTCCAGCCTCTTCCCGAGGCCGCGCGCGAGCTGGGAGCGACGGTCGGCGCGGGCCGGCGGATCCTCGAGCTGACCGACCGCGAGCCCAGCGTCGTCGACCCACCGCTTCCGCTCCCCGCTCCGGAGGCGCCCTTCACCGTCGCGCTCGAGAACGTCCGCGTCCGCTACGCGCCGGACGAGGAACCGGTGCTCGACGGCGTCGACCTGCGCCTCGAGCCGGGCCGACGGGTCGTCCTCCTCGGGCGCAGCGGCGCCGGCAAGACCACGGTCGCCAACCTCCTACTTCGTTTCGTCGACCCGGAACAGGGCCGCGTGACCCTCGCCGGCGCCGACCTGCGCGACTACCGCCAGGAGGATGTCCGCCGCGTAATCGCAGTCGCTGGCCAGGACGCGCACCTCTTCTCGGCCACGATCCGCGAGAACGTGATGCTGGCGCGACCCGAGGCGACCGAGGCCGAGCTCGAGTCCGCGCTGCGCTCGGCGCGGATCTGGGACTGGGTCGAGGCGCTCCCCGATAGGCTGGAGACGTTGGTGGGAGAGGAGGGTCGCGAGCTGTCGGGAGGCCAGCGCCAGCGGATCGTGCTGGCGCGAGCGCTGCTCGCCGACGCGCCCGTGCTCGTCCTGGACGAGCCGACCGCGCACCTCGATGCCGAGACCGCTGAGAGCCTCGTCGAGGACGTCTTCAGAGCGGCCGGACGGCGAAGCGTCCTCCTGATCACCCACCGCCCCGAAGGCCTCGACCTCGCCGACGAGCTCGTCGCGCTCGCCGGCCCGAAAGGAGACTGAGATGACAGGGAAGGCCGCGTTCACCGAAGACGAGTGGAACCTCGTTCGCGAGGGCCCGCCGACCGCGGGCATGATCGTCCTCACCGCCTCGAAGGGAGGGAGCTTCCGGGAGACGTGGGCGCTCGCGAAGTCCTTCGCCGAGGCGCGCCGGAAAGGTGGCGAGAGCGAGCTCCTCGACGCTCTCGCCGCCGAGAAGCCCGATCTCAAGCGCTACGGCTCACCCGAGGAGCTCGAGCAACAGGGGCTCGCGAAGCTCGGCGAGGCCGTCGAGGTGCTGACCCGGAAGGCGACACCGGACGAGGTCGAGGAGTTCAAGCAGTTCACCCTCCACGTGGCGGGCATCGTCGCCGAGGCGCACCGGGAAGAGGGCGAGAGCGTCAGCTCGGGCGAGCACGAGGCGATCGAGAAGATCACGGCGAGCATGAATCGCGCGTAGCTGCGGCGTAAGGTCCTCGTTCAGCATCGGAACGGAGGGAGAGATGAACAACCGATTGCCGATCGCACTTTCCCTGACCGCCCTCGTCGTCGCCCT
>Ga0126377_10004011_pt1 | contig 10600 bp, 4 predicted proteins | sample PanSoiMetPlot_22_FD_92647 | JGI IMG/M metagenome (GOLD analysis project Ga0126377, IMG submission 92647) | Tropical forest soil microbial communities from Panama - MetaG Plot_22 | ecosystem: Environmental > Terrestrial > Soil > Tropical forest > Bulk soil | place: Panama | collected 2016-02-17 | reverse complement strand
GGGCGCTCTTTCAATCCGTCGGATCGCGACGGAGCGCCACGAGTGGCGATTATCAATGAAGCATTGGCGCAGCGTTGTTGGCCTGGTCAAGACCCGATCGGCAAACAAATTCGCGGAGGTTTAGCTGACGCGAGATATGAAATTGTCGGCGTTGTTCACAGCGAGCCGAATCTTCAGATGGGCGGAAAAATCGAACCCTTTGTTTATCTCTCCTGGTTTCAGATTAGCGTCTCGCCTTATCTCAACTGGGTGGTGCGTACCGAAGCGGCGCCGGCAACTATCTTCAACCCGCTCAGACGAAGCCTTCTCTCGGTGGATCCCGATCTGGCGATTTTTGAGATGCGAACGATGGAGGAGCATTTAGCTTTTACACTTTTGCCGCTCCGGCTGGGCTCGCTCTTCTTTGGTTTATTCGGATTGCTGGCGCTCTTCCTGGCGGCCATTGGCCTGTATGGCGTGATGAGTTACGACGTGGCTCTACGAACACGTGAGATCGGCATCCGCGCTGCGCTCGGCGCACGACCTGGAGACGTCGTCTGGCTTATTCTGCGAGACGGCTCGCGAATGACTCTCGCAGGTCTTGTCGTCGGGTCGCTTCTAAGCGTTGCGCTGTCACACCTGGTTTCGACAGAACTTTTCAGGATGCGGGCGCTGGAACCGGCTCCATTTATTGTGATGGCGCTATCCTTGAGCGCAATTGCGCTTCTGGCTTGTTGGTTGCCTGCCCGGCGCGCAGCCAGGGTAGATCCAATGATCGCGCTGAGGCAGGAGTAATCGCGGATTTAAGTGTCATCGCGTGATTTTTACCCGCAATCCTATTCGAATATGCCAGAGTGGAAAGAAGAAATCAGACAGCGGTTGTCAGCCTTGAAACTCGATCCGGCGCGCGAGGCTGAAATTGTCGAAGAACTCTTCCAGCACCTGGAGGATCGCTATGCGGAGTCGCTGGCCGGCGGCGCGACGCAGGATGAAGCTTATCGCCTGGCGCTGGCGGAGTTGAGCGAGAGCGAATTGCTTCAGCGGGAATTGCGAAAGGTAGAGCGCCTGGTCAAGCAGGAACCGATTGTGTTAGGGACGAACAGGGGGAACAATATGCTCGCAGATCTATGGCAGGACTTACGCTATGGCGCGCGAACGCTGCGGAAGAGTCCCGGCTTTACCGCAGTGGCTGTGTTGACGTTGGCGCTGGGCATAGGCGTGAACACGGCGATCTTCACATTCTTCAACATCTTTCTTGAGCCGTGGCTTGGCGATCAGGCAGATGCGGTCCTCAAGCTCGATTGGGGCAAGTCGCGGGATGCGTGGTTCTCATTTCCCGATTACGCTTATCTCCGCGACCACGCGCAATCGTTCAATGGGCTGATCGCCAGCAGCCAGAGAGAGCGAATGGCGCTGGCGAGTCAGGCCGCCGTGGAGCCGCAGCGGGTCTGGGCGCAGTTCGTCTCCGACAATTTCTTCCCCATCCACAAGCTCAACGTCGGGCTGGGCCGCACATTTGCGCCGGAAGAGAATCGCTCGCCAGGGCTGCGCCCTGTTGTGGTTTTAAGTTATGACTGCTGGCAAAGGCGGTTCGGCGGCGCCTCGGACATCATTGGCCGAACTTTATGGTTGAATCGCAAACCGTTTACAGTCATCGGCGTGATTGAGCGCGAGACATTCAAACTTGATAAGGGAGATGCTACCGATGTCTGGCTGCCGCTGATGATGAAAGCCGACACGCCTTCGGGGGGCGCCTCTAAAATAAAGGATTGGTTCGGCTCGCCTGCCCTCGAATGGTTGAGAGTATCGGGCAGCCTCAAGCCAGGTCGGACTCAGGAAGAAGCGAACGCGGAGATGGCGGTGCTCGGGAGCCAGCTGGTTCGCGCCAATCCGAAGAAGGATTCGCGAAGCGCCATCCGCTCGCTTCGGCCTGGAGAAGATACCAGTAATAACCTCTGGCAAGTCATGGCGATCGTGATGGGCGCGACGTTGATGGCACTGCTGGTCGCCTGCTCCAACGTGGCGAACCTGTTGTTGGCGCGGGCGTCAATACGCCAACAGGAGATCGGCGCTCGTCTTTGTCTGGGTGCGAGCCGCGGTCGTTTGATCCGGCAGTTATTGACCGAAAGCTCCCTCCTGGCGGGTCTGGGCGCTGTCGCCGGTCTTCTGATGGCCTGGTGGAGTCTGCGGATATTGGGCGTCTTCTTCGATGATGATCTCGGCGCGATCCTGCCCACTCTTACGCCGGACTGGCGGGTTTTAGCCTTCACGCTTCTGCTCTCTATGCTCGCCGGTGTGGCGTTCGGTCTGGCTCCGGCCTTGCGCGCGACGCGCATCGACCTTGCTGCCACAATCAAAGGCGAAGGAGACGTCGCGGGACAGAAGCTGGCCCGCAGCAGATTGCGCAGCGGCTTGGTGGTCGCGCAGGTCTCCCTTTCTCTGGCGTTGTTGGTCGCGGCGGGAATATTGCTGCGCGGGCTTATTCGAGCCGGAGAGATCGACCCTGGTTTCGATCTCGAAAAAACGCTCGTCGTGAATCCGCGCGTGGAACTGTCCGATTATGACCAATCCCGCGCCCGATCGTTTCATCGGGAACTGGCTTCTCGGTTGGGGGCCTTACCCGGCGTGCAGGTTGTCACCTGGGCGGAAAGTATTCCACTCAGCGGGATACGGCGAGACCGGATCGCCTTGCCAGATGGAATAACTCAGCCGGGAAATATGCCATTGCTCGCTTTTCGCAATGCTGTCGCTCCGAACTACTTCGCCGCCATGGGAATTCCCATTGTTCACGGTCGCGGGTTTACCGAGGAAGAGGCGCGCGCCGCCGCGGCGGTCGTCGTGATGGATGAATCCTCGGCGCGGCGTTTGTGGCCCAACCAGGAGCCGCTCGGCCAACTATTGCAGACGAATCCGGGTTCCGCCTTCGCGCAGGTCATAGGAGTGGCGCGCAATGCCCGCATTCAGGTCGAAACGAGCGACCAACTCTTCTTTTACCAGCCGCTGACTCATTTTGAAACCGCTTACCTATTGGTTCGGACGTCTCTTGATGCGGGCGTGATGAAAGCGTTCGCGCAGTCCGAGTCCCGCGCCCTGGACCCATTACTTCTGATCGACACATACACCGTGGCGGAAGCCGCCGACGGGCGGCTAAAGGCAATTCGCAACGCGTCGTTGTTGGCGTCCATTCTCGGGTTGTCAACATTGCTGCTGGCCGCCATCGGCGTCTATGGCGTGATGGCTTATACGGCCAATCACCGCTCGCGCGAAATCGGAGTTCGCATGGCGCTGGGCGCGAGCTACTGGGATATCCTGCTGATGATTACCGGTCAGGGAATGCGGTTGGTCTGGATCGGCGTCGCGCTGGGTCTGGCAGGCGGCGCGGCTCTCTCGCGCCTGCTTTCGTCAATGTTGTTCGGTCTGAATTCTTTCGACCCGGTTGCCTATGTCAGCGTCTCGTTGTTCCTGGCGCTGGTGGCGCTTGTGGCTATCTATTTACCGGCGCGTCGGGCGGCGAGGGTAGATCCGATGGTCGCCTTGCGGTGTGGGTAGATTATGCCTGAGTGGAAACAAGAAATCAGAGATCGGCTGACAGGCTTGAAGCTCGATCCGGCGCGCGAAGCCGGGATCATCGAGGAACTCTCGCAACATTTGGAAGATCGTTACGCGGAGTCTCTTGCCAATGGCGCGACGATGGAAGAGGCTTATCGCGCGGCGCTCGCGGAATTGAGCGAGAGCGAAACGCTACAACGGGAACTGCGTCGTGTCGAGCAGCAAGTCTCGCCGGAATCTATCACGCTCGGAACGAATCGGAGAACCAATATGATCGCGGATTTTTGGCAAGACTTGCGCTACGGCGCGCGAATGATGGTGAGGAATCCCGGCTTTACTTTGATCGCCGCGCTGACGCTCAGCCTGGGGATCGGCGCGAATACGGCGGTCTTCAGTTTTATCAACGCCCTGTTGTTCAAGCCCCTCCGAGGAGTGACCGAGCCGGAGCGGTTGGCACAGATAAGCCGGACATACGAAGGTCGGGGCTTCAGCGAGTTTTCCTATCCCGATTACCTCGATTACCGCGACCACCAGACGGTCATGACCGGCCTGGCGGTGAGAGCAGGCGGCTCTTTCAATTTAAACGACGGCCGGGAAGCGGAACGCGTGGAAGGCGAGCAGGTCTCGGGTAATTTCTTCGATCTGCTGGGCGTGAAACCTGAGCGGGGACGATTATTGATGCCCGCTGACGGCCTGGAGGACGGAGGCAATCTGGTTGTCGTGATCAGCCATCGATTGTGGCTCCGCCGTTACGACGCCGATCCGGATGTGATCGGAAAGACGATCAAACTGAACGGTTATAATCACACGGTAGTCGGAGTGGCGGATGAAGAGTTCGATGGGATCAGGGCCGGATCGAAGATGGACGTCTGGGTTCCGATTACGACGACCAGACAAACCGATCGATCAAGAGCGAACATATTCAGCGAGCGTGGCGCGAAGTATTTGGAGATGTTCGGCCGGCTCAATCCAGGAGTGACTTTCGAGCGTGCCAACGCGGAGTTTTCAACGATTGCGCGACAATTGGAGCTAGCCTATCCGCAGACCAACGCCAAAGACGGGGCCAGGGTGTATTCTGATCTGGGAATGGACCCGGAAGTTCGAATGATAATTGGGCGCTTCAGCTTTATTCCATTCGTCGCGGTCGGGATCGTGTTGTTGATCGCCTGCGCCAATGTCGCGGGGTTGCAGCTGGCGCGCACCAATGTGAGGCGCAAAGAGATCGGCGTCCGCCTGGCGCTCGGTGCGGGTCGCAGGCGCCTCGTCAGACAAATGTTGACGGAGAGTCTGATGCTCGCATTGCTGGGCGGCGTGTTCGGAATTTTGATCGGCGTTTGGATGGTTCAATGGTTGATCAGCGTTTTGCCGAATGACTTTCGCGAGCTTTCATTCAAATTCGACTTCGGGGTCGATTGGCGGGTCTTCGCTTTTACGCTGGCCGCGTCAACCCTGACAGGCGTGTTGTTCGGGCTGATCCCTGCGATGCAGGCGTCCAAAACCGATCTCGTTTCCGCGCTGAAAGACGCGCGTTCGTCCGGCGGGCGCCGGGCGGGACTGCGCGGCGCAATGGTTGTGACGCAAGTGGCGCTCTCATTCGTATTGCTGATCGCCACGGGATTGCTCGTCAGAACCTTGCGCAATGCGCACGCGATTGACCTCGGTTACGAGGTCGAAAACCTGTTCACCGCTCGAATAGATCTGCCAGACCAAAATTACAACGAAGCTCAGGGGCGCGTCTTTCAACAGCGACTGACTGAGCGATTGGAGGCTTTGCCCGGTATTCAGGCGGTGAGTCTTGCTGCCAAATTGCCTTTGAATGACGGCCGGAGCGAGGGGGGGATTTTCCCGGAAAGAGACCGCCAGAGAGTACAAACGTTCTTCAGTGTCGTCTCATACCGTTACCTGGAGACGATGAAGATTCAGTTGCTGGCGGGACGCCAGTTCAATCAAAGCGATATCGCAAAAGCTCCGCGCGTTGCGATCATCAGCGAAACGCTGCAGCGCCGCGCATGGCCTGACGAAAACCCGATCGGAAAACGGTTTTCTCTAGGGAATCCGACTGACGACGGTATGCCGCTGGTCGAAGTCATCGGAGTGGTGCGTGATATAAAGCTCCGCGATCTGTTCGAGCCCGCTGGCCCGATGGTTTATATCCCGCTGCCCCAGAATTACCGCGCAGGAATAGTTCTTCTCCTGCGTTCGACCATCAGCCCCGAACAATTGGCCGCAACGGTGCGGCGCGAAGCCGGCGGGCTCGATCCGAATCTGCCGGTCTACAGAATGGCGCCGCTCGCGGATCATTTCACCGCCGCCTTGACGCCTCAGCGTCTGTTGACGCAATTGATCAGCTGCTTTGGCCTGCTGGCGCTGGCACTGGCCGGCGCAGGTCTATACGGATCGCTGGCATATTCGGTAGCGCAGCGCACACAGGAAATCGGACTTCGCATCGCGCTGGGCGCGCGGAGCGGCGATGTATTGAAAATGGTGGTTTTCGATGGAATAAAATTGACGCTTTTCGGCCTGGTCATTGGTTCGCCGGTTTCATACGGATTGACAAAACTGATGAAAAGCTTTCTATATGGCGTCAGTTTGACCGACCCGTTAACATTCGCGGTGATTTCGGCGACTCTCCTGGCGGTGACGCTGTTCGCCTGTTATGTGCCGGCGCGCCGGGCGGCGAGCGTCGATCCGATGGTAGCATTGCGGTGTGAGTAGATTGCCTTAGTGGAGACGAGAGATCAGCGAGCGGCTGACAGGCTCGTCGATCTGCCTTTTCGAGCGCGCCACGATTGCCGCTCGCCGAAACCTCATCTGGAACTTCACACCGGGTTTACCTGGTTGTCACTGGTGGCGGAGAGCAATCATCGGGTCTACATGTGCAGCACGACGCGCGGGCACCCAGGCGGCGATCAATGCCACGATGAGCAATAATAACGCGACGCCGCTGTAGGCAATCGGATCGGTCGCGCTCAAGCCCAGAAGCAAGCTGCGCAAGACGTGCGCGACAGCGATAGCGCCAGGAAGGCCAATCGCAATGCCGAGCATTACCAATGTCATCGCCTGTTTCACGACCAGCATTTGTACGCTGCTCGTTTGCGCGCCGAGCGCCATCCGAATGCCGATTTCGTGACTGCGTTGAGCGACAGAGAATGCCAGCACGCCGTAAATGCCCAGCGCTGCGAGCACCAAAGCCAGCGCACCCAATCCCATCGTCAATTCGGATAGGCTGCGCGTTTCAGAGACGGCGCGGCTTCTGGCAATGGCCTCTTCCATCGAATACGGGGTGTAAACGCGCAACACCGGTTCCAGCGCCAGGGCCTCTTTGACCAGCTGTTCTTTCAGGCGCGCAGGTTCGCCGGTCGTGCGAATAAGGAACGCACCTTCCGGGTGCTTTTCTTCCGAAGGCGCATAAAAATAAAGGGGCGGAATCTCTCCCACTCTTTGCGTCTGGGCGTCGCGCGCAACGCCGATCACCATTGCGGTGGGCACATCGATTTTCAGATCGCCATTGCGCAGCCGCTGTTCGGCGCGCAAGGTTTTTCCGAGCGGATTTTCATTGGGCCAGAGTCGACGCGCCGTCGTTTCGCTCACAATCACGACAGGCGCACTGAGACGCGCTTCTTCCTCTGTAAAATCGCGGCCGAGCACGAGCGGAACGCCTATCGTGGCTAAGTACTCCGCGGTTACGCGGCGATATGGCGCAGGCTCGAATCGCTGTTCAGTTGCACCCCGCTCAGAGGGCAAGACGATCGTCGCCGCCTTGACGTTAGAGTTTAAACGACTGACGCGGGCGACGCCGGGCAAGGATCTCAAGCGTTCCTGCAATTGCTGATGAAACATTTCTGCGCGCGCTTGGTCATAGCCGCTCTGTTCGAGGCTATATTCCATCACCAGCAGATTCTTAACCGCATAGCCGGGATCGGTTGCGAGCGCCTTCGACAAACCTCGCAATAGTAAGCCTGCCGGAATCAGCAGCATCAAGCACAGCGCGATCTGTGTGACAACCAGGCCATTGCGCAATCGCGAACGCGCGAACCGTCCGCCAAACGCGGCGCTCTCGTCCTTGATGAAGGCAATCAGATTGAGATTTGTCGCCCGCAATGCGGGAATGAGCCCAAAAGCAAAGCCGCTCAGCAAGGTCAGCAAAAAAGCAAAACTAAAAACCCGCCAATCCGGAGTCGTGTTCATCGCCATCCGGGCAAAATCTCTGCCGTCCCATTTTGCGAACCCCCAGGGCAGAATTATCTCAGAACTCCACCACGCAAGCAGCACGCCTGCGATGCCACCCAGGCATGCCAGCAATAAGCTTTCCGTCAGCAACTGCCGCAGCACACGCAACCGGCTTGCTCCCAAAGCCAATCGAACACCGAGTTCTTTTTGCCGCGCTGCAGTGCGTGCCAACAGCATATTCGCCAGGTTTGAGCAGGCGATCAGCAACACCAGGCCACTTGCGCCCAATACCAGGGCAAGTGTGTTTCGTACGCTCTCACGGCGCAATTCCTGCCCGGAATATGGCGTCAGTTCAATTGTCACTTTAGATTCTTGGGTTTTCGTCGTTCGTGGCAATTGACTGATAACTGCTTGCAGCTCGGTCTGTGCTTCGGCGAAAGATCGACCGGGTTGCAAACGCGCGTGTAATCCCAACCAATGCACCTCCGGCTTGCCGAACCAGTCTGGATGGGTACCGTTAAAATCTTCCGTGTTTGCGCTGAGCATTGCGGAGCGCATCATCAGCGGCACCCAAAGATCAGGCATTTCCATTGCCAGGCCGATAAATGTTGGGTTCGTCACGCCGATCACGGTAAATGATTTACCATTGAGCAACAACGATTGCCCTACGATATCGGGATTACCGGCAAAGCGCCGTTGCCAGAATGAATGGCTCAACACAATCACAGCATCGCGCCCGGCGACGCGATTTTCTTCTGTTGAGAAGAAACGTCCGAGTTGCATCCGGCCACCCAGCGCAGATAGATAATGTTCAGAAACAAACGTTCCCTCGATTACCTCCGGGGCAACCCCGGTTGTCGTCTCGCCCATTAAGAACAGATCGCCGTAAATCGGCAGCCACACGGACAAAGATTGCGCTTGATCGCGGAGCGCAATGTATTCAGCATACGAAAACGATCCATACTGACCGCCACGCCGCTCCAACTTGACGACCGTCTCAGGGTCTTTGATGGGCTTCGGCCGCAGCAACAGATTGAAGCCCGTGAAAAGCGCCGTGTTGACGCCGATTCCAAGCGCCAGCGTCGACACGGCAATCAACGTGAAACCTGGTTGTTTGAATAACATTCGCAGTCCGAAGCGCAAGTCCTGCCCTAATCGTTCCAGCGATGCCCAGCCCCACATTGTGCGCGTGACCTCCTTAACCAATCCGACATTGCCGAATTCGCGCAAGGCGTTGGCGCGCGCTTCGTCCGGCGACTCGCCGCGTTCGATGCGGTCGCGGATGGCTTCATCGAGATGATTGCGGATTTCGGCTTCGAGTTCTTCGTCTTTGCGTTGTCGCCAGAATTTCATGCTTCACGCTCCTTCCGTCGGGTTCAGGATGCCCGCCATTGCCGCCGTCAACCGCTCCCAGTTGGAACGTTCCGCCGCGAGTTGTTTTTTGCCTGCGGCGGTCAGTCGATAGGATTTGACCTTCTGGTTGTACTCCGACACCGTCCATTCAGCTTTGATCCACTTCTTGCGTTCCAGCCGGTGCAGCGCCGGATAGAGCGAGCCGGTGTCCACATTCAGCGCTTCGCCCGAACCGGCCCGAATGGCCTGACTGATAACGTAGCCGTGGCGCGGCCCCCATTGCAGCGTTTGCAGAATCAGCAGATCGAGCGTCCCTTGCAGCAAATCGATGCGGTTTTCATATTCTCGTTTCATCGCGCCGTTCCTCTCCGAAATATTGTAGGATGTATTCAATCTACACCCATGCCTGTAGTTTGTCTATGGCCAGCGAAAAAAAACACGCCTGTCAGGCGAAAGGATTGGATTGATGCCGATCCTTGTCTGCAAGGGAAAGTTGAGAGGTGCGAGCAAGGGCAAGAGCTGATCAGAAATTAACTTGGGTGCGTCGTTTTTAGAAGAGCCGCGCGCAATTAAGTTGGGCAATAAAATGTGCGAACCGGGATGTAGCCTCCCGTCCGCCCATAAAATCTCACTCAGGCTTGAACAAATTCCACTCCAGTGATTGCCTGGATCGGCAAAGAATCTATTCCCACCTGAGTGCAATGATTGGATCCACTCGCGCGGCGCGCCGAGCCGGTAGGTAAGCTGCCATAAAAGCGACCATTACCAACACTGCCGCGATTCCGGCAAAGGTTGTCGGGTCGGTGGCGGGAACTTGATAAAGTAGCGATTTTATTATCCGTGCGGCGGCGAGAGCGCCGATCAGGCCGATCCCGAGACCGAGGAGAACAGGCTTCATTCCCTGTGCTAGAACAGACCGAACCACGTCATGAGGCTGCGCTCCCAGAGCCATCTTCAGACCGATCTCTCTCGTGCGCTGTTCTACCGAATACGAGAGGACGCTGTAGATGCCAATGGCCGCCAGGATCAGAGCGATCACAGAGAATGAGCTCAGCGTCTGTAATTGAAATCTCCGTTGCGCATCGAGATAGTAAAGCGCGTCCTCAACGGTCGTGAACTCATATTTTGGGATCGTTCTGTCCATCGATCGGATCACGTCTCGGATCGGAGCCACAAGCGTCGCCGGGTCCGCCGTCCCGCGCACTACCAGCCTCCGATCGTGGTACCAGGCCAATCTCCGTGCAGAGGTATAGGCCACCAGTATGACGTCGCTCTCCCTTCCATTCTGCAGCGTATTTCCAACGACGCCAATCACTGTCATATCAAGTAAAATATCCAGGCCCTGGAGATTTCTCCCGAATCGCTTGCCAATCGGATCCTCTCCCGGCCACATCCGTTGCGCCATCATTTCATTGATGATTGCCGCTCCCGGCGGGTCTTGTTCGGAGAAATTCTTTCCTCGCAGCAATGGAATGCCCATGGTCTGGAAGTAATTGTCACTGACTGTATCGCCCACCACAGCGACACTTTCTTGTTTTGAACCTCTTTG
>Ga0126377_10004010_pt1 | contig 10600 bp, 8 predicted proteins | sample PanSoiMetPlot_22_FD_92647 | JGI IMG/M metagenome (GOLD analysis project Ga0126377, IMG submission 92647) | Tropical forest soil microbial communities from Panama - MetaG Plot_22 | ecosystem: Environmental > Terrestrial > Soil > Tropical forest > Bulk soil | place: Panama | collected 2016-02-17 | reverse complement strand
AAGCGTGCTGCCCACCTCGCGCTCAAACAGTGCTGCGAGGACCGCGCACTGCGCATTGAGCTCGGCTTCGGTCTGCCGGATCAGCTGGTTTTCGTAGAGGCGAAAGAAGAACAAGCCGGCCAGCGGCAAGGCCGTGACCGTGGTCAGCACCGCGCATACAATCATGGCCAGCGACGGCCGCCATTTCTGCCTAACCAGCAGCTTGCGCGCGCCCGGGTTTTCGTCAGGCCGCACTGTCACGCGTCAACCGTGCAGGGGCCGAGCCGGAACCCGACGGCGTGCACGGTCTCGATGACGTTGTCGCATCCCACCCGCGCCAGCTTGGCCCGGATATTGCGGACGTGGCTGTCGATCGTGCGGTCGGAGACGTTGATGTTCGCACCATATGCTGCAGTTATGATCTGGCCCCGGCTGAAGACGATGTTGCCACGGGAAAGAAAAGCTTTGAGAATCGCAAACTCGATGGCAGTCAGGTCGAGCGGATGGCCGAGGAATTCGGCGGCATGCTGTAGCGGTCGAAGCGTCAAGGCGCCGTGCGACAGGGGTGTTTCGTCGTGCGCCGCGGCAACCGTCGCGGCGCGGCGCAAGATGATGTTGACCCGCGCGACAATCTCGCGCGGGCTGAATGGTTTGGTCACATAGTCGTCGCCGCCGATTTCAAGGCCGACGATCCGGTCGATCTCGTCGTCGCGCGCAGAAAGAAACAGGATCGGAACGTCGGACGATTTGCGGATTTCCCGGCACACCGCAAGTCCGTCGGTGTCAGGCATGCCGACATCGAGAATGATCATGTCGGGCGGGTGATGCTGAAATTGCGTCAGGGCCTCACCGCCGTCGCGTGCGGTTTCGATGGTCATGCCGGCTTTCTCCAGCACAAAGCTGATAACGTCGCGAATGTGGGGGTCATCGTCGACAACGAGGATGCGGTGCGCCAAAGCGTGCTCTCCCCTCAGACCGTCGACTGGCGCGCCCCGGCTGCAAGGGCGCGCGCGTGCCTGTCATCAATATACTGCTTGAGCCGGTAGCCTCGAAAAGTCCAGGCCCGCCAATCGCCCATCCGCATAGCAGGGCGCAGTACCAGGCTCGGACGGCAGTCGTACGCGCTGGATTGCGGCAGCCACCCCTTCGCATTCGCATCCGCTTTGGCGGCGAGCATGTCGAGTGCCGGAAGCGCCGCCGGACCGAGCCCGCAAAGGTAGGCCATGTCCGCCGGCTGGCCCGTCCCGGCGATCTCCCGGCTATGCATCACGTTGAAACGGGCGATCATATCGGAGAAATCAACCAGGCTGCAGATGTAGAGCGTCAGTGCAAGCGCTGCGGCATTGGCCCAGACCAGCCAGTGGCTCGGCCGGTCAAGCACGATCCTGGCCACGATCAGAATCAGCCCGGCAGCGACAAGCAGCATCCAGACGAAGGCCGCGCAACGCCACTCCGTGAGCGAATAGACCTCCACGTAGAGATCGAGGCGAAGCATCGACGACAGCACGAGCAGTACATTCTGGCCGATCCACAGGAACACCAGGGCGCGCACAAGACGGGAACGTGCGATGTTAGTTCCCGGCGGCATGGCGGCCAGCACGAAGGCCCCGGCCATGAGCGCGGTTACCATCAGCGGATAGGCGCCGCGATGAGCGTATGCCGCATAGGTCATTCCGGCCGGGAGGGCGAAGCCGCTCCACAGGTAAGTGAGATCGAGTGCTGACTGCACGGCGAACAGCGCGTTGAACAGGACGAGCGAACGCAGGATCGCGGTCCTGCCAAACAGCGGTCCGTCTCCCGAGACGGTCGCTGTCGGCACTGGTGTTGCGGCCGCGTCGGGCGATTGCGCGGAAAGTGATCGTTCGGGCAACAGCTCCAACTCCAGTGCCTCCACGATGGCTTGCAGTGTTGGCTTGCTGCCGATCCGCACCTGCAGGAACGGCCAGGTCACGGCGATGACCGCTAACCAAAACAGCGGCCGCACGAGGTCGAGTTGTTTCCAGTGCGGCGTGTCGACGCTGGTCAACCACTGCTCGATGAGCGGATTGGCCTGGGAGAACAGTAGCAGAAACAGGCCGCCGAGCCCGATCGGCACGATCCACGCCATGAGCCAATTGGCGCCGTGCTTCGCGATGTCGCGCTGCCGCGCCTCATTGATGGCACAGCCGAGATGGGCCGCGAGCCGGAACGGGCCGGAGACCATCATCCAGCTGACGTCGTTCAACCGCTCTACGGCCGGTCGCGCCGACCATCCGGTCACCAGAAGTGTGAAAACGCACGCGCCAGCGACGGCGAAGACCAATGACAACAGGCCGAAGTCCTCGATCGCAGGGAGCAGCGCCGCGGCGAGAACAGCCGCCGCCGCGGTGAGTTCAATCCGGTTCGCACGAACCGGATTGGTCAGCAATGTCGTGATGCACAACGCGGCCACAAAAATCGCAACCGAGATGCCGGGCGCATGCAGATAGAACAGCCAGTCCGCGAGCGCCGTCACTCCTAGCCCCGCGCAGAGGGGAGGAAGCGTGCCGTATATCCAGGACGGGATTGCGGATCGCACAATCGTGAAGCTGGTCATTGCGATGATTGCTCCTTTTGATTGATTTGCCCGAGAAAATTTGAGGCGGGCATTTGGCGGGGCGTGCCGGCCGCAGAAAGGCCGGTCGGTTTCGCACGGCCGCTGCAAATAGCTGTGCAATTTGCGGTCGCCGTGACGGTGCTCCGCAGAGATTCAGGATTTTCGTGCAGGATGTGTGCAGGTGGGTTCTATAACTGGGACCAGACGCGACTTGGTTCCGCTATCGCGGCTGTCAGGTCGCCCACAGGCGGCCACCGCCATTCTGTTCGCAGATGCGTCTTGACGACCAACGCAATGGGCTCTCGACAAACCAAATCTCGTGAGAGGCAAAATCGGTTCTGAGTGAACGAGCCCCTCGACGACCAGTCGCTTTTTCCGTCTCCAAATTTCTTGGCAAGATCGCGGATGGTTGTGCGCCCTAGATTACCGGCGCCAGCGGCCTTCGATGTGTTCGGGCGATGTCTTGGCGGCAGCGCGGTCGCTCACCAAATGCATACTGCCCCGGTGCCGCGCATTCCGATGGCTTGGGCGGCGCCCAGGCTGAGATCGAGGCTGACGCCCGATATGAACGGACCGCGGTCATTGACGACCACTGTCACGGATTTCCCGGTCCGCGGATTGGTCACGGTCAGGCGGGTGCCGAATGGAAGCGTACGATGGGCGGCCGTCATGCCTTGGGGATCGAAGACCTCGCCGCTCGCCGTGCGCCCGCCCTGCCCATAAAAGGCTGAAATCAACCGTCGACCGCCATTGCAACCGGTATCGGCCGTGGCCGATTTCGCCGGCTCGTCAACCCGCCACTTGGCGGCCGGCCCCGGCGCGTTCGGCATCGCGACAGCCTTGACGGGCCGCGCCTCTTGGCGGCGCGGGGATGTTGGCTTTGGCGTGAACGTTGAGAGCAGCCTTTTCCACAGCGGTAGGTCGGGCGATTTCGGCGACGCCATGGCGATATCCGGGCGCTGCACTACCGCCAAGCTGAGGATGACAAGCCACCGCCCCATGATTTATCCACAATTGTTAGCGTCCTTTCTGCCACAGATTCGTCTGGACCACAATGGAACTGTCGGGAACCCGACCGTATCGGAGGCGGGCTCGGATCAAGACCTTTTTCAGATTCGGGCCGTAGTCTAGGCGAGACGGGCGCGGCGTCTGATGAAGGTCAAAATGATGAGGCTAAAGAGACAAGTATGACCATCCGCCTGCACCGGGGTGACCTGCCTGACCTATCGCGTTACCGGCAATCGGCAGCCGTCGATACCGAGACAATGGGGCTCGACCACCATCGCGACCGGCTTTGCGTCGTCCAACTGTCGCCGGGCGACGGCAGCGCCGACGTGATACAAATTCCCCGCGGCGGCACCGTGGGGACGAATTTGCGGACCTTGCTGCTCGATCCCGGCGTGCTGAAGATATTTCATTTCGCGAGATTTGATTTGGGCGCCATGCAGGTGAGCTTCGGGGTGATGCCGAACCCGGTCTATTGTACGAAAATCGCGTCGCGGCTTGCGCGCACCTACAGCGACAAGCATGGACTGAAGGATCTGACTCGCGATCTCCTCGGCGTCGAAGTTTCCAAGCAGCAGCAGCTGACCGATTGGGGCGCCGAAAGCCTCACCGACGCGCAGATCGCCTATGCGGCATCCGATGTGCTGCACCTGCACGCCCTGAAGGACAGGCTTGACACGCTTCTGGCACGGGAAGGCCGCGAGGACCTCGCGGCCGCATGTTTTCGGTTCCTGCCTGATCGGGTCCGTCTCGATCTGGCGGGTTGGGCAGCCGAGGACATCTTTTCGCATAGCTGAAGACGCCCTTTAGCAGCCATATTCAGCCACCACATTACGGCGGCTGCACTGTCGGTTGGGAGACGTTGCGTCCCGCCGAACGGGTGGCCGTTTGGCGTCTGCGTGCTACAATGAGGTGAGTCTCCACCGATCTCTAAGGGTGACGGCCTGAACTACAATTCGATCATTCCCGCGCCAACCTCGCGCGCACCTCGTCAAATCGGGCGGAACAACAGTGACCGCGTGTTCCGTGCCGCGGCGCGACACAGCCGTTTTGTCCGCTTTTTGCGTTTTGCAATCCCGGCCAGCATTGCGGCAGTCGTAGCCATCATCCTCGTCGCAGCATTCTTCAATCCATTCCGGCTGATCGCTGCCTTCCCGATCGATCCAGGCAAGATTTCGTGGTCGGGGACCAAGATCGTCATGGAATTGCCGCGGCTCAATGGTTTCACGTCCGACTCGCGGCCCTATGAACTTACCGCTCGCGCAGCGACTCAGGATCTCACGAAGCCCGACATCCTGGAGCTCAAAGACATCAGCGCCGTGGTCGAGCTCAGGGATGGGCAGCACGTCACCATCACATCTCTCAACGGGGTGTACGACACCAAGGGTGAGCTGCTGAAGCTGAACGACCATATCACCCTGAATTCGACGTCCGGCTACGAGGGGCACCTGTCGGAGGCTACCGTCAATGTGACAAGCGGCAACGTCGTTTCAGAGAGCCCGGTGGAACTGAAGCTTCCCAACGGCGTGTTGAATGCCAATCGGATGGAAGTCGTGGAGAATGGTGCCTTGATTATCTTCGGTCGCGGCGTTGAGTTGATGATCGCTCCAGAGCAGGTGCGACGAGCGCCGCAAGACTCTTCATCTGTCAGCGCTCCCACGCGGGGCTCGTTGTCGCCATGACCATCATTGCTATGCCGCGTGGGGGAGGACTGGTTGCCGTGACAGTCGCGACGATCGTAGGCATCGCCGCGGTATATGCGCAGCAGCCAGGCGCTCCGTCCAATGCTCCACCCAATGCGTTGCAGGGGTTCTCGCAAAACCGCGATAAGCCGATCAAGATCAACTCGGCCACTCTGGAGGTGCGGGACAAGGAGAAGATGGCAACGTTTGCCGGCGACGTTCACCTCGTCCAGGGCGATACGAGCATGCGCAGCAAGACGCTTGTCGTGTACTACGATGACGAGCCCACAAAGCCCGGAGCGCCGTCCGCCGGCGCAACCCAGGCCGGACCTCAGCAGAACCAGCAAATCAAGAAGGTCGAAGCGAAGGGCGACGTCTTGGTGGTGCAGAAGGACCAGAGGGCGACCGGCGAAAGCGGCATCTTCGACATGCGAACCAATACCGTGAAATTGGTGGGGAATGTCGTGATTTCCCAGGGGCTGAATGTGGTGAAGGGTGATACCTTGACGGTCGATATGACGACGGGCGTATCGAAGATCAGCTGCGACAAGGCACCGGAGAAATGCCGGGTGACAGGTTTGTTCCAGCCCGGCTCCATGAAGCAGGAAGGGCGTGGGGAAGCTGCCCCGGCGCAAACCCGCGAAACGCCACGGCAACGCTCTTCGCAACCCAAGGGCCTCTCTCCCCAAGGCCTCTATTGACATATCCCGCCCGAGCGCGGTTGATAGCCGGGCACACAGAACCTACTTAGAACTTCCCCGGCACCGCTGCCTCCGAGGCGCTTGTGGTCGATCTGTTCGGTCTCATCAAACGCTTCGATGTGCGGCGGCCAAAATCGCCCGCATACGCGCGGCCTCCTCCACCCTACCCTTCCCCGCAAGCGACGAGGGCAAATAGAGACCTTCCCCTGCAAGGCGGGAAGGGCAGGGTAGGGTTGCGGAGAGGCGACACGAAGATCGCCCCAGCGACGGCCCCCTCCGGTCAAACCAGGCGCGCACCCGGCGGCGTGGACCACCGTCAGCAGCCCCGCGACTACCTTGCGGTACACGGCGTTGAAAAAAGCTTCGGGGGCCGCAGGGTCGTGCGTGGGGTCAGCCTCTATGTCCGCCGGGGCGAGGCAGTCGGTCTGCTCGGCCCCAACGGCGCCGGCAAGACTACGGTGTTCTACATGATCACCGGCCTCATAAAGGCCGATCGGGGCCGCATCCATCTCGACGGTTACGATGTCACGGCGCTGCCCATGTACCAGCGTGCCCGCCTCGGCATCGGCTATCTCCCACAAGAGGCCTCGATATTCCGCGGCTTGAATGTGGAACAGAACATCCGAGCCGTGCTCGAAATGATCGAGCCCAGCAAGCGCCGGCGCGAAGCTGAACTTGATAGCCTGCTGGAGGAGTTCAATATCGCTCGCCTGCGCAAGACCCCGACGATCGCGCTATCGGGAGGCGAACGCCGGCGCGTTGAGATTGCCCGCGCGCTCGCCACTCGACCGAATTATATGCTGCTCGACGAGCCCTTCGCCGGCATTGATCCGATTGCGGTCGGGGACATTCAGGCGCTGGTCCGCCATCTGACCCAACGCGGCATCGGCGTGCTGATTACCGACCATAATGTGCGCGAGACACTCGGCCTGACCGATCGCGCCTACATCATCTACTCGGGCGAGGTCTTGATGGAGGGCGAGCCAGAGGACATCGTCAACAACCCCGACGTCCGCCGCCTGTATCTCGGCGAGGAATTCCGGATGTAGGGGCGCCCACGCTCCCACCTACCTACCTTGCGGGCAACGGCGGGCACGGACAGTAGGCGATAGTTGACTATACAGGAGCCCGAAATCCGGATAAGCAAGAACTGGACCAACCTAACGCATAGTCAATGGCGCTCGGACAAAAGCTTCTACTTCGCCAAACTCAGGCGCTGGTGATGACGCCGCAGCTGATGCAAGCCATCAAGCTGCTGCAGTTGTCCCACCTCGACCTTGCCGCCTACGTGGATGGCGAATTGGAGTGCAATCCGCTGCTGGAACGGCCGGCGGACCAGGACCCGGCTCGCGATGACGGCGAAGCAACGGCCGAGACGTCCCCGGCACGCGAGGACGAGCCTGCCAGCACCGACTGGATGGATGACCGGCTGGAGAGCCGCCAATCGATGGAGGCTCGCCTCGATACTGAACTCAACAATGTTTTCCCCGATGACAGCGCTACAGGACCGGTGCGGGCGCCGGAATCCCCTCCTGGGGTCTATTCCGACTGGACCGCGGCTGGCGGGGGCGGACGCAATGACGGCGAATATAATCTGGAAGCTTTCGCGACCGCAGAGACGACGCTTGCCGGACACCTTGCCGAGCAAGTTTCAATGGCGTTGACGGACCCGATTGAGCGAATGATCGCCCAATATCTGGTCGATCTTGTAGACGATGCAGGCTACCTCCCCGCCGACTTGACCGACGCCGCCCAGAGGCTCGGCGCTTCCTCGGCGCAGATCGAGGCGATGGTGGCGCGATTGCAGACCTTCGATCCGCCCGGCGTGTGCGCCCGCAGCCTTGCCGAATGCCTGGCGATTCAACTGCGCGAGTTGGACCGGTTGGACCCTGCCATGGAGGCTCTGCTTGACAACATTGAGCTGGTCGCCAAACGGGATTTTTCGACCCTGCGTAAGATCTGTGGCGTCGATGAGGAAGATCTCGTGGAAATGGTCGCAGAGATCAGGCGCCTCAATCCGAAGCCTGGGCTTGCCTTCAGCTCTGTCCTGGTTCAGCCGATTGTGCCCGACGTGTTCGTGCGGCAGGGCCCCGACGGTGAATGGACGGTCGAGCTCAACCACGATACCTTGCCAAGGGTGCTGGTCAACCAGACGTACTATTCGAAGGTGTCAAAGACCGCCAAGAAGGAAACGGAGAAATCCTATCTGGCGCAGTGCCTGCAGACAGCGACCTGGCTGGTAAGAGCGCTCGATCAACGCGCCAAGACGATCCTCAAGGTGGCGAGCGAAATCGTGCGCCAGCAGGAAGCCTTCTTCACCAGCGGCGTGCAATACTTGCGGCCGCTTAATCTGAAGGCCGTGGCGGACGCGATCAACATGCATGAATCGACGGTGTCGCGCGTCACCGCCAACAAATACATTGCTGCCGCTCGGGGTACTTTCGAAATGAAATTCTTTTTCACGTCAGCGATCGCGTCCGCGGACGGCGGCGAAGCTCATTCGGCGGAAGCCGTGAGGTATCGCATCAAGCAGTTGGTCGATTCAGAATCCACACAAGACATTATGTCCGACGATGCGATCGTTGAGCATTTGCGCCATGCCGGCATCGATATCGCGCGCCGAACCGTCGCCAAGTATCGCGAAGCTATGCGAATTCCTTCCTCCGTCCAGCGCCGCCGTGATAAGCAGGCCATCACCGTTTTCTCGGACGGGAATTGATTCCCTTTCGTCTGAGCCCCGGTTGAGCGCATCGAAACCGGGGGCGGCGTTGCCGTATACTTGGACCGATCCCGGGTTTCGCTCGCGCTCAACCAGGGCTGCAGGTACCTCGCTCGAAAGCGGCGCTGGCGGTTGGCCCGTCGAAGGAGACATCCATGCCCGTCTATAAGGCGCCGGTTGAAGACGTTCTGTTTCTCCTCAATGACGTCTTTCATACCGAGCGCCTTGCCAATCTGCCTGGATTCGCCGATGCCGCGCCTGATGTCGTGGAAGCGATGCTCAGCGAGGTGGGAAAATTCTGTGAGGGCGTTCTGGCCCCTCTCAACCGTATCGGCGACCAACAGGGCTGCCGGCGCAGCCAGGATGGCAGCGTCACGACGCCGGACGGTTTTAGGCAGGCCTACCGGCAGGTCGTAGAGGGCGGTTGGATCGGGATTTCGGTGCCGCAGGAGTTCGGCGGTCTCGGCCTGCCCACAGCCCTGACCCAAAGCGTCAACGAATTCATGGCCTCGGCCAACATGGCCTTTGCTATGTATTCGGGTCTCACCCAGGGTGCCATTGCGGCGCTGCTGAAGCACGGCACTGCGGAACAGAAGGCATTGTATGTCCCCAAGATGGTCGCCGGCGAGTGGACCGGCACCATGAACCTGACCGAACCGCAATGCGGCACCGATCTGGGCCTCATCCGCACAAAGGCGGTTCCGCAATCGGACGGCAGCTACAAGATAACCGGAACCAAAATCTTCATCTCGGCCGGCGAACATGATCTCGCGGCGAACATCGTGCACCTGGTGCTGGCGCGCATCGAAGGGGCTCCAGAGGGCACCCGCGGGTTGTCATTATTCGTGGTGCCGAAGGTAATGCCGAACCCGGATGGCACCTTGGGTGCGCGAAATGCCGTTTCGTGCGGCTCGATCGAAGAAAAGATGGGTATCCACGGCAATGCCACCTGCACGATGAACTACGACGGAGCGACGGGCTGGCTGGTGGCGCCGGAGAACCACGGCCTTCAGGCGATGTTCGTCATGATGAACGAGGCGCGGCTTGGCGTCGGTGTCCAAGGGCTCGCACTGTCGGAGGTCGCCTACCAGAACGCCGTGCAATATGCCAAGGACAGGCTTCAGGGCCGCGCCATCACCGGCACGAAATTCGCCGACAAGCCGGCCGATCCCATCATCGTGCATCCAGACGTGCGGCGTATCCTGATGACGATCCGGGCCTTCAACGAAGCCGCTCGCGCACTCATTCTGTGGATCGCGATCAAGAGCGACGTGGCGCATCGTTCCGACAGCGCAAAGGATCGCCAGAGCGCCGACGACCGCCTCGGCCTGCTGACCCCGGTCATCAAGGGCGTGTTGACCGATCTCGGCTTCGCCAATGCCGTCATGGCGCAGCAGGTATTCGGCGGGCACGGTTACATTGCGGAATGGGGCATGGAGCAGTTCGTGCGCGATGCCCGCATTCCGATGATCTATGAGGGCGCAAACGGCATTCAGGCGCTTGACCTGGTCGGGCGCAAGCTCGGCAAGGACGGCGGGCGGGCCATCATGGCGCTGTTCGGCGAAATGCAGGGGTACATCAAGGAGCAGGCTGCCGATGGCGCCATGAAGCCGCTGGTCGAGCCGCTCGCAAAGGCGCTCGGGCATCTGCAACAAGCCAGCATGTGGTTCATGCAGAACGCCCTTGCGAACCCCGATAATGCCGGGGCCGGCGCGACCGACTACATGCATCTCCTCGGTCTTGTCGTGCTCGGCTATATGTGGTGCCGGATCGCGGCGGCGGCGCAGCACAAGCTTGCGGAGGGCGCTTCGGGCCGCATGAACGCGAAACTCGTGACGGCGCGCTTTTTCATGGAACGCATGCTGCCCGAAACCGCCGCGCATCTCGCCCGCATCCAGAGCGGCGCCGCGTCCCTGATGGAATTGCCGGCGGAGGCGTT
>Ga0126377_10004009_pt1 | contig 10601 bp, 10 predicted proteins | sample PanSoiMetPlot_22_FD_92647 | JGI IMG/M metagenome (GOLD analysis project Ga0126377, IMG submission 92647) | Tropical forest soil microbial communities from Panama - MetaG Plot_22 | ecosystem: Environmental > Terrestrial > Soil > Tropical forest > Bulk soil | place: Panama | collected 2016-02-17 | reverse complement strand
ACGGGAAAATAACATCTATCGCGCCCCGTTGATCAATGGGAAATACGCGAGCGTCGAGATGCTCCCGGACGAGGTCAACTCGGATTACAACGACATGCACCCGTGGATTTCGGAGGACGAGAAAGTTCTGCTTTTCGTTTCCGACACCAGGCCTGACAGCTTCGGACGCGATGACCTTTACGTGAGCTACAACCGCAACGGCAAGTGGACGCCGGCTAAAAATCTCGGGCCGAAAATCAACACGAGGTTTTACGAATACAGCGCGAAGATTTCACCTGACGGCAAATACCTTTTCTATTGTCACGGCTTCGGAGACGTGAAGCTGCCGGACAGGAAGATAAGCGCAGAAGAGCTGAACGGAATATTCAACAGCGCGCGCAATGGCTTTGCGAACATCTACCAAATAGACCTTGCCGCCGCCGGGATCGAGAGGTGAACTGATGAAGGGACCGATACTTTTTCTGAGTTGCCTGTTAGGCGCGGCGGCGCTTGTCGCGCAAGCGCAAAACAACGAGGCGGAACTTTTCTCCCTGTCCTCAGGCCAGAATGAATCTTGCGTCACCTTCACGCCCGACGGCAAAACCGCTTATTTCCAAAAGGGCATCGCGTGGAGCGGCGTCTCGATCATTGTTTTCTCCGAACTGAGAAACGGCAGGTGGACTGAGCCGGAGGTCGCCTCGTTTTCAGGCCGCTACCGTGACAACAGCCCTTTTATTGCGCCAGACGGGATGCGGTTGTTTTTCAGTTCATCGCGCTCCGTTGACGGCGAATCGGCGAAGAACGATCTCGACATCTGGTTTGTCGAAAAGACGGCGAACGGCTGGGGCGAACCGCAAAACCTCGGCTCGCCGGTCAATACGGCGGATCAGGAAACATCGCCTTCAGTCGCCGCCGCCGGCACGCTCTATTTTGCGTCCAACCGGGTGGGGGCGCGAGGCGGCGCGGACATCTATCGCTCAAGATTGGTCGGCGGAAAATACACCGAGCCGGAAAACCTGGAAGCGATCAACTCTCCTGAGTACGATTCAAATCCATGCGTTGATGCGCGCGGCGAAAGGCTCTTTTTCGCTTCGAGCCGTCCCGGCGGCGCAGGGGCGATGGACATTTATGTGAGCGCGCATCGCAACGGCCGTTGGGAGGCCCCGCGTAATGTCGGGGCCGCAGTCAACACGCCCGCCGCCGAGTTATGGACTGCGCTTTCGCCGGACGGTCGCCACCTTTTCTTTAACAGCAGCCGCAAATTCGGGGACTCGGCTTTTGAGAGAACGCCGCTGACATATAACCAGCTCATCAAAAAATTGCGCAGCCCCGGCAACGGTTCGACCGACATTTATCGAATTGAACTGAGCGCCCTGAAGCTAGACCAATAGCAGGAGGCCGTGATGATTTCGCCGAAATCGCTGATCGTCCTCGCGCTGGCCTGTCTTCCGGCCTTCGCCCAGGACTGGCCGCAGTGGGGCGGTCCCGGGCGCGATTTCAAATCAACCGCGACGGGGTTGCGAACCCGCTGGCCCGCGGGCGGCCCGCCGCGGTTGTGGAATCGAAGCCTGGGAGAAGGGCATTCGGCGATTGTTGCGGAGGGCGCCCGGCTTTACACGATGTACCGCAAGGGCGATCAGGAAGTTGTGATCGCGCTCGACGCCAGAACCGGCAAGACGATCTGGGAGTACAGCTACGCCGCGCCTTACTTGCGGGGGATGGATATGACTTACGGCGACGGGCCGCATGCGACGCCGCTTATTGTGGGACAGTCGCTTTATACCGTGGGCGCGACCGCCAAGCTCTTCTGCCTGGATATAGCGACCGGCAAGCCGCGTTGGAATCAGGAACTGTGGCAGGGGTTCACCGGGGGAACGCATACGGGCTATTCGAGCAGCCCGCTGGCCTATAAAAACACGTTGATCATGCAGGCCGACGGCGCCGGGCGCAGTTTGATGGCCTTCGATTTGAACAGCGGGCGCGTCGTCTGGCAGGCGCTGAACTTCCGCATCTCGAACTCGTCGCCGATCATCATCAACGTCGACGGGCAGGATCAACTCGTGGTCTTCACGCACGGCGAGATATTAGGCGCTGATCCGAATGATGGCTCGCTGCTATGGTCGCGCCGGATCGCGGCGCAATGGGAATTCCACTTCACTATCAGCACGCCGATTTGGGGGCCGGGCAATCTGTTGTTCGCGTCGGCGGCTTATGGCGTCGGCGGGCGCGTCCTGCATTTGAGCCGTAGCGGCGACCAGACCATCGTGAAAGAATTGTGGCAGAGCGAACGCGCGCGCGTCCACAAGGAAAACGCAATCCGGCTTGGCGACGTGATCTATGCCTCGACCGGCCACCTCGGGCCGGCCTTTTTCACGGCGATTGACGTGAGGACCGGCAAGGTGTTGTGGCAGGACCGGCGCTTTTCGCATGCCAACTTCGTATACGCTGACGGCAAGTTCATCATCCTCGACGAAGACGGCGCGCTGGGCCTGGCCACTCCCACCAGCCGTGGTCTGACTGTGCATTCCCGGGTCGAAATCTTGACGAGCCGCTCATGGACGGCGCCAACACTGGTCGGCAGGACGCTCTACCTGCGCGACCGTAAGAACATCATGGCTTTGCAATTGTAATTATGAAGTCCGATGTGATGGAGTGTTGAAGATGCGTTGGAAGCAAGAGCTGATCTTCATCATTCTTTGCCGGCGCGGAGAGCGGCGCGCGTTGATCCAATGGTTGCCTTGCGCCACTATTGAAAAGAAGAAGTGAGAATTATTTTGGAAGCTTTTCCGCCCGTCGGGCTAATTACCAATATAAAGCTGACTGAAATCATGAAAGACGCGATGACAAGTCGGTAGCCGATGTGATGTGTCTCCCGCTCCGGAGCGCAATGTTCATAGAACGGGGTTGTAAATACGTCTTTAGCTCCGAAGGAGAGACATCCGTCACGCGCAGATGTCTCTCCTACGGAGCTAAAGGGTGGCTTCATCAAACATCTATAAACATTGCGCTCCTGACGGAGCGAGGAAACTTGTGTAGAAATCATAGGAGTCGAGTATGCGCTTATGGCAAGAGCTGAGTTTCATCGTTCGCCGTCTTATCCATCGCCGTCGCGCCGAGCAGGAGTTGGACGAGGAAATTCGCGCCCACCCGGAGATGGAGACCTCACAGAACGTCGCGGACGGGATGTCGCCCGAAGATGCGCGACTGGCCGCGCGGCGCTCGTTCGGGAGCGTGGCGCTGTCGAAGGAAGACAGCCGCACGATGTGGCGGTTCTGGTTATTGGAAATCTTATGGCAAGACCTGCGCTACGGAGTGCGAATGCTGTTGAAGAACCCCGGCTTCACGACGATTGCCGTCTCGACGTTGGGGCTCGGCATAGGCGCGAACACGGCCATCTTCACTCTGTTGGACAAGGTGTTGATTCGACCGCTGCCCGTCGAGCGGCCGGATCAACTCGTCACTTTTGTCGAAGACGCCGACGGGGCGCCCGCGATTTTCTCTTACCCGATGTACGCCGAGCTGCGCGATCGCAATGACGTGTTGTCGGGGTTGGCTGCTTACTTGCAGCGACCATTCAGTCTGAGCGACGGAAATCAGTCTGAACGCGTGACGGGGCAGATTGTCTCCGGCAATTACTTTGCCGTGCTCGGCGTGCGGCCTGCGCTGGGACGCTTCTTTTTGCCGGAAGAGGATCGCACACCCGGGACGCATCCGGTTGTCGTCATCAGTCACGGTTTGTGGCGCCGGCGTTTCGGCGCTGATCCGGCTGTGGTTGGCAAAACGCTCAGCCTGAACGCGTACCGCTATACGGTGGTGGGGGTCGCGCCATCGGAGTTCGCAGGGACGACGCGCGGCACAGTGAATGATGTTTACGCCCCGATCATGATGCACGCGCAGGTGGGTGACGGCTGTTCACTGGATAATCGCAATTGTGGATGGCTGTCTTTGATCGGCAGGCTCAAACCAGGTGTCAGTCATCAGCAGGCGCAATCCGCGCTGGCGACGCCGGTTGACGACGCCGCGAAAAATTTTCCAGGCAAGAACGCCGATAACATTGGCGATCCGACCAAAGTTTTTCTGATGGATGGAAGCCGTGGGCATACGGATCGGGTAAAAGACCTCTCGACGCCCTTGAAACTCTTGATGGGCGTGGTCGGGTTTGTCTTGCTGATTGCTTGCGCCAACGTCGCCAATCTGCTGTTGGCGCGCGCCTCGGCGCGGCGCAAGGAGATCGCCGTCCGGCTGGCTATCGGCGCGGGCCGTTGGCGTATTGTGCGTCAATTGCTGACCGAAAGCGCGATCCTGGCGATGCTGGGCGGCGGCGCCGGCTTGCTGGTCGCATACTGGTTCACGGGTCTGTTGTTGAGATTCCAACAACAAACCAACTATGTCCCGCGCGCCCTCGATGGCAGCCTGGATGAACGGGCGTTGGGTTTCACGCTGGGCCTGTCGCTCGTGACCGGGATCGTTTTCGGCCTGGCGCCCGCGCTCGTAACGTCCAAACCTGATTTTGTCGCGGCTCTCAAAGAAGAAACGCCGGGGCTTGGGCGTGTGGCGCGGCGCTTGAGTCTGCGCAATCTGCTGGTCGTGACGCAGGTAGCCTTGTCGCTCGTTGTGCTGATCGGCGCCGGTTTATGCGTGAAGAGTTTGCAAGCCTTGCAGGCGATTGACCCGGGATTTGAGCCGGCGAAGGTGGTGACCGCGTCGTTCGATCTGGGGCAGAATGGGTATGGCGAAGCGCGCGGGCGGCAATTCATTGCGCGCCTATCCGAGAGGGTCGCGGCTTTGCCCGGCGTCGAGGCCGTGAGCTTTGCGCGCATCGTAGCGTTCAGCGACATCCCGTGGGTCGGCCCGCTGATTATAGAAGGCTCCAGACCGCAGCCCGTCAATACCAACGCCATCGGCCCGAACTATTTCCAAACGCTCGGCGCCTCGCTCGCGCAGGGGCGTGAATTCACCGCGCAAGATACGGCGGACGCGCCGCTCGTGGCCATTGTCAATGAAGCGGCGGCGCGTCGTTATTGGCCAGGACAGGAAGTGGTCGGCAAACGAATAGTTCGCGGCAGGCAGTTTGCCGAAGTGGTCGGGGTCGTCAGAAACAGCAAAGAGAAAGGCCTGACCGCGGACTCGCGCCCGGCGCTCTACTTGCCGCTGCTGCAATACTACTCCCCGGAGCTGACGCTGCACGTGCGGACGGCGACGCCATCGCAGACGCTGCTTGCCGCCGTGCGTCGCGAAACGCAATTACTCGATCCGACACTGCCCGTGTACAACCTTCAGACCCTGGCGCAGCAAAAAGACGGCTCGCTTTACACCGAACGCCTGGCGGCGGCGTTGTTGACGCTTTTCGGTTTGCTCGCATTGTCGCTGGCCGCCGTCGGAATCTACGGCGTGCTGTCGTATTCGGTGACCGAGCGCACGCGCGAGATGGGCATCCGCCTGGCTCTCGGCGCCCGCCACCGTGACCTGATTCAGCTTGTCGTGGGGCAGGGACTGACTCTGACGCTCATCGGCCTGGTCATCGGCGTGGGCGCGGCCTTCGCGTTGACGCGTTTGATAGCGAGGTTGCTCTACGGCGTTAGCGCGACCGACCCGCTGACATTTGTCGTGATCCCGTTACTGCTCACCGTGGTGGCGTTGCTTGCCTGCTGGATACCGGCGCGGCGGGCGACGCGAGTGGATCCGTTGGCGGCGCTTAGATATGAGTAGGCGGTTGTTATAAATCGACCTTCTTTAGCAAGAGTCATTCAAAGCGCCAAGAGTGCGCCGTTAAACAATGAAAACGCGGCGCCCGATGTGCAGTAGGTTCTCCAACCTGTGGAGGCTTGATCATCAAGCCGCTCGGCGCTAACTGAATGGCTCATTATTCGAGCCATCCGCAGGTTGGACAACTACGGTACATTTATGGAGGACTGTATGAAGTATCAACTGTTGATCATATTTTTGCTTGGACTATCGCTCGCGCCCATTAGCTCCAGGGCTGGCGCCACCGACATCTCAGGGACATGGGAATTCTCAGTCAGCATGGAGGATGCGCGCGGCCCGCAAAACGCCCTCTCGAGGTTCGTCCTCAAACAGGAGGGCGAGAAGGTTACCGGGGCTCAGGGCGAGAACAAAATCACCGGCACAGTTAAAGGGAATAAAGTGGCGTTAAACGTCGAGGGCAAAAATAGAAGTGGGGATCCGTACAAGAATACCTACACCGGCACGATCGAGTCCCCCACTAAGATGTCAGGCGCCGTCGAGTTTGTTAAAGGACCGGCCAGGTGGACCGCGACCAAGAAATGATGAATCGCGCTTGACTCTCCTGTCGCAGGAGACCGTAAACTGTCCGTGTAGACATTTAAGCTGTATCCTGCGACAGGAGGGATCATGATGTTTCGGATTGGGGATTTTTCCAAACTGAGCCGGGTGTCGGTCAAGGCGCTGCGCTTTTACGACGAGATGGGGCTGCTCAAACCCACTTACGTCGACCGCGACACCGGCTACCGCTACTACTCTGCCGCTCTACTGCCGCGACTCAACCGCATTCTGGCTTTCAAAGAGCTGGGACTTTCATTGGGGGAGATCGGTCATTTGATGGAAGGCGACCTGCCGGTAGATCGCGTGCGGGAATTGCTCCATAACAGGCGGGCGGAACTTGCGCGCAGGATCGAGCGCGAGCGGGCGCAGTTGGCCGAGGTCGAATCATGGCTGGCGCAGATCGAGCGGGCTGGTCGCGTCCCGGATTATGAGGTCATGGTAAAGCCTGCCGCGCCCCGGCTGGTCGCCTCGGTGCGTGACAGGCTATCCTCATACGCCGACGCAGACGATCTCTTCGATGAGCTCCAAAGCCAATTCAAACATCGCGGGTCGCCTCTCGATCGCGGCGCGATCTGGCACACCTGCGCGGGCCAGCGGCGGTCCATAGACTGCGAAGCGATTCTCTTTCTACGAGAGCCGGTTCGGAGCGCCGGGCGGGCGCAAGTCTACGAGCTGCCTGGCGCCTCCGTCGCCTGCGTCATCCATCAGGGCAGCGATGAAACCTGCGAGCGGGCTTACGTCGCCGCGCGATCGTGGATCAAGTCACATGGCTACGCGATCGCCGGCCCGAACCGCGAACTGTATTGGCAAGGCGACGTCGCGCAAGACGGCGATTCGGGCGTAACCGAAATCCAATACCCGATCATTCAGCCGCCGTCGGCCGGCTCCGCCGGTCATTGATGAGAGGCCCCATGTAGTAGTGACTTTAGTCGTTACGTGACGGTACGACTAAAGTTACTACCATATGGTCGATTCATGTCGCGTGGCGGCGCCCTGAAAGAATGAAAATCGCGGCGTGCCATGTACCGTAGGTTGTCTAACCTGCGGAGGCTTGATTATTGAAGCCTTTCGTTGCAATCAAGCGGCTTGGTTGTGAAGCCCTCCGCAGGTTAGACAACCGTTTAGACAACCTACGGTACATTTTTTCTGAGGATCCTTCATGTCGCGTGGCGACGCCCTGAAAGAATGAAAAGCGCAGTTCGTAGTCCCGCCTTTAGGCGGAAGCGTTTGGCGTCACGGAATGGATCTGCATCCGATCCTTCCGCCTAAAGGCGGGACTACGAACTGATTTTCTGAGGAGTTGTTCATGTCGTGAGCGACGCCCTGAAACAATGAAAATCTGCGGCGAGTGTAGCGCAAGCGGGCCGAGGTTGCGCTGCTTTCTCAACTCGTCCCTGCCGAAGCAGCGCAACCTCAGCAGGTTGCGCTACTTTTTCCGAGGAGGTACGCGCATGGGCGCAGCCGAAAACAAACAACTCATGCAAAACATTTTTTCCGAGCTATCGAAAGGCAACGGCAAGCCCTTTGTCGAAAGCCTGGCCGATGACATCTGCTGGACCATTATAGGCTCGACCAAATGGTCCCGGACATATCGTGGAAAAGAAGCCGTCCTCACCGAACTCCTGAGGCCGCTGTTTGCACAGTTCGCCGATCAATATACAAACACAGCGCATCGCTTCATTGCCGAAGACGATTACGTAGTGGTTGAATGCCGCGGTCGCGTCACTACCAAGTCGGGAACGCCGTACATCAACACGTATTGCTGGGTTTGCCGCGTCGCCGACGGCAAGCTGCGAGAGCTGACCGAGTATCTGGACACGGAACTGGTTACGGCGGCGTTGGGGACTTAACGGCGACTGGATAGCGCAATCCCGATTAACATATCGAAGAGGGAAAAGAAGGTGAGCAATTTTGAAGCTGGTTTGGACGGCGTGACGTTTACATCGAAAGGCCGCCGGCTGGTGGGCGGTTTTTATAAAGCCGCAGGCGTCGCGCCACGGCCCACAGCCGTGTTGCTTCACGGTCTACCGGGCGTCGAAAAACACCTGGATATCGCCTATCGCCTGCGCGACCTCGGTTGGAATTGCCTCTACTTTCATTTCCGCGGCTGTTGGGGATCGGAAGGGACGTTTTCGCTGGCGGGATTGGCCGACGATACGCGCGCCGCGGTGGAATGGATCCTCAAACAACAGTCGGTTGACAAAGCCCGCATCGCCCTGATCGGCTGTAGCACGGGGTCACACCCGGCGCTGACATGCGGGGCCGCCGACCCGCGCATTCGCGCGATTGTCGGCGTTAGCCCGCTGATCGAGCCCCGAGCTTTCCAGTTTCCCGAAGAGATGGCCGACGAATTCGCCGGAATGCTGAGTGGGGTTACCGGCCAGGGTTTGCAGGAACAATGGCAGGTCCTGCCGCCTCTGGCGGAATCTTTGCGCGCGTTCGCGCCGCGCCCGATTCTGCTGGTCGCGGCGGACAATGACGCCATCTTCCCGCCTTCGCATTACGCGGATTCCATCGCCAAGCTCGCCAACGTTCAATTGATACGCAACGAAGAGAGTGATCACGGATTTAGCGCCTGCCGCCCATGGCTGGCGCGAACCGTGACCGATTGGCTGGCCGCCATCTTTTCCGAAGAATCGTTTATGTCGCAATGAGCGACGCCCTGAAAGAATGAGAATCCGCCTGGGAGCGCCGCCCATCCATGCCTGCTTGCTTCGATCAGTCAATCCTTGCCGGAACCAAGCAGGCATGGATGGGCGGCGCTCCCAGGGATGTTCGAAGGATGTGGATTGACATGACATTGAGAAAATACGCCCTTTTGCCACTACTCTGCCTGCTCGGCTTTGCCGCCGGGTGGGCGCAAAACCAAGCCACGAAGAAGGAGAAGAAGACCATGGAAAAACAACAAACCAACATTCGGTTCATCAATCGCGCGCCGGCGGGCTATTCGCACGTCGTCGAGGTAAAAGGCGGGCGCACGCTTTACATCGCCGGGCAAATTGCGCTCGACAAAGACGGAAACCTGGTTGGCCGCGGCGATTTCCGCGCGCAGGTCAAACAAGTCTTTGAGAACCTCAAGGCGCGGCTCGAAAAAGGCGGGGCGTCTTTCAAAGACGTGGTCAAACTCAATTACTACCTCACTGACGCGTCGGATTTGCAGTCCTTGCGTGACACGCGGAACAGTTACATCAACACGGAGAATCCTCCCGCGAGCACGCTGGTCGTGGTGAAACAACTCGTCCGCGAAGAGTTTATGATCGAAGTCGAGGCCGTCGCGGTAGTCAATGATTGAAAAATCGTCGTCCCGGTCAGCAGACAGAAAAATGTAGGACAGAAAAATGAGAGGCGCCATTTTGGAAACCTACCCCATTTTTCCGTCTGCTGGCCAAGACGATAATCAATGCCACGCCGATTTAGGGCGGTCTGCGATTGCGTGTACAGGAAGACTCGACGGATCAGTACCGCGAGCGGTAGCGAGCGTGCTTCACGTTGAGTCACGCTCGCTACCGCTCGCGGTACTGATCCGTACACGCTTTTGATAACCGATCAAAGGCCGACCATGTTTTGGATTCTTTACAAAGTTTCGCTGGGCCCCCGGCGGCCCCTCTAAATTTTCCCGCCATTTTGATCCCTCCTTTACGCGATTTGACTTGACGGCGCAGGTCTATGTAGTAATCTACGGCCAGGGTAATAGATCACTACATAGGGGGGAGGTAAGCTCGTGGATTACGGGATCAAGCTCAGTTACACGACGGCGATCATCCTGCAGGCGATAGCCAACGGCTATCAATACGGCTTCGACATCATTGACGTCACCGGTTTGCCGAGCGGCACAGTCTATCCGGCGCTGCGCAGGTTCGAGGAAGTCGGGCTGTGCGACTCGCGTTGGGAGGACGACAAGGTCGCCGAGCGCGAGCAGCGGTCGCCGCGACGTTATTACGAATTGACGAAAGACGGGCGCGCGGCGCTGGCCGAGGCGCTCAAACGGTATCGCGCGTTGGAGAACTTCTTCGTCGGCGCTAAGAAGCCGAAACCGTCGGACGCTTAGCAGAACATTTTTTGCCGCGTTAGCGGCGCTTTGAATTTAGACGTGGGTTTTAACCCACGGTGGACGCGATTTTACCCCACGTCGCGTCAGCGACGGCTGGATTCAATCGTCGCTGACGCGACGTGGGAACATCCACCAACCGTCCCGTGAATTGATGGCCTTTGAAAATTAAACGCAACCACATAACCTGACGTAGGGGCGGGTTTTCCCCGCCCCTCTCCGTGATCAAGGCGACGGGGCGGGGAAAACCCGCCCCTACGTTGTTGCATTT
>Ga0126377_10004008_pt1 | contig 10604 bp, 5 predicted proteins | sample PanSoiMetPlot_22_FD_92647 | JGI IMG/M metagenome (GOLD analysis project Ga0126377, IMG submission 92647) | Tropical forest soil microbial communities from Panama - MetaG Plot_22 | ecosystem: Environmental > Terrestrial > Soil > Tropical forest > Bulk soil | place: Panama | collected 2016-02-17 | reverse complement strand
TCGCCTAAAGCCTGAGGATCTTGAGGACGGAACCTTCACTATAAGCAATGGGGGCATTTACGGATCGCTGTTATCGACGCCCATTCTCAATTTTCCCCAAAGCGGCATCCTGGGACTGCACGCCATCCAAGATAGGCCGGTGGTTCGAAATGGAGAAGTGGTGGTGCGCCCGATGATGTATGTGGCTTTGACGTACGATCATCGTGTCGTCGACGGGCGGGAAGCGGTGACTTTTCTAAAGCGGATCAAGGAATGCATAGAGGCGCCTTCCCGGATGTTATTAGAAGTCTAGTTCGCTTTGCCAGCGCGCTCCACAAGCCTTAGGGTTGAGTCTGCCCAGGGATCAGTAATGCGACGGGGAAATCGCCCAACACGGAACTCATTTCCAAGAGTTTTTTCGGGTTTGTACTTGAAATCTCAACGTCTTTGCCCGTGAAGATGTTAAACCATCGAGCGGGAGCTTCATCGGGAAGAATGACCGTCTCACCGCCCCAAAACTCTCCAAGGGGCCAAGTTTCTTGAGCCAGAAGCGCCGCTGTCAGACGTGGAACCACGACGATAACCCATTCGTACTCGGTTCGTCGGGCGAATGCGCAGACTCTTTCCTCCATACTTTCGGACATCGCGAGTGGTAAATAACTGCCTTCCTGAAAAACCGCTTGGTGTGATCGGCGGAAATTTAGGAATTTATGGATAACATACAGCTTGACTCTGCCATCGTGCCAACGATGGAGAAGATCTTTCACGGCAGTCCGGCTACCGCTACCAGTCTCGGATCGAAGTTGGTCAAGGAGTTTTTTCCGTCTGCGAAAATCCACGGGTCTGCGATTGTCGGGATCGACAAAACTCAATTCCCAAAGCTCAGCGCCCTGATAGAAATCTGGTACACCTGGAGCGGTCATCTTCAAGAGCACCTGCGCAAGAGAGTTTAAAGCGCCATGAAACGCGACTCGGTGCGCAAAGGGAATGAATTCATGCAAAAAGGCATTTTCCTCTGAAGGATTTAGGGTTTGTTCGATAAACCGAGTGAAAGCTGCTTCGTACGCGTCATCGGGTTTTAACCATTCGGTATGCACCTTGGCCTCGCGCACCGCCTTGATCATGTAGTCTTTCACGCGCTGGAGAAAATCGCCGGGTTGGTCATCGCCGAATGGCCACGCACCAATCAGCGACTGGTAAAAGAAATACTCGTCGTTGCGGTCGGGAACCTGCTGTCCTTTGAGGACTTGTTTGTGGCGTCGGTTTAACTCGCTCCAGCGTAAAAGTTGGGCTTCCCAGTCTTCAGGAATCTCCGATAGAACATTGATTCTGGCCCGGGCGTCTTCCCCTCGCTTGGTATCGTGGGTTGATGTAGCATTCATCGAATGGGGCCAATCGTTGGCCCTGCGCTGGTTGAACTTGTGAAAGTCTCCTAACGAAATACCAAAATTGCTGGGCTTACTGCCCACCTCGTTGAGGGACAAGAGACGGTTGTAGATATAGAGCGTCGTGTCTTCGAAGCCCTTGGCCATCAGGGGTCCGGTCAGTTGCTGCAGGCGCATGACGAAGCTGATCCAATGACGTTTTTCTTCGGCGGCCAAGTGATCGCCGTGCTCTAAGAGCAGAAACTTTTCGATGAATGACAGCTCATAGGCCAAAGCCGGGTTTAGCTCCAGTGCTCTATTCATCACATCGCGAATCCGCTGGCGGTCGTCGCTGCTGAAATGCTCGAAGCTCACGTAGCTCCGGTAAACGGGAAAAAGGGCTAGGACTTCTACCAGCGCACGCTTCAGGCCATAAAGCGTGATATCCCCGCCGAAGCGGTCCCGGCTCGAAATGCGCTTCAACAGATGAGCGAGGCGGTCGACGTCGCCGGCCATGTGCCTGCCGATAATGAGGCGTTTTTTTTCCGTGACCAAATCGCTGTATGGCGTGCGCAAGCCGGTGAAACGGTTATAAATCTGGGAGAAAGTTTCCTCATTGCGGCGCTGACAAAATATCCCGCTCACGTGGTGGGCGAAGTCGTAACCCGTGGTGCCGCACACGGGCCAGTTCACAGGCAATTGTTCATCCGGATCCAGGATTTTTTCCACCACGACATACAACTCGCCAACCTGCTCGCGGATTCGCTTTAGATAGGCGACCGGGTCGTAGAGCCCGTCGATATGGTCGATGCGTAGTCCAGTAATTTTGCCTTCGCGGACAAGCTGCACGACTAAAGCATGGGTGATGTCGAATACTTCCCAATCTTCTATCCTCAAGGAGATAAGATCGTTGATGTTAAAAAAACGTCGATAGTTGATTTCTTCGGTCGCGACTTTCCAGAACGAGAGTCGGTAGTACTGCTGCCCGAGCAAGTGATCCAGCGCATTGAAGCTTCCGGCATCACCCACGCGGCCATTGAAAACGGCGATATTTTGATCGAATAGCGATCTAATTTCCGGGTTGGTTGTATAAAGCTCCCAGAACATGCTCTTGATGAAGGCAATTTGATCCGCTCGCTCTCGACTCTCTTCATAGGAGGGAAGGTTTTTGAGCGTATACAAGATGCCCAAGAGCTTTATAAGATCCGGGTGCTGGCGGTCCAGTTTTCTGCGAAACTGGGTTACGCTCGGCGCCAGCACCTGGCCGTAGGATTCGATGTTCAGCGGAAATCGCTGCTGGTAGTAGTGAACGGCTAGGCCTTCAGCATCGTATTGCAGAACCAGTTCGCCATCTTCGAGGCAAGCGCCATAGAACTTTCCCAGGAAGGGGGCGAGCACTCTCCCGCGCATGGTCTCGTCGGGATTGTCCCACTCAATGTCAAAAAATCGCGCGAACGGAGAATTCGGCCCATTTTCCAGAACCTCCGCGAGTAGTCGATTGTTGCAATCATAGGCCATGTGATTGGGAACGATGTCTTGAATCCAACCCATATCCCGCTTTCGCAGTTCCGCGGAGAGCGCAGCAAAGGATTCGCCTCCGCCCAATTCGGGATTGATCTGATTGGGGTCGACGACATCGTAGCCATGTACGCTGCCTGCTCTGGCCTTGAAAATGGGTGAAGCGTAGATCTCCGAGATGCCGAGGGCGTGAAGATAGTCGACGATCTCGGCAACCTGCGCGAACCCGAAATCCTTATGGAGCTGAAGGCGGTATGTCGCTGTGGGTATGCGCATGATCGGGCTCAAATTAGCGCCCAGACTAAGTCACCTTAACCGCCAGCTTTTTTCCCAGCGCCTCAAAGCACTCGATCCACGCTTGGGCGGTGCTATCACCACGATCTTTCTGCCGGTGCATGGTCGGATGGCTGTTTTGCAGCAAGCGGTAGTAACCGTTTTGGATTTTCCACAAATCGACGCGAAAAGGCAGAGCGGGGATCAAGCTCGCGGCGTTGTCCACTCGCTGGAGCGAGCTTACAATAGGATTCCCAATCATCTGTTCCATCATCCGCTCAAGATTGTGCCTATAGGCGAACTCCAGCGTGGGTATATCGAGGGCGACTCCTTCGAGTCTCGCCGTCTCAAGGAGAGTCTTGACCCGCTCGGCATCGATTTCCTCCTGTTCCAGAGCCCGGCGCAGGTATCCGTTAAGCACGAACTCGGCTGCCGTATAAAAGGCCTTGGGAAGAGGAATCTGGAGATTGGTCAGAAAACGCATCATCGGCGCGCGGTGCTCGTAGATCTGTCGATACAATGCCTCGGCTTCTCCGAGGGTGGAGGTTAAAATTTGATTCAAGACCTGCCGTTGCTCGTCCCGGAAGAGCGATCGTAGTGAATAATTGGATTTGCCGAAGCGGCGGTCCATAATACGAATCACTTCGGGAAAGTCGGCGCGCAGGAAAGGTTCCACCGCTTCCCGGGTGAGGATTTGCTCGGCTTCGTCGCCGAGGAATTCCCGTACCCCGCCATTGATACTATGGTCTCCCATATGAACAACCCCGAAGCTAAACAGTGCGGACTCCCGAGTGATTTCCGACGTTAGATTGACTTGGCCCACGGCCATTTTGGCCATGCCGGCTTCGAACACCTGGTAGTCTTTGCGGTCGGCCCGGTAGCAATAAATTTTGGTTTGCTCCGGATAGTTTGCAAAAAGCGAACTGACGGCATAGTGGGCGCCTACGCGTTCCCAATCGACCATGGCAGGCCGCACGAACTTCTCATAGACGCTTCTTCCGTCTCCCAGTTCAAGCAAGTTGCTCTTGGCCGCAGCGAGTCGTTCGATGAACTGTGATTCCAGCGAATCGCCGAAGAGCTCGTGGGCGAGCTGCATGGCGCGCCCGGCAAATTGAATGACCTGAACGGTTTCGAGTCCAGAAATCTCGTCAAAGAACCAACCGCAGCTCGTATACATGAGCATGGCATAGCGCTGGAGCTCGAGCAGCTTGAGCGCGGCGGTCATGTCGGGGTCGTTCAGCGGCCGAACTGCGTGACGGGCGAAGAAGCGTTCGAGGCTGTTGATCGATCGGTCATGGATGATGCTGAGATAATCGTTGCGCGCAGTCCAGGGATCTTTCAAAAACTCACGGCCCGTGTCTTCGAAGGGGATGGCGAGCGCATCGCGCAGTTCGTCCAACGCATCGCGCAGCGGCGTGCGCCACTCTTGATTCCAACCGGGATGACCGCCGGCATTGCAGCCGCAATTACGCCACCAACGATCGATGCCATGGAAACAGCTCCAAGAAGTCTTCTCGACGATCTCCACCTGATGCGTCGGTGGATGCCGTTCGAGATATTCTCCGTAGTTGGTGAGCCGCGCGAGCTGCTTGGTTTCGATGGTGTTCAAAGCGTAGGCGAGCGCCATGTCGCCGAAGCGATGATGATGGCCGTAGCTTTCGCCATCGGTGGCGATATGGACGAGCTGTGGCCACCGACGGTCCTCGTTGAAAGCGCCGATGAGCCGATCGACCAAGTCTTCGCCGCGAGACAGCAGGCCTTCGAAAGCGACGCCGCGGGAAATGGGGCCGTCGTAGAAAAACAGCGCGATGGTCCGGCCGGAGGGCAGACGCTGCTCATAGGCTTGCGTTGGATCTATCTGTCCGCCGCTTACATCGCGCCAGGCGCGTCCGGCGATGCGGCGAACGCGTCCCGCCTGGTGGGGCGCAAGGATCGTGAAACGAATCCCGAGCTCCGCCAGGACTTCCAATGTTTGGAGATCCACCGCGGTCTCCGGCAACCACATGCCCTCGGGCGCGCGCTTGAAGCGCCGCTCAAAATCGCGCATACCCCATAGGACCTGTGTGTGCCGATCGCGGCTGTTAGCAAGGGGCATGATCATGTGATTGTAGACCTGAGCTAAGGCGGAACCGTGACCGGAAAAGTTCTTTTGACTTTCCCTGTCGGCTTCCAAAATCACTGCGTAAACGTCGGGAGATTTCGTTTCGAGCCAGGAAAGCAGGGTGGGGCCAAAATTGAAACTCATTTTCGCATAATTGTTGACGAGCTTAACGATACGATTTTGATCATCCAAGATGCGCGAAACCGAGTTGGGGGCGTAACATTCGGCGGTAATGCGCTCGTTCCAGTCATGATAGGGATAGGCAGAGTCCTGCAACTGAATGGCTTCCAGCCAAGGATTTTCTCGCGGCGGCTGATAGAAATGTCCGTGAATGCAAATATAGCGGTCCATGGGAGCGATTAAGTTTTCTGAGTCTCGTTGACCAATACAATAAAACTGCGACCATTCAGGGGCAACGTTAACAGCCCGTCGGAATCCTGCTCCGGGAGTGGTGTGGTGCCCGAGCCTAGCCAGCGCGGGTCCGCAGAGTCAAGGATTTTTTGCCAATTACCCCGCGGCAAGGACAGAGCTGTAGACGTTAGGGCACGGCTGTAGTTGAAAATAGCATAGACCTGATCATCGCCGTTGCCATGGCGTAGCACGATGACCCGCTGCTCCTCAAGAGCTGTAACCTCAAAACGCTTTTTATTCGACGCACCCAAGGACGGGAGGGATTTACGCAAACGCAACAGCTCTTGGTAGAAGGCCCGAAGAACACGATGCTGCCCCTCGTGTTTCAGGTTGTGGGTCAGCTTGGCGCGCAAAAAAGTCCTTTCGTCTTGAGGATCAGGGGGCGTGATACTCCAACCGAAGCGGGCAAACTCAGCGCTGCGTCCATGGCGCACTGCTTCGGCGAGACCGGCATCGCCGTGGCTAGTAAAATATGGAAACGGCGCCGGCTCGCCATATTCCTCGCCCATGAAGACCAGGGGGATAAAGGGCGAAAGCAACACCGCTCCGGCGGCGAGTTTTAAATCCTCGAATGAGACTTGTTGGGTAAGCCGACCTCCGTCCACACGGTTTCCGACCTGGTCATGATTTTGGCAAAAGACCACGAAACGCGCGGCGGGAATATCCCGGCTCGGGGTGCCGTGGCGGCGCCGGCGAAAGCGCGAATATTCTCCCGAGTAGACGAAACCTTCCCGGTAGGCTTTCACGAGTTGTTGGAAGTCGCCATAATCCTCATAATAGCCGCTCTTCTCGGCCGTGAGCGTGGTGCGCAGCGCATGATGGAAGTCATCATTCCACTGGGCATCGAAACCAAAACCGCCGAGTTCACGAGCGCGGATCAGGCGGGCGTCATTGGCGGCGCTTTCGGGAAAGAGCAACAGGCGACGGTTGAGGTGCTGTGATTGTTCCGCCACGGTATCGCGGAGCTGTTCGAGAAAAGTGAAGGGAGAATGGTCGAGAATCGCATGTACAGCGTCGAGGCGGAGGGCGTCGAAATGAAACTCGCCGATCCAGTAAAGCGCGTTCTCGATGAAAAAGCGGCGCACGTGGTCGCTTTCGGGCCCATCGAAATTCAACGCCGGACCCCAGGGGGTTCTATAGCGTTCAGTAAAGTAGGGGCCGAAATCAGCGAGGTAATTTCCCTCCGGTCCGAGATGGTTGTAGACAACGTCGAGGACGGCTGCCAGCCCTTCCCTATGGCATGCATTGACCAGTTGTTTGAGTTGCTGCGGCCCGCCGTAGGAATTCTGCACAGCGAAGGGAAAGACACCGTCGTATCCCCAATTTCTCGCGCCTGGGAACTGCGCCACCGGCATGAGCTCAATGGCGGTAACTCCCAAGGCTTTCAACTCTGGAAGATGCGGGATGATGGCTTCAAAACTTCCCTCGGGGGTGAAGGTCCCGACATGGAGCTCATAGATGATGTAATCTTTCAGCGGAACGCCAAACCAGCACGAATCATCCCAGGGAAAAGAGGGGTCAATGACTCGAGACGGACCATGGACGCTGCTGGGCTGAAATCGCGAAGCCGGGTCAGGGCGTTCTTTGATGTGGTCCAAGAGATAAAAATAATCCGTCCCCGCTGCAATGTCTTCGATTTCAGCCTGGAAATATCCTTGCCCAGAGTCGCGCAGCGGGATGATTTTCTCTTGCGGAGAGATGATCTTAAGCTCGACCGTCGAAGCGAACGGCGCCCAGACGCGGAAAAAACAGCGACGGGGTTGTGAAAAATGTGCGCCTAGAGTGACCTGCAAGGGGTTCACCTTGCTGGGGGTGTGTTGGCTGCGGCAAGCCGCGGCAGCTAATGACCGGTCATAACCCAGCTGGTTTTTCGTTCTCCCCGCGCCAGCACCACGATTCCACTGTCGGAGATAAAATAACGCGCGCGATCCTTCTCCAGATCGTAACCGATCTCAGTGCCCGGCGGAATGAGGTTGCCTTTATCAATGATGGCCCGGCGGATCCTGCAGCCCCTGCCAATTTCCACCCAATCCATGATCACAGAGTCTTCAATTTGGCCGTAACTGTGAATTCTAACATTCCGGCCAACGACGCAGTTTCTCACTACGCTGCCGCTAATAATCGTTCCTTGGGCGACGATAGAGTCCACCGCCGTGCCTTTGCGATCGGGCCACTCAAAAACGAATTTGGCAGGCGGATCGCCGAATTCCGGCGTCCTGAGCGGCCAGCTTCGATTGTATAAATTGAACGACGGATCCACGGAGCAGAGATCCATGTTCGCTTCGTAGTAGGCTTCGATGGTTCCGAGATCACGCCAGTAGCTCGGTTCCTCACCCTTCTGAGTCGACGGAACGCGATTTTTGCGAAAGTCGTAAGCGTAGATGTTTTTGTGCCCGATCAAAGAGGGCAGAATATTTTGGCCGAAGTCATGCTTGCTCGATTCTTCTTTCGCGTCCGTCAAGAGAGCCTCGATGACCGTGTCGGTGTTGAATAGATAATTGCCCATGGAGACGAGTGCGGAATCCGGCTCGCCGGGAATCGCTTTTGGCAGGCGGGGTTTCTCCGCGAAGCCGATGATGCGCCAGTCTGAGTCCACCTCGATGACTCCGAACTGCGAAGCTTCCCCGATGCTTACGGGAAGGGCCGCAACCGAAACGTCGGCCAGCTTCTTTTGATGCTCGTCAATCATTTGACGGATATTCATCCGATAGATGTGATCGGCGCCAAAAATCGCCACCAACCTCGGATTGTGGCGTTCAATGAGATACAGGTTTTGATAAACCGAATCCGCGGTCCCTTGATACCAATCCTCACCCATGCGCATTTGCGCCGGAACGGAGGTAATGAAGTGTTCGCCCAGAAAGTCGGTGGCGCGCCAGCCCTTGTCGAGATGCTCTAGGAGGGATTGCGCCTTGAATTGCGTTAGAACGTATATGGATAGAATACCAGAGTTGACAAAGTTGGAAAGTACGAAATCGATAATCCTGTACCTTCCGCCAAAGGGCACCGCCGGTTTTGCTCTGTGCGCTGTCAACGGATAGAGACGCTCACCCCTGCCCCCCGCCAGTACGATACCCAGCACGTACATCATTTTCCCTCTGTCTCACGCCTCCTTAACCCAAGAGTTGCTTGTACAAGTTGCTGTACCTCTGAGCAGAGCGGTCCCATGAAAAATCCATAAGCATGGCCCTGTGCTGCAACGCTGTCCATGCTTCTTTCTCGTGAAAAACGTGCAGGGCACGATCGACGGTTTGGATCATCGCCTCCGCGTCATAGCGTTCGAAAGCAAAACCGGTGCCGGTGGATTTCTCTGCCTGGTAATCTTCCACGGTGTCTTTGAGTCCGCCCACCGCCCGCACAATAGGAATCGTGCCGTATTTTAGACTGAACATCTGATTAAGACCACAGGGTTCATAAAGCGATGGCATCAAAAACATATCGGCGCCAGCTTCGATTTGATGCGCCAAGGGATCGTCGAAATCGTTGCGCACGGCGATCTTGTCGGGAAAGCTGCGCGCGGCGCCGACGAGAAAGTGCTCGTAGCGCGGCTCGCCACTGCCCAAAACTATCATTTGCACGGGCCGCGGCATGAGTCGGTCAAGGCTTTTTTCGACGAGGTCAAAACCCTTTTGTGGTGTCAAACGGGAGACCATACCCAGAAGCGCCACCTCGGGCTTTGGAGGCAGGCTCAAGGCGGTCTGCAAACTCTTCTTGCAACTGGCTTTGGGCGTCAAGTGATCGGCGCTGTAGTTCTCGGCAATCCAGGGATCCGTTTCGGGATTCCATTGTGTGTAGTCTACGCCGTTCAGGATGCCGACAATGTCGTTGGCCCGCCCGCGCAGCACACCCTCCAGGCCGAAGCCTTGTTCTGCTTCCATGATCTCGCGCGCATAGGTCGGGCTCACCGTCGTTATTTTATCAGCGAAGGTCAAGGCTCCTTTAACAAGATTCATATTGCCGTAAAACTCGAGGTAAGACGGAGTAAACAAGCTTGGATCCAGATTCAACAAAGCCCAGTTCGACGCCGGGAAAATTCCCTGGAAACCAAGATTGTGAATCGAGAAGACTGTTTTCGCCGCAGCCAGTTCCGTATATCGATCCGCCTGGGTCTTGAGAAAGACAACCACGAGGGCTGACTGCCAGTCATGACAATGGATAACCGCAACCGGATTTTGGCGCAGGATCTCAAGCGCGGCACGGCTGAAGAAAGCGTAGCGCTCGGCGTTGTCCGAATAATCGCCTTGGGCGGGACCGTAGAGAGTCTCGCGGTCAAAATATCGGTCGTTACGAACCAAGTAGACGACGACATTATTGCCCAAGCGCGTCTGGAAAATAACCGCCTCCTCTTGGCGGTTCGAGATCGGGACGAAAAATTTTTCTCTTGTCTCGCACAGCGAAAAGCCGCCCTGGAGCACGGAGCGGTAGGCCGGCATGATCAAGCACAGCTCATGGCCCTGCCGTTCGAGGGCGGCGGCAAGGGTCCCCGCCACATCGGCCAAACCGCCGGTCTTGGCAAAGGGCACGACCTCGGGGGATATCATGGCAATCTTCATGCTATCGGATTGGCTTGGTCGTGCGTTGCTGCTACTTCCGGTTGCCATTTAGGAGCGGATTTAAACCTCGTCACTACCGTGCCGCATCATTGACTTTCGTTCTTGAAAAACAAGACTGACAACGGCGGAAGAATAAGCCTAAGAGAATGAGGCCGCCCATGTAAAGACGTGGGGTCCGCGTGCTGGCCACCCGCATTTCCCATGCCGCTGCCGCCGTATTCCGCGCCATCGCTGTTCAGCAACTCTCGCCAATAGCCGCCACGAGGTACTCCAACTCCGTAGTTGGTGCGCGGCACCGGGGTAAAATTGCAGACCGCGAGAATGATCGCGGATGTCGATTTGCCCTTGCGGATCAAGCTGATCACGCTGCTATCGGAGTCATCGCAGTCGATCCATTCGAAGCCT
>Ga0126377_10004007_pt1 | contig 10606 bp, 10 predicted proteins | sample PanSoiMetPlot_22_FD_92647 | JGI IMG/M metagenome (GOLD analysis project Ga0126377, IMG submission 92647) | Tropical forest soil microbial communities from Panama - MetaG Plot_22 | ecosystem: Environmental > Terrestrial > Soil > Tropical forest > Bulk soil | place: Panama | collected 2016-02-17 | reverse complement strand
GGTCACGCCGGTGCGCGAAGGCATCGTGGTCGCCCCGGCAGACGGGCGCGTCAGCCTGATCGCGAAGGCCGTTCCGCCCAAGGAAATGGCCTTGGCGGACAAGCCGTTGCCGCGCGTCTCGATTTTCATGAGTGTGTTCGATTGTCACGTGAACCGCAGCCCGGTGACCGGACGCATCGAGCGCATCGCCTACCGCCCCGGGACCTTCATCAACGCCGATCTCGACAAGGCGAGCGAGGATAATGAGAGAAACGCGGTCGTTGTCGCGACCCCGAGCGGCATCCGGATTGGCGTGGTGCAGATCGCCGGGCTGATCGCACGGCGCATCGTGTCGTTCGTGCGCGAGGGCGAGACCGTCGGCACCGGCCAGCGCTTCGGCATGATCCGTTTCGGATCGCGCGTCGACGTCTATCTGCCCGAAGGAGCTACGCCGCTGGTCGCCGAGGGTCAGATCGCGGTCGCCGGCGAGACCGTGATCGCGGACCTCAAAGTCGCCGATTCGGGGCGTACCTATCGCGTCGGCTAGAGCCGATTAACTCCCTGCGCGCAATAGCTTAGACTGAAGTGGCGATCTCGGGCAGGCCGGGCTATATTTGAGCCATGTTGTTCCCGCCGTTCGAGCACGACCGCGCGCCGGAGCGCCGTCGGCGTTTCCGCGCCATTCCCGTGCGCACGCTAGTGCCCAATGTGATCACCCTGCTCGCCTTGTGCGCGGGCCTCACCGCCATTCGGCTGGCGGTGGAGGACAAGCTTGAATGGGCGCTCGCGGCCATCGTGTTCGCCGCCGTGCTCGACGGCATTGACGGCCGCATTGCACGCCTGCTCAAGGGCACCTCCCGGTTCGGCGCCGAGCTCGACAGCCTCGCCGATTTCGTCAATTTCGGCGTGGCGCCGGCGCTCATCCTCTATTTCTGGGACCTGCACGAGCTGAAATCGGCGGGCTGGATCGCCGCCATGGTGTTCGCCATCTGCGCCGGCCTGCGGCTCGCCCGTTTCAACGTCATGATCGAGGATCCCAACCGCCCGGCCTGGGCCGGCAACTTCTTCGTCGGTGTGCCTGCGCCGGCCGGCGCCATCACCGTGCTGCTGCCGGTCTATGTGCATTTCCTCGGCATGCCGCGGCTCGCTTTCGTCGCCCCGGTGACGTTCGTCTACACGCTCGCCATTGCCTTCCTGATGGTGTCGCGGTTGCCGGTCATTTCCGGCAAGAAGTTAGGCACACGGGTGCCTACAGAGATGGTGTTGCCGGTGTTCGTGGTGGTGGTGCTGTTCTTCGCGCTGCTGATTAGCTATCCATGGGAAGTGTTGACCATCGGCACGCTGTGCTACCTCGCGGCCCTGCCATTTGGCTGGATCTCCTACCGCGACCACGAGCGCAAGGACGCCCAGAGCGCCGCTCCCGCCACGGAACCGAATGATGCCGCGGCGTTGCCGGCTGCACCGTCCGCGCAGCTACCCGGCGCTTCGCGCCCTGCCGAGGTGCCGGAGGGTGGTCGCCCGGCGCGGCTCAATTGATGACGAACGCGGCGCGCCGCCGCTTTCTCGCGTCGGCGGGTGCCGTGATCGCGGCGCCCCTGGTGGCGCGCACGGCGCGCGGCCAAGCTCAGACGCAAGCGCAGGTGACGTTGCGGCTGCATCATTTCCTGCCGGCCGTCGCCAATGCCCATGCCCGCTTCCTGCTGCCGTGGTCGAAGAAGATCGAGATCGCGTCCGCTGGGCGCATGCGGATCAACATCTTCCCCTCGATGCAGCTCGGTGGCACGCCGGCGCAATTGTTCGATCAGGCGAGCGACGGCACTGCCGATATCGTGTGGACGCTGCCAGGCAATACGCCCGGTCGTTTTCCGATCGTCGAAGTGTTCGAACTGCCGTTCGTCGCGTCGCGCCGCTCGATCGTCAACGCCAAGGCGGTGCAGGACTTTGCCGATAGCGATCTCAAGCAGGAATTTCGCGACGTCCATCCGATTTGCGTCTGGGCGCATGACCACGGACTGATCCACGCCAGGAAACCCATCACCGCCCAGGAAGACCTGCGCGGCTTGAAGCTCCGTTCCCCGACGCGGCTTGCCGGCGAGGCCTTGCGCGTGCTCGGCGCCAACCCGATCGGCATGGCCGTTCCGCAGGTGCCGGAGGCGCTGATCCTGCGCGCGATCGATGGCTGCGTCGTGCCGTGGGAGGTCGCGCCCGCACTAAGGGTCCCGGAGCTACTGAAATTCCACACCGACATTCCAGGCTCGCCAACTCTTTATACAGCGACCTTCATCCTGGCGATGAACAAACCGAAGTACGACGCGTTGCCGGCCGACTTGAAGGAGATCATCGACGCCAATGGCGGGCAGGCGATGGCGGCGATGGCCGGTCAGATGTGGGACGATCAGGCCGCCGTGGCGCTCGAGGCGGCGAAAGCGCGCGGCAACACCATCACGACGCTGACGCCCGACGAAACGGCGCGCTGGCGCAAGACCACCGAGCCGGTGATCGAGGCCTGGCTCAAGCAGATGAAGCAGCGTGGGCTGGACGGCGGCAAGCTCCTGGCAAACGCTCGCGCGCTGCTTGCCAAGTACGAGCAGGCCTGAGACCTTGCCACCATAATGCCCATCGATCCCGCCGCCGCACCGCGCTGCCTCACGCGTTTCGCCCGCCAGCCGGCGATGGCGACGATCGGCGCGTCGGTCAGCGCGATCGACGCCGGCCAATTCGAGATCATGCCGCCGTTCTCCGCGCATCTCACCCAGCAGCACGGATACATTCACCCCCGCATCACGGCGATGATCGCCGATACCGCATGCGGCTTTGCCGCACGGTCGCTCATGCCGGAGGACGCCGCGGCCCTGACCACGAAGTTCAAGCTCAACCGGCTGGTGCCGGCCGAGGGCGAGCGCCTGATCGCAGTCGGCCGTGTGGTGCGGCCGCGCAAGACGCTGATGGTGTGCCTGGCCGAGGTGTTCGCCGAGGATGCAGGCAAGCGCAAGCAGGTCGCGCTGATGACTGCGTCCAATGGTGGCCGACACAGCCACGGGGTTGCGTGATCGAGATGGGCCGGCTCGCGGACAAGGTGATCCTCATCACCGGCGCCGCCGGCGCCATCGGCTCGAAGGTTGCCGTCGCCGTCGCGCGCGAGGGCGGCCGGGCGATCGGCACCGATCTGGCCGGCCGTCCCGGCATCCACCATGTCCTCGACGTGACGTCGGAGGCCGACTGGGCTCGCGTCATCGGCGACGTTGATCGCACCGCCGGCCGGCTCGACGGTCTCGTCAACGCCGCCGGCATCGTGGTGCTGGCGAGCGTCGAGGACACCGACTACGTCACCTGGCGGCGCATCATCGCCGTCAATCTCGACGGCACGTTTCTCGGCTGCAAGCATGCCCTCGCACTGCTCAAGCGCAAGGGCGGCTCGATCGTTAACCTGTCGTCGATCTCGGGCATCGTCGGCGGCCATAACCTCGCCGCCTACAACGCGTCCAAGGGCGGCGTGCGGCTCCTGACCAAGTCGGTCGCGCTGCACGGTGCGCGGCTCAAGCCACAGGTACGCTGCAACTCGGTTCACCCGGCCTTCGTCGAGGGGCCGATGGTGGAGGATATCCTGGCGCAGACCGCCAGGCCGGAGATCGCACGCGAGCATCTTGCCCGCGATGTTCCGCTTGGCCGGCTCGGCACCCCGGCGGACATCGCCGAATTGTGCGTCTACCTGCTCGCCGACGAATCCGCCTTTGTCACCGGCGCCGAGTTCGCGATCGACGGCGGATTGACGGCGAAGTAGTCAGCGCCGGTGGACAAAGGGTGTCCACCCGAAGGTCGCGTTGAAGGCTCAATGACCGGCCGGCCTGTTCGCCTCGCGCACGGACGCGCGTGGCCGATTCCGTCATAAAGCGAGAGCTTCGCGCCGGGATTTTCGACGCGGCGTACTGCTCGCCCGTGCTTCTTGTCCTGCGCCGTACTCGATGTCGTGAGCGCAGGAGCAAGTGCGATGCAAACGTGGCGACGTCATCATATCCTCCGCTGTTGTCGTGCTCGATCGGGAAACGATGCGCCTCGCGATCGGCCGTTTCCGCAATATCGATCGCTTCTGTAAGCCGAACCCCGACGTCAGTGCTGAGCGAGACTGTGTACCGCGGCAATGCGAAGCGAATTTTCAAGCTCGACGGCTGCGCATCGCGCCGTGCACTCATCCGTAATCATTCAACTTTTGGAGACATAGGCGGCGGCCATGCCTTTTGGACAATGCAGGCTTGCGGCGAGGCTAAGCTTGACACAATCATAAGCATGCTTATGTTCGCTACGCTTATGTTTGCCACTTTCGCTCTTAGCCCAAAGGAGCGATCGCTGGCGGATCGGAGAGCCGCCAGAAGCCCCCCGCTGGCGGCTCTCCCTCACCGATTTCGAGGCCAGACAATGCCCGCCGATCTCGAGAATGACTTGCTGGTTCTGCTCTATGACGTTGCGCGCCAGATGCGCGCTTACGCCGACCAGGCGGCTCAGGCGCACGGCATGACACGGGCGCAGATGATCATCTTGGCGCGGCTAGATCGGCAGCCGGACATATCTCAGAACGAGCTCGCGGCCGTTGCCGAAGTCGCACCAATGACGATTGCGCGTCTGGTCGACCGGCTCGAAAAGCTTGGGCTCGTCAAGCGTTGCACCGATCCCAATGACCGACGCATCTGGCGCCTGCGATTGACGCCGGCTGCCGCGCCGCTCCTGCGTGACATCAAGCATCTCCGCGCCAAGCTGCACAGTGTCATGACCAAGGGGATCGACCCCGCTGTATTGGACGCGATGATCATGGGTCTGCGCCAAATCAAGGAAAACGTCAGCAGCCGACGGCTCGCCGAAGCGTCCTCGTAAGGAGTATCGCCATGTCGAATGTAGAGCGAATCGATCGTCTTACAACTCAGCCAGAGTCGCTCCCAACGTCGCCGGGTCGTGGCGAACAGAGCGCAACGTCCGCCGCCAATAAAACGGTTGGGCTGCCTTCTGAGAGAAGCAAGGCGCCGCCGAGCAAGACGAGCCCCGCTACAGAGCCGCCGGAGCACACCGCCGAAAGACCTTCCGACTCTGAGGAAGCGCCGAGCTCCACCCGGCGGCCCTTGGTGCGTTGGGCCTTGTTCGCTCTGCTTCCGCTTGCGCTGGTCGCCGGTGGCTATTGGTACGTCACCGGCGGCCAGGTCATGTCGACGGACGACGCATACATTGAAGCCGACAAGGTCGGCATTTCGACCGATGTTTCTGGGATCGTGAAGGACGTCGACGTGGCCGAGAACCTGCACGTCAACCCCGGACAGATCCTGTATCGGCTCGATCCCCGCCAATTCCAAATCGCGCTGGAGAACGCGAACGCCAACCTCGCGCAAGTCGAGCTGACGGTCGAATCGATGAAGCGGGATTACCGGCGCATGCTGAGCGACATCGAAACCCAACAGGCCCAGGTCGAGCTCGACCAAGCCACTTTCGATCGCTATGCCACCCTGGTGAAGTCCGACGCCGTCTCCAAGGCCAATTACGACCAGGCTCGCTTCACGCTTCAAGCCGACAAGAGCAAAGTCGTCTCGCTCAAGCAGCAGGCCGAGGTGCAGCTCGCCAGGCTGGGCGGCAACCCCGACATTCCGGTCACAGATGATCCGCAATACCTGCAGGCGAAGGCGCAGGTCGACGAGGCGCGGCGCCAGCTTGATGATACGGTCATCAGAGCGCCCTTCGCCGGCGTCGTGACGAGCGTGCCCTCGATCGCGCCGGGCAAGTACCTGCAAGCATCAACGACCGCCTTTTATCTCGTCGCAACCGATCATGTCTGGGTCGATGCGAATCCCAAGGAGACGGAGTTGACGTATGTGCGGCCGGGGCAGCCGGTCACGGTGACGGTGGACACCTATCCGGACGTCGAATGGCGCGGCACGGTCGAGAGCATCAGCCCGGCGGCGGCGCAGGAGTTCCAGCTTCTCCCGGCTCAGAACACAAGCGGCAACTGGGTCAAGGTCGTCCAGCGCATCCCGATGCGCGTCCGCGTCGATACCAGCGACCAGAGTCGCCCACCACTCCGCGCCGGGATGAGTGTCGAGGTCGATGTCGACACCGGCCACGCGCGAGGGATGCCGCAGTTCTTAGCGAGGCTGCTTGGCTGGCACGAGCGGAGGACGTGATGGCCGGCCAACGGCAAGGCCCCTCCGGCAACCGGGCGGCGATCACCGCCTGCGTGAGTCTCGCGACCCTGATGCAGGCGCTCGACACGACCATTGCCAATGTCGCACTGCCGCATATTCAAGGCAGCGTCTCGGCCACTCAGGATCAGATCGCGTGGGTGTTGACGTCCTACATCGCCGCTGCCGCGATCATGACTCCGCCAACCGGCTACCTCGCCAACCGCTTCGGATTGAAACGACTTTTCCTCATCGCCGTGGCCGGCTTCACGGTCGCCTCGATGCTCTGCGGCCTCGCCAATTCGATCGTCGAAATCGTGCTCTTCCGCATTCTGCAGGGGATGTTCGGCGCTCCTCTGGTGCCGCTTTCGCAATCGGTCTTGCTCGGTATTTACCCGAAGGAACGACAAGGCTTCGCAATGGCGCTGTTCGGCCTTGGCGTGATGGCTGGCCCCATTCTCGGTCCGGTCCTCGGCGGTTGGCTGACCGAGAATTACACTTGGCGCTATGTGTTCTACATCAACCTACCGGTCGGCGTTTTCGCTTTCCTCGGCATGACGGTCTTTCTGTCGGAATCACGGCGGAATGCAAATGACAAGCTCGATTGGCTCGGCTTTGGTGCGTTGAGCGTCGCGATAGGCGCGTTGCAAATCCTGCTCGATCGCGGCGAACAGAAGGACTGGTTCGGCTCCGGCGAGATATGGATTGAGGCGATCATTGCCGCCTCGGCGTTCTACGTCTTTCTCGTCCATACGTTCACGACCAAGGAGCCCTTTGTCAGGCCGGCTCTTTTTCGCGACCGCAATTTCACCGCCGGCACGGTATTCATCGCCGTGATCGGGCTGACCTACTATTCCTCGCTGGCGCTGCAGCCTCCTTATCTTCAACAACTCATGAACTATCCCGTCGTCACCGCCGGTCTCGTGTTGGGGCCTCGAGGCATTGGCACAATGGCCGCTATGTTGTTGGTCGCACGCCTGACGGGAAGGCTCGATACGCGCCTGCTTCTGGGCGTTGGTCTCGGTCTCACGGCTTGGGCCTTCTACGCCATGACCGGTTGGACACCCGACGTATCGCAGGGTGAGATCGTCGTTGTCGGGGTTGTCCAGGGCGCTGGACTCGGCTTTCTCTTCGTGCCGCTGAGCTCGGTGACCCTAGCGACGCTGCCACCGGAGCAGCGCACGCAAGGCGCCGGTCTGTACAATTTGTCGCGCAACATCGGCTCAAGCGTCGGCATCTCTACCGTCAATGCCCTGCTGACGAGCAACACGCAGGTGAATCACGCCGAGATCGTCGCGCACGTCAATGCCGTCAATCGGGCCTTCGATAATCCGACGATCGAGCAGTTCTGGAGCCCCGTCACCGCCGCCGGGCGGGCAGCGCTCGACGCAATGATTACACAGCAGGCGCAGATCATCGCCTATATCGACGATTACAAGCTGTTGATGATCGCAACCCTCGCCGTCCTTCCGTTGCTCATTGTGTTCAAACAGCTCCCTTCGGGCAGCCCTGCCAATCAGACGCCGATGGCCGAATGATTGGAGCACAGGGATCAGCTTCCAGAAACCCTGCGCGCCGCCGAACAGGACCGTCCCGACGTCGCGCTCGGACTCAGCGGTCGGGCAGGGGATGTCCCGGCATCAGCTCATAGGGATGCTTCCAGCCGGGCAGCGCTTTGATGCGGTCGAGCCATCGACCGATTGCCGGATGGTCCTTGGCGATGTCGAAGCCGAATTCTTCAGCTGGATAGTAAAGGTAGGCGACGAGGGAAATGTCAGCGATGGTTGGGCGCTCGCCGAGCACGAAGGACCGCGGCGCGAGGCGCTTGTCGACAATGGCGAGCGCATTATCTATGCGGCCCTTCAAAAAACCGAACACGGCCGGATCGGGCGCCGGCTTGGCGAAGTTCTTCAGGAACCGGTACGGACCGAGGAAACCGTTGACCTTCTGATTGTCGAAGATGATCCAGCGCAGCGCTTCGAGGCGCTCGTCCTCGCCCTGCGGCAGGAACTTGCCCGAGCGATCACTGAGATAGGTCAAGATCACGCCCGACTGGCTGAGCTTCTTGTTGCCATAAGCGAGCACCGGCACCTCGCCCATCTCGTTGACGTCGGTGCGGTACTGTGGCGTGCGCGTCTCACCGCGGGCGAAGAAATCGACGAACACCGGCTGCCAGTCCGCGCCGATCAGGTTGAGCATGAGCGCGGCGCGGTAGGCGTTGCCGGACTGGGCAAAGCAATAGAGCTGGTATTCGGACATTGGGGGGACCTGTGACATTTGGCTATGCCGGTTCAGTGATCGTCTTCTTCGTCTCCGTTTTGGGGGCCTGCGTCCTGGGCGAGGCCTTGTTTGAGCAGGCGGGGGATGCTCGGTGGCAGCGGCAGCCTGAGCGCATGCTCATGGCCGAACGGCGACATCTTGTGCCAAGTCCGGGCGAGAATGCCGGCCAGCTTGTCATCGTCGGTCTTGGCCATGAGGTCGCCGACGTAGTACGCGAGGAAGACGACGCAGGCAACGTCCTCGAGCATTTGCGCCTCTGCCTCGCGCTTGAGCCGTTCCTTGCGCATGAGCGCCCCCACGCGCGCGATGTCGTCGGCGCCGAAGCCGGCCGCTGCCATGATCTCGCCGATGCGTTTGGCATGAAAGACCTTGAGGTAGTTGCGCCATCCGAGGTAGCCAGCACGACCCGCCGGATAATTCGTGCGCGGCGTGGTCCAACGCTCGATGTGCTGGCCGCGCGCCGCGATCCGCAGATGGAGCGAGGCATCCGGCGCCATGCGGGCCAAGGTGTCGCTCATGCGCCAGCCGTAACAGAGGGCCGCCGGCTCCGGGCTGCCGTCGATGTCAATGCAATTGGGATCGCGCGCGTTCGCCGCGTCGATCGCCGCGATAACCGCCGCCAGGCGCACATCCGCATCCGGCATTGGCTCGGTACTCCTCTACCCAGCCCTGGCCGCGTTCAGGCAGTCCAACCGATCAGGCTTCGTCGTGCTTGCGGCCGACGAAAATCTGTTATCGCGTCAGCGAAACGGTTTCCCCACTGGCCGCCTGGCCTTCGAGCCTGCCGGGCCCCGAGTTGCTCAGTTCCGCCAGCGGCTCGCCGTTATGATTCCGGATCACGAGGCCGCTGGGTTCGAACGCCCACTTGCGGCTAGTGAAGAAGTTCCCGGGGCAACCGCCTTCGGGCGCGATCGTGCCTTCGGCCGCGCCCGGAGCGCCGGCAAACGTCATGCCGCAGAAACCGGCATTGGGCGAGGCGAGGACCCAGCGTCCCGCCATGTTGACGGGTGTTGTCGTGCCGCGCGGTAAGGAAGCGACGCGCCCGGCGGCCGAACCTGGCAGCGGCGAAACGCCGGTCGTCGAGGGTTCGCCGAGGCAGCCGCCGAGCGCGAGCGACAGCACCACGGCCGCAAGCCGGCGCGTTCTGCGTGCGACGATATCGGTCGTGGCCAAGATCTGCATCTCACTTCATCGTCGGGATGACGAACTCGGCGCCTTCCTTGGTGCCTGAGGGCCAGCGCGCGGTCACGGTCTTGGTCTTGGTGTAGAAGCGGATCGAGTCGGGCCCGTGTTGGTTGAGGTCGCCGAAGCCCGAACTCTTCCAGCCGCCGAACGTGTAGTAGGCGAGCGGTACGGGGATGGCGAAATTGACGCCGACCATGCCGACCTCGACCCGGCTCGTGAAGTCGCGCGCCGTGTCGCCGTCGCGGGTGAAGATGGCGACGCCGTTGCCGTAGTCGTGCTCGGAGGGCAGTCGCACCGCCTCCTCATAGTTCTTGGCGCGCACCACCGAGAGAACCGGGCCGAAAATCTCTTCCTTGTAGATGCGCATGTCGGGCGTCACGTTGTCGAACAGGCAGCCGCCCATGAAATTGCCGTTCTCGTAGCCCTGCAGCTTGAAGCCGCGGCCGTCGACCACGAGATTGGCGCCTTCCTTGATGCCGAGATCGACATAGTTCCTCACCTTGTCGAGATGGGCACGGGTGACCAGCGGGCCGTAGTCAGCCTGCGGGTCGGTCGAGAGTCCGACTTTTAGACTTTCGACGCGCGGGATCAGCTTTTCGACCAAGATGTCGGCGGTCTTCCTGCCGACCGGCACGGCAACCGAGACCGCCATGCAGCGTTCTCCGGCCGAGCCGTAGCCGGCGCCGATCAGCGCATCGACGGCCTGGTCCATGTCGGCATCGGGCATCACGATCATGTGATTCTTGGCGCCACCGAAACACTGCACGCGTTTGCCGTTGGCGCAGCCGGTGGAATAGATGTACTCGGCGATGGCCGAGGAGCCGACGAAGCCGATCGCTTTCACGCGACGGTCGGTCAGCAGCGTGTCGACCGCCTCCTTGTCGCCGTTGACCACGTTAAGCACGCCCGCCGGCAGACCAGCCGCGATGAGCAGTTCTGCGAGCCGCATCGGCACCGAAGGATCGCGCTCCGACGGCTTGAGGATGAACGCATTGCCACAGGCCAGC
>Ga0126377_10004006_pt1 | contig 10606 bp, 7 predicted proteins | sample PanSoiMetPlot_22_FD_92647 | JGI IMG/M metagenome (GOLD analysis project Ga0126377, IMG submission 92647) | Tropical forest soil microbial communities from Panama - MetaG Plot_22 | ecosystem: Environmental > Terrestrial > Soil > Tropical forest > Bulk soil | place: Panama | collected 2016-02-17 | reverse complement strand
GTTTGCGCGACAGCGGTGGAGACGAAACAGGCGAGCATAAAGAAAAGGAGCGAGAGGGCAAGGCAAAAGTTTTTCATGGCTGTTGGACCTTAGGGGTAGGAGATTCTTTCGGCTTCTCGATTGGCTTCTCTACGTCAGTTTTGTCGTCGCGCACAACGGTATGTCCGTAAAATGAGTTGAGCGCTTCGGTTCTTCCTTCCCGCGCGAAATCCTCCACCTCTTTTATCCTCACCGCAAATTCGAGTGGAGTAGTGCGTCTCATCGATGTCAAACGTGGTCCATCGGCCCGCAGGGACATCTCCAGTCGCTTATAGAGGTCGCGCGTCTTGTTGCTCTCGCGCTTGAGACTTGCCAGAAAGTTCAAAGCGTTTTCGATGAGGGCGTGGTACATCCCAACTTCTCGGGAGGCCGCTTCATAATTCGGCTGCTGGGTATATTTTTCGGCTAGACCAAGGTGTGTGTCTGACAGGTCGATCGTGATTTTTAACCGGTTCTTTGGATCTTTGGCATCCTCAATCTGGGTACGCTCCTCTTTCGGAATCGCCTTGATTGGTGGGGGCGCATTTAGTTGGGTGATTTGCGGGTCCTGGCCCAACACCGCCGGTGCGCAAGCGAGGGCCAGGAACAAGGCCTGGGTCATTAAGATAATCTGTCGTGAATTGTTGGAACGCATCGAGGACTAGGGTTTTTTCTTTACACCTTCTCCCAATTGGATTTGTCTTCGGAGCAAAGGAAGACGCAAGTTAACTTTGTCGATCTCTAGTTGGTTTGTTTTTGTGTCTGCGCTAGCGAGAAACTTCTCGTATGACGAGAGCGCTTCCGGATATTCTCCAAGAAAATCGTGGGCCGTGGCAATGAAATAGTAAGCAACCACTATCTTGGGATTCGCTGCCAGGAGCCATTCATATTCTGGTAGCGCATCGGAATACTGTTTTAGTTCATAGAGAGCAGTGGCGAGGTTTGCATGAGCGGCATAGTTGTCGGGCGTTGCCTTCACGACCTGACGTAGAACATATGCTGCCTCAGCAAAGCGGCGTACCTGGATCAGGGCTGATGCATAACCCAGGGCATACTCTGGTACATCCGGCTTAACTTCAACCGCCTGCCGGTAGTAATCGAGCGAGCGTTGCGGATCCTCCTTGCGAAATGAGGCGCCCAGCTTGGCCAACAACATGGCATTACGAGGGTTCTTCGTCAGGAGCTTCTCGATGGCTGTGCGTGCCGTGTTGGGATCGTCGCTGTTGGCTGCTTCAATCTCTTCCGGTGTGCCAATCACCCCGTTTTTCTGATTACCGTTCGTTGCTTGTACTTCGATTCCTGCAGCCTTGGCCACCGCCACGGCTTCTTCCTGCTTGCCAGCCTGTTGATAGACGTAGACCAGGCGCGTGAGGATGAACTTGTCGCCGGGCTTCAGTTTCTCAGCCGCTTTCAAGTCCGCCACTGCAGCGTCATAGGTTTTAGCTTCGGTTGACAAGTCAGCGCGTTCGATCAAAGCGGCGAGATTCTTCGGGTCGTCGGCAAGTACATGGTCCAACGTGCTCCTGGCGCTTACCTGGTCGCCGTTGGCGCGTTGTGCAATCGCCAATCCCACCCAGGCGGAAGCAGGCGCCTCTTTATCAAGCGTGGCCCGTTTTGCCAGGTCCAAAGCTTCCTGCTTGTCGCCGGCACGCAGGCGAATCTCGGATAGCATCCGCAGCGCTACATTGTCTTTCGGTTCAATCGCCAGCGCCTGGCGAAACAACTTCTCGGCCTCCGCATCCTTGCTCCGGCGCACCAGTAACGCTCCCAGAGCTGAAGATGGAAGCGACCAGTTCTTCTTCAGATCAATGGCTCGACGATAGGCTACCTCGGCCTCATCCAGGCGGGACAATGAGACGAAGGCATTGCCCCGTTGGAACTCTGCTTCGGGAAAGTCTGGCTTTACCTTAACTGCCTGCTCGTAGTATTCGAGTGCCTGCTCGAAATTGCCCTTCGCATGGGCATTTTGGCCGCGCTCGAACAGCTTCACCGGATCAGCTGCCGCATCGCCAAACGGATCATCTTGCGCGTTTACCTGCCCGGCCAGGCACGTCAGGAGAAGGATCGCGCACACGGCAGCGAGAGAATATTTCCGCCAGGCTGAATACTGCATTTCAAGCACGAGGTGTCGCCCAGGAAGCCCTTGTCTATCATTGAAAAAACTGATCTCGGGGAGAGACTCGAATGTTAGCATGCGGTGACTGAGTGCGTCCAAAAATGGGCCTGAAAATCAGCGCTAATGCTGACTAGGATGCTGGTTGCTTTGCTGTTGATGCATGAGCTACCATGCAGCGCAAACTAATTAGCAATACTATCAAGAAGGAAACGTCAAAGGTGTCAGTCTGTTTTGATTCAGATCGACTCGCAGCGGCGGCAGGCGACAAGCAGGTCCGCGACGATCCAGCAGCAACCGCACAGCTGAAGGAAGAGCAGTTGCGCGAATTGTTTCGCCGCCTTGGATCCGTGGTGGTGGCGTACTCAGGCGGAGTTGATAGCAGCTACGTCGCCTACGTTGCTAATGCTGAACTCGGAGAACGCGCGCTTTGCATCACCGGTGAATCAGCGAGTCTCGCACAATATCAGAGAACAGAGATCGATCGAGTGGTGCGAGAGTTTGGTCTACACCACGAAATAATTCAAACTGAAGAGTTAGAGAATCCTGGCTATCGCGCTAACAACGCCGACCGCTGCTACTTCTGTAAAGACGAGCTATATACGAAGCTTGAGTCAATTGCGAAGAGTCGTGCGTTTGAGACGATTGTTGATGGTTCAACCACAGACGACGTTCATGACTATCGTCCGGGCCGCAAAGCCGCCCGGCAACATAGCGTGCGTAGTCCATTGATTGAGGTTGGTCTAAGCAAAGCCGAAGTGCGGACATTAAGTAAAAGAGTAGCATTGCCTACCTGGGACAAGCCGGCGAGCCCCTGCCTGTCATCCCGCATAGCCTACGGAACGCCGGTAACGATCGAACGATTGAGTAAGATCGATCGGGGCGAAGAGATTCTACGCGAGTTTGGCTTCCGCGAGTTTAGAGTGCGTCACCACGATACGTTGGTCCGGATTGAAATAGCCCCGGAGGAGATGTCGCGTGTTCTAAACAAAGAAGTGATCGACTCCTTGGCGCAGCAGTTTCGCGAACTTGGTTTCAAATATGTCACATTGGACCTGCACGGTTTTCGTAGTGGTTCGCTCAACGAAGCGCTGGTCCAGATTCAATAGCTCTGGTTGAATTCAGATCTTGCGCTTTCAGTCCCGAATACCGAGCGGTTGGTTGTTCCAAGAACGGGAGACACTTAAATGTCCAGCATGTACAGCACCATCTACGTCGACGACATCCGTGAGATCAAAGAAGAGAATCCGTTTGAGTCGATGATGTCGCGTTTCGACCGCGCAGCGCAGTTGCTCGATCTCGACCCTGACCTCTACGCAGTCCTGCGCTGCCCCACCCGCGAGCTCAAGGTCTATATCCCCACCAGGATGGATTCCGGTCGCATTCAGGTTTTCGAAGGCTTCCGCGTCCAACACAATTTTGCAAGAGGTCCAGCCAAGGGAGGAATACGTTATGCGCCGGATGTCAATCTCGATGAGGTGCGGGCGCTAGCCGCCTGGATGACGTGGAAGTGTGCGGTAGTCAACGTCCCGTTCGGTGGCGCCAAAGGTGGAATCATTTGTGATCCGGCGCAGATGTCGACCGGTGAACTCGAACGCATGACTCGACGCTATGCTGCTGAGTTGCTCGACTTCATTGGCCCAGAAAAGGATGTTCCCGCCCCGGATATGAATACCAACGAGCAAACGATGGCCTGGATCATGGATACCTACTCCATGCATGCGCGACACACAGTCACGGCCGTGGTCACCGGGAAGCCAATCGATCTGGGTGGATCATCCGGGCGGAGGGAGGCCACTGGAAGAGGCGTCCTGTTTGTCGTCAATGAAGCCATCAAACGCTTCAAAATGACGCCCACGGAGACGCGGGTGGTGGTTCAAGGATCCGGCAATGTGGGCGGCATTGGCGCAAGGTTACTGCACGAGGCTGGTTACAAAGTTGTAGCGATATCGGACATTCACGGCGGCATTTACAATCCAAATGGCATTAACATTCCGGAAGCCTTGAAGTACCTCGGCGAAACCAGATCATTTGAGGACTATCCTGGGGTTGAGTTTGTGGGGAATCGTGAATTGTTGGAATTAGAATGCGATGTGTTGGTTCCTGCTGCTACCGAAAATCAGATCACTTCCCAGAATGCTGATCGTCTAAAGTGTAAGGTGCTTGCAGAAGGGGCCAACGGACCAACCACAGCAGCTGCGGATCGGATTTTGCACGACAAAGGCGTCTTTGTTATCCCCGACATCTTAGCCAACGCCGGAGGAGTTACTGTTTCCTATTTTGAGTGGGTCCAGGACCGGATGGGATATTTCTGGCGCGAGGACGTTGTGAACCAGCGGCTGCAGGATACGATGGTTGCAAGTTTCAACGATTTGTGTCGATATGCGGATGCTCATTCGGTTGATACAAGGACCGCAGCGTACATGCTGGCGATAGACCGCGTGGCCTATGATACGCGGATGAGAGGCTTCTACGCGTGACGGAAAAAACATAAACAGAATGGGCGCTAAGTCGTGAAAAACTCTTGATTTCCAATTGAAGGTAGAGTATGGTCTGGCTGATTTACCACTCGGACCAGCAGCAAGATTTTTCAACTTGAGACGTGCGTTTGAGTGATGAAATCGTTGACAGTCAGCGGCCATTTCCGAAAGGAAAAGGACGCAACAAGAGCCACTCGGGAATAGCGGATTAAAGACGAAGAGTACAATCAGGAAGTCGATGTATTCTGTTTAAACGCAGTCCGAGCGCGGGAACTGGACCTTGTGGTCCAATCAAGACTTTGACAAACTGTAGTTAGGGCCTCCGAGTCAGGGCGCGTCGCTATGCGGACAACTCCTTACGAGGGTCGGTGGCATGATTACACATACTTTTTATACTCATTTCGCAGGAGGAATGCGATGAGACTCGCAACTAGGGCGCTTACTGCTGCGCTCCTTACGTTGGTGCTGTGTGCCGCAGCATCGGCTCAGGCTTTAAGGTCGGAGAGTGATCCGCGCAATCAATCTCCGGCAGTAGGCACAGGTGGTCCTGTGGGTGGGCCTACTGGGCTTTTCACGATTTACGACGGCTCGACGATACGTCGAGGGGAATTCACTTTCAGTATTGCCTACAGCAATTACGATCGTGATCCAGGTAACGTCGATATCACCGATATCCCGATCAGCTTCAACGTTGGTCTAAATGATCACATTGAGCTGTTCTTCAAGACGAATGCCTTGCGGGGTATTAAGGTAAACACGCCTACTAACCTCTCAGGTTTCTATCTGCCAAACTCGGGCCTCTACTGCGGCAGCAACCTGCTGTGCAGTGGTGCGGCGATTATCTATGCGCCCTCTGGTCCGAATGTGGGCACCTTAGCGGGCCACGCGCTGTTTCGTCCGCGGAATAACCAACCGTTCGTCCAGTTTCCATTTAGCGGCGGTTCTGCTGGAACCTTTGGCCTTGGACCAGGCATACCTGGTGGGCCATTCGGCTTCCCGGGCTTCAATGCGCAACTTGGACCATTTACGGTGGCGCCGAACAGTGGCACCTTTGGTTCAGCTGATAATTTCCCAGGTGTGGGATCTCCGGTAGGTGGCATCCTGCCAGGTATTGTGCTGGCGACTACCACTCTTCCGGCAACGGCATTGACTCTGCCGATCGTGGTGCCAACCTCTTTCACGATTGAGCCGGCCTACTTGCCTGACGCGCCCTTTGTGAATCGCCTCTATGGCACCTCGAGTTTCGGTGACATGGTGGTCGGTGCGAAGATCAGGCTAACTGGACCAAGAAATCCTTTGGGCGCAGGTTTCATTCCCTTCTATCGCTGGTATCCAGACAAGGCTGACGACTCCGCTGGCTTTAATCAACTCCAGCGTGGCGCAAGCCCCGGTGGTGATATCGGTGACTTTGGGTTGATTGGTTTTGTGGACGGTCGTCTTGGTCCACACGTCAACGTTTCCGCTAACGGTGGTTACATCCTAAACAGTAACCCGAAAGGCGCGGGCGGTGACTTTGTACTACTCGATCGGCCCGATGAATTTCTCGCTGGTGTAGGTTTTGACTTCCCGATTAACAAGCATTTCCAGCCAATTGCGGAAGTTAGATCGACTCAATACGTCGGCGGCACCCATAACGCATTTCACAACAATCCGGTGGACGTGCTGGGTGGTATCAAGATTTATCCGCGCCGCTGGTTTGGTATTGGCGTCGCCTATCGCAGGCACCTCAATCAACAGGATACCGGCCATTTCAATTCTGTTGATGGCTCGGTCAATATCAACCAGCTTACCAATGTCTTCGTTCCTGGCCGTGGGTTAGTCGTGGTTCCGGGAACAACTCGCGCGTCAACGGCTAATGGATTCCCGCTAGGCTTCATCCCGTCTGAAGACCCGAATGGGTTCATCTTCCAGTTCTGGGCCGGCCGCCGAAATGCTCGCGGCGAGCCAAAGGTAAATCTGCCGCCGACAGTGTCCGCGTCGGCTTCGTCAAGTACCGTCACCCGTGCGTGTCCACCGGGAAATACCACGGCCTCGGGTTGTCCCAGCAGCGATCAAATTCAGCTAACCGCAAACGCGACCGATCCAGACAACGATACGTTGCTCTATACGTGGTCGGTAACGGGCGGCAGAATAACTGGTGAAGGTCGCGCAGTAAATTGGGATCTGTCCGGGGTTGCAAACGGAAGCTATACCGCAACAGTTGAGGTTAACGATGGTAACCAGCACACCGCAACCTCGTCAGCCACGGTAAACGTCACTGACTGTCCGGATTGCGTGAAGATTCCACCGCCGTGTCCAACTGTCTCTGTCAGCTGCCCGAGCGAAGTTGATGCTGGTGCTCCGATCACCTTCACAGCTAGCGTTTCAGGTGGCGATCCGAATATGCAACCGACCTACAACTGGTCCGTTTCATCTGGAACTATCAGCAGTGGCCAGGGAACCTCCTCGATCACAGTTGATACAACCAATGCTGGCGGCCAGACGGTAACGGCGACAGTAAGCCTTGGTGGTGCAGACCCGGCTTGTACGGGAACGACAGCGTCGTGCAGCACCCAGGTCAAGACTCCAATTCCGCCGGCGGTCAAGTTTGACGAGTATGGCAACATCAAGTTCAACGACGAGAAAGCCAGACTCGACAACTACGCGATTCAGCTGCAGAACCAGCCAGGCTCCACCGGCGTGATCATCGCCTACGGTACTTGCGCTGGCGAGGCACAAGCTCGAGCCGACCGCGCCAAGGATTACCTGGTCAATACGCGCGGAATCGAAGCGAGCCGCATCACAACCGTGGACGGTGGCTGCCGTTCAGACCTGACAGTGCAGCTCTGGATAGTCCCGCAAGGCGCGACTGCTCCAGCAGCCGACACAACAGGCGTCATCTCACCGTGTCCGGAGTGCAAGAAGAAAGCTGCTCCGCGACGACGTAGAGGTGATGATGAATAGTTAATTAACTAGCTTGGCTTCATAGCCATAGCTCCTAAAAAAGCGGGCGATTATTCTCCTCCGAGAAGAATCGCCCGCTTCGCTTTTGAGCTCCCTTTTTTCAGTACAACTGACGCACAAATGCCACGCATCCTACCCCTGCTGCCGGAAGGTTTTGGACACAAGGCACCCGATCTATACTAAACTAAAGAGGAGTTCCCGAGAGTCGGGCTCCGGTAGAATTTTTCCCGTGGAAGAAAACGAATGAATAGAGTGAAGAAATTTCTCCCCCTGGTATTGGCTGCCCTCGCCTTGGCCTCGCCGACCTTTTCCAGCAACGCTTTTGCGCATGACGACGGCGGAGCGGCTGACCCGGCCAACTATTCCAACGATTGGCGTTCAACTGGACCTCCAGGAGGGGACGTTCGGGGCCTGGTGGTAGATCCGGCCAACCCGGACCGTTTCTACTTTGGCACGCTCGATGGTCAGATCTATACCTCTACTGACGCGGGCAAGCATTGGCGGCTGCTGTATAACTTCGGCAAGCCCCGCCTTTTCGTCGACCACATCATCGTCGATCCTCGTAATTCCCGCGTGCTCTACGCCGCCGGGCATCGCCACAAAGATCCGGGTGGTTTCTTCAAATCAACCGACGGTGGCCTGTCGTGGCGCGAAAGTCCCGAACTGAAGAATGAGGCACTGCTGTCGCTGACGCAGTCCGTTGCCGACCCTGATACTCTAATCGTCGGTAGTTTCACCGGGATTTTTCGGTCGGATGATGCAGGGGACTCATGGCGCCAACTCCCAACCTATGGGTACGGCGACCCTGGCCTGGTCCACGTTGAATCATTGGCGATGGATCCCCGCGGTACAAACATCATCTATGCCGGCACCTTCTATTTGCCTTACAAATCAATCGACGGCGGCAAGACCTGGAAGTCGATGAAGGAAGGCTTTATCGACGACTCCGACATTTTCGCAATCGATGTCGATCCGCGGGACCCGGACCACGTGATCGCCTCAGCTTGCAGCGGGATCTATGACTCAAAGAACGCCGGCGACACCTGGAAAAAGGTGCAGGGTATTCCTTCCCAGTCGCGCCGGACGAGAGCCATCATGCAGCATCCCTCGGTGCCCGGCCTGGTCTTTGCAGGAACTACTGAAGGATTCTGGCGCTCCGACCGCAATGGCGATCCTGACTCCTGGATGGTAACGACCTCTCGTCAACTAGAAATCAATTCGATAGCCGTCCACCCTTCTCGGCCAGACATGATCTATATCGGCACCAACAACTATGGGGTCATGGTTTCAGATGATGGCGGCAAGTCGTTCGTGCCTAGTAACGGTGGCTATAGCGGGCGGTTCGCCAATGCCATCCTCCCCGATCGAGAAACACCAGGCCGCGTCTATGCGTCGACGATTAATACTGCGACCGGTGGCGGGTTCTTTTTTGTCAGTAACGACAACGGGGAAACGTGGCGGCCTTCAATGCGCAGTATGCCTCAGCGACTGATTACCTACGCTATTGTCCAGGACGCTGTGGACGCGAACATTATCTATCTGGGCACTAACCTGGGAGTCTATCGCTCGCTGGACCAGGGAGTTTCCTGGGCGCCGGTTTGGGCGCCGACCACCCCTGCGCCGGTAGAGAAGAAAAAAGCACCAGTTACCACTTCCTCAGCGAAGGAGACCAAACCTGCACCGCCTCCAGGCCTGCTTCCTGAACCAGCTGAGTTGGTCATGAGCGTGCAAGAGTATCTGACGAACGCTGGTTATCATTTAGGCGATATTGATGGTCTGGCCGGACCGCTAACGCAGACAGCCCTGAGAACATTTCAAAGAGATCGGCATCTGCCGCTGAGCGGAAAGTTCGACAACATCACCCTCTCGGCCATGGGGTTGTCGCGGTCCAATGCGGCGGCCAAAGGAGATGCCTCGGCACTCGTCCTTGCTGACGCAGTCACCACGTTGGTCCATACGGTCGACCCGGAAACCCGGAGACCAGGGCTGCTGGCTGGTACAAACACTGGTCTATATCGTAGTTTCGACCCCGCTAAAGGCTGGCAAAAAGTCCCCTACGACATCGAGGTTGATCCGCGGACAGCTTCAATTTCCACCGATCTGCGTCAGCCAAGAACCATCTGGGTGGCCCTGGCCGCTGGTGGCGTCGTTATGACGCGAGATGGAGGAGAACACTGGCGCCGCGTGGAGGGGATTCCCCGCGATGTTCCGGTCAATGTTGTGGCACAGGACCCGCGGAAGCCCGACTACGTCTATGTCGGTACGAAGCAAACCTTCTTTTTGTCTCACGATGGTGGTGCGACCTGGACACGCCGCGGCGGCAACCTGCCATACGGTGACTTCAGCAGCATCCTCATAAATCCGCACAACAGTGACGAAATATTCATTGGTAACTCATACCAGGCTAGCGAGGTGGGCGGCGGCGTGTTTCGGACGGTAGATGGCGGTGTTACCTGGGCCCGCATTGACTCCAAGCAACATAGGCTGCCCAGTCAGCGCATCTGGGCCTTAGCATTCGACGCATCTGATCAGAACATTCTGTTTGTCGGCTCTCATTCGGCCGGGGTCTATGTCGTGCCCAGGACCTCCGACAACCTGTCAGCGTCTCAGTGATTTGCAGTTCGGGCCGCGGCGAGTTTTATGCCGCGGCCTGTCCGCTAAGTAATTCCCAGTTCAGTGGTTGTTCTTATTCCGTCGCGCCTTGACAGGCGCTCACGCTGACGTGTACATTGCCGCCCTACCCGGAAAAAAGCGGTGGTGTTTGTCGGATCAAGCGGGTGACTACGGCAGGGCGGTAATCGAAACCAAAATAGATCGACATTTCCAAATCCAAACGGCTCGCTTCCTCGCCAGCTTCCATACCCGACAACACCAAGGACAAAAGAACGAAGCCGCTCAAACACTGTCTGGCAGTCATCGAGACCTGCGATGATTGTTCCGGTCAAGTGAGGCGCGATATGATCTCGAACGCGCTACCAGAACCGGGAACCACAGGAGTCTGCATGTCTAGTGAAGAAACCAAGCTGAATAACAGCGAGGCAAATAACAACTC
>Ga0126377_10004005_pt1 | contig 10607 bp, 21 predicted proteins | sample PanSoiMetPlot_22_FD_92647 | JGI IMG/M metagenome (GOLD analysis project Ga0126377, IMG submission 92647) | Tropical forest soil microbial communities from Panama - MetaG Plot_22 | ecosystem: Environmental > Terrestrial > Soil > Tropical forest > Bulk soil | place: Panama | collected 2016-02-17 | reverse complement strand
CGGCGGGGGGCGAATACAACCCGTGGTCAGGCCCCACGAGATGAGTAACTACCTATGTGGCCGGACTTTAGCAGCCAGGCGTCGGCCAGCGTACCCGCGGTCGGGTGTTTTGCCACCCTCCCGGCGCTGCGTCGGCCAGTGCGATCGTGGCGCCCGAAACGGGGTCGCGAGACCTCGTCCGGACGCCACTACAACACTGCCAGGGCGGTCAGTTCCGATCGGCGAGTACGGTCGCTGAACCGCCCGCGGCCTCGATCTTCGCAACGGCTGAGGCGCTGAACGCATCGGCCGACACGGCGAGCGTGACCCCGCCGAGATCGCCGGTGCCGAGCACCTTGACCGGCTGGCCCTTGCGGACCGCGCCGGCGTCGACCATGTCCACGACACCGACCGCACCGCCGTCCGGGAATAGCTCAGCGAGCCGGTCGAGGTTCACGACCTGGTACGGCACCTTGAACTTGTTCCGGAAGCCCTTGAGCTTCGGCAGCCGCATGTGGATGGGTGTCTGGCCGCCCTCGAACGCCGCCGAGACCTGACCGCGCGCCTTCGAGCCCTTGGTGCCGCGTCCCGCGGACTTGCCCTTCGAGCCCTCGCCGCGACCCACCCGGGTCTTGGCCGTCTTCGCGCCCGGCGCTGGACGCAGATGGTGGACCTTGATCACCATTACTCGACCTCCTCGAACGTTACGAGGTGGTTGACCGTAAAGATCATGCCCCGGATCTCGGGGCGGTCCTCCTTGACCACCACGTCATTGATCCGCTTGAGACCGAGCGTGCGAAGCGTCTCGCGTTGATTGCGCTTCGCACCGATCTCCGACCGGATCTGAGTGACTTTCAGGCGTGCCATATGAGTGGGGCCCTCCTACTTCGCCGCTTCGGCGCGCGCGGCCAGCATGGCTGCCGGCGCGACGTCCTCGACCGCGAGGCCACGACGGGCCGCGACCTTCTCCGGCGACTCCAGCATCTTCAGCGCCGCGACCGACGCGTGCACGATGTTGATCGGGTTCGACGACCCGAGGCTCTTGGAGAGCACATCGTGGATGCCTGCGCACTCCAGGACGGCGCGCACCGGACCGCCGGCGATTACACCGGTACCGGGGCTCGCCGGCTTGAGCAGAACGACACCCGCCGCGTCCTCACCCTGAACCGGGTGCGGAATCGTGACGCCGTTGCGCGGCACTCGGAAGAAGTGCTTCTTGGCCTCCTCGACACCCTTCGCGATGGCGGCCGGCACCTCCTTCGCCTTGCCGTAACCGACGCCGACCGTACCGTCGCCGTCACCGACCACGACGAGCGCGGTGAAGCTGAATCGCCGGCCGCCCTTGACGACCTTGGCTACCCGGTTGATCGTGACGACCCGCTCGATGTGCGGTGTCTTCTCGACCTGCGAACCACCCCGACGGTCGTCGCGACGGCCGCGGCGCTCGCCGCCGCCCGGGCCACCACCCTCGGTGCCGCCGCCGGACCCGGTGCCTCTGCGCTGTGGACCTGCCATCAGACGCTCCCTTCTAGAACTCGAGTCCGGCTTCGCGGGCGGCATCCGCAAGCGCGGCGATCCGCCCCGCGTACTTGTTGCCACCGCGGTCGAAGACGACCTTGGTGATGCCGGCCGCCTTGGCGCGCTCCGCGAGCAATGCACCCACTTTGCGGGACAGGTCGCTCTTCGCTCCCTCGATCCCCCGGATCGACGCGTCGAGCGTGGACGCCGACACGATGGTGTGGCCGGCCGTGTCGTCGACGATCTGCGCGACGATGTGCCGCAGTGATCGCGTGACGACCAGGCGCGGACGCGCCGTCGTGCCGTATAGGGCCTTGCGAACGCGGAAGTGACGGCGCGCCTTGCCGACCCGTCGCTTCGCGGCGACGCCGCCGCCACTGCGGCGCTTGAGCAGAGTCGCGCTCACTTCTTGCCTGCCTTCCCAGCCTTGCGGCGAATGTTCTCGCCTTGATAGCGCACGCCCTTGCCCTTGTACGGCTCAGGCGGGCGGATCTTGCGGATGTTCGCCGCGACCTCACCGACCAGTTGCTTGTCGATGCCGGACACGTGGAACAGCGTCGGGCGCTCCACCGCGAACGTGATCCCATTCGGCGCGGCGACCACCACCGGGTGCGAGAACCCGAGTGCGAACTCGAGGTCGTTCCCCCGAGCCTGCACGCGGTAGCCGGTGCCGGCGATCTCCAGCGACTTGCGGTAGCCCTCGGTCACGCCGACGACCATGTTGTTGACCAGCGTCCGCGACAGGCCGTGCAACTCCCTGGCCCGGCGCTCGTCGTTCGGCCGTACCACGTGGATTTCGCCGTCCACGCGCTCGGCCGTGATCGGCTCGGCGAGGGTGTGTTCCAGCTCGCCCTTCGGTCCCGTGACCTTGACGGTCTGACCGGTGATGGTGACCTCGACGCCGGTGGGCACCGCGATCGGCTTGCGTCCAATACGAGACATCGCTACCGGTCCTCCGTTACCAGACGAAGGCGAGGACTTCCCCGCCCACGCTCCGCTTGCGAGCCTGCCGGTCGGTCAGCAACCCCTGGGACGTCGAGATGATCGCCACACCCAGGCCGCCGAGCACGCGCGGTAGGTCGGTCGACTTCGCGTACACCCGGAGGCCGGGCTTGGACACGCGCTTGATTCCCGAGAGGCTCCGCTCCCGGTTCGGGCCGAACTTCAGGTCGATCACGAGGGTCTTGCCGACCGTGCCCTCTGCCGGCTCGACCACCGACCAACTCGCGATGTAGCCCTCCGCTTTGAGCACCTCGGCGACGTTCGCCTTGAGCTTCGAGTAGGGCATCGACACGCGGTCGTGGTAGGCCTGGTTGGCGTTGCGCAGACGGGTCAGCATGTCTGCGATCGGGTCAGTCATTGTCATGTGGTTCGTCAGCCTTTCTCGCCGGGGTTCCTCGCGGGCGGCCCGCTCACGCGGGTCGCGGTACGAGGCCTACGGCGAAGAGATCTCAAGCCAGTCTCATGACGCCTTGCGGCATCGCTACGCATCGGCGTTTTCATGACGCCTCGCGGCTATCGCTACGCATCGGCGTTTTCATGACGCCTCGCGGCTATCGCTACGCATCGGCGTGTGCTACCAGGAAGCCTTCGACACGCCGGGCAGCTCGCCCCGGTGCGCCATCTCGCGGATACAAATGCGACACAAGCCGAACTTGCGGTAGACCGACTTCGGTCGACCACACCGCTGGCATCGCGTATATGCCCGCACCGCGAACTTTGGCTTCGCGGCCGACTTGATGATCAGCGCCTTCTTTGCCATGGATCAGTTCTCCTTGAACGGGAAGCCCAGCAGCTTGAGCAGCGTGCGCCCCTCGTCGTCAGTCGAGGCGGTGGTCACCAGCGTGATGTCCATGCCGCGTACTCGATCGATCTTGTCCTGGTCGACCTCGTGGAATACCGACTGCTCGGTCAGACCGAACGTGTAGTTGCCGTTGCCGTCGAGCTTGCGCCCGTCGAGACCGCGGAAGTCGCGGATGCGTGGCAGTGCGATGGACAGCAGTCGGTCCAGGAACTCCCACATTCGGTCGCCGCGAAGTGTCACCTTCACGCCGATCGGCATGCCTTCGCGCAGCTTGAATTGAGCAATCGACCGGGTCGCGCGCCGCACCAGCGGCTTCTGCCCAGTGATCGCGGTCAGGTCGCGCACCGCGCCGTCGATCAGCTTCGCGTCCCGGGCGGCCTCGCCGACGCCCATGTTGACCACGATCTTCACAAGGCGCGGCACCTGCATCGGGTTCGCGTAGTTGTGCTGCTGGCGCAGTTGGCCCACGACCTCGTTGCGGTAGCGCTCCTTCAGCCGCGGAACGACCTTCGGGGCCGGGGACTGCGCGGTGTCTGTCGCCACACTCATGAGATGTCCTTACCGGTCTTGCGGGAGACGCGGACGCGGTTGGTCTTGGTCCGACCGTCCGCGCGCTCCACCGTCTCCGCGCGGTAGCCGATGCGGGTCGGCTTGCCGTCGGAGTCGACGACCATCACATTCGACACGTCGATCGGCGCCTCCTGCGTGATGATGCCGCCGGTCTTCGCGCCACGTTGGGTGCTCTGAATCTTGGTGTGCTTCTTGACGCGGTTCACGCCCTCGACGATGACCTTGCGCTCCTTGGGATAGGCCGCGATCACCTTGCCCCGCGCGCCCTTGTCCCGGCCGGCGATGACGACGACCGTGTCGTTCTTTTGTACCTTCACGGTCACAACACCTCCGGGGCCAGCGAAATGATCTTCATGAAGCGCTTGTCGCGCAACTCGCGGCCGACCGGGCCGAAGATGCGCGTGCCGCGCGGGTCGCCGCCGTCACGGATGATCACGGCGGCGTTCTCGTCGAAGCGAATGTACGAGCCGTCCGGGCGCCGCTTTTCCTTCGTGGTGCGCACGACGACGGCCTTCACAACGTCGCCCTTCTTCACACCCGCGCCGGGAATGGCGTCCTTTACGGTGGCCACGATGACGTCGCCGATGCTCGCGTAGCGCCGACCCGAGCCGCCCAGCACGCGGATGCACAGGATCTCTCTGGCACCGGTGTTGTCAGCGACCCGAAGTCGCGACTCCTGCTGAATCACGTCAGTCTCCTGATTGTCTGCCAGTCCTCCGGCGCCGCCGGAGCTTGGAAGAACCCACTCGCCCGCTCGCCAGAAGCATGGCGTGCCGCCCGCGGCGCAGGCGTTGCCACCGTGGGTCGACTCGTCGCGGATCCGGTCCGCAGGCGAAACAACATGTCTTCGGTCCGCCCGATCACTTGGCTCGTTCGAGAATTTCCACGACGCGCCACCGCTTGGTCGCCGACAGCGGTCGGGTCTCCATCACGAGGACGCGGTCGCCGATCCCGCACGCGTTCGTCTCGTCGTGCGCGTAAAGCTTGCTGCCGCGGCGCATGACCTTGCCGTACAGCGGGTGCTTGACGCGATCTTCCACGGCGACCGTGACGGTCTTGTCCATCTTGTCGCTGACCACGATGCCCTCGCGCGTCTTGCGGCGGGCGCGCTCGGTGGTCCCAGCGGTCTCACTCATGTTGACGACACCTCAGTCGGCGCGACCGAGAGCCCGAGCTCCCGTTCCCGCATGATCGTGTAGATACGTGCGATCTCCCGGCGGATGACCTGCAGCCGACGGTTGTTGTCGAGCTGGCCGGTTGCGCCTTGGACGCGCAGGTTGAACAGTTCCGCCTTCGCCTCGCGCAACTTCGTGACGAGGTCCTCCTCGGGCAGCTCACGCAGCTCCGCGGCGTTCGTGTTGGGCATCAGACGTCACCCACTTCGCGCTTGACGATGCGGCACTTCATCGGGAGCTTGTGAATCGCGCGGCGCATGGCCTCGCGGGCCTGTGCCTCGTTCGGATACGACATCTCGAAGAGAATGCGTCCCGGGTGAATGTTTGCGACCCACCACTCCGGCGACCCCTTGCCGGAACCCATCCGGGTCTCGGCCGGCTTCTTCGTGATCGCCTGGTCCGGGAAGACCGTGATCCATACCTTGCCGCCACGACGGATGTGCCGGTTCATCGCAATACGCGCTGCCTCGATCTGCCGGTTCGTCAAGTACGCCGGCTCGAGGGCCTGGATGCCGAAGTCGCCGAACGCGACACGGGTGCCGCCCTTGGCCATACCCGACCGCTTCGGGTGGTGCGGCTTACGGAAGCCCTTGGGAGGCTTACGCGGGATCAGCATGGCTCAGCCCTCCTGCGCTTCGGTCGTCGTCGCGTCGTCGGTCGCCACCGGCGCCTCGGCGGTGGCGGCGGCCTCCGGGGGCAGCCCGCTGCCGGCCCGGTCCGCGGCGGCGGCGCGTCCGGCCTCGGTGCCACCGGCCGTCGTGCCGGACGAACCGGAACGGGTGCGACGCGGGCGCTCGGGACGATCCCGATCGCGCCGGCCGCGGCCGGGTGCGGTCTCTTGCGGTGGTACCGCGCCGGCCAGCGCATCACCCTTGTAGATCCACACCTTCACACCGATCCGGCCGAACGTGGTACGCGCCTCGAAGAAGCCGTACTCGATGTTGGCGCGCAGCGTGTGCAGCGGGACGCGACCCTCGCGATAAAACTCCGTACGGCTCATCTCGGCACCGCCGAGGCGGCCGGAGACCTGCACGCGGATGCCCTTGACGAGCGGGTTCTTCATGGCCGACTGGATCGCCTTGCGCATCGCGCGCCGGAAGCTCACGCGGCTGGACAGCTGCTCTGCGACTCCCTGCGCGACGAGTTGAGCGTCGGACTCCGGGTTCTTCACCTCGAGGATGTTGAGCTGCACCTGCTTGCCGGTGAGCTTCTCGAGGTTGTTGCGGATCTTCTCCGCCTCGGCGCCCTTGCGCCCGATCACGATGCCCGGACGTGCGGTGTGGATGTCGATGCGCACCCGGTCGCGAGTGCGCTCGATGTCCACCTTGGCAATGCCGGCGCGCTCCAAGCCGCGGGACATCATCTTGCGGATCTTCACGTCCTCAGCGATGTAGTCCTTGTAGAGCTTGTCCGCGTACCAGCGGCTGGTCCAGTCGGTCGAGATGCCGAGCCGGAACCCATGCGGGTGAACCTTCTGACCCATTACTCGGTCCCTTCCTCGGCGTCGCTGCCGGCGTCTGCCTTGCTCGCCGGCGCTGCCTTCTTGGCCGCCTTCTTCGCGCTCTTGGTTGCCTTCGGCGCGTCGCGCGACGGCTCCGCCTTCTTTGCTGGCGCAGCCTTCTTCGCTGGCTCCGCCTTGCTTGCTGGCTCCGCCTTGGTTGCTGGCTCCGCTTTCTTTGCCGCCTTCTTCGCGGCCTTCGGCGTTGGCTCTTCGTCAACGCTCGCGGTCTCGTCGTCGACGTCGGTCGCTGGCGTCGTGGCCTTCGCAGCCTTCGTCGCCTTGGCCGGCGGTGCCGCCTTCGCGGGTGCTGCCTTGGCCGCTGCGGGCCGGCCCGGCGTCGGCGCGATCACGCTCTCCAGCACGATCGTGATGTGGCAGGTGCGCTTGCGGATGCGATAGGCGCGGCCCTGGGCGCGCGGCCGGAACCGCTTGAGCGTCGGGCCCTCGTCCACGAACGCCTCGGAGACCAGCAGCGAATCCGGGTCGAGCCGCTCGTTGTTCTCGGCGTTGGCGATCGCGCTCGCCACCACCTTGTAGACCTGCTCGCTCGCGGCCTGCGGCGCAAACTTCAGCACCGTCAGCGCATCCTTCGCGGGCAGGCCGCGGACCAGGTTCACCACGCGGCGCGCCTTAGTCGGCGAGATGCGTACATAGCGCGCGCTCGCCCGGGCACCGGGCAGCACCGCCGTGTCGCTCTTGGTTGGCATCATTGCATCCTTCGTCTGCCGGGTCGTCGATCTGGCTCGGCCACCGCTAGCGGCGACGGGCCTTTCGGTCGTCCTTCTCGTGACCCTTGAACGTGCGGGTCAATGCGAACTCGCCGAGCTTGTGACCGACCATCGCCTCGGAGACGAACACCGGCACGTGCTTTCGTCCGTCGTGCACGGCGATGGTGTGACCGATCATCTCGGGCACGATCATCGAGCGCCGCGACCACGTCTTGATCACGGTCTTCGAGCCCTTGTCGTTCTGCACTTCCACCTTCTTCATCAGGTGGTCGTCGACGAACGGGCCCTTCTTCAGGCTGCGTGGCATCTCTCAAGCTCCCCTAGCCGCGCTTGCGGTTCGCGTAGCGGCGACGAACGATCAGGCGGTCGCTCGGCTGACCCTTGCGACGCGTACGGCCTTCTGGCTTGCCCTTCGGGTTGACCGGGTGGCGACCGCCGGACGTCTTGCCCTCGCCACCACCGTGTGGGTGGTCGACCGGGTTCATCGCCACACCGCGGACGGTCGGACGCTTGCCCTTCCAACGCATCCGGCCGGCCTTGCCCCAGTTGATGTTTGACTGATCGGCGTTGCCGATCTCGCCGACCGTCGCGCGACAGCCAACCAGCACGCGCCGGATTTCGCCGGACGGCATGCGCAGCGTTGCGTAGTCCGCCTCGCGGCCGAGCAACTGGATGCCGACACCGGCCGAGCGCGCGAGCTTCGCGCCGCCGCCCGGTCGCAACTCGACCGCGTGCACCGTGGTGCCGACCGGGATGTTGCGCAGCGGCAGATTGTTGCCGGGCCGGATGTCCGCACCCGGACCCGACTCCACGGCGTCGCCCTGACGCAGATCCTTCGGCGCGACGATGTAGCGCTTCTCGCCGTCCGCGTAGTGCAGCAGCGCGATGCGCGCCGTACGGTTCGGGTCGTACTCGATGTGCGCGACCTTCGCCGGTACGCCGTCCTTGTCGACTCGCTTGAAGTCGATCAGACGGTACTGCCGCTTGTGACCGCCACCCTGGTGCCGCGTGGTGATCCGGCCATGTACGTTGCGGCCGCCCCGGTTGTGCAGCGGAGCCAGCAGCGACTTCTCCGGCGTCGACCGAGTGACCTCGGCGAAGTCGGAGACGCTGGAGCCACGGCGGCCCGGCGTCGTCGGCTTGTATTTACGAACACCCATTGTCTATACCCCTCAGCTGACCGGCCCGCCGAAGGCCTCGATGCGGTCGCCGTCGGCCAGTCTGACCATGGCGCGCTTCGTGTCCTTGCGCTTGCCGTAGCCGGTGCGCGTCCGCTTGCGCTTGCCCTCGCGGTTGAGGGTGTTCACCGACACGACACGGACGTTGAAGATCTGCTGGATCGCGATCTTGATTTCCGTCTTGTTCGCGTCCGGCCGCACCTCGAACGTGTACCAGTTGCGGTTGAGCTCGCTATAGCTCTTCTCCGAGACGATCGGCGCGATGATGATGTCGCGCGGATCGGAGATCGTGCTCACTGGTCGGTCCCCTCATCGTCGGAGTCGGCCGGCTCGTCGGCCGCGGCCGCCTTCGCCGCGGACTTGCCGGTCGCCTTGGTCGCCGACTTCTCGGTCGCCTTCTCGGTCGTTGCCTTCGCCGCGGTTGCCTTGGCGCGCTTCGCCGGTGCGGTTTGGGCCACGACGGGTACGCCGAGGAACTCGCCGAGCGCCTCGGTAGTGAACACGACGTCGTCCGAGACGAGCACGTCGTACGTGTTCAGCTGACCCGCCTCGAGAAGGTGCACGGTCGGCACGTTGCGCAGGCTCAGCCAGTTGATCTCGTCGTCCGCGCCGAGCACGACGAGTACGCGCTCCGACTCGGTCGCCTTGGCGAGTGTGACCATCGCCGCCTTCGTCGAGGGCGCCTCACCGTCCACGAACCCGTCGACCACGTGCACGCGACCGTCGCGCGCCCGGTCAGACAGCGCACCGCGCAGCGCGGCTGCCTTCATCTTCTTCGGCGTCCGCTGCGTGTAGTCGCGCGGCATCGGACCATGCACCACGCCACCGCCAGTGAACTGCGGTGCGCGGGTGGAACCCTGGCGGGCCCGACCGGTGCCCTTCTGCTTGTACGGCTTCCGGCCGCCACCGCGCACCTCGCCACGGGTACGCGCCTTGGCGGTACCCTGCCGTGCCGCGGCGAGCTGTGCCACCACGACCTGGTGCATCAGCGGGATGTTCGCCTGCACGTCGAAGATGTCGGCGGGCAGCTCGACCGTTGCCGTTTGCCCGCTGTCGTCGACCGTGACTACGTCGACCTTCGTCACTTGGGTACACCACCCTTCGCGAGCACGTTCTTCGCGGCGCCGCGAACCAGCACCAGCGCGCCGGCCGGGCCGGGGATCGCGCCGCGCACCAGAAGCAGGTTCTGCTCTACGTCAACGGCCTGAATGACGAGGTTCTGTACGGTGTAGCGCCGCGAGCCCATCCGGCCCGCCATCTTCACGCCCCGAAACACCCGGCCGGGCGTGGCGCACGCGCCGATCGAGCCCGGCGAACGGTGCTTCCGCTCGACACCGTGGCTGGCGCGCAGACCATGGAAGCCATGGCGCTTCATCACGCCAGCGAAACCCTTGCCCTTGGTCTTACCGGTGACGTCGACGCGGTCGCCGGCGGCAAACGCCTCGACGGTCACTTCCTGGCCGACCTCGTACTCGTTGGCGTCGGTGGTACGCAGCTCGACGATGTGCCGGCGCGGCGCGACATTGGCCTTCGCATAGTGGCCGGCGACCGGCTTGTTGACCTTGCGCGGGTCAATGGCGCCGTACGCCAGCTGGACGGCCGAGTAGCCGTCAGAGTCGGCGCTGCGGACCTGCGTCACGACGCATGGCCCGGCCTGCACCACAGTGACCGGGACCACCCGGGTGTTGTCCCAGACCTGGGTCATGCCGAGCTTCGCGCCCAGGATGCCCTTGACTTGCCTGTCCATGAGTCGGTCCTTCTACTAGACGGTCGCGTGACCGTGGACGTGCGTTTCGGTGTCCACTCGCGACCGGCTACAGCTTGATCTCGATGTCGACGCCAGCGGGCAGGTCGAGGCGCATGAGCGAGTCGACCGTCTTCGGCGTCGGGTCGATGATGTCGATCAGACGCTTGTGCGTACGCATCTCGAAGTGCTCGCGTGAGTCCTTGTACTTGTGCGGAGAACGGATGACGCAGTAGCGGTTGATCTCCGTGGGCAGCGGCACCGGGCCAGCGACCTGTGCCCCAGTGCGCGTCACCGTCTCGACGATCTTGCGCGCCGAGGAGTCGACGACCTCGTGGTCGTAGGCCTTGAGCCGGATGCGGATCTTCTGTCCCGCCATGGTGGCTTCTGTTCCTTCTCTCGATACCGCT
>Ga0126377_10004004_pt1 | contig 10610 bp, 9 predicted proteins | sample PanSoiMetPlot_22_FD_92647 | JGI IMG/M metagenome (GOLD analysis project Ga0126377, IMG submission 92647) | Tropical forest soil microbial communities from Panama - MetaG Plot_22 | ecosystem: Environmental > Terrestrial > Soil > Tropical forest > Bulk soil | place: Panama | collected 2016-02-17 | reverse complement strand
CCGTTGGCGATCGCGTGCGAGCGCTGGATCGTCTCCCATGACGAGTGCTGGCGCTCGCCGTATTCGGCCTTCTCGCTGGGGTGCCAGCCGATCGCGGTCGGGTAGAACAGAATCTGCGCCCCAGTGAGCGCCGTCAGCCGCGCCGCCTCGGGATACCATTGATCCCAACAGACGCATACGCCGGCGCGGGCGTAATGAGTGTCGAATGATCTGAACCCCAGGTCGCCCGGTGTGAAATAGAACTTTTCATAATAGAGCGGGTCGTCCGGTATGTGCATCTTGCGGTAGACGCCGGCCAGATGGCCGTTGGCGTCGATCACCACGGCGGTGTTGTGATAAAGCCCCGGCGCGCGGCGTTCAAATAACGACCCGATGATGACGACGCCGTGCGCGGCGGCCAGTCTGCTGAGCGCCTCGGTGCTCGGCCCCGGAATCGGCTCGGCCAGATCGAAGTTCGCATGATCCTCGCTCTGGCAGAAATAGCGCGAGCGGAACAGCTCCTGTGTCGAAATCACGTGCGCGCCCTGGCGCGCGGCCTCTTCGATGCGCGCCAGGCATTTGTCCAGATTCTCGCGCGGATCGTCGCCGCAGCTCATCTGAATCAGCGCCACATTGGCTTTATTCTTGTTGCTCTTGTCAGATTTCATATTGCAATTATAACGCTTCTTGCCCCGCCTCGACTCGCTACGCTACACTTCTCGCGTCAAATCAGGTTCATCAAATTCCGTTCCAGAACAATAGATAACGAGGTGTTTCTATGAAATCGGTTTTGCTCGCGGCGGGCGCCGCAATTTCGATCTTTGCCGCTGTCGTCCTGGGAGCGCAGGCATCCCTGCCTGCGGGTTCCAGCCTAGGAGCGCAGGCATCCCTGCCTGCGGGTTCCAGCCTGGGAGCGCAGGCATCCTTGCCTGCGGGTTCCAGCCTGGTAGCGCAGGCATCCCTGCCTGCGGGTTCCAGCCTAGTAGCGCAGGCATCCCTGCCTGCGGGTTCCAGCCTGGGAGCGCAGGCATCCTTGCCTGCGGGTTCCCGACAAGGACTGAATGATCGGAGCAAGCAGGCAGGGATGCCTGCGCTCCCAGGGGCGCCTGCGCTATCATGGATTTTCGGAGGAGAAAAAAATATGAACTCGACCGGGAAGAAGGAGGTCGCGACGTTGGCGGGAGGCTGTTTCTGGTGCCTGGAAGCGGTCTACAACGACCTGCGCGGCGTCGAAAAAGTGGTTTCGGGTTATTCGGGCGGACGCGTGGCCAATCCGACCTATGAACAGGTGTGCACGGGAAAAACTGGCCACGCCGAGGTCATACAGATTACGTTTGATCCGCAGGTGATCTCGTTCAAGGAATTGCTCGAAGTCTTCTTTACTATCCACGACCCTACGACTCTGAATCGCCAGGGCGCCGATCGCGGCACGCAATACCGCTCCGCGATCTTCTATCGCTCGCCGGAACAGAAAGAGGTCGCCGACAAAGTCATCGCCGACATTGCGGCCGCGAAAATCTGGAAAGATCCGATCGTTACCGAAGTGACGAAGTTCGACGTTTTCTACGCGGCGGAGGACTATCACCAGCGGTATTACGAGCGCAACCCGAATCAGGGCTATTGCGTTATGGTAATCGAGCCGAAGGTCATCAAGTTCCGCAGGCAATTCATGCCGAAGCTCAAAAAGCAGTCTGCGACTGAACGCTGATCTTCAATATTCAAGCTTTCCCTGAAAATTCATCGCGGCGACTTTGAAGCGGCGGTCGAGAGTGTAATTCAAAGGCCCGGACGAACCGCCGGCGCCTCTGCTCGCCTGGCCGCGGCTCACGCCACCCGACGGCGCGCCGCCTTGCGACAATTCCGAGACGAAATGGATCTCGCCACTTTCAGGGGTGATGTACGGCTTGCCATCGACGAGCCTGGGGAAGATGAAGCGCGCGCCCAAACCGTCGTTGCGCGGGGGTTGATATTCCTGCAGGAAGACGCGACGCCCGTCCTTCAATTCCAGAAAAGTGTTGTTTTTGAGGTCGGCCGTCGTGCGGCTGTTCAGCAGCGCGGTGGCCTCTTGCAGCCGCATGTTCGGCTGGTCGGAATCGCACAGGACTGTGATTACGACGTAGTCGGGAAAATCACCGGCGGCGAAAGCTCGAAGTTGGGAAGCCAGCCGCTCATCGACGGCGCCTTTCTGTTTCAACTCCATGACGCGGCTGATAGCCTGCCGCACGGGTTTAGCGGAGAGGAAGCGGATGCGGAAATTGACGTGGAAGACATTGGCCACCCGGCTCGCGCCCGAACTCAGGCTCTCATTGCCGAACATTTGTGACGTGTCGCTGACGACCTGTGTCTGTCCCCAGGGCGAATCGTTGAGCAGTTTCTGCGCCTCCTTCTCAGACCACTCCGAGTAAGGCTTCTTCTCCCACTGCCCCTGCGCAACTAAAGAGCAAGCCAGGCAAAACGCCAGCGACCCGGCTACGCGATTGACGCCTTCCATAGAATAACCTCCCAAGGCCTGGCCAATGGCATTAAGTTAGGACAAGAGCATTGCCCATTGCCAAGCATTTGCGGCTCGCGCGGCGTTATTTTCGTCTCAAGTAATCGTCGCTGCCGTCACGCCAGTCTTCCCGAATCGGACTGAAGACGTCAATGCCGGTGAAATCCTCCATCGTTACAGCCTCGTGGGGAACATTGGATGGAATTTGAACCATCTCGCCCGCCTTGAGCATAAGCTCTTCGCCGCCGATTTTGAAATGCAGCGCGCCGGAGATGCAGTAACTGAATTGTTCGCTTTCGTGGTGGTGCAGGGGCACCACGCAGCCTTTCTTCATGTTCAGGAAAGCGAAAGTGATCTTATCGCCGGTGAAGAATTTTCGCGCAAAAAGGTCGGTGACGTTCTCTTCGGGGATTTCATTGAGCTTGTAATGTTTCATCTTCTCTCCGTTATTTGCCGGCGCTGACGCTCTCCGAGGCCAGCACGTCATAGTTGGCGTTGATCAGTACTCGCTTGGGTTTCTGCGGCAATGGCACTTTGATTTCATCGGTGGTCGAGGAGCCGAGCATATTCACTTCGCCAAGTCGCACGAGCTTGGAGCCATCGAAATCGAGATAGATGGGTACCGGCATTCTGAACCCCGCCGAGACGTCGCTCTGCGTGACTTTGAATGTTAGGAGGCATTTCCCGCCCTCTTGCGGCGTCAGCGTGTAATCCATACGGTATCGAGGGATTTCAGTTCCGTAAATCCACTGGATGAAGAACCAGTCCATCTTCTTGTTACCGCCCAGATTCATCTTATCCAGCATGTGTTTTTCAACGATTCTCTCGAATGCTTCTGTCGAGGCGTTGCGGTTGTAATAGGTCTTGACGAAATCCTGCATCATTGCGGTGAACGCCTTGTCGCCGTTCTGCCGGTCGTACATCATCTGGTGAAGCATGTGCAGCGCATACCCACCTTTGCGATAGATAAGCGCCTGAGGCGCGCTCGGAAACTTGTGAAAGCTCGACCGATAGCCCATCCAGACCGGCGCGACGTCGTTGGACCGCAACCCGAACTGATTCTTCTCCAGAAGCGACTGCTGCGCGTTCTTCCAATAATTCAGATATTTGTCCGGTTTCTGCTCGGTCGCTTTCAGGTAGAGTCCGGCCGAGAAGAACGCGAATCCTTCCGAGAGCCACTGGTCGTGATACGTAGACCATCCCACAATGTGTCCCCACCATTGATGCGAAACTTCGTGCGCGTTCACTTCGTCGACGAATTCGGTCAAGCCTCTGTTGTTGCCCATCAGCATCCATCGCTGAGTGGAGTCGAGGTAGGAAACAAGCGGCAGGAAGACCAGTGTCGGCCAGGCCTGTCCGAAATTTCCCTCCGGCTGTTGCGTGATCGCGATCCGCCCGTAAGGCAGCGGGCCGAAATAATGCGTGAAGACGCGCATCGAATTGGTCGCTTCGACCAGGCTGTTATCGAGCAATCGCGCCGGCGCCATTCCGCCGATGCCGGTCTCGCGCAGTCCGTCGGGCATCTCGGAAACCGCGTAACCTTCGATCTGATATTTCGTGTCGGCGTCTGTGACTTCTTTCTTTTTGAAGCGGCCGTAATTGAATCCGGCGACGGCCAGTGGGATGTCGGAGACCCATTGCGAGGCGGCGATGTCGCCTTCCTGCCACTCCTTCACCATCTTGCCGACGCTGACCAGCGAATTCTGCTTGGGGATTTTGAAGGTCAGATCGAAAGTCGCGCGGTCCTTGAAAGAATTGACGCTCGGATACCAGTTCTGCCGGTATCGGACGGAGAAATTTCCGCCGCCGGCGTTTTCCAACACCTTCTCGCCCTGATAATCCAACGTCAGCTTGTATTTCCGCCCTTTCACAAGCGGCTCGGGGAAGATGGTGTAGAACGAGCCGTCTTTCTTTTTATCCTCCTGAATAAAACCGGTCTCTTTACCGTCGAATAGCGCTCGCGATACGCGAAGCTCCTGCATCAACCCCATGCCGAGGACGCGTTCGCCATCGACCGTCGGGCTGAAGGTTATTTCGGCGGTCGCGGCGAGCTTCTCGCCCTTGATCGTGTTTTCGATCTTGTAATGCTCGACATCGATGACGCTCTTGTCCTCTTCCGAACTGGCCGTGCCTTTCTTGTATTCGCTTTCGAAGTGGCCTGCATACCAGTATCCGGACTGCTCGTTGTTCCAATCCGCGTTCAGCAGGATAACCTCTTCGCATTCCAGCGCGCCGCGCGGTCGAATATAGAGCCGCAGGTCGTTTCGCTTCTTCCCGAAGATGAAGGCGTTGAACGCCCCGGCGAGCTTGGGGTTGTAAAGGTCGGCCAGAAGCTCGGCTTCGAGATTTTCGCCGCTGCCTCGTTCGCGGTCGCGCAAGCGATTCTGAAGTTCACGCAACGTGTCCTGAATCTGGCTATCCGCCGATGAGCCCCCCGGTTGGCTCGCGTTTTGGATCTCCTGAAAGGTGTCATCACTGAAGGCGAGCACGATGCGCGAAAACTGCTCGCTGACCGTTTCGCTTCCGGTCACCAACTTCAGTCGATTGCGCTCCATCACCAGATATGGGTCAAACGTGAATTCGCCTTCGCCAACGAAGACGCCGATGGCGACGTGATCGAGGACGGGTGGGACAAAGCTTATGCGCCCGCTGGTGAGTTTGATCGTCGCGACATCGCGTTTGAGAGTCAGATTGCTGACGGTAAAAGTCCTGTCAGGTTTGCCATCGCGCAGCGCCCGGTAATTCGGATCCGAATTGACCATTCCGCTGGTCATTCCGAATTGGCCGGATTGGCCGGATTGGCCGGATTGGGATTGAGACGAAACGACGTTCAAAGAGATGGAACTGAATACAAAGAGCAGTGAGACTATGATGAACCAGTGACGGCGCATATCTTAACCTCCTGTTTTGACAATCGTGCTGGGCCGATCTGATTAAGATTTGGTTTCTTATACGAGGACGGAGGCGAGATTAGCACAAGGACGCCCGATGGAGGAAAGAAATTTCGGAGAAAGTGTCCGGATAAATCAGTACCGCGAGCGGTAGCGAGCGTGGCTTTGTAATGTAACCACGCTCGCTACCGCTCGCGGTACTGATTAAAGCCGAAGGGCGATGGTCGCCCATCGCCCTTCGGTGACTGATCTTTGATGCGGATTCGCCGTTTCTACCAACGGCGGCGCCGACGATCATTCTGATTGTTGACCTTCTGCTGGTGGTAAATGTAACCGCCGGCTCCGCCGACCACCGCGCCAACCGCGGCGCCCTTTCCGCCGCCGATCAATGCGCCGGCCAATGCGCCGATGCCTGCGCCAGCCGCCGTGCGCCCGACCGCTTTACCCCTCGTGTCCTGGCGGTCATAATCATAACGGTAACGATCACGTCTGTAATCGTCGTTGTAATACCTGGACGAGGTAAAACCCCGCCTGCGGCATCTGTCTTGCGCCATCGCGCTCGGAGCGGCGGCGGCGGCTAACAGCAACCCGAAAACTACCGTCAAAATCACACTCTTCTGCATTAACTTAGCCATCTTTGTTCTCCTCTCAATCAGTTTTGTGAGCAGCAACAAGCCGCCGTTCAAAGTATCTTTACGCAGTCCTCAAAAAATCGGAATCTGATCAGGACGCAGCTGGTTAAAACAACTGCCGTGCCGCTTCGCGCCGAATTCCAAAAAAGCGCAGAAGCGCCTTACTATCAACAGTTTGCAGGTTTTAGGATGTAAGCATGGGTGTTAAGATTAGACAGGTAACAACACGATTCGGTGTAGGGAGCGTTGTTGAACACAACCATATCGTTAACCGTCAAACGGCGCGCTCGACCCGCTCGACCTCCTCGTCCATACGTCCAAGCAGCATTAAACGCCACATCCTCCAGTCGGCCCGAAACGACCAGAGCGGATATTGAAATGTCGCGGGCCTGTTGTGTTCGACGAAGAAATGGCCGATCCAGGCGAAACCATAACCCAACGCGAGTCCGAGTGGAATGAACCATAAATTGCCCGTGACGAAAGTCGAGACCAGACAAATAATTCCCATCGAGCTCCCGATGAAGTGCAGAAGGCGACAGCCCGCCGCCCGATGCTCTCTAACGTAATAAGGCCAGAACTCCTCGAAATTTTTGATTCGATCTTTTCTATTCATTGTCTCTTCTGGCGCGATGTATTTAGTTATTTGCCAGGCGGGCGTCCGCCGCCGGCCCGCCTGGCAGGATTGGGTCTATTCAGGATCGTTGGGATCATTGAACAGACCGACTAATCTGATACTGCCATGTCCGAACTGTGGAAACCCAGATGTCCCGGGTACCGCCGCGCCTCCTGGCAGATTCGAGGCGGTGTCGTCGGGCGGGAACAGGACCAGGGTATTGAGGAAGATTATGATGTCCCTCTGCGTCCCGGATCCAGCATTTGCGAACCTGTCACGCGCCAGTTTGGCCTCACCTCCGTGACGCAGGATTACATCTTTCAACGTCATGCTCCGGCCGTCATGTCCGTAAGGCGCAGTGCTGCCCACTCCCCACAGCGGCGTGGTCAGGAATTCTCTCCGGATCGTGCCGTCGTAGTTAATCTCATGGAAATTCGGGCCCAGGTCGTGACGTTTGAAGTCAGTGAAAATATTCCGCACAACGAAGTTGCCGAAGTCGGGTCGCTTGATCGTCGGAAATCCCCTGACATCCTTGATCTGGGTGAAGAAGGCAGTTGCCGTCGCAAACATATTGTTGATCGGGTTGCCCCGGTCCGGATCGAACCTCGTCTCCACATCGGCGACCCGGCGATCTCGATTGATCGACATGCTCTGGATGTGGCACGTTGCGCAGCCTATATTTCTGAACTGTTTCAGACCATCATAGGCGTCGCCAAAAGTGGGCGCCGGGTAGCCGGATCCGGGCGGGATCGATTCTGGCGATCCCTCACCCAACCCCGCCTTGAAGTAATGGAGCAGGTAAAACTCCATGAAATCAACAAGGCTGGTGGGAATCTCATTCACGACCCCGTCGTTGTCCGAGTCATCACTCTCGTTGTTCACTGGCGGAGTCTCGATTGTGTCGAGGTCTCCGTCGAGCGTCATCCCGGATGGCGTGACGAAACGCGCGCCGGCGGCGGCGGCGCGCAGTTCCAGGTCGACCGCCTCAAGCCCCATCTCGGCGTTGAACGCGCCGATGAGGAACTCCCGCATGGAGATGGTATCGCCGTGTAGGAAAAAGGGCCTGACGCGGAGGTCAGGGTTCACGCCGTCGACCAGCGATGTGTCGACGTGGCCGTTGGGCCGCGCCGTGATCGAGCCGAAATTGATGTTACCCTTGCCCGCGCTGGTAATCAAAGCTTTGGTGACGGTTTTTTTCTGGGCCGCCGCCTGCTGGATCGCCTGCGCGCGGATGCTCCGCAACTCAGCCGTGATCTCATCAGCCAGCATCTCCTTCAAGCCCAGGCCGAACAGGTGCGGAACTTTACTTGACCGAGGGAGGCATAATAGCCAGGGAAGCTATTTTGTGAGAATTGTTACCGCTTGAATTGATATATCTAGGGCGAAGTCCATCACATCATGAATACGTTGTCAAGAAAATTGCTCGCCCCAGATGATTTTTTGTTTGCGCGAGGCGCCAGGGATTCAATAATCAGGCGGGAGTTTTCCGAGGCTTAATTGAAGGAGCCAATCATCTGTGGCGATAGCCATAGAAGAAGTTTGTCTTGCGCGTCAGACGCCGATTGCGCCGGCGAGAGGTCGAATGGGTTAAAAGCCTTGCTAATCACCACGCCACTAGCTAAATTGCCTACGCATTTCCTCACGTCCGGCCAGATCAGTGGTCTAGTCTGGCGATCATTCAACATCAACCCATGAAGGAATTCGAATGGGATCTCAACTCTTCAGAACTAAAAACGCGGATCAACTCATACGTGAATCGGAGGAACCGGACCGCCAGATGAAGCGCGCGTTGTCGGCCCTCGACCTGACAGCGCTCGGCATTGGCGCGATTATCGGCGCGGGCATCTTCTCGCTCACGGGCACTGCGGCCGCAGGCGAAAGCTACGGTACAAAGATTGAAACTCCGGTGATCAATTTTATCGTCGCTTTCATGAGCGGCGGCGCCGTCGAACTCGGTCGTTCGGGAGCGGGGCCTGCAGTGACGCTGTCGCTTATCGTCGCGGCTGTCGCCTGCGCGTTCGCCGCGCTCTGCTACGCCGAGATGGCCGCAATGATCCCGATTTCGGGCAGCGCCTATACTTACTCTTACGCCACTCTCGGCGAGTTGGTCGCGTGGGTCATCGGTTGGGATCTGATTCTGGAGTACGCCGTCGGCAACATGGCCGTGGCCGCAAGCTGGTCGGGCTATTTCCTGGCATTTCTCAACAGTACGCTGGGAATCAAATTACCGCTTTGGCTGAGCGCGGATCACACGACCGCGACCAGAGTGCTTGAACGCGGCGGCGATGCGCTGATGAATTACTCTTCGACCGACCTGCCGACCATTGCCGGACATCAGATCGCGGTCAATCTTCCCGCGGCGCTGATCGTCTTCGCGTTGACTGTGCTGCTGGTATACGGAATCAAGGAGAGCACGCGCGCCAACTCGATTATGGTCATGGTCAAGGTGGCCGTCGTCGTCTTTTTCGCCGCTTTCGGCGCGTTTTATCTCAACCCGACCAATTGGCGCCCGTTTGCGCCCAACGGTTTCACCGGAGTTATGGGCGGGGCAGCCATCATCTTTTTCGCCTTCATCGGCTTCGACGCCGTCTCGACAACGGCCGAAGAGACACGCAACCCGCAGCGCGACCTGCCGATCGGAATGATGGCCAGCCTCGCCATCTGCACAGTGCTTTACGTGGTAGTATCGCTGGTCTTGACGGGGCTGAAGAAATACACGGAGTTCGAGGGCGACCCGGCGGCGCTGGCCACGGCGGTCGGCGGGATGCGCTGGTTCCAGGCGTTGATCAGCGCCGGAGCCCTCGCCGGAACGACGTCGGTGCTGCTGGTCTTCCAACTCGGCCAGCCGCGAATTTTCATGGCCATGGCGCGCGACGGATTGTTACCCCAATATTTCGCCAGGATCCACCAACGGTTCCGCACACCGCACATCACTACGATCTGGACAGGAATTGTCGTCGGCGGCGTAGCGATGGTCACAGACATAGGCACGTTGGCCAACCTCACCAACATCGGCACGCTCTTCGCGTTCATCCTGGTTTGCCTCGGCGTAATCGCGCTTCGACGCACCGCGCCCGAACGCCTGCGCCCGTTCAGAGTCCCCCTGGTTCCGCTCTTCCCGATCATCGGCTCGCTGCTCTGTTTCGCATTGATGTTGAGTCTTTCGGTCGAGACCTGGGTGAGATTCTTCGTCTGGCTGGCGATCGGTTTGCTGATCTACTTCTTCTATGGCGCGCGCAACAGCAAACTACGCGCCGCCCCGATAAAGTAGCCTGTCGTAGTAGAACACGGATTGAACTGCTGCGACTGGTCGAGACGGATTTAATCTGTTCCAATCAGTCGCATCAGTTCAATCCGTGTTCTGTTCAACGCGGATTATCGGCGTCGTCTTCTCTGATTGCCGGACAGCCGCTTTCCTCCATGCCGCGACTCACTCCTATTCGCCGTATCGATCTCATGAAGAAACTGGACCAGGGGAATCGGGTTGTCATCGCCGCCCAGAGGAAGATGACGTTTGTCTTCCGGGACGGCGTCCATATTCACGATGCCAAGAACAACAAAGGACACGGCGCCGGATATTTCCAGATTCGGACTTTCTTTGACTATCCCTCCTATGAAGCGCTCGAAGCCCTTTCTGTCCAGAACCACCACCGGACATTCGGAACAGAAGGCTCCATATTCATTGCCGGCGCCGAGTGTCGTTATATCCTCCCCTCTTCGTATGGCGATTATGTAATCCTGATATTCATTCTCCAGCGTCGAATGGCAGAGGGGGCATTTCTTTTTGTTCACCAATTTATCCGACCAGAACATTTTTCTGGGGACGGATGCGTCAAACTTTTTCATGTCCTTTCCAAAACTTCCTTTACCCTGAACCTCACGACCCTTCGGATCAAGTCGTAAGGAATTGGCTTATCGAATGGAAATCTTAGCGTTTCCTTTCCTCCTTCATAAGAGGACAGTTCTTCTTTGAATTCCTTACTATCCCTGGGCGCTGTTTGTTT